>Ga0114902_1000021_pt1 | contig 160207 bp, 127 predicted proteins | sample MalvireepMed_s12_FD_87291 | JGI IMG/M metagenome (GOLD analysis project Ga0114902, IMG submission 87291) | Marine viral communities from the Global Malaspina Expedition - Malaspina viral metaG DeepMed_s12 | ecosystem: Environmental > Aquatic > Marine > Oceanic | place: Mediterranean Sea... | reverse complement strand
TTTTGTGACCCGACTGGGGCTCGAACCCAGGACCCCAACATTAAAAGTGTTGTGCTCTACCAACTGAGCTATCGAGTCTAAAAAAATAATAGCTTTGCAGCTATTTTAAATACATATTTTGTTACATTGAAAAATGTAACAACGTAATTTAATAATAAATTTTCAAAAGAAAACAATTATAAAAAACTAAAGTGACCCGACTGGGGCTCGAACCCAGGACCCCAACATTAAAAGTGTTGTGCTCTACCAACTGAGCTATCGAGTCATTACGTAATGTTAAAAGTACGTCGCAAACTTTTCCCGTTTGCGGGTGCAAATATAAGATGATTTATTTATTATTCAAGCCATTTTTACTATAAATTTGTCTTTTTTTTATGTTGAATATATAAAACAGTGAAAATTAATAAATTGGAAAATAAATGATGCAGATTTTAATAGGGTATATGGGAAGCGGAAAATCTACAGTGGGGAAGGTTTTGGCAAAAAACAACAATTTAATGTTTATCGATTTTGATGATTATATTGTGGAAAAAGAGAATTTATCTATCCCAGAAATCTTTAAATTAAAAGGAGAAATATATTTCAGAAGAAAAGAAACAGAATATTTAACCGAATTACTTTCTCAAAAACCAGAAGCAGTAATTTCTTTAGGAGGAGGAACTCCTTGTTTTGGAAATAATATGGAGGTTGTCTTAGAGGCTACTCCGAATGTTTTTTACTTAAAACTATCTGTTGATAAATTAGAAGAGCGTCTTCAGAAGGAGAAAGCACAAAGACCTTTAATAAAAGATATTGCCGATAAAGAATTATCAGAATTTATAAGGAAGCATCTTTTTGAAAGAAACTTTTATTATCTAAAGTCGCATCACATTATTTCGGTAGCGAATGAAACTCCAGAGGAAATTGCAACTAAAATCTCAGAAAAATTAGCCTAAATAGACGGCGTCATTTCCCTCTTCAAAAACAACATCTACATGTTCTTGTAACGAAGTGGAGAGGGAGATTCCTTTGAAATCGGCTTTTACAGGATATCTTTTATGATTTCTGTCTACTAAAACTACCGTTTTTAATTTCTTTAAAGGAACGTTTAAAAAATGTTTAACCACATAAATAAGAGTTCCTCCAGAATTTAAAACATCGTCTACTAAAATAACGGCTTTGTTTTGGTATTCTTTTTCGCTTATAGATGTTTGAACAGGAGTTAAAAGATTCTCTTTGTCAATTTTAACTTCGCAAAAAGTAGTTTTAATTTCAGAAATTTCTGTAATTACTTTATTTATTTTTTTTGCTAATTCTAGTCCGCTAGAAGCAATTCCTGCAATAACAATTTCTTCTTCATCTACATAAGTTTCATAAATTTGATAAGCGATACGCTTTATTTTATGCTCAATTTCTGTATGGTTGAGAATTTTATTTTGTTGAATTGTCATTGCTTAATAATTTTATCCAAAGATACTAAAGTTTGATTTTGTATGCATGAAAAGTTAATAGACGCATCCAAATTTTTAATAACAATAGTTTTTGGATAAAGATTTAAGACCGCTTCGCTGAAAGAAAAAAAGGCAAAGTTTGGAAGTTTGAAAGGTTCAAAGGTTCAAAGAGACAAAGTTTTAAATTTGTGGATGAGCCAATTTGGAAATTTAAAAATGTAAATTAAGGAATAAAAATCTTCGGACTTCGGACTTCGGACTCCTGACCTTTTCTCTCTATTCTTTATATTTTCAACTATCAACCTTTTTCGGAGTGTCCAATGTTCCTTCTTCTTTATAATCGTCAATATCTCGACGGTCTTTTTTTGTAGGTCTTCCAGTTCCCTTTTTTCTATAATAATCTTTAGAATATTTTAGAAGGTCTACATGTTCAAAAGCCTCTTTAGGAGTGGTGTCTTTTCGGTAAATATCGACCAACTTAGCTCCAACGCGACTTTCAGGGATGTCTAAAACCTTGATTGTATAGTTAATTTGATTCTTGCGGAGCTCTATTTTATCAGAAGGAAAAACATCGCGAGAAGGCTTTACTTTTTGCTCGTTAATTTTAACATGACCCTTTTTACAGGCTTCAGTAGCCATATTTCGGGTTTTAAAATACCGAATACACCATAAATACTTATCAATACGCATAACACTAATTAAAAAATTTCGTTAATGGGTAAAGCAAAAATACTAGAAAATAGTATCTTGCGCACCTGAATTTGTGGAATATATAAATATAGATACTAAAAGCAAGATTGATGAAGATTAAATTTATAATACCTATTTTATTATTGGCCTGTACTTTTTTTACAATCTCATGTAATAATGACGATGATGGAGGAGATACAATAGAGGTAAGAGACGTTGCTGAAGTTGAAGCTGAAGATGATGCTGAGTTACAGTTGTATTTGCAAACTCATTTTTATAATTATGAAGAGTTTCAAAACCCTCCTGCCGATTTTGATTATAAAATTGTATTTGATACGATTGCAGGGGCTAATGCTGATAAAACTCCATTGATAGAACAAGTTGATCAGAAATTGATGGATTTTCAAGATGTATCTCATACTTTGTACTATTTAATAGCACGTCAAGGTGTTGGTGAAAGTCCAGCTCTGGGGCATCAAGTAATTACAAGATATGAGGGGAGTTTAATTGATGGGGAAGTTTTTGATGTTTCCAATGTAGAAGTAAGATTTAGTACATTAAGTGTTGTTGCTGGTTTTGGGTCTGTTTTCCCAGAACTAAAAGTAGGAACATCTTTTACTGAAAATACAGACGGAACATTAGAATGGACTCAAGATTATGGAGTAGGAGCTGTTTTTATGCCTTCTGGGTTAGGGTATTTTAGCACAGCTCAGTCTGGAATTCCAGCATATAGTCCACTTATTTTTAAAGTGGATATGCTTCAATTTAATGAGCTAGATGAAGATATTGTATATATTTCTTCTTCTCAAACAGCTGCTTCTCCAGACGGGATTCCTTCTCATTTAGAAGATGTAGATGGAGATGGAGACCCAAGAAACGATGATACCGACGGAGATGGAATTCCTAATTATTTAGATGCCGATGATGATGGAGATGGTGTTTTAACAAAAGCGGAATATGATTATGATGAAGATGGAGTTGTAGACGATTCAGACGGGGATGGTGTTCCAGATTATTTAGATCCAGATTCTCGAATTGAAGGAAATTAATTTTTCTAGAGGTTAAAATAACTGAAAGTTATGTGGTTAAATCTACTCTATGTTTAAGTTTATATCGAAAAATTACCAAAGAAGATAAAGCAAAGCATAAAAAAAACCAGCGTTTACTGCGCTGGTTTTTTTTATGCTTTATAAATGAATGCTTTTATAGTTTTACCGATAAACTCAATATAAGTTGAGAAGGTCTGGTGTCTATTCTTCCAGTTCCTGATAAACCAACAAATTCAGCTTCATTATCACTAAATCCTCTTTCGTAACGCAGGTCTACTCCTAATCGTTCTCCTAGATTAACGCCAACTCCCATATTTAAGCCTACTGTAAAATCATTCTCAACATCGTTTATAGTAACTCCTTCTAAATCGGTGTCGAGTATGTATTGTAAAGAAGGTCCTGCAAAAATATGTAACGGCCCTACAATATTAAGTCCAACCAATAGTGGCATGTCCAGTTTACTCATTTTAAATTTATCACCGTCATAATCAGAATTGGTGTTAGTGTATACCAATTCTGGTCTAACGTATAAGGTTCCAAAATCTAATTTCCCGAAAGCTCCTACATGGAAACCTACCTGAGAATCGGAACCAATATCTCCAATGTCACTACCTATAGAGGCATCTCCATTGGAGTTAAAGTTTAAACCTCCTTTAAGTCCGAAACCTGATTCAGATTGAGCAAAACTTGTGAAACCTGCTAGTAGGCAGATTATTAAGATTGATTTTTTCATGTTTGTCTGTTATTTTTTAAATGTTAATTATGTTATAAACTGAAATTACTGCCGTTTATTTTCTTTTTAACACTTTTGTAACAGCTTTAACAATAGCTTCACTATTCAATCCGTATTTGTCCATTAATTGAGCTGGAGTTCCACTTTCTCCAAAAGTATCTTGCGTAGCAACAAATTCTTGTGGCGCAGGAGTATTTTGTGCTAAAGTTCTAGCTACGCTTTCTCCAAGACCTCCCAAGAAGTTATGCTCTTCTGCGGTTACTACACAACCAGTTTTTCCTACAGAAGCTAAAATAGCTTCTTCGTCTAAAGGTTTTATAGTGTGAATGTCTAATATATCTGCAGAAATTCCTTGTTCTGCTAATTTTTCACCTGCAAGAATAGCTTCCCAAACTAAATGCCCAGTTGCTATAATTGTTACATCGCTACCCTCGTTAATTTTAACAGCTTTTCCTATTTCAAATTTTTGATCGGCAGGGGTGAAGTTTGGAACCGCAGGGCGACCAAAACGTAAATAAACAGGCCCTTCATGCTCTGCAATGGCAATAGTAGCTGCTTTAGTTTGGTTAAAATCACATGGATTGATAACGGTCATGCCTGGAAGCATTTTCATAAGTCCAATGTCTTCTAGAATTTGGTGTGTTGCACCATCTTCACCTAAAGTTAAACCTGCGTGAGAAGCACAAATTTTTACGTTTTTATCAGAATAAGCAATAGATTGTCTTATTTGGTCGTAAACTCTTCCTGTAGAAAAATTTGCAAACGTACCTGTAAATGGAATTTTACCACCAATGGTTAAACCAGCTGCAATTCCCATCATATTTGCTTCTGCAATTCCGATTTGGAAAAATCTTTCAGGGTTTTCATTAATAAAATCCTGCATTTTTAAAGATCCTACTAAATCAGCACAAAGCGCAACTACATTTGGATTGGTGCGACCAAGTTCGGTAAGACCTGCTCCAAAACCACTTCGTGTATCTATTTTTTCTGTGTATGTGTATTTTTTCATTTCTTTAATTTCTGTGTTTTACTCGATAATCGAGATTTGAATGCTTTGACATTTGCGTCAAGATGTTTTCAACTTTTCCTTTGAATGCTTCTTGAGCTTGGTCTGAAGCATTTTACTCACTATACGAGATGTAAATACGCTGCAAATTGAGTTATAAATAATTGATATTAGCTTACTAAGAGTTATACATCAATTAATAATCTCTCGGCAACAGATTAATAATCTCCTAAAGTTTCAGGATTTTGAGCCAATGCTTTTTCTAATTGCTCATCGTTAGGAGCTTTTCCATGCCATGCATGTGTTCCCATCATAAAATCTACACCATTACCCATAATAGTATGAAGTAAAATACAAACTGGTTTTCCTTTTCCAGTTCTAGATTTAGCTTCTTTAAGTCCTGCTATAACAGCTTCAAGGTCGTTTCCTTTTTCAACTTCCATAACATCCCATCCAAAAGCTTCAAATTTTTGTCTAATACTTCCCATTGGAAGAACATCGTCTGTTGCTCCGTCTATTTGTTGTCCGTTTAGGTCGATTGTAGCTATGTAATTATCTACTTTATTACCCGCAGCATACATAATAGCTTCCCAATTTTGACCTTCTTGAAGCTCTCCATCTCCATGTAAGCTATAAACAGTATGTGTGTCGTTGTTTAGTTTTTTTGCAAGTGCAGCTCCAAGAGCTACAGACATTCCTTGTCCTAAAGATCCAGAAGCAATTCTTACTCCTGGTAAACCTTCATGGGTGGTTGGGTGTCCTTGTAAACGAGAATCTAATAATCTAAAAGTATTTAATTCTTCCACAGGGAAATACCCTTTTCTTGCTAATACGCTATAAAAAACAGGAGAAATATGTCCGTTAGAAAGGAAGAATAAATCCTCATTAATACCATCCATTTTAAAGTTGGTATCTACTTCCATAATTTCGTTGTATAGTGCTACTAAGAATTCTGTACATCCCAAAGAACCACCAGGGTGTCCTGAGTTTACTTTGTGCACCATCCTTACAATATCCCTTCTTACTTGGGTTGTCAAATCGTTTAATTGTTGTGTGTCTGGCATCTGTAATTGTTAATTAATTATCTTAAACAAAAATAAACCTTTATAAAACCATAGCAAAGTAAATTTTACATAGATATGCTACATATTTGTTTTAAATGTAAGGTTTTAGAGGTTCTTTATGAAGAAAGAGCAATTTTGTTGATTATCTTTGCAGATTTAAAACTCACTTTGTGAGGAAACATAAGGAGGATTTAGGTTGATGTTTATTGCTATCAAAATCCAAAAATCTTAATAGTTAGAAACAAGAATGGAATTTAAGTTAAGTGGAAAAGATGCCGGAAGTAAGGCAAGGGCAGGAGTAGTAACAACCGATCATGGTGCAATTGAAACACCTATTTTTATGCCAGTTGGTACTGTGGCCACTGTAAAAGGAGTACATCAAAGAGAATTAAAAGAAGATATTAATCCTGATATTATTTTAGGAAACACCTATCATCTTTACCTAAGACCAAAAACTTCTATTATTGAACAAGCTGGTGGGTTGCATAAATTTATGAATTGGGATCGAAATATCTTAACAGATAGTGGGGGATTCCAAGTGTATTCTTTATCTGATAATCGAAAAATTAAGGAAGAAGGAGTTAAGTTTAAAAGTCATATTGATGGCTCTTATCACTTTTTTACTCCTGAAAATGTTATGGATATTCAAAGAACCATCGGGGCAGATATTATCATGGCTTTTGATGAATGTACCCCGTATCCATGCGATTATAATTATGCGAAGCGTTCTATGCACATGACGCACCGTTGGTTAGATAGATGCATTAAACGCTTTAATGAGACACCAGATAAATACGGATACGAACAAACATTGTTTCCTATAGTTCAAGGTTCTACTTATAAAGATTTAAGAAGACAATCGGCCGAGTATATTGCAAATTCTGGTGCGCAAGGAAATGCGATAGGAGGGCTTTCTGTAGGGGAGCCTGCTGAAGAAATGTATGAAATGACAGAGGTTGTTTGTGAGATTCTTCCTGAAGATAAACCTCGTTATTTAATGGGGGTAGGAACTCCTATCAATATTCTTGAAAATATTGCACTTGGAATTGATATGTTTGATTGTGTGATGCCAACAAGAAATGCTAGAAATGGAATGTTGTTTACCGCGCATGGTACAATTAATATAAAAAATAAAAAGTGGGAAGCCGATTTTTCTCCTATCGATGAAATGGGAATTACCGATGTAGATACGTATTATACAAAAGCTTACCTAAGACATTTATTTGCTGCAAATGAATATTTAGGAAAACAGATTGCTACAATTCATAATTTAGGGTTTTATTTGTGGTTGGTTCGTGAAGCTAGAAAACATATCTTAGCAGGAGATTTTACAGATTGGAAAAATAAGATGGTTAAGCAAATGGATAAAAGATTGTAATTTTTTAAGCTGAATACTAAATAATTTAAGCTTACAGTTTTATTAACCATAGTTGAGAGGAGTAAGTCTGAAACCCCAGAAATAAAGAACAAGTGAAAATAATAGATTGGTATATTCTTAAGAGGTATTTAGCTACCTTTTTTGTTATGATAATGTTGTTCGTTCCTATTGGAATTATGATTGACGTATCAGAAAAAGTTGATAAAATGATAGATAATGAAGCGCCTACTGCCGATATTCTATCCTATTATATTGACTTTACTTTCTATTTTGCTAGTTTATTATTTCCAATATTTCTCTTTTTATCAATTATATGGTTTACTTCTAAGTTGGCAAATAATACAGAAGTTATTGCTATTTTGAGTTCTGGAATTTCTTTTTGGCGCTTTTTGAGACCTTATTTTATTGGAGCTTCCATAATTGCAGTATTTTCGTTTGTTATGGGAATGTTTATAGTGCCAAAAGCTAGTGAAGGCTATAACGATTTTCGAATAAAATATTTAAAAGGGGGAAGAGATAAGGACCGAGAGACTTCGCGGGTTTTTAATCAGGTAAATGATAACGAGTATATTTATGTAAGTAGCTTTACTCCGAGTACAAAAATAGGGTACAACTTTACATTAGAACATTTTGACGGAAACGAGTTGGAATATAAAATTACGGCTAGCAATATTCGTTGGATAGATAAAGATAGTATTTACCGTTTGAGTGGATATATGAAACGTACTATTGGTGTTAATGATGATATCCTTGAAAAGCAAAACAGACTTGATACGCTGTTTGAATTTGATTTAGACGATCTTACACCTGTTTCTTATGTGGCTGAAACAAAAAATTTATTCGAATTAAATAGTTTTATTGAAGAGCAACGTAAGAAAGGAGCTCCAAACATAAACACATATTTAGTAGTAAAATACAAACGCTGGAGTTTGCCTATTTCAGCATTTATTTTAACCATTATTGCTGTTTCTGTTTCTTCAATGAAACGAAGGGGAGGAATGGGAGTAAATTTAGCTGTAGGAATCTCTTTGGCTTTTATCTATATTTTCTTTGATAAAGTTTTTGGAACCATGGCAGAACAATCTAATTTCCCACCTTTATTGGCTGTTGCTATTCCTAATATTTTATTCGGTATCCTTGCGATCTACTTATTAAAAAATGCTAAACGATAAATTAAAAAACTACCTCCATTTACATTTGGTTGTGTTTATTTGGGGGTTTACCGCTGTGCTCGGGGCACTTATAACTATAGATGCAATTCCACTTGTATGGTTTAGAATGCTTTTGGCAACATTTTTTGTAGGACTCTATGTTATGTTTAAGAAACTCTCACTTAGAGTTCCTAAAAAAGCATTGAGAACATTAATTATTGCAGGAATTACTATTGCATTGCACTGGATCTTCTTTTTTATGGCAATAAAAGTTTCTAATGTTTCGGTAACATTAGCAACAGTGTCTACAGGAGCTTTCTTTACCGCAATTTTAGAACCTATCTTTTATAAACGTAAAATGATTTGGTATGAAATTTTTTTCGGACTTGTTGTTATTGCCGGTTTGTATATAATTTTCAGTGTAGAAACACAGTATGTATTAGGGATTGTTTATGCTTTAATAGCTACGTTACTTTCTGCTACTTTTTCTTTAATCAACGGAAAATTAGCCAAACAATATAAGCCTTCTATTATTTCCTTTTATGAATTAGGAAGTGGTGTTGCGTTCATAACATTATATTTATTATTTACAGGTGGTTTCTCTGCTGAATTTTTTATACTTTCGGCATCAGATTGGATGTATTTGCTGTTGTTAGCAAGTGTTTGCACGGCATATGCATTTATAGGATCTGTAAAAGTAATGAAGCTAATAAGCCCATATACAGTAATGCTTACCATTAATATGGAGCCTATTTATGGAATTGTTTTAGCTTACATGATTTTAGGATCATCAGAAAAAATGAGTGAAGGTTTTTACATAGGCGCCTTAATTATTTTAGCTACTGTGCTGGCCAACGGTATTTTAAAGAATTCGTTGAAAAGAAATGTCTCTCTAGGGCAGGCTAAATAGTTTAAAGTTTTATATTTGTACGCTAATAAAATTATCAAAACAAGACTCATGGAGTATTTAGATTTTGAGTTACCAATTAAAGAGCTTGAAGAACAATTAGATAAATGTAAAGTTCTCGGGTCAGAAAGCGATGTTGACGTTACTGATACATGCACTCAATTGGAAAAAAAGTTAGAAAAGACTAAAAAGGACATCTATAAAAATCTTACTGCTTGGCAGCGAGTACAATTGTCCAGGCATCCCTCAAGGCCTTACACTTTAGATTATATCAAAGCGTTATGCGGAAATACATTTTTAGAGCTTCATGGCGATAGAAATGTAAAAGACGATAAAGCTATGATTGGCGGATTAGGAAAAATAGGAGATCAAACCTATATGTTTATCGGTCAACAAAAAGGATATAATACTAAAACCCGTCAGTATAGAAACTTTGGGATGGCAAATCCAGAAGGATACCGTAAAGCGCTACGCCTAATGAAAATGGCTGAGAAGTTTGGAATTCCTGTAGTGTCATTAATAGATACTCCAGGGGCTTATCCAGGTATTGAAGCTGAAGAAAGAGGGCAAGGGGAGGCTATTGCAAGGAATATTCTTGAAATGACACGCCTTAAAGTACCAATTATTGTTTTAATTATTGGTGAAGGGGCTTCTGGTGGAGCTTTAGGTATTGGAGTAGGAGATAAGGTTATGATGTTAGAGAATACTTGGTATTCTGTAATTTCTCCAGAATCTTGTTCTTCTATTTTATGGAGAAGCTGGGAATATAAAGAACAAGCAGCAGATGCACTTAAATTAACGGCTACCGATATGAAGAAGTTACATTTGGTAGACGATATTATAAAAGAGCCACTTGGGGGGGCGCATTCCGATAGGGAAACAACTTTTAAAACCGTAGCAAAGCAAATTACTACAGTTCATGATGAGTTGAAAAAGTTATCCCCAACAGAATTAGTAAATCAAAGAATGGATAAATATGCAAACATGGGAGTATTTAAAAATTAAATCCCCGTATTTGTTACCTTATTGTTAAGACCGGAGTTTGCGCTTCGGTTTTTTTTACCTTTATTAACAAGAAAAACAAGTTATTAACAACTAGTTTGTTGACAGTTAGTTAAAAACCAAGCGTTCAATTTAACCACTTTTCAGGTTACAATTATATACATTCGCATTCATGGAAAAAATAAACCCGATACAAGGAATTAAAGTTGATAAATCAAATGTGATTCAGCTGGAGAAAGGTAAAATCCCTCCGCAAGCTATTGATTTAGAGGAAGCTGTATTGGGTGCAATGATGATTGATAAAAAGGGTGTTGATGAAATTATAGATATACTTCATCCCGATGCCTTCTATAAAGATGGTCATAAATATATTTATGAAGCTGTAGTTCAGCTCTTTGAAACTTCAGAGCCAATAGACTTATTAACAGTTTCAGCGCAATTAAAGAAGAATAAAAGATTAGAAGCTGTTGGAGGCGACTTTTACTTAATTCAGCTTACTAAAAAAGTGTCATCTTCAGCGCATATTGAGTTTCACGCACGTATAATCCTACAAAAATACATTCAGCGAAGTCTTATTAAAATTTCTAGTGAAATTATTGAAGAGGCTTATGATGAAGGAACCGATGTTTTTGATTTGTTAGATAATGCAGAGGCAAAATTATACGAAGTAACGCAAGGAAATATTAAAAAATCTTCGGAAACAGCACAGAGTTTGGTAATTCAGGCTAAAAAGAAGATTGAAGAAATTTCTAATAAAGAAGGTTTAAGTGGAATTCCATCTGGTTTTGATAAATTAGATAAACTTACTTCTGGTTGGCAGCCGAGTGATTTAATTATTGTAGCTGCAAGACCTGGTATGGGAAAAACAGCTTTAACACTTTCCATGGCGAGAAATATTGCTGTAAATTCCAATATTCCTGTAGCTTTTTTCTCTTTGGAGATGTCGTCAGTACAGTTAATAACACGTTTGATTTCTTCGGAAACAGGCTTGTCTTCTGAAAAATTGAGAACAGGAAAATTAGAAAAACACGAGTGGGAGCAGTTAAATGTAAAAGTAAAATCTCTTGAAACTGCACCTTTGTTTATAGATGATACACCTTCGCTTTCCATCTTCGATTTAAGAGCAAAAGCACGCCGATTAGCATCTCAGCATGGAATTAAAATGATTATTATTGATTACTTGCAGTTAATGACGGCTGGAGGGAGTCAGAAAGGAGGAAATAGAGAGCAAGAGATTTCCACAATTTCTCGAAACTTAAAAGCTTTAGCAAAAGAATTGAGTGTTCCCGTTATTGCACTTTCTCAGTTATCGCGTGCGGTAGAAACACGAGGAGGGAGTAAAAGACCTTTACTTTCCGATCTTCGTGAGTCGGGTGCGATTGAGCAGGATGCGGATATTGTATCTTTTATTTACCGACCAGAATACTATAAAATTGAAGAATGGGATGACGATGAACGTAGTCCAACTCAGGGACAAGGAGAGTTTATCGTTGCAAAACACCGTAATGGTGGTTTGGAGAATATCCGTCTGAAGTTTATCGGTCAGCTTGGTAAGTTTGATAATTTAGATGACTTTGATTCGCCTTTCGAATTCCAATCTAAAATGAATGATGGCGAAGAGAATCCGTTTGCAACTAAAGATTTACCGAGTGCAGACGAAGCTTTTGGAAGCTCCATGAATCAAGACTTTGGAGAAGATGACGTGCCGTTTTAATTTATAAACTTTACGCTGTAGGCTCTAAGCAATATGCGTTTCTAGTTTTCTAAAAAAATTAAATCTTTCAAAATTTAAAAGTTCAGTGTTCAGTATTCAGTAAACAGTAATCAGTTTTTTATCATTCAACATTAAGCATTCAAAATTCAAAAGTTCAATTTTCAGTAAACGGTAATCATTTTTTATCATTCAACATTAAGCATTCAAAATTCAAAAGTTCAATTTTCAGTAAACGGTAATCATTTTTTATCATTTAACATTAAGCATTCAAAATTCAAAATTTCAGTGTTCAGTTTTCAGTAAACGGTAATCATTTTTTATCATTTAACATTAAGCATTTAAAATTCAAAATTTCAGTGTTCAGTATACAGTAATCAGTTTTTTATCATTCAACATTAAGCATTCAAAATTTAAAATTCAAAATTAAATCTTTCAATCTTTCAATTTTCAACTTACTACTTTTATTGTATTTTTAAGGTTTTGTAATTAGTTTCAGTTTATATGAATCATAAAAACAAAGCGCTATTAAATATTGCGATACGAGCATCTATTGAAGCAGGGAATGAAATTCTAAAAATATACCATCAAAACGATTTCGGAATTCAAAAGAAATTGGATGATTCCCCTATTACCTTAGCCGATAAAAATGCAAATGCTGTTATTAATACATATTTGCAGGCTACACAAATCCCTATTATTAGTGAGGAGAATAAAATAATGGATTATGAAACCCGTAAACAATGGAATCGTTGTTGGGTTGTAGATCCGTTGGATGGTACAAAAGAGTTTATCAAAAGGAATGGAGAGTTTACCGTAAATATAGCTTTGGTTGAAAATAACCTTCCGATAATGGGTGTTATTTATGTTCCAGTTTCTGGCGATTTATACTTCGGACTAACTTCAGAAAAAAAGGCTTATAAAATCAATACTGTTACTTTTTCAGAAGATTTATTGGGTAAAGCTGAAGAGTTGAATGGAGCGGTTGGTGCTTCCACTGTAAAAAAAGTAATTGGGAGTAGATCTCATTTTTCATCAGCAACAAAAAAATATATTGAAGAAATCAGGCAATCGGGAGAGGAAGTAGTATTTGTTTCTGTAGGAAGTTCGTTAAAATTTTGTTTCTTGGCTGAAGGAAAAGCTTCAATTTATCCTAGATTTTCTCCTACAATGGAGTGGGATACCTGTGCGGGAGACGCTATCTGTTCTGCCGCAGGTTTAAAGGTAATAGATGCCGAGACTAAAAAACGATTAGTGTATAATAAAAAAGAGTTGGTAAATCCTTCTTTTATTGTAAATTAAATGCAAGATAAAACAAGAAAAAGACATATTGCTAAGGCTATTACTTGGCGTATTGTTGGGACAATAGATACGATTATTATATCGTGGATTATTTCGGGAAACCCTTTTACAGGATTAAAAATCGGGTTAGCAGAAGTAGTAACCAAGATGTTGCTTTACTATTTTCATGAAAGGATTTGGTTTAAGGCAAATGTTCCTGATAGTAGAAAACGGCATGTTTTTAAAACCATTACTTGGCGACTTTTAGGGACTTTGGATACCATGATGTTAGCTTGGTTTATTTCTGGAGACCCATTTACAGGTCTTAAAATAGGAGGTGCCGAAGTGGTTACAAAAATGGTTTTATATTATTTACATGAACGTACATGGTATAAAATTAACTTTGGATTGGATAAACGAAAGAATAAAATTTAATAATGGAGCCGAATATTTTTCCATATAAATTTAATATAACGCAAAGCGATAGGAATTTGCTGAATAAACATAATTCCTTGCTTGTTTGGTTTACTGGATTGTCAGGTTCTGGTAAATCTACGGTTGCAGATGCCTTAGAACAAAAATTATATTCAGAAAAAATAAGAACGTTTATTTTGGATGGAGATAACATGAGAGGGCGGCTTTGTAAGGGGTTGGATTTCAGTGAGGAAGACCGATCAGAGAATATCAGAAGAGTGGCTGAAACAGCTAATTTATTACTGAAATCTGGGGCTGTAGTTTTGGCAAGTTTTGTATCACCCTACAAAAAAGATAGAGAATATGTAGAAAAGACAATAAAACCTAATATATTTGTCGAAGTTTACATGAATATAGGGCTTGATATTTGTAAAAAAAGAGATAAAAAAGGACTCTATAAACTGGCAGAAAGCGGAGAGTTGAAGAATCTAACAGGGGTTAATGCTCCTTATGAAGCTCCAGAGAATGCCGATGTTGAAATTACAGAAAGCGACAGTGTTGATGGGGCTGTTGAAAAAATATATTTAGAAATTAAAGATAAGTTGTATCAGTTTTAGTAAAATATTTTAGCTAAAAATTGATGTTAAAACTCAAAATAAGAATGAGTAAGTATTATTTAAATTATTTAGACGAGTTAGAATCGGAAGCAATATATGTATTGCGAGAAGTATGGGCTCAATTTGAAAATCCTGTAATATTATTTTCAGGAGGAAAAGATTCGATAGTGGTAACTCACTTAGCTAAAAAAGCATTTTATCCAGCAAAAATTCCATTTGCATTGATGCATGTAGATACGGGGCACAATTTTCCTGAAACTATAAAATTTAGAGACGATTTAATAGAAAGTTTAGGCGTTCAATTAATTGTTGGTTCGGTTCAAGAATCTATCGATCAGGGGAGAGTTGCCGAAGAAAAAGGAAAAAGTGCTACCAGAAATGCCTTACAGATTACAACGCTTTTAGATGCTATTGAAACTAATAAAGTAGATTGTGCAATTGGAGGTGGACGTAGAGATGAAGAAAAGGCGAGAGCTAAAGAACGTTTCTTTTCACATCGAGATGATTTTGGTCAGTGGGATCCGAAAAATCAGCGCCCAGAATTATGGAATCTTTTTAATGGAAAGCAATTTGAAGGAGAGCATTTCCGAGCTTTTCCAATAAGTAATTGGACAGAAATGGATATTTGGAATTATATCAATAGAGAAAATATTGAAATTCCGTCTTTGTATTTTGCTCATGAGAGAGAGGTGGTAAGAAGAAGTGGTTCTTGGATTCCGTATTCAGAATTTCTGCAATTAGAAGAAAATGAAGAAGTACTTACAAAGAAAATTCGTTTTAGAACTTTAGGAGATATTACAATTACAGGAGGTATTGAGAGTGATGCCGATACTGTAGAAAAAATAGCACAAGAAGTTTCTGCAATGCGACAAACAGAGCGTGGAAATCGTTCAGATGATAAACGCTCAGAAACAGCCATGGAAGATAGAAAGAGACAGGGGTATTTCTAGAAAAGCTTTAAGCTGTACGCTTTATGGCATTAAGCTCTATAGATCTAAATTGTATGAGGGATTTTAAAAAATATAATATTTGGAGCTTAAGTCATGAGTTTACTTTGGAAATTTACAAAGTGACGAAGAATTTCCCTTCTGAAGAAAGATTTCAATTGATGTCTCAAATGCAGCGGGCAGCTTATTCTATTCCCTCGAACTTTAGTGAAGGATGTGGTCGGGATTCTGATAAGGACTTTAATAGATTTATTCAAGTATGTTTAGGTTCTGCACATGAGTTAGAGTATTTCATTCTTCTTTCGAAGGATTTAAATTATATCTCTGAAGACATTTTTGATGAGTTGACTATAAAAATTAATGAGATAAAAAGTAAATTATATAATTTAAGCAAAAAGCTAATAGCCTAATGCGTATAGCTTATTGCCTAAAGCCTAAAATAATGCAAATAGATAACAACCAATTATTAAGATTTACCACAGCGGGAAGTGTAGACGATGGAAAGAGTACGCTTATTGGTAGATTATTATACGATTCAAAATCGATTTTCGAGGACCAATTGGAAGCAATTGAAACTACGAGTAAGAAAAAAGGACATCAAGGTGTTGATTTAGCTTTGTTTACAGACGGACTTCGAGATGAAAGAGAGCAAGGAATTACAATAGATGTAGCCTATAGATATTTTACAACTCCAAAGCGTAAGTTTATTATTGCTGATACTCCTGGACATATTCAATACACTCGAAATATGATTACCGGTGCCTCTACAGCAAATGCTGCAATTATATTGGTAGATGCACGCCATGGAGTGATTGAGCAGACTAAACGGCATGCTTTTATTGCTTCTTTATTGCAAATACCACATATTATTGTTTGTATTAACAAAATGGATTTGGTAGATTTTAGAGAGGAAGATTACAATAAAATCATTGCGCAGTTTGAGGAATTTTCTTCTAAATTATTAGTTAGAGATGTACGTTTTATCCCTATAAGTGCTTTGTTGGGAGATAATGTTGTTAAGCGTTCTGAAAATATGAATTGGTATCAAGGTTCTCCGTTGTTGGATACTTTGGAAACCATGCATATTAGTAGTGATATTAATAAAGTTGATGGTCGTTTTCCAGTACAAACAGTTTTACGTCCTCAGAGTGAAGAGCATAGAGATTATAGAGGTTATGCTGGAAGAATTTCTAGTGGAATTTTTAGAAAAGGAGATGAAATTACAGTAATGCCTTCTGGATTCACCTCTAAAATTAAATCGATTGACACTTTTGAAGAAGAGATAGACGAAGCCTATGCACCAATGTCGGTTTCTATTACTTTGGAAGACGATATTGATATTAGTCGCGGAGATATGATAGTGCGCACTAAAAACAAACCAGAATCTTCTCAAGATTTAGAAGTGATGTTGTGTTGGTTAAATAATGAATCGGCAAAACCGAGAACAAAATATGTGGTTCGTCATACTTCAAATGAGCAAATGGCTATGATAAAAGAAGTGATTTATAAGATAGATATCAATACTCTTTCTCGAAAGAATGATGATAAAGAACTTCATATGAATGATATTTCAAAGGTAAAAATTAGAACTACAAAACCTTTGATGTACGATTCATACCGTGAGAATAGAATGACAGGAAGTCTAATTCTTATAGACCCAGCAACTAATCAAACAGTTGCAGCTGGAATGATTGTTTAGTAAAAAAAATATTTACAACAGGGAGAGGCTTTTGATTTATTTCAAAAGCCTCTTTTTTTTTGTTGCTACAATTAGGAGTTTCTCATGGAGAAGGTTAAAGTTTCTTAATAAGAAAGCCTATTTTTACAAACGCTTCGTATATGATAAAAAGATATATTATTTTGTGAGTTGTTAAAAATTGGGGGCAAGATATAGGAACTCAATTTTTAAATGATAAATAATAAAATTAAATAAAGGTGAAACATCCATGTATGATTTTTGAACACACAACGGAATGATTATTTGGATGTTCCATGTGACCGCAAAAAAAAACAATAAATATACACATGAAAGAAAAATATAAAATAGCCGTAATAGGTTTAGGATACGTAGGGTTACCATTGGCAGTTGAATTTGCTAGAAAAGAATTTTCGGTAATAGGTTTTGATATCAATAAAAAGAGAGTTTCAGAATTAAAAGAAGGAAAAGATGTTACAGATGAGGTTTTAGATGATGATTTAAAAGACGCTAAAGGACTTATTTTTAGCTCTGATGAAAGCGATCTGAAAGATTGCAATATGTATATAGTAACGGTTCCAACACCAGTAAACGATTTTAAACAGCCAGATTTAACACCATTAATTTCTGCTAGTACAACTGTAGGGAAATATCTTCAGAAAGGAGATATTGTTGTGTACGAATCTACAACATACCCTGGCTGTACTGAGGAAGATTGTGTGCCAGTATTAGAAGCTTCAAGCGGATTAGTATTTAATGAAGATTTTTATTGTGGATATTCCCCAGAACGAATAAATCCAGGGGATAAAGAGCGAAGACTTCCAAATATTATGAAAGTAACCTCAGGAAGTACTCCCGAGATAGCTGAAGAGGTGGATAAACTTTATAACTGTATAATTACCGCAGGAACTCATAAAGCATCGAGTATAAAAGTGGCAGAAGCTTCTAAGATTATTGAAAATACGCAACGAGATATTAATATTTCCTTAGTGAACGAATTGGCACTTATTTTTGATAGAATAGGAGTAGATACCGTTGAGGTATTGGAAGCGGCAGGCACTAAATGGAATTTTTTACCTTTCCGTCCAGGTTTGGTAGGAGGGCATTGTATAGGAGTGGATCCATATTATCTAACTCATAAAGCAGAACGATTAGGATACCATCCACAGGTAATTTTATCTGGACGACGTATTAATAACGATATGGGAATTTTTATTGCCAATAAAATCGTTAAACTGATGGTGAAAGATCAGCTTCCAGTAAAAAATGCAAAGGCATTGGTGTTGGGAATTACCTTTAAAGAGAATTGCCCCGATGTTAGAAATTCTAGAGTGATAGATGTTATTGAAGAATTAGAAGGCTTTGGTTTGAATGTAGATACTTACGACCCATATGCAGATAAAGAGGAAGTGAAAAAGTATTATGGAGTAGATTTAATAGATGAAATAACAGAGAGATACGAAACTATTGTTTTGGCAGTTGGTCATAATCAGTTTTTAGAATTGGATTTTGAAAAGTTAAAATCTAGTCCGCGAACGGTTATTTACGATGTGAAAAGTTTTTTACCTAAAGAATTGGTTACAGAGAGATTGTAATACCTTTGTGATAGGAGTGAAAAAAATATTGGGAATCGCCTTAAATTTTTTTTCATAGGTAAAGAAAACCAAGGTTAAAATGAATAATAGTTCTGATAATAAAAATAAAAAAATCTTAATAACTGGAGGAGCAGGATTTATAGGGTCTCATGTGGTTCGGTTGTTTGTAAATAAATACCCATCCTATCAAATCATTAATTTGGATGCTTTAACCTATGCAGGGAATTTAGAGAACCTGAAGGACATAGAGAGTGCTGCTAACTATACTTTTGTAAAAGGAGACATTACAGGTGAGTCGTTTATAAATCAGCTATTTCAGCAATATAAATTCGATGGAGTAATACACCTGGCGGCAGAAAGTCACGTAGACCGTTCTATTGAAGATCCGTTGGCTTTTGTTAAGACAAATGTTATCGGGACAATGAATTTATTGAATGCGGCAAAAAAACTTTGGTTACACACTCCTCACCCCAATGGGGGAGGCTGGGAGGGGGCTCGTTTTTATCATGTAAGTACCGATGAGGTTTATGGGTCTTTAGGAGAAGATGGTTTGTTTACCGAAACCACTTCATACGATCCAAACTCGCCATATTCCGCTTCCAAAGCAAGCTCAGATCATTTTGTAAGAGCTTATGGAGAAACTTACGGTTTGCCATATGTTATAAGTAATTGTTCTAATAATTATGGGCCTAATCACTTTCCGGAGAAATTAATTCCATTATTTATCAATAATATCATTCAGAAAAAACCATTACCAGTTTATGGAGATGGAAATTATACGCGCGATTGGTTGTATGTAATAGATCATGCAAGGGCTATTGATTTAGCTTTTCATGAAGGAGGAAATCAGGAGACTTATAATATTGGAGGTTTTAACGAATGGAAAAACATCGATTTGGTTAAATTGCTATGTAAATTGATGGATGAAAAGTTAGGCAGAAGGGAAGGCGAATCGGAAGCATTGATTACCTATGTAAAAGACCGACCAGGGCATGACTTACGTTATGCTATTGATGCTTCTAAAATTAACAAAGAACTAGGGTGGGAGCCTTCGGTTACTTTTGAAGAAGGACTAGCAAAAACTATCGATTGGTATTTAAATAATAGTGACTGGTTGGCGCAAGTAACCTCTGGAGAATATCAGAGGTATTATGATAAGCAATATGGGTGTTAGTTGAAAAGTTGAAAAGTTGAGAGTTGAGAGTGAAGTGTAAAGTTTTATAGACCTAAACCATTAAAAAATGAGCGAAAATAGATTTGGGTTTGAAAGTCTAAAAGTATGGGAAAAGAGTATTCAGCTTGTTAAATTTATTTATAAATTAACTTCTGATTTTCCAAAAGAAGAACAATATTCATTAACCTCGCAAATTCGACGATCGGCAATTTCGATTCCTTCAAATATTGCAGAAGGAACTTCTCGGGACTCAAAGAAAGATAAAAAAAGATTTTACACTATAGCTTATGGGAGTTTAATGGAATTAGTAAATCAAATTATAATTGCTAAGGAATTGAGTTATATAAGTACCGAAAGCTCTCAAATGGTAAAAGATATGGCGATGGAAATTGCTAAGATGATTAGTGGATTGAAAAAATCAGTCTGAAAATGAACACTAAACTTTAAACATTTAACTAAAAATGAAAGGAATTATTCTCGCTGGAGGCTCAGGAACACGATTACATCCATTAACATTATCGGTTAGTAAGCAGTTAATGCCTATTTATGATAAACCGATGATTTATTATCCGCTTTCTACGTTAATGCGAGCAGGAATTCGAGAAGTATTAATCATTTCTACTCCAAAAGATTTACCGTTGTTTAAAGAATTGCTGGGAGATGGTAAAAAGTATGGTTGTGTTTTTGAATATGCGGTACAAGAACATCCTAATGGTTTGGCAGAAGCTTTTATTATTGGAGCAGACTTTATTGGAAATGATAAAGTAGCTTTGATTTTAGGAGATAATATATTTTATGGAACTGGATTAGATAAGTTGTTACAAGAAAATAATAATCCTGATGGCGGAATTGTTTATGCATATCATGTTCATGATCCAGAGCGATATGGTGTAGTAGAGTTTGATGAAAATGGGCAAGCTATTTCAATTGAGGAGAAGCCACAAAGTCCAAAATCGAATTATGCGGTTCCAGGGATTTATTTTTATGACAATGAGGTGGTGGCAATAGCAAAAAATATCAAGCCAAGTAAAAGAGGAGAGTTAGAGATTACCGATATTAATAAAGTGTATCTTGAACGAGGAAAATTACAGGTTGGTATTATGGATAGAGGAACTGCATGGCTAGATACAGGAACATTTCAATCTTTAATGCAAGCTTCGCAATTTGTAGAAGTTATTGAAGAGCGACAAGGACTTAAAATTGGAGCTATAGAAGGTGCTGCCTATGAAATGGGTTATATTACAAAAGAAGAATTTATAGCTTTAATTGAGCCGTTAATGAAAAGCGGTTATGGAAAAAGGCTATTGAGTATATTGAAATAAAAAAAGGAAAATGTATATACTGAAAATTCACTAATTTTCTGTGTTTTCATAAATGAATGGAATAAGAAAACCCCGATTTTAGCTCTGAACAGCCTTTTTCGGGGTTTTTTGTTATTTCAATTTAATGCACAACCGCATACTTATATGGAATAAGGGTATTTTCTGAATACACCTTTTTAGATTGCTTTTTTTTTAATAAAATAGTGTGTAACCTTACTTTGAATATATTATTGATTTATGTTTTTAAGCTTTTTGAGTTTTGCTTTCCATAAATTTAAATCTTCATGGTGTTTATCAATATTATTCATCACCTCTTTTACAATAGGATTGCTTTCATCTGCATTAAAGAACTGTAAATTATTCTCCAATTGACGTATTTCCGATTTTACTTCGTCAATTTTTCTACGGATAAATACACGCTCATTATTAATTAGCGTATCATTATCTGCATTTGCCAGTTGATCTAGCTTGTTCCCATATTTTATAAGTTCCGCCTTTTGCTTATCGAGGTCTAATTTCTTGAATAATGCATCCAATATTTTGTTGAATTTTCCTTCAATGCTTTTTTTGCTATGAGGGATTCTTCCAATAGCCTTCCAGTCGGCAATAATAGCTTTTACTTGCTCTAAGTCTTTTTCCTTGTCTCCAGATAATTGGAATTCTTTTAAATTATCTAAATATGCCTTCTTCTGTTCGAAAGCTTCCATTTCATCTTTAAAATGCTCGTTTTTCTTAGCATGAAGTCGATCGAAATAATGGTTACAAGCAGACTTAAATTCATTCCAGATTTTATCAGAATATTTTCTTGGAACATGACCGATATTTTTCCAATCAGATTGAATTTTCTTCATTATTGGCGTAGTTTTTTCCCATTCATCACTGTCTTTTAGGGATTCAGCCAATTTTACCAATTCCATTTTTTTATCTAGATTGTCTTGCTGGTCTTTTTTAAGTCCTTTATAAAAAGAATTTTTATTTCTGTTGAATTTACGCACAGCTTCTTTAAAGGCAGCCCAAGTTTGTTCATTTACTTTGTAAGGAACTCTCCCAGCATTAAAAAACTCTTCTCGTAAAGCTTCTACTTCTTTTATGAGTTTTTGCCAGCTACTGTGGTTATTTACTTTTTGCTGCGTAATAGCTTCAATCTTTTTAATAATATCTTGTTTTACTAAAAGATTAGCTTCATGTATTACATCTTGATTCTTAAAATATTCTTGTCGCTTTTGATGTATTGCTTTGGTAGCAGCGCTAAAACGATCCCAAATAGCATCTCGATGTTCTCTATCTACAGGGCCTAAATCTTCTTTCCATATTTTATGAAGCAACTGTAATTCTCTAAAGGCCTTGTTTACATCGCCCATTTCGGCAAGAGATTCTGCTTGAGCAATAATTTTTTCTTTTTCTTCTAAATTATGTTTAAAATCTAAATCGCGTAGGTCTCTATTTAAATCTAAGAAATCGTAAAATATCTCCACATGGTGGTGGTAGGTGCGCCAAACATCATTGTAATTTACACGTGGAATCGGACCAGCATTTCGCCATCGTTCTTGTAACTCCTTAAAGTGTTTATAAGTGTCGTTAATATTTTCTTCAACATTAATCAAGCCCTTTAATTCTTCAATAATATCTAATCTATTTTTTAGATTTAGATCCAATCGATGTTCTAAATTCTTATAATATTGATTGCGTTTATCTCTATATTCATTATATAGTTCGTTAAAACGCTTCTTAACTGGCGAAGAATAATTAAAGTCAATTTCATTGCCTCCCTCTTGGATAAAATCTTCTTTTTTCTGTTCTAAGAGTTCTTGAAATTTTAGATCAAACTCTGATTTTATTTGGTCAACATGACTTTTTATAGCCTGTATTTTTTCTTTTGTAATAAGTATATTGAGTTCCTCAACTAACGTATCCATATTCATGGCATGATAGTCTAGCATAGGAATTTCATGACGCTCTTTGTGTCCTTCATCTTCCGCATCTTCCGCATTCGACTCATCTATTTCATTCTGCGGATCATCATTATTTTCTCCTTCAGCATCAGCAGTTACTTCCACTTCACTTACCGTTTCTTCGGTAGTAACACTCTCTTGATTGTCAATTTGCGGCGTCTCGCTATTTTTTTCACTTCCGTCTGCCTCTGGCTGCAGGTTATCATCTTTTTCTTCTAACATTTTGTAAATGTTTAAGGTTCGTCAATACTTTCAAGTTGAAAGATACTAACAAGTAACAAATTAGCCAAGTGTTTTGTTTGGAACTGTTGAGTATTAGGTGAAAAAGTTTAAAGTTGAGGGTAAGTTTTGAAGTTTGAAGTCGGAAGACTGAAGTCGGTAGACGGAAGTAAAAAGTTCGAAGGAAACAAGAATAAAGAGTATAGAGTAAAGATTTTTGTGTTCTTATGATTTTTCGAATTTGCATTTTATCAAAAGCCTATTGCTTATTCAAAGATTCAAAGATTGAAAGATTGAAAGATTCAAAGATTGAAAGATTCAAAGATTGAAAGATTCAAAGATTGAAAGATTCAAAGATTGAAATAGTCTGAAGTCCGGAGTTGGAAGTTGGAAGTTGGAAGTTCGAAGGAAACAAGAATAAAGAAACAATATATATAGATTTTTGTATTCTGATACTTTTTGAATTTTTAGTTTATCAAAAACTGAAAACTAAAAACTAAAAACGACAAACCATAAACCAACTGCAATCTGTCTACTGAACACTCCCGACTTCGGTCTTCCGACTTCAAACCTTTTTTCACTTCCGCATATCCAAATCTTCAAATTGACATCTTTGAATCTTTGCATCTTTGAACCTATGCCACTTTGAGTTAAAAAGTTAATGAGTTAAAGAGAAGAATATAGAATAAAGAGAAAAGAATATAGATTTTTTGTCCTTATTCTTTTGTGAATTTTTAATTTACCATAAACCATAAACCATAAACCAAAAAGACTGCAATCTGTAAACTGAACACTGTCTAGCTTCGGACTCCCGACTTCTACCCATTCCAAATTTCCCAGGCTTTTTCAGCTTGGAGTTCTAGCATTTTGCTTCCGTTTACTGCGGTAGCGCCATTTGCTTCAGCATATTTCATGAAAGCTGTTTTTGGAGGGTTGTAGATTAAGTCAAAAACTAAATGCTCTTCAGTAAGAAATTCATATGGAATAGCAGGTTTAACTTCCGTATTTGGAAAAGTACCAATTGGAGAGCAATTCACAATTACTTGGTGTTGCTCCATAACTTGTTTTGTAAGCATCTCGTAACTCAATTTGTTTTCCGATGCAGTTCTGGATACAAATTGAATCTCCAAACCTAAGTCAATTAAAGCGTGTTTTACTGCTTTAGAAGCACCTCCTGTACCTAGAATTAGTGCCTTTTTATGGTGTGATTTTATAAAGGGTTCTATAGATTTATAAAAGCCATAAACATCTGTATTGTAGCCTTTCAAACCGTTCTTGGTTATTTTTACGGTATTTACAGCGCCAATTTCTTTTGCTTTTGGGTCTATTTCAGTTAAAAAAGGAATAATAGCTTCTTTGTAGGGAATGGTGATATTAAAACCAACAATATCTTTATCTTGTGCTAAAACATTTTTAATTTCTTCAATGTTTTGTAAATCGAAATTAACATAAGAATGGTTATCAAGATCGAGCTGCTTAAATTTTTCCGTAAAGTAACCAGCAGAAAATGAGTATGAAATATTCTTTCCTAATAATCCGAAATGTCTAAGTTCTTTTTTCATTAAGTAAGTTTTATACGTTTTGGCGGTTGGTGTATATTAAAATTAATGTTTTACAGTTTCGCCTTGAGTTAGTTTTCCGTACCAATCCAATCCTAATACAATTAAGATTCCAACAATAACAAAGCCAATGGCAATCCATGTTTCTGTATTATTTATATGTGGTAGGTAGCGTTGGTAGTTAACAATTATTTTTTCTCCAGCCGAATCTTTCATTACTTCTCCAAATTCGTTGAGTCTGTATATTGTTTTTTTCCAAGGCCAAACAACTCCCAGAGAGCCAGTAATAAACCCTAGGATAATGGCGGTGGTAATATGTTTAAAATGCTTTAAAACATAGCTTAATAAATGCGAAAGTGTAACCAAACCAGTAACCGATCCTAAGGTGAAAACTGCTAAAATTTTCAACATTTCTATTCGCTGTTGGTTGTTTATAAAGTTAAAATCGCCTTTAAATATTTCAGCAAAAGTATCATAAAGAGCATTTACAGAATCTACTAAAAGGAGTACATAATTTCCAAGTAGAATTAAAATAAAAGAACCAGATAAGCCTGGTAGCGTCATCCCAGAAACACTTATTATTCCGCAGAAAAACACAAAAAATAGATTCTCATTTTGTTTTGCTGGGTTAAAAAAGCTTAAGGAGATACCTATCATTATTCCAATGATACAGGATAAAATGGTTTTCCGATTCCAATAATGAAAATCCTTGGCTATATAATAAATAGAGCCTAAAATCATTCCGAAGAAAGCGGCCCAAACATACAATTCTTTTTGCGCTATAAAGTAGTCTAAAAGTTTAGAGACGCTAAAATAACTCACTAGCATTCCTAATAGCAATAAACTTAAAAAGCGACCATTTATATATTGATAAAAGCTTCTAAACCGTCCATTAAGGATTAATTTTAGAGCTTTTAAGTTTACTTTCTGAAGCGAGTAAATAAATTCTTCGTAAAAACCAGCAACAAAAGCAACCACCCCTCCAGAAACGCCAGGAACTTTATTGGCGGCTCCCATGGCTAATCCCTTTATGAAAAGGAAAAACTTATCGAGAAGTGTACGCGTTGGTTGTTGCATTTTTATTTTTTTATGGTAGCCAATTTTTCAAGAAGAAAGATGGTTAAAAAACCGATAATAGCCAAAATTATTGCCCATAATAGCTGCGGGTCGCCATCATAATTAAAAGGACTCGTACTTTCGTCAATAATAATAGTTTTATCGCCAAATTTTTTGATTTCGGTAACCAATTTCCAGGGCCATATTTTATTTAAAGAGCCTAAAATAAAACCTGTTAAAACAGCCAACGTAACATTTTTGTAATTTGTAAATAGGTATTTTAAAAGTTTAGAAAAGCTTAATAATCCAAAGATAGCTCCTAGCCCAACAATAGCAATTGTTTGAATGTCTCTCTCGTTTACTGCTGCCAAAATGGTACCATAAGAACCCAAGAGAACTAAAATAAAAGCTCCAGAAATTCCAGGTAAAATCATAGCACATATGGCTAAGGCTCCAGAAAAAAACAAATGAAGAGCTCCACCAGTTTCATGCATAGGGGGGAGGGTGGTAATATAAAATGCAACCGCAGCTCCAGCTATAAAGGCAATAATGCTACCAGCATTCCATTTTGTAATTTGTTTTCCAACAAAAATAATACTTGCTACTACAAGTCCGAAAAAGAACGACCATAATAAAATTGGATGCGTCTCTAATAGCCATGCTAATAATTTGGCTAAGGATAAAATACTAATTGCAATACCAAGAAACAAGGCAACTAAAAAATTACCATTGATATGATTCCAAGCTTTTTTAAAACCTTCTTTTCTTAGAATATTAAAAGTTTCTATGCTGATATTATTTATGGAGGTTATAAGTTCCTCATAAATACCAGAAATAAAAGCAATAGTACCTCCAGAAACGCCAGGTACAACATCTGCTGCACCCATAGCAATACCTTTAAGGGTGATAATAAAGTAGTCTAAAATTGATCTTTGCATATTTTGTTCTTAGGGGAACAAAAATAGCAATTTTATAGGGACGCATTTTTAAAACTATGGATTATATTTTTTACTGTTTTGCGGTTATAAACTGCAGGGAATAAAATTTCCATAGTATCATGCTCCTCATAGTTGTGTTTTAAGGCGTTTTTTAAATGATATGTTCCTTTTAAAGCATCAGAAGATAGGTAGTACATTCCTGCCAAACGGTATTCTAAGTCTGCATGCTCAGGATAAAATTCTAAAGCCTGTAAAAGTGTGTGAATAGCGCTGTCATACTCGCCTAATTTCAATAAAATATCCGACCATGAAATCCATGTTTGTAATTCATAGTTTCCTAATTCTACGGCTTTTTGATAGGCAAGATCTGATTCTTCATAAAAATGAAGTAATTCATTTATTTTGGCGCTTCGTTTCCAATATAATACATTTTCACTATCAATATTTATAGCTTTATTGATGTAATATAGTGCTTTTTGATAATTCCCTTGCTTAAAATAAAAGTCGGTTATAGCAATCCAGCCTTTGTCTAAAAGCGGATCTTCATGAACGGTACGATAAAAGAATTTTTTTGCTAATTCTAAATTCCCTAGCTTGTCATGACATTTTCCTATTCTTAAATAAGCATAAGAAGTAGGATCGTCTAAACCTAAAGTGATTTCGTAGTTTTCAATGGCTTCATTATATCTTTTTAAACGTTCCAATACCCGTCCTTTTTCTAGGTAAGCACCTATGAAAGTATCGTCGGAATAAATAGCAAAATCAAAACTAGAAAGCGCTTCTTTGTACATTTTTTTACTTACAAATTGCTTTCCTAATTGATGCCATGCAACTTCGCAATACGGATTCTGATTTAGATACGAATTTAAAAATGTAATAGCACCATCAAAATCTTCTAAGAAATCGAAGCAATAAATTACATTATATAGGGCAGCATAATCTTCATAATCTTCATTTAAACAATTAATAAATGCATCTTTAGCCGATTCATAATCGTCTAAAAAAAGATATTCCATTCCTAATAAAGAATAAATATCTGCATTATCATCTGTCATAGATAAAGCATCATGCAGTAATTCTATTGCCTTTTGATGGTTGTCTTGTTTGGAATAAATATTAGCCTTTTGGATTAATATTTCTTCGTTAGAAGATTCTATTGCTTCCAATTCATCTAAAATTACTTCAGCAACATCAAACCGATTTTCAAAAACAAGAATCTCTACTTGTAAGAGTTTTAACTCTGAAGAAGTAGGGTGTTGTTGTAAACCAATTTGTATAGCTTTTTTAGCTAAAGCAACTTTTCCAGAATCAAGATAATGATGTGTTATCTCTTGGAAGTCTTCCGAATCAAAGAAGTAAACGTCATTAGTTTTCAACATTGATTCAAATTTTGCTAACGGTGGGTTATGATCTTCGTGAGCACTAAATGGCATAAGCGATGCGTTTTTAGATTTCTACGTTAATAAATTTAGGGCTTGAAGCGTTATGATTGAATCAAAAACCTTATTGTTATTAACAAATTAGTTAACATTTTGGTTATTCCACTCATTTAGAAGCTCTAAAATAGTGTTACAACCTTTTTCAATTTCTTCATTTGAAATGGTTAATGGTGGTGTAATTCGTACTGCTCTTGTTTCAAATAGAAGCCAAAAGAGAATGAGTCCTTTTTTCATTCCTTCAAGTACTAAAAAGTTTGCAACTTCTGCATTTTCAACAAGTATTGCCAACATTAATCCTTTTCCTCTAATCTCCTTAATCAAAGGATGTACCAAAAGTGATCGGAAGTGTTTTTCTTTTTCTAGTGTTTGTTTAATTAAAGTTGTGGTAGTTAATTCTTTTAAGGTGGCAAGTGCAGCCGCGGCTACAACAGGATGTCCTCCAAAAGTAGTTATATGCCCCATTTTTGGAGCTTCTTTTAATTGTGCCATCATGTCATATGAGGCGGTAAAAGCGCCAATAGGCATTCCGCCAGCCATTCCTTTCCCCATTACTAAAATATCTGGAGTAACATGGTAGTTCATAAAACCAAAAAGTCTTCCTGTCCGCCCGAAACCAGGTTGAATTTCGTCGAGGATAAGTAAAGCCCCAACTTCTTCACAACGTTTTTTTACCTTCTGTAAATAGTTGTTTTTCGGTTCTATAAATCCGGCTCCTCCTTGGATGGTTTCAAGAATAACTCCAGCAGTTTTAGTAGTTATATTTTTTAAATCTTTTTCGTTATTAAATTCAATAAATTTTATACCAGGTAATAAAGGGCGGTACGCTTTTTTTCTTTCTTCATACCCCATTAAGCTCATAGAGCCTTGAGTATTACCATGATACGCATGCTTTGCAGCAATAACTTCTCCTCTTCCAGTAGCTCTTTTTGAGAGTTTCATAGCCCCTTCTATAGCTTCTGTGCCAGAATTTACTAAATAAGTGCTGCTCAAAGGTTCTGGTAATTGTTGTGCTAATAACTTTGCAAGCTCAACCGCAGGGCCTTGTGCATATTCTCCATAAACCATTACATGCATATAAGAAGCAGCTTGCTCTTGCACAGCATTCACAACTTTTGGGTGACTATGGCCTAACGTATTGGCAGAGACTCCAGCAACAAAGTCTAAATAAGATTTTCCATCAAGATCATAAATATAGGAACCTCTTGCGTGAGAAACTTCTATACCTAAGGGAGTTGGTCCCGTTTGTGCTTGATATTTTAAAAAGTTTTGCTTCATTATTTAGAACTTTCTTCTTTTTCAGCTTTCTTAACAGGCGCTTTTTTAGGAAGTGTTGCTTTTTTATTTACTGAATTAGCAGTGTTTGTAGGCGTTTCCTCTTTTTCTTCTTCAGGATTAATAGGAGTTAATTCTTCTGGAGCTAAATTAGGATTATCAATATCTATAGGATTGTTAACTCCATTAATTACAGGGAGTTTTATGTTTTTATCTTCTTCACTAAATAAATCGTCTACACTAGAAATAATTTCATCGCCACGCCAATAGAAACCTCTAAATTTACGACCGTTAACAGGAAGTTCAGAATCGGGATAAATAATTCCTTCTACATTAATAAAAGAGGTGGTATTGTCAATTTCGTTATCTTCCATTACCATTTGGATAAGTCCACAAAGACGTTTGTCTATCCCTACCAACTCATCATCATCATTCCATAAGTAATATATAAGTTCCGCATTTTTGACAATATCCACAATTCTTAATTCATTTTCTTCAAATAAACCATAGAGATATTTTCCCTTTATCTGGTTGTAACCTTGTTTAAGAGAGTCTTTAAACTTTACACCACTTAAGGAGTCTTTCTGAATAATAAAAGCATTGTCCCACACTTTGAGGGAGTCTAGCTTCTCGGTTTTTACATTGGAGATAATATGAATGCTATCTCCTGTCATTTGTGTTTCTCCGCTCCAAAGTACGGGTCGGAAAGCGGAAAGTTTGTTTTCTGGAGTATTTGGCGGAATTTTAGTTATAAGTTGCGCAATTCCAGTTTTTTCGTCCGTATGAATAGAATCACATTTTCCACTTAAATCTGTTTTAAAAAAACGCGCGTCTCTAAAAGCTCTAACAATACGCTCATTTTCTTTTCCAGTAACCATTAAAGTATCTGCATGGATATACATGGAATCTTTTTCAAAAAGACTAATAGCCAAGGCTTTTTTAGTAACTAAAACAGAATCTTTTGCTTTATAAATCTCTGCATAATGACCTCTTAAAACTCCATCGTTTACAGTGTCTATTACTTTAATGTTGTTGGTTGCTGAAGCAAATTCTGTAGCCTTGTTAAAATATAAGCTATCTCCATAAATAATCCGGTCACTGTAATCTATACGCGTATTTTTAACCCCATAACCAGTTTCTGCAACCGTATTGTAGAAACCACGCTCGCAATACATTTTATAGTCTTCTCCAACCACAGTTGATGGGCCGTACATATATGCGTTTTTGGTATTGGTGTAATAATCCATTCGGGCTGAATTAATTACATAATCAGGATTGGTAATTTTTACATCACTTTTAAACTCGTATTTATCAATTTCCATGTAATAGCGACCTTTATCGCTTGTTAGGACATTGGCACTATCTTTTACAGTTCCGAAATTATCGTAAAATGCTTCTTGTTTATTTCTGTCAAATTCTAATTCTTCGGTATTTAGCGTCATTGAGTTGTTTCTTAAAACAACCTTTTCCTTAGCCAAAGCAATTTTTGTAGTTCCATCGTATTCTACATATTCGCTATTCATTTTAATGGAATCTCCTTGTTGAAAAAAGACATTTCCATAGGCTTGTATTTTATTTTCTTTTTGATAATAAACAGCAAGATCGCACCAAAGATCAATTCCTTGATGTTCAAATTGAACCTGTCTATCGTCTTTACTAAATATAGAGGCACCTGGATATTTTACTTCATCTTTATTAAAATCTCCTCCATGAATGATGGTAATTTCTTTTTTCTCCTGAGCCAATAACACAGTAGAAAAACAAAAGAGGATGAGGGATAGATATGTACGTATTTGAGTCAACCGTTTAAATTTTGCATCAAAAATAAAGTTTTTTCATTTAGTTGATGATTTGTTAGGAAGAATTTATAAAAAAGAAAGGCGAAACCTTTAATTTATCTGGTGAAATTTCAGGAAAAAGACTTCCAAACTAGTTAATTTGAATTATGAATTTATTGAAAATGGGCTCTTCAAAATAAGATATTATGAAATTATAATTTGGATTTTTGTATATCCATAATAACGGATAAAATTCTTACTGAAAAGCATTCTTTCCTACAAAAAACTGACTTTTTTGGCTACTTTCGCGGCACTAATTTCTAAACTTATTTAAATAATGAAATCAAAATTACATGTGTTTTTTTCGCTATTCTTAGCGTTTCTTGTTCAATTTGCCGTTGCACAAGAAGTAACCGTTTCGGGAACAGTTACCGACCAGGACAATATTCCTTTGCCCGGAGCTAATGTGTTGGTCAAAGGTTCTAAAAATGGAAGTCAGACCGACTTTGATGGAAATTATTCCATTAATGCATCTACAGGAGATATTTTAGTTTTTTCTTACGTAGGGCAAACTACAGTAGAACGTAAAGTAGGAGCTTCAAATATTATTAATGTTGCTTTGCAACAAGATGCGCAGACGTTGGATGAAGTTATAGTAGTAGCTTATGGAACTTCTACAGAGAAAGACTTTACTGGTTCTGCAGATGTTATTAAAGCTGAAGATTTTGGCTTAAGAACATTAACCTCTCCTATTGGAGCAGTAGAGGGGTCTACAACTGGAGTTCAGGTTTTATCAACTTCTGGTCAGCCAGGTTCTTCACCTAGTATAGTTATTAGAGGTGTGGGTACATTAAATGGAGATACAGATCCGCTTTATATTGTAGATGGTATTCAGTTTGAAGGAGGTATTAATAGTCTAAACCAAGATGATATTGCATCTATTACGGTTTTAAAAGACGCAGCTTCAACCTCATTATATGGTTCTCGTGCTGCAAATGGAGTTGTTATGATAACAACTAAGAAAGGTAAAAAAGGAACTGGTATTAAAGTAAATATGTCAAGTCAATATGGGGTAGTTACAAAAGGTGTTCCTGAGTATGAAGCTGCATCGCCTGGTCAATATTACGAAATGATGTGGCAGGCATATAAAAATTCTTTAGGAGGAAGTGACCCAGCTACAGAGGCTTCTGCATCTATTTATAATCGTTTGGGTTATAATCCATTTAATGTTCCTAATGATCAAATAGTAGGGGTAGATGGAAAATTAAACCCAAATGCCCAAGTAATTGCTCAAGGTTTAGATTGGTATGATGCTTTGGAGAGAACAGGAAGCCGACAAAATCTTTCTTTAAATGCTTCTGGAGGTGGTGAAAATCATAACGTGTTTTTCTCAACATCTTATTTAGATGAAAAAGGATATGTTGTAACTAGTGATTATAAAAGAATGACTAATCGTTTAAGTGGGAGCTTTTCTCCTGCAGAATGGTTGAGTTTAGGAGCAAACATGAATTTTTCTTCTACCACACAAAAAGGACCAATGTCTAGAGGAAGTTCTATTGCCAATCCATTTGGTTTTGCAAAAGGAATGGGATCAGTTTATCCAGTATATGTGGTGGATCCAACTACAGGGGATTATATTTTAGATGCTGAAGGAGCAACTCAGTTTGATTATGGTGAAGGATATTCAGATTATGGAATTCGTTCTAGACCCGTAAACGTAGGGCGTCATGCTATTGCTGAAGCTTTATTTAATAGTGATGTTACTAAAATTAATAATATAAGTCTTAGATATACTGCAGATTTTAAAATCTTAGAAGGCTTAAACTTTAAATTATTATATGGTCAAGATACTAATGATTATATAAATAAGGAATACGAAAACAACATTGTAGGAGATGGAGCGCCTGCTGGTCGCTATGGTGAGTTGAGATTTAGAAGAACTGTAGAAAACTTTAATCAGATTATTACCTATAATAAGGACTTCGGGAGACATAATTTTGACGTTACTTTAGGACACGAAAGTTTTAACCGTCATTATAGTGAAATGGATGGTTCTAGTAATACCCAAACAGCTGTAGGGATTTATGAGTTCGATAATTTTTCTACTATCTCAGATTTATCTGGATATAGCTCAGATAAGAGACTTGAAGGATATTTTGCAAGGTTGAATTATAACTTCGGACATAAATATTATATAAGTGCCTCTGCAAGACGCGATGGATCATCAGTATTTAATAAAGATGTTAGATGGGGTAATTTTTATTCAATAGGAGGATCTTGGAGAATAGACCAAGAAGGTTTTATGGAAGATGTTGATTTTGTTAATAATTTAAAATTGCGAGCGTCTTTTGGTCAAGTAGGTAACGATGATTTAAACGATTATTACATTTCTCAGCCTAGATACTCATTATATACAAATGCTGGGGATCCAGGGATATATTGGTCAGATTTAGGAAACAATGCTTTGACATGGGAGACAGTAGATAGCTGGGATGTTGCATTGGAGTATGGTTTCTTTAATAATAGATTACACGGTTCTTTGGAGTATTACAGAAAAAATTCTTCTGACTTATTATACAACGTACCGCTTCCACTTTCAAATGGTTTAAATGAAGGACCAGCAAATATTGCAGACATGTACAATGAAGGTTTTGAAATTGGTATTACTGGGGAGTTACTAAGATCAAATGATTTTAATTGGGATTTAACTGTTCAAGCTTCTACTCTGAAGAATGAGATTACAGATATTCCATCACCATTTATTGATGGTTCGAAGAGATGGGATGTTGGACGTTCTAGGTACGACTTCTTTATCTATGATTATGCTGGAGTAGATCCAGATAATGGGGATGCATTGTATTATATGTATGAAGATGATGTAGACACTGGGGGCCGAGTTCCTGTACTAAATGCAGATGGAGACCATGAAACTACAAATGATTATCAAGATGCAGGGAAAGCATATGCAAACTCCACGCCAATCCCAGATTTATTTGGATCGATTACCAATCGCTTTAGATATAAAAATTTAGAGCTTAGTGTACTTCTTTTGTATTCTATAGGGGGAGAAGTTTTAGATTATGGTTATGCGGCTATGATGCATGAGGGAGAATATGGAGAATCGCTTCATCCAGATATGATGAATGCTTGGAAAGCACCTGGAGATATTACAGATGTTCCAAGATTGGAAAATGGAGCACCAAATCAATTGGTATCAGGATCTACAAGATTTCTAACCGATGCCTCTTATTTTGGAGTTAAGAATGTAAGCTTAGCATATAATTTTAGTAATGATATCCTAGATCCGTTAGGATTAAGTAAACTTCAATTTTATGTTACTGGAGAGAACTTACTTATAGATTCTGAAAGAAGAGGATTGAACCCAATGTATAATTTATCAGGAACACCAGAAGGAAATGATTATAACCCATCTAGAGTAATTTCTTTTGGAGTTAATGTTTCATTTTAAGGGGAATTAAAAAATAATAAATTGAAAATTATGTTACGAAAAATTTATATGTATTTGTTGATAGTCTCAACAGTACTTTTTACCATAAGTTGTTCAGAAGATTATTTGGACACAACACCAACAGATGCTATTTCAGCAGACGATGCACTTTCTTCTCCTGAAAATATGATGTTAATACTTGAAGGTCTTCATAGACAAATGTATGCACAGTCTCCATTGCCAGGGGCTGAGAGTTCTAGAAGTGGACAAAGTCACTTTATACCTGCTTTAGATGCAATGGGAGGAAATATAATCCACTCTTCTCCAGGGAATGGTTGGATGACTTCAGATTTACAATGGCGTACCCACATCAATGCTGGTTCTACTACTGTGAAAAATTTTTGGTACCAACGTTACCATTTTATCGCTAGTTGTAATTCTATTATTAATGAAGTTGCTGAAGGAGAGTTTGTAATTGATGAGGAGATGAATAATATTCTTGCACAAGCACATGCTTATAGAGCTTGGGCTTATCATCAATTAATAATGACTTATGCAAAAGGGTATTTGGTAGGTAGTCCAGATACAGATCCAGGAGTACCTTTGTTATTAGCAACAGAAGCACCATATACAAGTCAACCACGTTCAACAGTGGCAGTTATTTATCAACAAATAGCAGATGATATAAATACTTCTATTGGGTATTTCAAAAATGCTTCTGCAGCAGCAAATAAATCTCATATATCAATAAATGCCGCTTATGGTATAAAAGCAAGAATTGCATTGTCAAAAGGAGCATGGAAAGAAGCTGCTGATGCAGCAGCTTTAGCTAGAAATGGTTACTCTTTAATTGATGAAGCTGCATGGAAAACAGGATTTAATACTACTGATTTATCAGAAGTTATTTGGGGTGGACGTGTAATAGATGCTGAAACGAATTATTTCCAATCCTATTTCTATTATATATGCTCAACCTTTAATGGGTCTCAAAATAGAAGTAATCCTAAGTTAATTAGTAGTGAATTATATAATCAAATTCCTGCTACAGATTATCGTGCAGATGCATGGTTGCCTTTAGCTCCTAACACAAATTCTGGTGCTTCTAATGATCAAGGAGGAAGTTATGAAACTGATCCTAATTATGATAATGACGATGACTTTTGGGATGCTTGGGAAGATATTATAACTACTTATGGTATGACTACAGGGCATAATACGCATCCATATATGAATGTTAAGTTTTTACAGAAAAATCCAGGAACCACAGATCCAGATGATGTAATATACATGCGTTCCTCAGAAATGGTATTGATAGAAGCAGAAGCAAAGGCTATGTTGGGAGATATTTCTGGCGCTCAAAATGCATTGGCTATTTTAGGAGAGAAGAGGGATTCAGCTTTTGATAAAACTGCTTTTGGAACTAAAGAATCATTGATGGAGCAAATTAAATTTCAACGTCGTGTAGAGCTGTGGGCTGAAGGATTTAGCTTTCATGATAACATTCGTTGGGATGAAGGTTTAGATCAATCAAATTCAGGAGCTGCTGAGGTTTTATATCAGAATGGATTTATGCAAGCTAAACCTTCGGTGAATCCAAAATGGATATGGAAAATTCCACAAGCTGAGATTGATGCAAATCCAAACTTAACAGAAGACGATCAAAATAAATATTAAAGTTTTCTATCTAAGTTAATAGATAAGATAGAAAATTATACTATTTATTATTGAATAATGAATGGCTAAAATGTCGTTTGGAACTAGTTCCAAACGACATTTTTTTTACGTTTAGTGTATCTTTTTTCAGATAAAATAGAATTGTATTATCTACTAAATCTATAGACTTTTCTTACTTGATTAACAATATTTAACACATTCTTAAAATATTAGATAGATATTATATTATTGATTTTTTTTCACCTAATTATTTAAATCACTAATAATAATTCATTAAAATTAACTATTCTTTAGTTTTTCAATATAGTTTTAACATAAATTTCTATAAGTTAGTACCGCTAATCAAAAACTATATTTAATAATGAAATCAAAATTGAGTGTATTTTTAATGCTAGTACTAGCATTTAATGTGCAATTTATTTTTGCGCAAGAAAAAACTGTAACCGGAGTGGTTACAGATCAAGATGGTTTACCCCTACCTGGAGCAAATGTTGTAGTAAAAGGAACTGCAGTAGGAGCTCAAACAAATTTTGATGGTGAGTATTCTATTCAAGCTAATGTAGGAGATATATTAGTTTTTTCATATGTAGGACAAAAACCAGAAGAACGTACAGTAGGGACTTCTAATGAAATTAATTTAGCGCTCGTGCAAGATGCTCAGGCCTTGGCTGAAGTAGTAGTAACAGGGCAAGGAATTAGAAGGGAGAAAAAAGCACTGGGTTTTTCTCAGCAATCTGTAGAAGGAGATCAGTTAGTTCAGGCTAGAGAAACAGATGTTAATAATGCCTTGGCTGGTAGGGTTTCTGGGATTCAGGTGGTTGGAAACAGTAGTTCTACTTTTGGGGAGTCTAAAGTTAGACTTAGAGGAAATGACGATTTGCTTTATGTAGTGGATGGGGTTAGGATTAATAATTCTAGTGATATAAATACAGATAATATTGCTGAGATGTCTGTTTTAAAAGGGGCTTCTGCAACTGCAATTTATGGCCCTGAAGGAAGAAATGGGGTAATTATCATTACCAGTAAGTCGGGTGCTATAGGTGCTGCTAAAGTGGAAGTGAATTACTCTGTTGGGTTGAGTTCGGTCTCTGCCCTACCAAAATATCAAAATGAATATGGAGGGGGATATAGTCAAACTTTTAATACGTTTAGTTATGATCCTGCTCAAGACCCTGCATCATGGGCTTCATTTGACGGACAGCAATACCCAGATTTTTGGGCTGATGAAAGTTGGGGACCAAGGTTAGATGGACAAATGGTGAGACATTGGGATAGTTGGATTCCAGGTACTCCTGAATTTGGAGAGCTTAGACCTTGGACACAATCTCCAAACGATGTAAGAAGTTTTTACGATTCTGCCCTCACCAATAATACTACGGTTTCTTTTTCTAAAGCTGGTGAAGATTATAATGTAATGAGTACAGTGTCTTATGTTAATCAAAATGGTGTGATTCCAAATACAAGTAACCAATACACTAAAGTAGCGTTAAATGCTTTTTATAATGTTACCGATAAATTAAAGTTTGTAGCAAATATTAATATAGAGGATAGAGATAGATTGAATAACCCGGATCAAGGTTATGGCAATTTAGGCTCTAATTTTAATCAATGGTGGCAAAGACAATTAGATTTTAATAGACTACAGGATTATATGAGAAATGGACAAGCAGTGTCTTGGAATATAAGAGGTCCAAGAGATGCTAGGCCTTTGTATTGGGATTCTCCTTATTTTCATTCTTATGAAAATGAAAGGCATGATTATAAAAACTCATATTTTGGTAAAATAGGGATTGTTTATGAGATAACAGATGATCTTGATTTTACATTCGATGTAAGAAGAACTTTTTATTCCTACTTAGCAGATGATAGAGCTACAACAATTAGTTTATTAGATCCTGCTTTTTATTCAGAGCAGCAAAGTAGAAGAGAGCGGCAAGACTTCTTTGGAATGCTTAATTATCATAAGCGTTTATTTAATGAAAATTTAGATCTTGACATTGTTGTTGGAGGGGAAAAAATAGAGGAAGATTACAGATCATTATACAGTACTACCAATGGAGATCTTACAATACCTGATTTCTATAATCTAGCTGGTTCTCAAGATCCTGTTACAGCTGAAAATCTAACTGAAAGAGAGAAGAGAAATGGATTGTTTACTAAAGCATCCTTAGGATATAAAGGAACAATATATATAGATGGGTCATATAGATTAGATTGGTCTTCAACGGCTAGAGCCGATGATAACCGAGTAGAAACATATGGAGGGTCTCTTAGTTTTCTGTTGCATGAAATACTTCCCAAAAATGATATTTTAACATTTGCTAAACTAAGAGCTGGTTATGCTAGCGCACCTTTTTTTCCAGATCCATATTTAACTAGTAATGTTTATGATGTGGATGTTTTGTATCAAGGAAATGGAAGACTTTCAGTATCTAATAATCAAGAAAATCCTATTTTAAGAGGAGGAACTAGGGATGAATTTGAAATAGGATCTGAGTTGCAATTTTTTAGAAATAGAGTTTCTTTGGATTTAACTTACTTTAATAGAATAGACAATGATCTTCCTATTAATGTGCCTTTAGACGGTGCAACAGGATATTCTAATATTACCGTGAATAGTGGTAAACAAACTACAAATGGTTTTGAAGTTGGAATAACAGGAGATATTATAAAGAGTAAAGATGTAACTTGGACTCTTGGGGTGAATTTTGCAACTTTAGAAAAGGTTGTCAACGAACTTTATCCAGGGATTGATGCTAGAGATTTAAGTACCTATAGTACTAGTATAAGGTTGCAAGAGAGAGTAGGGGAAGAATATGGATTGTTCTACGGAACAGGATATGCTAAGGATGAAAATGGGAATATTCTTTTTACCGAAAATGATGGAAACTATTACTATAGTATTCAGCAGAATAAATTTTTAGGATCCCTATTACCAGATTATACAGGCGGAATTGTTTCAAACTTCAAGTATAAAAACCTCTCTTTTAATTTAGGATTCGATTTTCAAAAAGGAGGAAAGTATTACTCACGTACAGAGCGTTATTTAGACCATTCTGGACTTTCTGCTAAAACTGCTGGTTTAAATGATTTGGGGAATCCCAAGAGAGATCCTGTAAGTAGTGGAGGAGGAGAGCATATTGTAGGGGTGCTTCAAACTGGATTGGATGCTGACGGAAATCCAATTAGCGATGGAACTGTTGTGGATGCTTATGTAGATCCACAGGTATTATATAACTCTGGAAACTTAGGGACCATCTATGAGAATAACCTTCATGATGCTACTTATATAAAATTAAGAACCATTCGTTTGAAATATGACTTTAATAAGGCGTTAATAGAAAAACTGAGTCTTTCGGGAGCTTCAATAAGCTTATATGCCAATAATGTTTGGTTAATTTATTCTGATGAACCATGGATTGACCCATCAGAATTAGAAAAAAGAAATGATATAAATTGGGCAGAAGGGGGGACTTTACCAATGACTCGTACTGTTGGTTTAAACCTGAATTTAATTTTCTAAAAAAACAATGATGATGAATACCATATTAAGACATATAAAGATAGTGGCATGTATAACTGTATTATGTAGTTCATGTAGCACCATAGATTATGACGATACCAATGAGAATCCAAATGGACCAACCAGTGCGGTTACTTCTCAACTTTTAACTAATGCATTAACAAGCATTCCTGATATTGTAGTGGATGAAACCCCAATATTATATATGCAACATATTACAGAAGGGCAGTATCCTGGAGCTTCAAGATATTCTGGGCTAACCTATAGTTACGACGGATGGTATACAGGAGCTTTACAAGATTTAAATGAAATTATTGCTATTAACAGTGACCCTGAAACCGCGGAGGATGTGGCTGTTTATGGAGCTAATGCAAATCAAATAGCAACAGCTAAAATAATTAGAGCTTATTTTTTACAGTATATGACAGATCGTTGGGGGGCACTACCTTGGTCTGAAGCTTTTATGGGAATAGATAATCCGCAACCTAAATTTGATACTCAAGAGAGTCTTTATGATTTTATGTTTGCTGAAATTGAAGATGTATTGGCTACCATAGATCATAGCGCATCAGGGCCAAGTGGCGATATATTATTTGCTGGAGATATGGATCGTTGGGAAGCATTTGCTAATAATTTAAAAATGACCATGGCATTGAGAATTTCCGATGTAAATCCAACATTGGCTAAAACTAAGTTTGAAGAGACTGTGGCTTCTGGATTGTTAGTAATGGACAATGCCGATAATATTGAATATCATTATGGAACAGATGATGCCAGTGATAGTCCATGGATGGATAACTTTAGAACAAGAGAGGATTATATCCTGTCGCGAACTATGGTTGAATCTTTGAGAGATAATATGGATCCAAGGTTGTTTGAGTTTGCAGTTCCTGCTAGAGATAGTATCTCAACAATAACTAATTTCCCTGGAGGGATAGATGCTGAATATGTAGGGGCTCCTAATGGGAATGTAAATGGAAACGTTCCTAGTTATTCTTTTATAGCGAGTGAGATTATTTACGAACCAGATTATCCATCGCCAATTTATACCGCTGCACAGATAAAATTTGCTTTGGCGGAAGCTTCAATGAAAGGTTGGAATGTAAATGGAGATGCTGCTACTTTTTATGAAGAGGCCATAAGCGCTTCCATGGAGTATTGGGGAGTAGAGGCTACAGATATACAAAGCTATATTACTGCACATCCTTATGCTGGTATAGCAACTATAGCTTATGAAAAATGGGTGGCATTATATTTAAATGGACCAGAGGCTTGGGCAGAATGGAGAAGGTTAGATGCTCCTGCACTAACACCATCGTCTTATGCTAATGACCCTCGAATTCCAGTAAGACATGCTTACGATGCTTCTATTTCTGATAATAATGCAGTCAATTATCAAGAAATGATTCAGTTTCAAGGACCAGATAATTTACACACTAAACTTTGGTGGGATGTAAATTAAAGATTGTTCTCAATTTGTAAAAATTGAATTTAAGAGAGAGCCTTTAGTATTTATACTTTAGGCTCTTTTGATTTGTATAGATGCTCAAGTTCGAAATAAAAAAGCCTCAAATCTTAATGAAATGAGGCTTTATAGCTTGTAATATTTTTAAAACTATCTGTTAATAGTTTGAGTTCTGTCTGGTCCAACAGAAACTATTTTTATAGGAACATTTAATTCTTTTTCAAGGAAATCTATATAATCATTTAATTCCTTCGGAAATTCTTCTGTTGAGCTTAATTTAGTAAGGTCTTTATCCCATCCATTCATTTCAGTATAAATAGGAGTTACATTTTCAGCTTCAATATTATAAGGTAAATGCTCAATAGTTTCTCCTTTATATGAATAAGCGGTACAGACTTTTAATTTTTTAAATCCGCTTAAAACGTCAGCCTTCATCATCATTAATTGGGTTACTCCATTAACTTGTACAGCATATTTTAAAGCAACTAAATCCAACCATCCACATCTTCTAGGTCTTCCCGTTACAGCTCCAAATTCATTTCCAATTCTAGCCATGTTTTCTCCATCTTCGTCAAATAACTCTGTTGGGAAAGGGCCACTTCCTACACGAGTGGTGTAAGCCTTGAAAATTCCAAAAACTTCACCAATTCTGTTTGGAGCAACTCCTAAACCTGTACAAGCTCCAGCAGCAGTTGTGTTAGAAGAGGTTACAAATGGGTATGTTCCAAAGTCAATATCTAATAAAGATCCTTGAGCTCCTTCAGCTAGAATAGTTTTATTTTCTTTTAAAGATTGATTTAAAAACTCTTCACTATCTATGAATTTTAATTTTTTCAATTCGGTAATAGCTTCAAAGAATTCTCTTTCAAGTTCTGCTAAATCATATTGAATATCTACATTATAAAAGCTAATCATAGCCTCATGTTTATCGGCTAAAGCTCTATATCTATCTTTAAAGTCGCTTAACTCAATATCTCCAACTCTTAGACCGTTTCTTCCAGTTTTGTCCATATAAGTTGGGCCAATACCTTTTAAAGTAGAACCTATTTTGGCTTTTCCTTTGGAAGCTTCAGAAGCGGCATCCAATAATCTGTGTGTTGGAAGAATAAGATGCGCTTTTCTAGATAATATAAGTTTCTTAACGTAATCTATTTTAAATTGATCTAACCCTTCTAGTTCTTTAACAAAAACTACAGGATCTATAACAACCCCATTTCCAATTACATTAATAGAGTTTTCATGAAAAATACCTGATGGAATTGTTCTTAAAACGTGTTTTATGCCATCAAATTCTAAAGTGTGACCAGCATTTGGGCCTCCTTGGAAACGAGCAATGATATCATAATTTTTGGTGAGTACATCAACGATTTTACCTTTTCCTTCGTCTCCCCATTGTAATCCTAGTAGTAAGTCTACTGCCATTTTCTGTAAATAAAATTATTAGCTTTTTTCATTTTTTGTACCGTAAAAGTACAGTGAATGATTTTGAATTTTTATGTCGAAAACCTCTTCAATAGTTTTCTTGATATTTTGTATACGTGGATCGCAAAACTCCATTACTTCTCCAGTATCTGTTAAAATAACATGGTCGTGTTGCTTGTCAAAATATGATTTTTCGTAATGTGCTTGATTTTGTCCAAACTGATGTTTTCTTACTAAACCAGATTCCAACAAAAGCTCTATAGTATTATAGAGGGTAGCACGACTTACACGATAGTTCTTATTTTTCATTTTGATATACAAAGATTCTATATCAAAATGTTCAGTACTATCATAAATTTCTTGTAGTATAGCATATCGTTCAGGTGTTTTCCTGTGTTTGTGTTCTTCCAAAAATTTGGTAAACACATTTTTAACGATTTCTTGATTTTTTTCGTTCGCCATAATCAAATCTACGAATTAGGATACAAATGTAATGTTTAATGACGAAATATGCACCAGAAAATAAAAAGTACTCGCAAAACATTATAACAATATTAAGAGAGTACTTTGTTCTTAATGTGCTTATTTAAATACGTCTAACTTTATCAATACCATTAATTTTTTTCAAATTTTCTAACAATTTTTTCAGAATGGTTTTATTTTTAACTTCTACTGTAATTTTACCTGAAAAAACACCACCTTCTGTTTCGAAGTTGATATTTTTCATGTTTACATGCATATTGTTAGAAATTACTTTGGTAACATTACTTACTAATCCTAAATTATCAATACCATCTAATTTTATGATGGCTGTAAATTCTTGCTGTGTAGAATCTATCCATTTTGCAGAAATAATCCGGTACGCATAATTTGATTGTAAAGTAATAGCATTAGGACAGTTTTTTTTATGAACCTTAATGCCTTCATTTACCGTAATAAAACCAAACACATCGTCTCCAGGAATAGGATTACAGCAATTGGAGAATTTATAATCTAATTTTTCTTCTTCTTTACCAAATACAAGTTGGTCGTAATTAGTTGTAATTTCCTCCCGATTAATTTCCTCTTGAGCGGCTGGTTTCCGCATTTTATTCTTGAAGAAATTAATAAAGGTATTGTTACGCGAAGAAGCAAAATCTTTCAACATCTGGTTGTCAATTGTGCTAATTCCTACACGGTAGAAAAGATCTAAACTTGTTTTTAATTTAAAATATACTACCAAATCGTTAACAACACTTTCATTAAGTGTTATTTTGAGTTGTTTTAGTTTACGGCGTAATATTTCTTTTCCTTCTTCGGCAATTTCTTTTTTCTCGTCTTTAAGAGAAGATTTTATTTTAGCTCTTGCTCTTGCTGAGGTAGCATAATCTAGCCAGTTGGCGTTTGGTTTTGAGCTTTCCGAAGTTATAATTTCTACCTGATCTCCGCTTTTTAACTCTCTACTTAATGGAACTAATTTTCCATTTACTTTTGCACCTCTAGTTTTTAAACCTATTTCTGTGTGGATACTGAAAGCAAAATCTAATGGCGTAGCTCCTTTTGGTAAGGACTTTAGTTCTCCTTTTGGGGTAAAAACAAAAATTTCTTGGGAATATAGATTAAGTTTAAATTCTTCAACAAAATCTACGGCATTTCCGTCGGCGTTTTCTAGTGCCTCTTGTAGTCTGTTTAACCAGATTTCTATTCCTTGTTCTTTTTGTTCTCCGTGTTTATATTTAAAGTGAGCAGCATAACCTTTCTCGGCAATTTCATGCATACGTTCACTTCGTATTTGTACTTCTACCCAACGTCCTTTCGGACCAATAACTGTAATATGGAGTGCTTCATATCCTGTAGTTTTAGGAGAAGAAATCCAGTCTCTTAAACGGGTTGGATTTGGTCTAAAGTGGTCTGTTACAATGGAATATATTTTCCAAGCGAGGAATTTCTCATTGTCACGATCGCTCTTGTAGATTATTCTAATGGCAAACTTATCATAAACTTCATCAAAGCTCACATTTTGAGCTTTCATTTTTCTACGGATAGAAAATATAGATTTAGGTCTTCCTTTGATAGAATAATTTAAACCCTCTACATCCAAACTTTCTTTTATAACATTGCTAAAAGACTCTATATAGACCTCTTGGTCTTCCTTAGTTTCTTCCATCTTACTTAGAATGTCGTTGTAAACATTCGGTTCGGTGTATTTTAAACCAAGGTCTTCTAGTTCTGTTTTAATATTGTAAAGGCCGATTCTATGGGCTAGGGGAGCGTATATGTACAGCGTTTCCGAAGCTATTTTTACCTGCTTATGTGCAGCCATGGAATCCATGGTTTGCATATTATGGAGTCGGTCGGCAATTTTTATAAGAATTACTCTAACGTCATCATTTAAAGTAAGAAGCATTTTTCGGAAATTTTCTGCTTGCAGTGAAATATCCTGCTCCGAAGTCATTTGAGATATTTTTGTAAGACCGTCTACAATTCGGGCAACAGTTTCCCCAAATAAACGTTCCATATCTTCTAAAGTATAAGAAGTATCTTCAACAACATCATGCAACAAGGCTGCCGCAATGGCAGTAGCATCCAGTCCAATTTGCTGCGCTACAATTTTAGCTACCGCAATTGGATGGAAAATATAGGCTTCCCCGCTTTTTCTGCGTTGGTCTTTATGCGCATCAACAGCTGTGTCAAAAGCCAAACGAATGAGTTTTTTATCCTCATCTGTTAGGGTTTGATAACTTATGCGCAATAACTCTTTGTATTGCCTAGCAATTTGCTTGTTTTCCTTTTCTACCTCTAATACCGTCATAGAATAAAAATAACATAAAGTTTATTATTAACCAACAAAATCTATGCCTTACGATTAATTCTTTAAGAAATGTTTTTCCTTGTAAGAAGGCAATAAGCAAAATGTAAGATTAGTATTACCAAATTTGGTTTTTACTTAACCAAATTTGTAAAGCGTTCCAATAATGTTGGGTGAGAATAATGTACAAAAACATAGGCTGGATGTGGTGTAAGATTACTTAAACTATTTTTTGATAGTTTTTTTAACGAAGTAACTAGTGGCTCCCCAGCATAGGTATTTTTTGCAAAATCATCTGCTTGATATTCAAATTTCCTTGAAAAATAATTCATTATGAGTCCGGTGATTTCTGAAATCGGACTGTAAAGAATTCCAAAAGCGATTAATCCCGCATGAAAACTCGGTTGATTTACACCAATTGCAAGTGACAATTCGGGAACATTAACAAATAATGATAGAATGAATAGTGTAATCCCTGTTAAAATGATAGAAGCAACTATATTAAAAATAATGTGTTTCTTTTTATAATGACCAACTTCATGAGCTAACACGGCTACAATTTCTTCTTCTTCTAAATCGTTTACAAGGGTGTCAAAAAGTGTTATTCTTTTTTGCTTTCCAAAACCAGAAAAATAAGCATTTGCTTTGGTAGAGCGCTTAGAACCATCAATAACAAAAATATTATCAAGCTGAAAACCTACTTTTGCAGCGTAGTTTTCAATTTTGGTTTTTAAACTCCCATCTTCTAAAGGGGTTTGCTTATTAAAAAGTGGAACAATTATTTTACTGTAAAACATATTCATAAAAATGGTAAATACAGCTACCATAATCCATGCGTAAATCCAAAAATTAGCACCTGCTATTTGATAAAACCAAATAATAAGAGCTAGAATTCCACCTCCTAAAACAGTTAGCATTAACCACCCTTTAAGTTTGTCTAGAAAGAAAGTTTTTTTTGAAGTTTTATTGAAACCATACTTTTCTTCAATAACAAAAGTATGGTAATAAGAAAATGGTGTGGTAATAATATCACTTGCAAAAGTTATTATTCCGAAGAAAATTAAAGCGATAATAACTTCATTATTGCTTATATTTCTAGCTATCTCATCAACATATTCAAATCCGTCAAAAAAGAAGAAACCAAGGGTTAGGCATAACGAAAATAAAGAACTGATATTAGAGAATTTATAATTCGTTTTTTTATAAGCCTGCGACTTTTTATATGCTTCTTTATCATAAACATCTGCTAAAGCATCTGGAACTGGATTGTCAAAATTTTTAGCATTTAAGCTGTCTAAAATTTTATCAACTATAAAATCGATACTAAGTATGGCAATAATGATGTAAAATATTGTTTGTGGACTCATTTTAAGATAAATTAAATAATTTGGCTGTTAAAAGCCACGTTGTCTTTTGGCTTCAAATATAACAATAGCTGCAGCTACAGAAACATTCATGGAATCTATTTCTCCTTGCATGGGAATAATTATATTTTGAGTAGAGGCTTCAAGCCATTCTCCGCTTAATCCAGTAGCTTCAGTTCCTACAACAATGGCTGCTGCTTGCTTATAATTTACTTTGCTATAATTTATGGAAGCCGTTAAGGCAGCGCAATTAATAGAAATATTTTTATTTTTTAGAAAAGAAATAATTTCTGAAGTGCTCCCAGTAGCAATATTATTTGTAAAAATACAACCAACGCTAGAACGTAAAATATTGGGATTATATATGTCGCTTTTAGGATTTGCAATAATTACAGCATCCAAATTGGCAGCATCTGCTGTACGTAGCAAGGCACCAATATTCCCTGGTTTTTCAGGTGCTTCGGCAACCAAAATCAACGGATTTTCATTTTTAAATTGAAGGTTAGAGAGGTTATGCGTTTTTGCTTTTGCAATTGCCAGAATACCTTCGGTGGTTTGTCTGTATGCTAATTTCTGATAAACTTCTTTTGAAATTTTAATTAATTCTACATTCGGATGTTTTTGAAGTATTAATTTTACCGCTTCTTCCGAAATAATGGATTCATTAAAAAGAACTGTTTCTAGATGGTATGCACCCTTTAAGGCTAGCTCGGTTTCTCGGATACCTTCAACAATAAATAAACCCGATTTTTTACGCTCTTTGGATTTTTCCTTTAAGTGTAAAATTTGCTTTACCAAACTATTTTGTGTGCTTGTAATCTCTTTCAACAGTATTTTTTTTCAAAAATACTTTAAATCTGTGGTTTTTCAAGATGTGAAATCAAGGAAAACGATTTTTTGTAATACTACAAGGGTTTATTAAAGTTTATTTTCTGTTATTAAAATGATAATTTGGCAACTTGAATAGGTAGTTTTTTACATATTGATAATTTTTTATGCTTTTATTTTTAATATCATTTTTATACAGTTAATTAATGTTAAATAAACATATGTTGATAGTAATACTATTAATTTTGAATGCTGTAATATCAATAAAAAAATAAAGGCTATGAAGTTGCCTGGTAACCTGAGGTTTACGATAAATGAGAAGCTATTTTTAAAAGACCCTGAGTCGTCTGACTTAGGGAGAAAGATTCTGAAGCACTCTATTTTAATGATAGATGAAATAGGATTTGATGCTTTCACTTTTAAGAAATTAGGAGAGTGTATAGGTTCTAATGAGAGTTCTATTTATCGGTATTTTGAAAACAAACACAAGCTGTTATTGTACTTATCATCTTGGTATTGGTCTTGGGTAGAATATAGAATGTTATTTGCTATTCAGAATATCAACGACTTTAAAGAAAAGCTTCATAGAGTAGTCTATGAGGTTACTTGCGAGGTAAAAGACGATATAAGAACGGAATATATTGATGAAGCTGTTCTAAATAGAATTATTATTTCTGAGTATTCCAAAGCATTTTTAACTAAAGAGGTGGATACAGAAAATAAAGACGGTTTTTTCTTGGTCTATAAAAAAGTGATTTCACTGCTAGCAAACATTATTGCTGAAGTAAATCCCGAATATCCATACAGTAAATCGTTGGCTTCAAGTGTTGTTGTTGGAGCTTTAAATCAGCATTTTATAAAACGACACTTTAAAAGTATTACCGATTTTTCAGAACCAGATAAAAATGTAGCATCATTTTACATCCAAACACTTGATAAAATATTGTTATGACGCCATTTCAAAGATTTAGAGGCTTATTAAAAGTCGATAAAAAGGATATATATCAAATTATTCTTTATTCCATTCTAGCGGGAGTTATTAGTTTATCGCTTCCATTAGGGATTCAGTCCATTGTAAACTTTTTACAAGCCGGAAAAGTTAGTACTTCATGGGTAGTACTAGTTATTATTGTAGTATTGGGAGTAGCTATGGTAGGGGTTTTTAAGATTATGCAATATCGAATTACGGAGAATCTTCAGCAAAAAATATTTGTACGTTCTTCTTTTGAGTTTGCTTTTCGGTTCCCAAAAATGAAATTCAGTAAGCTATATCCATACTTGCCTGAAGAGCTAGCAAACCGATTTTTTGATACCATTAATGTACAGAAAGGAGTATCAAAGCTTTTATTAGATATGAGTGGTGCTGCCTTACAAGTTTTCTTCGGAATTATATTATTATCGCTCTATCATTCCTTCTTTATTTTCTTCGGATTGATGCTTATTACGCTATTATATTTTATTTTCAAATTAAACTTTAACCCTGGGGTTGATACCAGTTTACAAGAATCGAATTTAAAATATAAAGTAGCACATTGGTTACAAGAAGTAGCACGTAATCATATGAGTTTTAAAAACAAGCGTGTTTTTAATTTTTCGTTGGATAAAAATGATGAGTTGGTAGGGGGATATTTAAAGTATAGAGAAAGTCATTTTGCCATTTTAAGAAGACAATTTATACAGCTAACAGGATTTAAAGTATTAATGACAGCTGGTCTTTTAATTATTGGGGGGATATTGGTACTTAATCAACAAATGAATATTGGACAGTTTGTAGCCGCAGAAATTATCATCTTAAATATTACCAACGCAGTAGAAAAGCTTTTTTCTGGAACAGAATTGTTTTACGATGTGTTGGCATCCCTAGAAAAAATAGGGAAAGTGATGGACATAGAATTAGAGTCTGAAGAAAAAGGGCAGTATAAATTAGAGGAAACTCCAATTTCAATTGAAACTAAAGAATTAAGCTACAAGTTTCCAGATTCTGAACACTATGTGCTTAAAAATATAACCCTAAAAATAGATCCAAACGACCGTATTTTAATAGAAGGACCAAATGGCTCTGGAAAAACTACTTTGGTAAGAGTTTTAAGTAGAATTGTAGAACCCACCGAAGGAATGGTGTATATAAATGGAACTAATTATAAAAAATACTCTTTAGAAGATTATAGGTTTAATATGAGTTCTATTAGTGTAAATGATAATGTTTTTGAAGGGACAATTCTGGAAAATATTACGTGTAAAAATCCAGAAATATCACTTTCTAGAATATTAAAAGTTTTAGAAGAATTGAAACTCTCAGATTACATTAGGTCGCTTCCTAATGGATTGGATACACAAGTACATTCTGGAGGGAAACAATTATCGTCTTCTATAGTCGAGAAAATATTATTAGCACGTTGTGTACTTTCAAATCCGAGGATAATATTTTTAGAAGAACCACTAGAAAATGTAGATAAAGCTTCTTCCATAGACATTATAGATTATATGACCGCACCTGATAAAAACTGGACTTTAATAGTAATTTCCAAAAATCCATATTGGAAATCAAAATCTAATAAGAGTTTTTATATGGTAAATGGAACCTTAAAAAGTTAGACTATGCTGAATATTTCAAATAATAGAATTCACAATTATGTAGATTCGAGTAGGTTTAAATCTATGACAATCTTTGCAGATAATAAGCATTATAAAATTATTCGGAAAGTAGTATGGGGGGTGTTTATTGCCATGGTATTAGTATTGTTTCTTCCGTGGACGCAAAATATTAAGGGAAGCGGATTTGTTACTACGTTAAAACCAGGACAAAGGCCACAAGCTGTACATGCCATTATTGGTGGTAGAATAGAAGCTTGGTATGTACAAGAAGGAGATTTTGTTAAAAAAGGAGATACTATTTTACATATCTCTGAAACTAAATCGGAATATTTTGATCCAAATTTAGTTGAAAATACTGGAATTCAAGTAAAGGCAAAAGAGAGCGCTGTAGTGTCTTACACGGCAAAAGTAGAAGCTTTGGCACAACAAATTAATGCTATAAAACGGGAAAGACAACTTAAACTGAAGCAGGCTGGAAATAAATTGAAACAAAGTAGGCTGAAAGTTAAAAGTGATAGTATTGATTTGGAAGCCGTAAAAACTCAATTGAGTATTGCTGAAACACAGTATGAACGTGCTTTTAAACTAAATGATGAAGGTTTGAAACCGATGACTTATGTGGAGGAGAAGAAAGTAAAGCTACAACAAATGCAAGCCAAAATAGTAACACAAGAAAATAAGTTACTAACCAGTGAAAACGAATTAATTAATAGTGAAATGGAACTTACACGTTTGGAGGCTTCTTATGCTGAGAAATTAGCTAAGGCTGCGAGCGATCGACAGACGGCTCTAAGTACACAGTTTGATACCGAATCTCAGGTAAGTAAGTTGCGTTCTCAATATACGAGTTATCAAATTCGTAACGGGATGTATTATATTACTGCACCACAGGCGGGTTACGTAAACCGCGCCTTACAATCGGGACTCGGAGAAACTATTAAAGAAGGAGCGTCTGTGGTAAGTATTATGCCTTCAGATTTTGAGATTGCCGTAGAGTCTTATGTAGAACCAATGGATTATCCGTTAATTAATACAGGCGAAAAAGTACGTATTTGGTTTGATGGTTGGCCAACAATTGTTTTTAGTGGTTGGCCTGGAGTGTCTTATGGAACTTTTGGTGGAGTTATTGTTGCTAAAGAAAACTTTATTAGTGCTAATGGAAAATATCGTGTTTTAATTGCACCCGATCCAGAAGAAAAAACATGGCCTAATTTATTGAGTATTGGTGCAGGTGCACAAACATTGGCGCTTTTAGATACCGTGCCAATTTGGTTTGAAATTTGGCGAACACTAAATGGATTCCCTCCTAATTTTTATAAGACGCAAAACAAAGTGGTAGATAAAGGTAATGCAGAAAAAAACGAAAAATAAGCTTTTATGAAGATCAGTAAGTTACATATCTATGTATTCTCCTTGTTCTTAATAGGGATGTTTTTTGGTGTGCAAAAAGGAAATGCTCAAGAAGAAACTTTTAATGAAACATTTACTTATGAAGAGTTCTTGGGCGTTGTAAAAAAATACCATCCTTTGGTAAGACAAGCCGATTTAATTTTAACCACTTCAGAAGCAAAACTTTTAAAAGCCCGTGGTTATTTTGATCCAAAAGTAACGGCAGATTTTAATAAAAAACGTTATAAAGACACAGAGTATTATTCTTTATTTAATGGGAGTTTTAAAATTCCTACTTGGTATGGAGTAGAACTAAAGGCAGCTTTTGATAAAAATCAAGGAGATTATATCAATCCAGAAAATTATGTTCCAGAAGATGGTTTAGCAAGCTTTGGAATTTCGGTTCCTGTAGGACAAGGATTATGGATTAATAAAAGAATGGCTGAAGTTAAAAAAGGAAAACTCTATCAAGAATTAGGAGATTATGAACGTACATTGGCTGTAGTTGATGCCATAACGGAAGCATCTGCAGCTTATTTTGACTGGAAACAGCAATATGATAAAGCAAAACTGTATGAAACGTTTTATGAAAATGCTAAAGAACGTCAGGAATGGATTGTTAAATCCATTGTATTAGGCGAACTTTCTCCAATTGATAGTGTAGAATCTGGAATTAATTTAAAAACTCGTAGGTTAGAGTGGGAGCAGGCAAATTTAAAACTCACAAAAAGTAGACTTTCTTTATCTAATTATATTTGGACAGAAGATGAAATTCCTCTTGAAGTTTCTGAACAAATGCAACCAGAGGAAACTTTAAAAGATAATATCCTTTCTGTTTTGAATATCAATCCTGTTTCTGAAGAAGTAGATCTTGAAAATCATCCAAAATTAAAAGCCTTGAGTACAAAAATAGCCATGAAAGATGTGGATAGGAGACTAATGGCAAATAAACTTTTACCAAAGCTAAATGTAAATTATAATTACATAGCAACACCAGATTATATAGACAACTATAATTGGGATGATTATAAAATTGGAGCTTCGCTTTCTTTTCCTATTCTATTGAGAAAAGAGAGAGCTGATGTGAAAATAGCAAAGGCAGAATTGAGTAATGCCCAATATGGATTGAAGTTCCAAATGCAAGAACTTCAGAATAAAGTAAAGGCTAAATTTGCGGAGCTAAATTCCTACCAAGAACAAATACTAATGAATGCCGATTTAGTATCAGATTATCAGCAAATGCATAATGCTGAAGTCCGATTGTTTGAAATGGGAGAAAGTTCTATTTTTTATATCAATACTCGAGAAAATAAATTGGTAAAAGCAAGGGTATCACAAATAGAACTAGAAAACGATTATTTTTTAATTGCTGCTGAATTGTATCGAACTTTAGCAATACTATAGATTTTTGCTCTTATGCTTTTTTCGGATTTTTAGTTTTATTAAAGGCTTATTGAAAGATTGAAAGATTGAAAGATTGAAAGATTGAAAAAGTCGGGAGTCGGGAGTCGGAATTAAAAGGGGAGGTAAGAATAAAGAGAAGAGAATATAGATTTTGTGTTCTTATGCTTTTTTGAATTTTTAGTTTCTATAAACCATAAACTACTGCTCATTAAAAGATTAAAAGATTGAAAGATTTAAGGATTGAAAGATTGAAAAAGTCGGGAGTCGGAAGCTGGAAGAAAAAGGGGAGACAAGAATAAAGAGAAGAGAATATAGATTTTTGTTCTTATGCTTTTTTCGGATTTTTAGTTTTATTAAAGGCTTATTGAAAGATTAAAAGATTGAAAGATTGAAAGATTGAAAAAGTCGGGAGTCGGAATTAAAAGGGGAGATAAGAATAAAGAGAAGAGAATATAGATTTTGTGTTCTTATGCTTTTTTGAATTTTTAGTTTATCACAAACTACAAACCAAAAACCAAAAACTACTGCCTACTGAACACTGTCTACTGAACACTGCTTACTGTTATAGAAGAGTCGGGAGTAAAAAAGGAGCCTGTCGAAGGATGACTTCGACAGGCTCTGGATGACTTCGACAGACAGCTATAGTATTTATTGTTGTTTGTATTTATTGCTATAACGGTGCCATAATTCCGTTTGATGTGTTTCTAGGCTAATAGCTCGACCTTGAATAAAAGCATCACTAATAATATTGGTACGCATATCAAGCGCATCTCCTTCAGAAATAAATAATGTAGCATCTTTTCCTGTTGTAATAGTTCCAGCAAAAGCATCAATTCCTGCAATTTTAGCTGCATTTTCGGTTATTAACTGTACCGCTTTTTCTTTCTCTAATCCATAGGCAGCAAAAGTTCCTGCGTAAAAAGGTAGATTACGAGTGTTCATGCGTTCCATACCTCCAGAAGGATCGATCCCGCATAGTACTCCAGCTTTATTTAAAAGAGAAGCTAGCATGAATGTATGCTTTATATTTTCATCATTATTAGATGGTAAGCGGTGTGGACGTTGAATAACAACTGGAATGTTTTTGGAAGCTAACATATTTGAAACTTTATCTGCTTGGTCTCCCCCTACAATAACCATATTTTGGACACCTATTTTTTCTCCGAAGTTAATAGCATCTGTAATTTCTCGAGCTCCATCTACATGGATAAATAGTTTTTTTGAACCATTAAAAAGTCCTTCGGTAGCTTCAAAAGGGAGATTTCTTGGCTTTTCATCTCCAGAGAAATACGCTTTAGCTTCTGTAAGAAAGCTTGTTACTTCGTTTATTTCATTATTATAATCTTCATTTGGTTTAAGACCTGGTTCTTCCCCTCTCCATGGGCGACCTCTTTTTAAGCTATTTGGCCAATTAAGATGAATAGCGTCATCGGTTTTTATGGCAGCATCTTCCCAGTTCCAAGCATCAAATTGAACCACAGAAGAAGTCCCAGAAATTATCCCTCCACGAGGAGTTATTTGACCCATAAGTACTCCGTTAGGACGCATAGATTCTACTATTTTTGATTCTGCATTGTAGGCAATTAGACTTCTAATATGTGGTAGCAGCGACCCAACTTCGTCTTCATCGTCGGTGGCTCTTACCGCGTCTATTTCTACAAGACCTAAAGTAGAGTTCAAAGCAATAAATCCAGGATATACATGCTTATTACTAGCGTCAATTACTTGGTTGTAATTAGAGGTATTCGCTTCGGAAGCCTTCCCAATAAAAGTTATTTTACCATTTTCAAACCCAACCGCACTGTTTTCAATAACAGTTCCATTACCAATATGAGCAGTGGCTCCTGTTATTAAAATACTCTCCTTTTGTGCTGGGGCAGGTGTTTGTTGCGCTACAGAAATAGTAACGAACATTATTAGTATGAGTTGTATTATGTTTTTCATGTGTTTATTTTTATTGTTTTTAGCGGTCACATAGAACATCCAAATAATTATTCCGCTATGTGTCTAAAAATTAGACCTGGATGTTTCATTTTTTTACAATTGATAGATTAAAGTGTCACAATGGAATTCTTCTTCTTCTTTTACTTTTGGAGCCTGAGTTTTTACCCCTTTATTCTTCTCTCGAATCATCATATTGATAAGCTCATTTTTAGTTTGCTGAACTTCTTTTTCGACTTGCTGCATTTTTTCATAATCATAATATACAGCTCCTTCAATAATAGTTTTTTCAGCAACGGCATAAACAGACATAGGGTGATTGCTCCAAAGTACAACATCAGCATCTTTACCTTCTTTAATACTTCCAATTCTGTCGTCTAAATGCAAAAGTTTAGCAGGATTTATAGTAACAAACTTCCATGCTTCTTCTTCGCTCATGCCTCCATATTTTACTGTTTTTGCAGCCTCTTGGTTTAGACGTCTAGACATTTCGGCATCATCAGAGTTTATGGCCACTGTAATACCTTGATTGTGCATAATTGCTGCATTATAAGGAATAGCGTCGTTTACTTCATATTTGTATGCCCACCAATCGGAAAAAGTAGAGCCGCCAACTCCGTGTTCCTTCATCTTATCGGCAACTTTGTAACCTTCTAAAATATGAGTAAAAGTATTTATATTGAAGTCAAATTTATCTGCAACCTTCATTAGCATATTAATTTCACTTTGCACATAAGAGTGACAAGAAATAAAGCGTTCTTTATTTAAAATTTCAGCTAAAGTTTCCATCTCTACATCATAACGAGGAGCTTTAGATTTTGATTTTTTTGAAGAAGATGAATTATTAAAAGCTTTCCATTGCTCATCATATTCTTTAGCACGCTGGAAGTAATCGGTAAAAACTTGCTCAACTCCCATGCGCGTTTGTGGGAAACGGATGGTGTTATTGCTTCCCCAATTAGATTGTTTAACATTTTCTCCCAAGGCAAATTTTATAAATTTTGGTCGGTCTTTTAATAATAAATTATCAGCATCTTCTCCCCATTTTAATTTAATAATTGCTGAACGTCCTCCAATTGGATTAGCCGAACCGTGTAAAATTTGAATGGTAGTAACTCCACCAGAAAGGTTTCTGTAAATATTTGAATCGTCTGGATTTACAACATCTTCAATAGTTACTTCTGCCGAACTGTTATGACCAGCTTCATTAATAGCTGCAGCAGCAATATGGGAATGCTCATCTATAATTCCTGCGGTAAGGTGTTTCCCCGTAGCATCAATTACAGTTGCCCCAGAACCAGAAAGGTCTTTTCCTATTTTTGCAATCTTTCCATTTTTAATTAAGACATCGGTATTTTCTAAAACCCCAGCATCTTCACTTGTCCAAACTGTAGCATTTTTAAATAAAATAGTTTGTTGTGTAGGAAGTGTTTTTACGCCATAAGCTTTGTTTGGATAAGTAACTGGTAATAATTTAGGAAGTTCATTACCTTCTTTTTTATCAGTTTCTTTTTCTTCGGAAGATTTTTTAACGGCTGTCCATGTTGCATTATTTCCGTTGGTTAGAACTGCCGTACCGCTTAGATTTCCTTCCGTAGCAACTTTAGTAGAAAGTCTGATAAACTCATCTTTATTAGTAGCTCCTTCTGGATTGTAAAAAAGCGTTAGCCACCCGTTATTGTATGAAGCATTGGAAGCTATTTTAGTAGTTCCTTGCTTTAAGGTAGATTTTATTTTTTCAGGTTCGCCATCTATTTTTAAAGTATAGCTATTTCCATTTAAAGTAAGCGTATAATCTCCTCTAACATCAATTATATTTATGTTGTTTACCACATATTTAGAGCCTTGTACCCAGTTTTCATAGAGGGTAGTTTCTTTTTCAAAAATATCTCCAGAGGTAATTAAAAAGTTTGCATAATGCCCTTTCTCTAAGCTTCCAATCTCATCTGCTTTATTTAAAAGCGTTGCAGGAGTAGTTGTAAGCGCTTCTAAAGCTTTAGTCTTGTCCAAACCGTAGGCAATAGCTTTTAATAAATTGCTTTTAAAATCGGTTGTTTTTTTGTTGTCAGAAGCAGTAAAAGCAAAGGTAATATTGTTGTCTGCTAATACTTTTGGATTGGTAGGGGCTTGGTTCCACAGAAGCATTTCTTCTAGGGCAATTTTGTTAGCAATATATGGATCGGTAACGTCATATGCTTCAGGGAAGTCTAATGGAATAATGTAAGAGGTATTTGTTTCTGTAATTTCTTCGATGCGCTCAAATTCATTTCCGCCACCTTTTATAATATAGTTCAATTTAAACTCGTCTCCGAGTTTGTCTGCGCGGATGTCGTTGTACTTATCATTAGCTACAAATATCTGCGGAAGACTTTTATTATTATTTAAAGCTTCTAATGATAAATCTTTCCCATCAGCATTTCCATTTTGGTACCATTCAGCATCATAATACATTTGACGTAAAAGTGCTATAGCTCCCATAAGCGATGTTGGGTACGCCTGCCTTGAAGCATTACTTTTTTCAAAAGACAAAACTTGCGATGCTTTTTGAGTAATAATACGTTTGCTATTAGAAGCATCGTTGTTTAATGCTATTAAAGAACTTGTACCTCTTACAATTCCATCGGAAATATGAGAGTTTACTACTCCAAATCCGGCTTTAAGTAATTCTTCAGCTTTTTTCTTATCAAAAGCGAAGTTTTCAACAGCGTTGTTTTCTGGCATAATATGGTCGTTCCAATAATACCCTTCTCTTGAGGCATCGTATTGCGGACTGTTATCCGATTGTGGTTTTTTAGGTTCAGCAATACCAAAATCGGAATACATATCAATAAAAGAAGGATAAATGTATTTACCATTTAAATCAATACTTACTGCATTTTCTGGAATACTCACAGAGTTTCCAATAGCAACTACTTTTCCATTTTGAATAAGTAAAGTTCCATTATCTAAAATTTTAGTTGGAGAAACATAGATTTTAGCATTTTTAAATGCTGTGTAATTTGAGTTTTTAGTTTTAACACCGTCATTTTTTGGGAAGTATTCCTGTGCAGAAACAGTAATACAAAAACAAAACAGTGCTAGAAGGCATAATTTTAGCTTCATGTTTTAAGTTTGAGTTATGAATTAGTTAAATGAGTTTACTCGATTATCGAGATTTAAATGCTCCGAGGCTTGCCTCGAAATCAAAATATTTTCCTATTTAAACGCCTCGTGGGCTTGCCTTGAGGTAGTTTACTGGTAAAAATATGATTTTTTGTTTCAAAATCAACAATTAATAGGCAGAACTATAATTTTTTATCTTTATAATAATTTACCAATAGCGCCACTACATAACTATAACTTTTTAAGCCCTTTTTTTGATTATTTGCTTTTAGGAAAGAATTGAAAGTATTCTTAAAAAAGGGTTCTGCTTTGGTTTTATGTCTTCTCCAGAAATTGGCTACTTCGATATAGTTTTTTATAATTCCAGGATGAATTTCTGTATTAAATTGATCATATTTTTTAATATCTCTTCGTTTTACTTCAGCTAAACAATAGCGAAGCACATAAATATATCCTGAGTATTTAAAATATAAATCGTTGTTGGAGGTAGCAGCTAGAAAAGCTACAAAATTAGCTTCATTCTCAGCAGAATAACCTATTTGATGCGCTTCTTCATGGCAGCTTACGGTAGGATATTTAAAGTCTATTTGCAGTCCGTTTACTTGTGCTTCATTGGTAAAAGGGTTTAGATATCCACTGTATCCCATATAAGTTAAAGCAGTGCTATAAAGAGAGGTTTTTATGCTTTTTGTATGGTAAGTAAAAGCAGGAATCTCTTTGGATAGGATTTGATATCCATCCAGTGTTTTTTGGTAAATTTCTGCTTTTGAATATGGGATTTTTACTATTAAGGAATCGTTTTGTGTTAGTTGAAAGTGAGTTTCGTTACTTTTTTTAATGAGTTGTTCTGTAAAACTGTAAAGTTCTTCGGAGGTATAGGTATCAGAAATAGTTAGTTTTTCATGAATGGGAAGACGGTAATAATTTAAACCCCATAATAGATGAAACAAAAAATAAATGGTAGAAATGGCCACAAATAGTTCCCGAAAAAAATATTTTGAATTGGTAATAAGAGTTTTTCCTTTCAGAATAAAAAATCGAATAATTATAATGGCAAGGGCTGTATAAAGAATATCTCCTACAGAAAAAGGAATCCATCCTAATAAAAATCTAGAAGTCTTAGCAATGCCTTGATATAAAAAATTACTGTAGTATTTTTCTACAATTTCAGGATAGTAAGCCAACCATTTTATCAAAATAAATTGAGGAATTATGGAAAGTGCTATATACGTTTTAATTCGGTCGGACATACTGTCAAAAATAGAAATTATTTAGTTGATAAAAATGCTCTTAACATACTAATAAGAAGTTATGTTTTCCGACTTTTATAATAGCCTTGTAATTTATTAAAAAAGCAATGCTTATTTTTGTGAAAATCTAAGTTATAAATATGAATTCAGAGATAAGAGACTTACAGCCTAAGGAAGTTTGGAATAAGTTTGCCGATTTAAATGCGGTTCCAAGACCCTCAAAAAAAGAAGAGCAAGTTATTGCTTTTATGTTGGAGTTTGGGAAGAAACTCAATTTAGAAACTTTTAAGGATGAGGTTGGAAATGTTATTATAAAAAAACCTGCAACAGCAGGGATGGAAAACAGAAAAGCAGTAGTGCTACAGTCGCATTTAGACATGGTGCACCAAAAAAATAATGACACCACTTTTGATTTTAGCTCACAAGGAATTGAGATGTTTGTAGAAAATGGCTGGGTAAAAGCCAAAGGAACTACATTAGGAGCAGATAACGGACTAGGAGTTGCTGCTATTATGGCGGTTTTAGAAAGTAATAACATAGCACATCCAGCTATTGAAGCGTTATTTACTATAGATGAAGAAACAGGTATGACTGGAGCTCAAGGCTTAAAAGGTGGGGTTTTAAACGGAGAAATCCTTTTAAATTTAGATACCGAGGAAGATGATGAAATTGATATAGGATGTGCTGGAGGAGTAGATGTTACTGCAACTAGAAAATATCAAGAAGAGGAGACGCCAGAGCGTGTAACTGCCTATAAAATTTCTGTAAAAGGACTCCAAGGAGGACATAGCGGAATGGATATTCATAGAGGTCTTGGGAATGCTAATAAGATTATGAATCGTCTACTTTTTGATGGTTTTGAAAATTTTGGACTCCGAATAGCAGCTATTGATGGTGGCGGATTAAGGAATGCAATTCCAAGAGAAAGTGAGGCTACAATTGTGGTGGAAGAAATGCACCATGATGCATTTGCTTTAGAATTTAACCAATTGGCAGCGGTTATTAAAAAAGAATATAAAACTACAGAACCCTCGTTGTCTATTACTGCAGAAGTTACAGAAACGCCAAGTAGCGTAATGGGAATAGGAGTTCAGGAGGGAATTACTAGAGCTCTGTACACAGCGCATAATGGAGTGTATGCTATGAGTCCAGATATGGAAGATTTAGTACAAACCTCAAATAATGTTGCTCGTGTAAAAATTGGAGAAGGAAAAATAAAAATACTTTGTCTTACACGTTCTTCTGTAGAATCCTCAAAAATTGATTTAGCAAATGCCTTAAGAGCAGCATTTGAATTATGTGGATGTGAAGTAAAATTTAGTGGAGAATATCCTGGGTGGAAACCAAATCCAGAGAGCCCTATTTTAAAGGTGTTAACCGATAAATATCAAACATTATTTAATGAAACTCCAGATGTGGTTGCTTGCCATGCAGGATTGGAATGTGGAATTTTAGGGCAAAATTATCCTGAAATGGATATGATAAGTTTTGGACCAACAATTAAAGGAGCGCATTCTCCAGATGAAAGAGCGCATATTGCTTCCGTAGAAAAGTTTTGGAAATTCTTAAAAGAGATTTTAAAAGATATTCCTGTGAAGGGGTAAATTTAAATTGAAGGTTACAATCCGTAATGAAACAAATATTGCCTAAAAAACAACCCCGAAGATTATATAATCTTCGGGGTTGTTTTTTGTAAATAAAGCTTAAATCTTCATTGAGGGTTTTATTCCCAGAGCCTGTCCTATGTTTGCCGAAGGCTCTACGTCGAAGAGGATTAAATTATTTCCCTTTGAATACCTCGTAGGCTTGCCTTGAGGTAGTTTACTTTATTCTTGGACACCAACCATTTCTAAATCGAATACCAAGTCAGTATTTGGAGCAATAGGCCCATATCCAGCTTCTCCATACGCTAAATAGGAAGGGATAAATAACCTAACTTTATCTCCAACTTTTAACATCATTAATCCTTCTTTGAATCCAGGAATTATAGTTGCATCTGGACTGATAGGCATTGGAGCAGGTTGGTACATTCCTCGGTCTCTTTTTGCGGGATTTACATTGCCAAATTTCTCGGCAATTTCTAAAGAGCTTGTGTCAAAAACATTTCCATCTTCAAAATACCCAGTATATTCTACAAGAGCAGTTTTTCCTACTTTAGGTTTTTCTCCATCCCCTTCTTTAATCATAAGATATTTTAGTCCAGAATCTGCAGTTTCTGCTTTTTCTTTTTGAGCAGCAAACTCGGTAGCGATATCACGTTTAGTTTTTTCGATTGCCTTTTTAGCTTCGGCAGCTTCAGCAAAAGAAGCAGCAAATACTTTAGCAGCATCAAAACCTTTAGCGTCTTTTCCGTTTCTAATAATCTCAATATGCTTAATTATTACAGAATCAATTGGTCTATCTCTCGTCATTGGATCTTGAGAGGTTTTTACATTTGCTATGGTATCTACAATAGCTAAACCTTCTACAACTTCTCCAAAAACAGTATGTTTTCCATTTAAGAAAGGAGTTTCTTTATGGGTAATAAAAAACTGACTCCCATTTGTTTTAGGACCTGCATTCGCCATAGAAAGGATTCCCTTTTTATCGTGTTTTAAAGAATCTACAAATTCATCTTTAAATTTGTAGCCTGGATTTCCACTTCCTGTTCCAGTTGGATCTCCTCCTTGAATCATAAAATCCTTTATAACTCTGTGGAAAATAACGCCATCATAATAAGGTTTTCCTTTTAAAGAATCTATAACGTAAGTGTTTGTTCCTTCAGCTAAACTAACAAAATTACCTACAGTAACTGGGGTTTGTTTATAGAAAAGCTTAACTACCATATCTCCTTTGTTGGTTTGAATATCTGCATATAAACCATCTCCTAAGTCAGGGTATTTAGAGGTAGAGCACGAAACTAGTACGGCAGCTAGGATAAAAATGAAACTTAATTTTTTCATTGTATACATATTAAAATTGATTGTTTTATTATAATTATTCTTTTGAAGTAGTATTTGTGCTATCAATAGCTTTTTGATCGATATCCAATAATGTAATTGTACTTTTTATGGTCTGATTAGTACCTACTTTATCATCATCTCCATGGTAGCCATAAGCTAAGGAAGATGGGAATAAAAAAGTGGCTTTTTCTCCCTTTTTTAATAATTTAACAGCTGTTCTTAAACCAGGAAAATAGTCTTCTTTGTCTACTTTAAAGTCTACAATTCCAATTTCTTGGCTAGAATAAATAGTATCTTCGGCAAGGGTGCGAATATCATAGTTTATTTTAACAACATCTCCTTCTTTTGGAAGGTAGCTTTGTGTGGAATCTCTAGTTATAAAATAATAAGAATATCCATTGGAAGAAGAGTGGTATTTATTTAAAGAATCTATTTTGATTATACTATCTATTAAAGATTCTTCATATTCTAAAAGGCCTTTATTTCTTTCAATAGAAGCTCTCATAAACGACCCCGATTTTACACTTACTGGTCTCCGGGCTTCGGGTTGTTTGCAGGCCATAAATAATAATACAATGGCAAGTAATGGGACGTAGGTTTTTATCATTGTAATTGAGATTTATAATCTTTTAAAACAGATTCAAAATATTTGGTGGTTTCAGTTAACGATAAGTCGCTTTTTCCTCCAGCCGCATTATTGTGTCCGCCTCCTTGAAAATGACTTCTAGAGAATTCATTTACAGAAAAATCGCCTTTAGAACGAAGCGAAATTTTTACGATATCTTCTTGTACACTTTCAATAAAAATAACAGCAAATTTTATGCCTTGTAATGAGAGTCCGTAGTTTACAAAACCCTCGGTGTCACCTTTTTTATAATTGTACTGCTGTAATTCCTCTCTAGAAAGGGTAATGTAAACGGTGTTGTATGCTGGCAATGCTACTAAATTTTTTAAGGCACAACCCAATAAATGTAATTTATCAATGGAATTGCTGTCAAAAATAGCATTATGGATGTATGAGTTTTCTGCCCCTTTATCTATTAGGTTGGCAATAATTCTGTGCGTATTACTAGTGGTTGATGGAAACCTAAAAGAACCTGTGTCAGTCATAATTCCAGCGTATAAACAACTAGCTATTTCGGCAGTAATTTTATTGGTGTCTTTAAAAAAATCAATAAAATTATAGACCATCTCACAAGTACTACTCATTGAAGTATCAGAATACATAAAACGCGCATAATCGTCGGGGGCTTGATGGTGGTCTATCATAATATAATCCCCCTTAAAACTTTCTAATGCATTTGCAACATCGTCAATTCTGCTTAAAGAATTAAAATCTAAAGTAAAAACCAATTCAGCTTCTTTTATTTTTTGAGAAGCCAATTCTGTTTGGTATTCATATTTTATAATATTACTTTCTCCTGGCATCCATTTTAAAAATTCAGGATACTCATTAGGTGCTACAATACTGAGGTCATGCTTGTATTGTGTTAAATAATGATAGAGTCCTAAGCAAGACCCAATAGCATCCCCATCTGGGTTTTTATGTGGTATTATCACTATCTTTTTTGGAGTAGATAGGAGTGTTTTTAATTCTTTTATTTGCGTTTCTTCCATGGTCGGCTAATATACAATTTAATAATATAATACTTAAAAAAGGAATAGTACATTTGTAGTCTTAAACTATATTTATGCGTGTAATTTTTGTTGCGTTATGTGTAGCTATTCTTTGCTGCGGATGTAAAACAGCTAAAACATCTATTTATCCCTTGCAAGGAGATGATTTTGTCATTGCTTTTGGATCTTGTAATAAGCAAGACGAAGAAAACGTATTATGGGATGATGTTTTATTGAATAAACCTTCTGTTTGGATTTGGGGAGGCGATAATATTTATTCAGATACTGATGATTTTCGCCAAATGAGAAAAGACTATGAAGAGCAGCGGTATCAAGATGGTTATAAGGCAATTGTAAAGTCAATGGATGTTATTGGTACTTGGGACGACCACGATTATGGTTTAGGCGATGGTGGTGCCGATTGGGAGATGAAAGAAAAAGCGCAGGAGTTGTTTCTTAATTTTATGAATGTCCCAAAATATGATCCAAGGAGAAAACAAGAAGGGGTTTACAGTTCTAAAACATATAAAACAAAGGCTGGAGATGTAAAAGTAATACTTTTAGATACGCGTTATTTTAGATCTCCACTTACAAAAAATTTAGGAGATAGTGGCAAACGCTATATGCCGAATCCAGCGGGGGTAGGTACAATATTGGGAAACAAACAATGGCAATGGCTTACTAACGAACTTACTAATTCTACAGCAGCTTTTAATATTATTGTAAGTAGTATACAGGTGCTCTCTAATAAACATGGATTTGAAGCTTGGGGGAATTTTCCGAGTGAGGTAGAAAAACTTTTTAAGCTTATAAAAACAAGCAATGCAAAACGAGTTATATTATTATCTGGCGACCGACATATTTCTGAGTTTTCGGAAATTAATATAAGCGATTTAGCGTATCCTATAATAGATTTTACTTCTAGCGGACTTACACATACGTATGAAGCTTATTCAGGAGAAGAAAACCCTTACAGAGTAGGCGAAGTAGTAAAAGTAAAAAGTTTCGGTTTGTTAAAATTGAATATGAAAAATTATCATGTAAAAATGGAGATGAGAGGCGATGGAAATAAGGTTTTAAACCAATTAGAACAAGGGTATTAGGGAGAATATACGGTTAGAATACGTATTTTGTGTTTCCTATGGGAATAAGTCAAATAAAACCCTTACTTTTGCGGCAAAATTAAAAAAGCCCAAAAAGGGCGTTTGTTAATGTGCAATTAACTATAAAATTGCAAAATTTGATTTAAAAGAAATGGCAACAAACAGAACATTTACAATGATTAAGCCAGATGCTGTAAAAAACGGACACATCGGGGCTATTCTTGAAAAAATTACTGCTTCAGGGTTTAATATCGTAGCGATGAAGTATACGCAGTTAAGTAAGCGTGATGCAGAAGCGTTTTATGCAATTCACAGTGAGCGTCCGTTCTTTGGAGAATTAGTAGAATTTATGACTAGCGGTCCAATTGTAGCAGCAATCTTAGAAAAAGATAATGCTGTGGACGATTTTAGAACCTTAATTGGTGCTACTAATCCAGAAGAAGCTGCAGAAGGAACTATCCGTAAATTATTTGCAACTTCTATTGGAGAAAATGCAGTTCATGGTTCAGATAGCGATGAAAATGCTGCTATAGAAGGTTCTTTCCATTTTTCTGGAAGAGAGATTTTCTAAGCAAAAAAGTATAATTATAAAAAAGCTCCATTTTCTTTTGAAAAATGGAGCTTTTTTTGTGATATCAAAACACCATTGTCTAGTAAGAGGAAGTTTACATATTGAAACTTTATTAATGGCAAAGGTTTGAGAAAAATTTCAGGAATATATCTCTTTTGCTATTAAAAATAGAGATGAAAATGTACTTTAGATGCCATCATTTTATGATAGTTACAATTTAGTATTTGCTCTTTTTTTCTGTAGCGAAGCGGTCTTACGTCTTTATCCAGAGAGATTATTTGCTTATCTTAAAACAATACTTTTTACAATTTCTTTTCCTAATTCGTCATTTAACATCTTTACAATTTTTTCCTTTCCATAGCTTAATTCTTGGCGTAACACAGAGGAGGATAAAGAGACATAGAGCGTGTCTTGCTTTAATTGCACTTGTGTGGTGTAGTTGTTTACGCCGTTTCCCATAAGGTTTTGCCAAGCGTTTCGAACGTCCACTTTATCCATGCCTGTCTCTAATTTGTTTTCATTTACAAATTCTTTCAGTGCATCACTTAATGAAATATATTCGTTTCGTCTTTTGGCCATTATTTTAAAGAGAATTTTTCAAAACGTTTGTAATAATAAGTTTTGTCTTGACTGTTTACGATACCAAATCTATCTTTGGTAAGTAAGATTATTTTTTCTTTTCGGACATTTCCATCGTTATTGTACTCAATGTAAAGTCCGTCGTTTTCTTTTTTTATACTGAAGTTTTCAAACTCTTTCATGTTAAGAAACCTTCCGTCTAATCGAGGCATTACTTTTTCTTTTGTTCCAGTAGAATCTTTTAATTGCCAATAGTCAATCACAGTATTTACTTTGTAATCTTTATTTTCTCCGGAAGGGAATGTAACTTTTTCAATTTCCCAATAGCCATTAAGAAGCGAGATGTCTTCGATTTGCGTTTTGTTGCAGCTTAAAAATATACTGCAAAGAATGATAAGAACTCTAATTTTCAAAGCTAAGTTTTTTGGAAAAACAAAGGTAGCTAAAAGTTGTTGGCTAAGTGAAATTTGAAAGGATAGATTTTTTAAATGTAAATTAGCGAATTAGCGATTTTTTAAATCAACACATTTTCAAATCATTAAAAAGCTTTTATATAAGGATATTTTTATATTTAGCTAACCAAAATTAAACAATGAACAAAATAAGAATCATAGGACTGGCAATATTAGTAATCGGAATCTTAGTTCAATATATTGCAGATCAAGAGGGAACAGATTTTATATCAGGGATTTTAATAGGAGTAGGAGCTGGATTATTAATAGCTGGAAATTTAAAAAGGAAATCTAGAGAATAATTTTTTAATGTAAATTATCAAATTAGCGAATTTTCAAATCAACCAAAAACTTTTCTATTTTAAAATAATCATTTTATAAGACTGATGTGTTTGTTTAACAACATTTTCGGTTCTTTCGGCATGGGTATCACTTATAAATATTTGTCCGAATTCGTCTTGATTTACTAGGGTTATAATCTGACTCACACGATTTTCATCAAGTTTGTCAAAAATATCGTCCAAAAGCAAAATAGGAGTGTGTCCAGCTTGTGCTTTAATAAAGTCAAATTGCGCAAGCTTTAAAGCAATTAAAAACGATTTTTGTTGCCCTTGACTTCCAAATTTCTTGATAGGGAAATCTCCTATTTCAAAACTTAAATCGTCTTTGTGGACTCCTACAGAAGTATATTGTAAAGCTTTATCTTTATTCAAATTTTCTTTAAAAAGGGTGTTGAGGTCTTTTTCTGTTAACCGACTTTGGTAGCTTAAATTAATTGCTTCTTTTCCACCAGAGATAGAGGCATAACGCTCTTTAAAAATAGGAATAAAAATGTCTAGAAAATCTTTGCGTGCTTCATGGATTTTATGCCCGTAATCGTGTAATTGGTCGTTGTAGACTTCAAGAGTATCAGCATTAAAAGTATTGTTGAGTGCAAAATATTTTAAAAGCGAATTACGTTGCGCTAAAACTTTATTGTAGTTTATTAGATTTTGTAAATAGGATTTATTGCTTTGAGAGATAACACTATCTATAAATTTTCGGCGTGTTTCACTTCCTTCAATAATAAGGTCTCTATCTGCAGGAGAAATAATTACAAGCGGAATAAAACCAATGTGTTCGGATAATTTGTCGTAAATTTTTCCGTTGCGTTTTATAATTTTTTTCTGCCCTTTTTTTAAGCTACAAATAATTCTTTCTTCTTTTTCATCTCTTAAAAATTCCCCATCAATTACAAAAAAACTCTCCTCGTGTTTAATGTTTTGAGAGGCAATTGGATTGAAATAGCTTTTTCCGAAGGAAAGTAAATAAATAGCATCTAGCGCATTTGTTTTTCCAATACCATTTTGACCTACAAAACAGTTTATTTTAGCATCAAATTCAAAACTTTGCGAATCGAAATTTTTAAAATTTATAAGCGATAATTTTTGTAATTGCATTTGTAGGATTCTACGGAATTATTTTTTCAGTTAAAAATAAATAGTAATGTTATAACATAGCTAAATTAATAGACTAATGGCGTTATTGGCAAATATAAAACGACGAAATTAGTAAAATAAAAAAGACAGATAAAAAATAATAAAATAAATTCCCTTTCCTATTTGAATAAAAATTTTATTTTTGCGAGGCTTAATAAAATATAGATATGGCAACGTATAAGAAAAGAGGCTATAAGAAACCAACGAAAAAGGAAGGAGATCTTTTGGAGAACGAGGTGTACGATGGTGAAAGTACTACAGAAGAAGTATTTAATACATTAAACGAAAGTGCTAGCAAAACAGAAGAGTGGGTTGCAAGTAACCAAAAGTTTATATTGGGTGGAATAGGAGTTGTAGTGCTTTTAGTGCTTGGGTTCTTGGGATACCAACAGTTTATTTTAAAACCTAAAGAGGCTGAGGCTTCTAATGAAATGTTTTTTGCGCAACAATATTTTGATGAGGCTGTAAATAGCACTGCAAAAGATTCGTTGTACGGATTAGCATTGAATGGAGCAGATGGAAAATATGGTTTAATCGATATTATCGATAATTACGGGGGTACAAAAGCTGCTAATCTTGCGCATTATAGTGCTGGAATGGCATTTTTAAATACTCAAAAGTATGATGAAGCAATTAAATATCTTCAAGATTTTAAATCTGATGATCCAATTTTAAGTGCTTTGGCAAAAGGAGGAATTGGAGATGCATTTGTGCAATTAGGACAAGAGCAAGACGGTTTGGAGTATTATGAAAAAGCAATTGCTACCTCTGAAAATGCTTTTACAACCCCTAAATTTTTATTTAAAGCGGGTGTAATTTCTTTACAGGCTGGAGATGCAGCTAAAGCATTAAAATATTTCAATAGAGTAAAAAATGAATATAGCGATTCTGAAGAAGGAAGAACTATAGATATTTATATTGGAAAAGCAGAAACGCTTAAAAAGTAATTGGTTGGTTGTTCCTTTATTAATGTAAATTGATATTGAATGATTAACTTAGCGTAAAAAGTATGGCTACAGAAAATAAAAATTTATCAGTATACGATAAAGCTACAATCCCAAATGCGAAAGATTTTCGATTTGGGATTGTTGTTTCAGAATGGAATTCAGAAATAACAGAAGGACTATGTCAAGGAGCTATGGATGCTTTATTGGATTGTGGGGCTGTTGTAGAAAATATCATTCGTTGGGATGTTCCAGGAAGTTTTGAGCTTACATATGGAACAAAGAAAATGATTAAAAAACACGAGCCAGATGCTATTATAGCTATTGGAAGTGTTATTCAAGGGGAGACTAAGCACTTTGACTTTGTTTGTGGAGCTACCGCAGAAGGGATAAAAGATCTTAATGTTAAATATGATACCCCAGTTATTTTTTGCGTCTTAACCGATAATACCATGCAACAAGCCATTGATAGGAGTGGAGGAAAGCATGGAAATAAGGGTACAGAGGCTGCTATTGCTGCTATAAAAATGGCTGCTTTAGGAAATTAATATCTTCTAGTTTCTAGGATTCCGTAATAGAATAATTATATTTTATTAGAGAGTCCTTAGTAATAATTTAGTTAGCATAAATAACTATTTTTCTTAACAACTTTTAGGATTTATAGGTGGTAAGTCTATTCCTTTTTGAGTAATTTTGATATTTATCGCAATAAATTTATATTGTTGATTGAAGAATTTTATTTTTCAGTCAGATAAACATTTACATTAAATTTAAAAAACCATAAAGCTGTGAGACTTCCTTCACTTTTTAAGACAAGCGCCAATAAGTCGTATAACTATACGCCAAGGTATTATGATGAAAGAAAAGAGCGTTTAGAAGAGCTTAAAAAGAGCAAAGAGAAACGTTCTGATGAGGAGTATTTTAAGGGGTATAGGAGAAAAGCATACCGAGATGATTGGAAAACGGTACGTTCTACTTCTTCTAGTATGAACTCACGAATTCGTTTTATAGTTATTTTAATTTTCTTACTAATGTTTGCAATGGTAGCGGTACGATATATTAATTTAGATAAACTTATTTAATGGCAGATATTATTCAGCTTTTACCAGACCATGTTGCAAATCAAATTGCAGCGGGGGAAGTGGTACAAAGACCCGCTTCTGTTGTTAAAGAACTTATAGAAAATGCAGTTGATGCAGGGAGCACTTCTATTAAACTAATTATTAAAGACGCTGGGAAAACACTTATTCAAGTAGTAGATAATGGTAAGGGAATGAGTGTTACCGATGCCAGAATGTCTTTTGAGCGCCATGCAACTTCTAAAATTAAAGCAGCAGAAGATTTATTTCAATTACATACAAAAGGGTTTCGTGGAGAAGCATTGGCTTCTATTGCGGCAATTGCTCATGTAGAAATGAATACCTGCCAGGAAGGAGATGAGGTTGGAACACAACTTAAAATTGAAGGAAGTAAAATTGTAGATCAAGGAGTTACAGTAACTCCAAAAGGGACTTCTTTACTGGTTAAAAATTTGTTTTTTAATATTCCTGCACGTAGGAATTTTTTAAAATCGGATACTGTAGAGCTTCGCCATATTATAGATGAATTTCAAAGGGTGGCTTTGGCGCATCCCACTATTCAGTTTGATTTTTATAATAATGGGAGTGAGCTTTTTAACCTTCCAGCATCCAATTTGCGACAACGAATTGTGCATATTTTTGGAGGGAAAACAAATGAAAAATTAGTTCCTGTAGAAGAAGATACAGAGGTTGTAAATCTGAGTGGGTTTATTTGTAAACCTGAATTTGCAAAGAAAACACGGGGGGAGCAATTCTTTTTTGTGAATAATAGATTTGTTAAAAATTCATATTTACATCATGCGGTTTGTTCCGCTTTTGAAGGACTTATGAAAGAGCAAACCCACCCTAGCTATTTTTTATTTTTAGAGGTAGATCCTTCTGGGATTGATATCAATATTCATCCAACAAAAACAGAAGTTAAGTTTGACGATGAGCATGCTCTTTACGCTATTTTAAGGGCTTCTGTTAAGCATAGTTTAGGGCAATTTAATGTGGCTCCAGTGCTTGATTTTGAGCGAGATGCCAATTTGGATACGCCTTATAATTACAAAAGTAAAAATGCAGACTTTCCAACGGTAGAGGTAGATGCAAATTTTAATCCGTTTGAAAAAGAAAGCAAAGGAGGGATTTCTGTTGGATATCAGAAAAGAGAGAAACCGCAGGCTAGTTGGGAGAATTTGTATGTAGGTCTAGAGCGAAAATCAGATTTTAGTTCTATTGAGTTAGAGTCAGAAGAAGTTACCGGTTCTTTGTTTAATAATGAAAATGAAGAGTTAGCTGCAACTACGTATCAGTTGCATAAAAAATATATTGTTACTACTATAAAATCGGGAATGGTTATTATAAACCAACACCGAGCACATCAACGGGTGTTGTATGAGCAATATTTAAAAAATATTACGGTTGATAAAGGGGTGAGTCAGCAATTGCTATTTCCTTTAATTTTGAGTTTTTCGAAAACTGAAATAGCATTATTGAAAGAATTAAAAGACAGTTTAGAAAATACAGGATTTTTATTTTCTAATTTTAAGGAAGATGAAGTGGAGGTAAGTGGAATTCCTTTAAATATTTCTGAAAGTGAAGTAGCAATTATAGTAGACCAATTGTTATCAGATTTTCAGTCGGAAGTGCCAGAGAGTTCATTGTCTCAAGCGGATATTTTAGCAAAGGCTATGTGTAAAACATTAGCAGTAAAAAGTGGAGAATTATTAAATATAACATCTCAAGAAGCGTTAGTAAATAATCTTTTTGCAACCAAAGAGCCAACAGTGTCCCCATTTAATAAGCCTACATATATTACAATGACCGTTGAAGAAATAGATAAACGATTTTTATAAAATTAAATTCCAAGTAATGGGAAGAATTACCGATGCAGTAAAGCATTTATTAATTATTAATGTGTTGTTTTTTATTGCAACACAGCTTATGGGGCAGCAGATGTACGATTTGTTTTCACTGTGGTTTCCTAAAAATGAACATTTTCAACTCTGGCAGGTTGTTACTCACATGTTTATGCATGGAGGTTTTATGCATATTTTGTTTAATATGTATGCTTTATGGGCTTTTGGAACTCCTTTGGAACAAATGTGGGGTAAAGGAAAATTCTTTTTCTTTTACTTTTCTGCAGGTTTAGGAGCCGCTTTAATACATACACTTGTAAACTATTATTATTTTAATGAAGGGATGCAAGCGTTGGTTGAGCAAGGTTATAATCAAGCAGAAATATTGAACATTCTTAGTCAAGGAAAGTACGACACTTCTTGGGCTAATGTGATATCTGAAAGTACCCTCCAAAATTTTATAGGTTCTTATATGACGCCTGCTGTAGGAGCGTCTGGAGCCATTTATGGAGTTTTAGTAGCTTTTGGAATGATGTTTCCTAATGCAGAATTGATGCTGATATTTTTACCTATTCCTATAAAAGCAAAGTATTTTATTCCAGTAATTATTGCCTTGGATTTATTTTCTGGGGTAACAGGATATTCTATTTTTGGACAAGGAATAGCACATTTTGCGCATTTAGGAGGTGCCTTGTTTGGTTTTATAATGATGTGGTACTGGAAACGAAATCAATTTAACGGAAATCGTTGGAATTGATTTTTATTAGATAGAGATAAAATATAGAATTACAACATGCCAAACCTTTTAATAATGGGGTTATAGTATTTTACAGAAATAAAATAGCGAATGAGTATTACAAACGATATTAAATATAAATTTTCAACATTAAATATAGCAGAAAAGCTCATTGTTGTAAATGTTGCTATATTCATTTTAAATGCATTGATAGTTTTTTTGCTACAACTAATGCCAGATGCTATAATGCAATGGTTTCAGTTGCCAAAAAGCTTTTTAGGCTTTATTGTACAGCCTTGGTCTATTGTTACCTACGCATTTTTTCACGGAGGCTTTATGCATCTTTTTTGGAATATGTTGTTGTTATATTTTTCATCAAGAATATTTTTAAACCTTTTTAGTAAGAGATATTTTTTAAATGTTTATTTCTTAGGAGCTGTTTTAGGCGGTGCTTTTTTCTTACTTAGCTATAATATATTTCCTGTTTTCTCGAGAGTAAATTCTCCTTTAATTGGAGCTTCTGCTGCTATTATGGCAATTCTTATTTTTGTTTGTACCTACATTCCTAATCAAGAAGTAAGATTAATTTTCTTCAATATTAAACTTTGGTATTTAGGAGTTGCTTTTGTGTTGTTGGATTTAGTACAGTTACCACTAGGAAATTCTGGCGGCCATATTGCGCATTTAGGAGGAGCTTTGTTGGGGTATGTGTATGCTAAAAAGCTTCAAGAAGGGAAAGATATAGGTTCGGGAGTTGATGGTTTTGTTTCGTCTATTTCTAATATTTTTAAAAGGAAAAAAAAATCTCCCTTAAAAACGGTTCATAAAGATACAAAACGGGCATCTGCTAATAAAGCTTCAAAAAATGAGCATCAGAAAAAAATAGATGCTATCTTAGATAAGATAAGTAAAAGTGGCTACGAGAGTTTGTCCAAAGAAGAAAAGGATTTTTTATTTAAAGCAGGCAAAGAATAAAAGGGACTTCATATAAATTATATTAAACATGAAAAAGCTTAACTGGATTAATAAAGGTGTTTTTACTTTGAATACAGTATTTGCTTTTTTATTACAAATAAGCCTTTTAGTACCATATATTCCTGTTAAATCGTTTCCTAAAACAGCTATTTTTAGTCTTGCAACGCCTGTACTAATTTTATTAAATATAGCCTTTCTTGTTTATTGGATTGTAAAGTGGAAACGACATTTTTTACTTTCGTTTATTATCCTCTTATTAGGGTATGGTCAAGTTTCTTCATTATATCAATTTTCTGGAACTAAAAATGTTGTTAGTCAGTCTGCAATTAAAGTAATGACCTACAACGTGCGTATTTTCGACCTTTATAAATGGTTGGATAGAGAAGGAGTATCCGAAGAAATTATGGATATGATAAAAGAGGAAAACCCAGACATTCTATGTTTACAAGAGTTTCACGATTCTAAAGAGAAGGAGTTTAAGAATTATAAATACCGTTTTATAAAATACAAGACTAAAGGTACTGGGCAAGCTATTTTTTCTAAATTCCCAATTGTGAAAAAGGGGTCTCTAAACTTTCCCAACTCTCAAAATAATGCAATTTTTATTGATATCTTAAAAGATAATGATACTGTTAGGGTGTATAATTTACATATGCAATCGTTCCATATTAATCCTCAAGATGAAGAAATTTCTCAAGAAAACTCCAGTAAATTAGCTAAACGGATGGGGACTGTGTTTTCAAAACAACAAGTCCAAACAGATATTTTTGTTTCTCATAAAGAACAATGTCCATATAAAACAATTACTTGTGGCGATTTAAACAATAATCAATATTCGGCAATTTATAAGCAAATTAAAGGAGACGATGTAGATACGTTTGATGAGCAGGGGAGTGGCACAGGGAAAACTTATTACTTTAAGTATTTTCCGTTTAGAATTGACTTTATTTTGGTGGATGAAACCATAGAGGTGATGTCTCATAAGAATAGATATGAGCTACTTTCAGATCATTATCCTATTATCTCTCAATTGAAAATTTAAGAGCGACTAGCGTGTTTATTTCATATATATGTTTTTTTTAAGAGTTATATGGGATATCTAAAATAATCATTCCGCTATGAAAATAGACATGGATGTTTCATGAGATAACAATCGGTTAGATCTGCAATTATATGTATCATTAAAGCGATACCTATAATTCGCGTTTTTTTGAAAAATAGCAATGCAAAATAAAGCGCAATTAGATAATAGCTATGCAGAAAATGGAATCCAATGCTACATCTATTAGCATCAAACATAGGAGAAGCCCAGAGGTGGTCTATGTCTATTAGAATTCCAAGTAAAAGAATCCCGCTTACTTTTAAAAAATCTTTTTTGTAAAATAAATACGCAACAAGAAGGGGAACTATAAAATGGATTCCGTAATGGACTATAAATCGGAGCATATACTTTTAAAAAATTCTACTTAGATTGGTTGTCTAAATAATTTAAAGCATTGGTTCCTTCGTTAAAGAGTAAATCCAAGCCGTTTAGATTTTCTATAAAACCATGTTTATCATCAAAAACTTGTGTGTAGACATCAAAATTATAGTTCTTTTCTTCTTTTGCTTTTGCTAAGTGTCGGTTATCTAAAACTCCACTGATCTCTTTTTCAAATTCCGTAGTAAAAGAAAAATCCAATTCTATTTGAAAGCAATCTGCTAAAATCTCAATACTTTCCATATTCATATCATAAAGAAATTTGTGTTGCTTTTCAAAAAAAGGAGCAAATTCATCTTCATAAAACTCAAAAAAAGGAGAAGTTCTATAGGCAGTTTGTATGGATTTCCAATGTTGCTTTTTCCAATCAAAATTGGTCTCTAGTTCAACATCTTTATACTTTTGATGTGCTTTATTTTTATTGTGTTTTATAGGAATAGAAAGCATTTGTATGCCATTTGGACTGTATATATAGGTTCTATTTCTATAAGTTTGCTTTTGGTAATTGTCTTCTTTCTCAAATATTAAGTTTTCAGCAGCCTTATTGATTTCAATCCAATGTGCTACAGAAGGAAAATATGTAGGATGAATAACAGTTTGCATTCTAGAGTTTGTAATTAAGTTAAAAGTTTTAAAGTTTAAAGTTTAAGGTTTTTTAATTATTGATAAAATCTTATTCATTAGAATTATACAATTTTCGGATTTATTGATGCTCCACAATCTTTTATTTTAATCCCTCATAGAGGTCTAATTCCCGAGAGCCTGTCTTGAGTATACTGAAGGGCTCTGCGTCGAAATGAATTAAATTTGTTTCCTTTGAATACCTTGTGGGCTTGCCCCGAGGTAGTTGATTGTAAAAAAAGCAACTTTATAACTTTTGTGATTTTAGAATTTAAATACTAACTACTTTCTTTTTTACGTTTTCTGAATTTACTTATTCCATACCAAAGAGCTATTGCTACTAAGAAATATACGAGGTAAGAACGTGGTTTTCCGTCACCACCAACTGTTGTAAATACTCGATCCCAACGTACTTTATTCCAAAAAGGACCACTAGCATTGGTATCGTAACTAAACCAAATAAACACTGGTTTTCCAACAATGTGATCTTCTGGAACAAATCCCCAATAACGACTATCCTCAGAGGCATGACGGTTGTCTCCCATCATCCAATAGTAGTCTTGTTTAAAAGTATAAGAATCTGCCGGATTTCCGTTAATTAAAATCTGATTTCCGTTTACGGAAAGGGTATTTCCTTCGTATTCTTCTATTACTTTTTTATAAATAGGAAGAACTTTTAGGTTTAAAGCAACTGTTTTTCCTTCTTGAGGAATGTATATTGGACCAAATTGATCTTGATTCCATTTATAATCTTTAGAATTAGGGAATACAGTACCCATTTGCGTGTTACCTTGGGTGTCTATATTTCTTTTAACGCTAATAACATTCGGATTATCCTCAAGCTGTTTAGCTGCTTCGGCAGTCATGGCGCTAAAGAAGTATACGCCTTGCTTAACTTGTCCAAATCGTCCTGTTACTCCATAGCGTTCATACATGTATTGAGGGGTTAACTGCCCTTTTGTTTGAACGTAATAAGAGAATTGAGGCTTGGCGCGGTCTGGTAAAACTGTTTGTTTTCCGTTAATAAATACATAGCCATCTTTAATAGAAAGAGAATCTCCTGGGAGTCCAACACAACGTTTTACATAATTAGATTTTTTGTCTATTGGTTTTCGGATCCTCTTGTTAGTTTTTACAAAAAACTGTTCTACAGTATCCGCAGGCCAGCTAAAAACTACAATCTCATTGCGTTTAATTTTTTGTAAACCCGGAAGTCTGAAATATGGTAATTGTGGTTTTTTTAAATATGATTTTGTTTTAATTACAGGAATGGTATCATGTACCATAGGGAAAGCAACCGTTGTCATTGGGGTTCTAGCACCGTAATGAAACTTACTGACAAATAGGAAATCGCCTACCAATAAGGTTTTTTCTAAAGACGAGGTTGGGATTACATAAGGTTGCATAAAATACGTATGAACCAAGGTGGCTGCTACCACAGCAAAAAGTATTGAGCTTACCCATTCTCCTGTAGCGGTACGAGGTTTTAAGCTTCTTTCTTCAATATATTTTACATCTAAAGCATAATTAACATAGAAAATATATAAACCCAGCGTAAGCACTACAAGCCAAGTATCGGCAGTGCTGTTTCTTCCAAAACTTCTAATTGTTTCTACCCAAACAACTGGAAACATAATAAGGTTTATAATTGGGATGAAAAGTAGGATTGTCCACCACCACGGGCGGTTGATTATTTTCATTAAAATTACTGCATTGTATACAGGAATTATTGCTTCCCAAGCTTTTCTTCCTGCTTTAACATATAGTTTCCAAGTTCCTAAAAAATGAATTACTTGAATTATCAGAAAGAAAATTAACCATTGTGTAATCGTCATAATAATATGCTTTGTTCCTATTTGATATGTCTATAAGACAATCAAAAAGGATTTTAGTTACGGTAAAAATATATTTTTTATCGGTTTAATAAGCGTATGTGCCTATATTTAGAACCCAAAAAGGATGTTTTTAACCCAAGTTTAACACATCTTTCATACTAAAAACTCCTGTTTTGCCGATAATCCATTCTGAAGCAACCACAGCTCCTAGAGCAAAACCTTCTCTGTTGTGAGCTGTATGCTTAATATCAATGGTGTCTACCTCGCTTTTATAAGAAATAGTATGTGTTCCAGGAACTTCAGGCTCTCGTAAAGCTGTAATCGGAATTTCATTTGATGCAGCCTCCTCAAGTTTCCAGGCTTCTTTGTTGGAGTTGTTTATAATTCCTTCAGCAAGTGTAATGGCTGTTCCACTAGGAGCATCTAATTTTTGAGTATGGTGAATTTCTTCAATAGCTACCTCATATTGAGAGAGGTTTTTCATCATTTCAGCTAAATATTCATTCAGCTGAAAAAAAACATTTACTCCTAAGCTAAAGTTAGAAGCATAGATAAAAGCGCCATTATTTTTGTTGCAGAGTTTTACTGCTTTATCATAGTTGTCAAGCCAACCAGTAGTTCCAGATATAACAGGAACATTATTCTCTAAACAAAGAGAAATATTTTTAAAAGCAACAGAAGGGATACTAAAATCGATGGCTACATCGGCAGTTTTAATATCAAAATCTTGTGTACTTTCGTCTACTTTGGCTACAATTTCATGTCCTCGGGAAATAGCAATTTGCTCAATCATTTTTCCCATTTTTCCATATCCAAGTAAAGCTATTTTCATGTTTTTATTTTTATTATTACTCTATGTTTTGTAGTGTTTTTTATTTCTATTTAGTTGTTTTTTCAGTCTTATTTTTGTCAACTGTAACATTTATTGTAGAATTCTGAAACTGAAGAATAAAGGCTATTGCTGCTATAACTAAAGCGAAAATAAAAGCACTTAATAATCCTGCTCAAAAGCTTTTCCAAAATCCTGATGTAAGAGGTTTTATCGTATCTTTTATTAATTGGGTGTAATTTTCTTTAGTTTCTTTTTCTATATCCGAGTAGATTTCGCTTATAGTGTTTTCAAAGAAAGCTTGCATAACTATCTCTGCTTTTATTTTATAAGCTTCTATTGAGGATGCTGTTGAAGATATTTCGTGAAAAGGTATTAATATTTTGTTCTTTATTTCAAGATTTTCTTCTTTTTTGGAAGTGATATAATCTATTTTATCTTGCTTGTAAATAGAATATGCAATATGACCAATTATGTCATTTTTATCATCTACTAATTTTTCGTAGATATAGTTAAACTTTTTGGACATAAGCGTGTAATGCTTTTTTGTAGGCTTCTTTGATATCTGAATTAGAAAAAGATTTTTTTACAATTCCGTTTTTGGTCTGGTACTGTATATTAATATCCCCGTTATAAGCATTCCTTGATTTTTCAGATATTCCGTTGCGAATAAGTAAAGAGTTTGCCTTACGTATAGTTGCAGAAGATATTTTATAATTTACAATCTTTTTAGACATTTTCTTAAACTTTGTATTAGTAAATATATTGCAAAATTTATTCCAAAACAACTTTATTTTATTTATAATGTCAGTTATACATTAGCTACAGCATACTTGAATATAGCTTGTAGCGTATAAATTAGTGATGATTTTTCACTTAAGCATGGACTTTTTTTATGATCCTCTTCAATAAGATAAATTAAAAAAATGGCAGACTTGTAAATATCTCTTAACTTTAATTAATTAGCTAATTAACTATGAGTTATATATGGCTTGCTGTACGCCGTTATCTTCTATTTTAAAACCCTCTGTGAGAGGTTAAAAGCTCAAACTTAACCGCATTCCATAGTTGGGAGTGTAGTCAATTTGATTGTATTCGTAATAAGGTTTTAATGCAAGTTTATCGCTCACGTTAAATTGTTTTAGATGTGCAGTAACATTGGCATCAATAATATTTAAGGCGTACAATCCTATCGTAATTAGGAGAGATAAATCTCTATTTTGTTGATAGTATTCTTGCGCATCTCTTAAAGCATCATCACTAACATCTGGAGTTCCGGGAATTACTCCATCTCCATTAATATCGTAAAACTCGTCGTCATAAAATCCTGCTAACCTACGTTTATAGGCATCCCGATATTTATTGTAATAATTGGTATTGTTAATGTAAAAATACATTCCAGTTCCAATTGCTCCATATACAATAGGTACTTTCCAATAGGTTTTATTGTAAATCTGACCTAAACCAGGGAGAATGGCAGAATAAAATGCAGCTTTTGCAGGAGAAAGCGGATCAATATCGATGTTTAAACTTGCTAAACTATCTATTTCTCGTTGCTTTCTAAGTTTGCGTTTTTCTCTTCTCGACAGAGTGTCAGAAGCAATTGCTAAAGTATCTACTTCTTCGTATTTCTGAAGAGAATCTTGGGCTTCTTTTTCAAGTTTTCGCAATTCTCTTTTGGTCATTTCATGCGTGGCATCGACCTCGGTATTTTTACTTACTGAGTCGATTACTTTTTCTTGAGCTGATGAAATAAAATGAAAAAGTAATAAAAATAAAACGGCAATACTTCTTTTAAACACTATTTAAAAAGTTTTGTGAGGCGTAAAAAGTCTTCTTTTGAATGAAAAGGAATAATAAACTTTCCTTTACCATTCTTTGCTATTTTAACGTCTACTTTAGAAGAAAAGTATTCGGTAAGTTCCTCTACATTTTTTGAGATGTACTCTGGAACTTCAGAAGTAGTGGTTTTTTCTGTTTTCTGTTCCTTTCCAGTTTGATATTCTCTAACTAATTTTTCGGTTTCTCTAACAGAAAGATTATTAGTAATTACCTTTTCGTAGATTTCTAACTGGTCTTTTTTATTTTCAATATTAATCAAAGCTCTTCCATGCCCCATGCTTACAAAACCGTCGCGCATTCCTGTTTGAATAATTGGGTCTAGTTTTAATAAACGTAGGTAATTGGTAATGGTAGAACGTTTTTTACCCACACGGTCACTAAGTTGCTCTTGCGTAATATTAATTTCGTCTATAAGACGTTGGTATGATAATGAAATTTCAATAGGGTCTAGATCCTGACGCTGAATGTTTTCAACTAATGCCATTTCTAGCGACTCTTGGTCGTTAGCAATACGGATATAAGCAGGGATTGCTTTTAATCCTGCTAATTTAGAAGCTCTTAAACGTCTTTCTCCAGAAACCAATTGGTATTGGTTAAACTCCATTTTTCTAACGGTAATTGGTTGTATAACACCCAATTCCTTAATAGAAGTAGAAAGTTCTTGTAACGTTTCTTCGTTAAAATTAGTACGTGGCTGAAATGGATTTACTTCAATGGCATCAATATCCAATTCCACAATACTACCTACTACTTTATCTGCATTTTTATCTGAAGCCGATTTAATATCGTTTTCAGGGTCGTTTAATAAAGCAGATAACCCTCTTCCTAAAGCTTGTTTTTTTGTTGCCTTTGCCATTTAAACTGTTTGCTTATTCTTTTTAATTATTTCATGTGCTAAGCTTAGGTAATTGGTAGCACCTTTACTTGTAGCATCATAATTAATAATTGTTTCTCCATAACTTGGTGCTTCACTTAAACGAACATTTCGTTGGATTATGGTATCAAATACCATTTCACTAAAGTGTTTTTGCACTTCTTCTACCACTTGGTTAGAAAGTCTTAATCTAGAGTCATACATGGTGAGTAATAACCCTTCTATATCTAGATTAGGATTGTGTATTTTCTGAACACTTTTTATAGTATTCAATAGTTTTCCAAGTCCTTCTAATGCAAAATATTCACATTGAATAGGAATGATAACCGAGTCTGATGCTGTTAAAGCATTTAATGTTAATAGGCCAAGAGAAGGCGCACAATCAATTAAAATATAATCGTAAGAATCCTTCAGTCGTTCCATAGCTTTAGCCAACATATATTCTCTTGAGTCTTTGTCTACCAATTCTATTTCGATAGCTACAAGATCTATATGGGCAGGTATTAAATCAACGTTTGGGGAATCCGTCTTAATAATAGTGTCTTCTGGTTTTACAGAATGCTCTAATAATTGATATGTACCTCCTTCAACCGACTCAACATCAATACCGAGACCAGAAGTAGCATTCGCTTGGGGGTCTGCATCAATAAGAAGTACTTTTTTCTCAAGTACTCCCAAAGAAGCAGCGAGGTTTACAGATGTTGTAGTTTTTCCAACACCACCTTTTTGATTAGCTACAGCAATTACTTTGCCCATGTTTGAAATTCGATTTAGTAAGGTAAATTATAGTTAGGTAAAAATACAACTATTTGCGAGTTTAGAAAATGAATTTTGTTAACAGTTATTCAACACCTCATCGAAGCATAGATTATCTATAGGATATTTATTTGTATTTCAGTTGATAATTTTTTTTATAGATGCTTTTTTCTGAAAGTTTTTTGGTTTTAAACATGGTTTAAAAATATTTTAATCTTTATAGATTATAGCCACAGATTCACGGATCTACTTCATTGCTTTTTATGGATAGTTTGTTTCTTCGTAGCAGAGGGGTATAGTTGTAAATTTGTGAATGAAAGAGAAGTCGGGAGTCCGAAGTCCGAAGAAAAAGAATCTTTATACGTGTTTCCTTCAACTTTCAACTCAAAGAGGCAAAGTAAAATAAGTAATAAAATTTTTTAATCCTTTAATCTTTCAATATTTTAATCTTATGTACAAAATACTTAATACTATTTTATTGCTTCTTTTTACTGCGAATCATTGCTTCTAGCATATCCCACATTTCTTCTGGTACAGCTTCTAACAAATTAAATTGACCAGCGCCTTTTAACCACTCTCCTCCATCTAAAGTAATTACTTCTCCGTTAAGATATGCTCCAAAATCTGAAACCATATAAGCGGCAAGATTTGCTAATTCTTGATGATCGCCAACTCTTTTTAAAGGCACTTTTTTAGCTAAGTCGAATTTCTCTTTTAAGTCGCCCGGCAACAATCTATCCCATGCACCTTTTGTAGGAAAGGGGCCTGGGGCAATTGCATTAAAACGCATTCCGTATTTTGCCCATTCTACGGCTAAACTTCTTGTAAGTGCTAATACTCCAGCTTTTGCTGTAGCAGATGGAACTACATATGCAGAGCCTGTCCAAGCATAGGTGGTTACAATATTTAATACATTGGTGTTTTCTTGCTTTGTATCTATCCAATGTTTTCCAAAAGCTAGTGTACAGTTTTTGGTCCCTTTTAATACAATGTCAATAATGGTATCAAATGCATTAGCAGAAAGTCTTTCTGTAGGAGATATAAAGTTACCAGCTGCATTATTAAGGAGTACATCTATTTTTCCAAATTTGGCAATTACTTTATCTCGCATTGCTTCTACTTGGTCATAATGGCGAACATCGCAAGCTACAGCAAAGCAAGTTCCACCTGTTTCAGCCTCTAGTTCTTTAGCTGTAGTTTCTAATTTTTCAAGACTTCTAGAGGTAATAGCAACATTGGCTCCTAACTCTAAAAAGTATTTGGTCATAGCCTTGCCTAAACCGCTACCACCACCTGTTACTACTATTGATTTTCCTTCAAGCGCTCCATCACGAAGCATTTTATCTGTGTATTTCATATGTATGTTTTTTAGTTAGTTGAAAGTTAAAAAGTTTAAAGTTGAAGGTTGAAAAGTTAAAGGTTGAAAGTTAAAAAATTAAAGATGTGTAAAGTCGCAAAGGGGATTAAATTCTGATGTTTCTAGTTTCCTGTTTCCTGTTTCTGGTTTCTTTTCTATTAATTTCAGGTTCAAAATCTCAAAATTGTAAAGATTTTTTTAAACTTCCGACTCCCAAGTCTTTCAATCCTTCAATCTTTCAATCCTTTAATCTTTTAATTATTTAATCTTCCGACTTCCTCACTCCTCAATCAAAATTTCTAAAATTTTAATAGCGGCTTCACTTACTTTGGTTCCAGGTCCAAAAACAGCTACAGCGCCAGCATCAAATAAAAATTGATAATCTTGTTTCGGAATCACTCCGCCTACAATGACCATAATATCATCTCGACCATATTTCTTTAGCGTATTAATTACCTCTGGAACTAAAGTTTTGTGTCCAGCTGCCAAAGAGGAAACCCCAAGGATATGAACATCGTTTTCTACGGCTTGCTTAGCAGCCTCTTGTGGTGTTTGGAAAAGCGGACCAATATCTACATCAAAACCAATATCTGCATACCCAGTAGCTACAACTTTGGCGCCTCTATCATGACCATCTTGTCCCATTTTGGCAATAAGAATTCTAGGTCTACGGCCCTCTTGCTCTGCAAATTTATCGGTCATCGATTTTGCTTTTTCAAAACTCTTATCTTGTTTTACTTCTTTTGAATACACGCCACTAAAAGATTGAATTTTTGCTTTGTATCTGCCAAAAACTTCTTCTAAAGCAGAGGAAATCTCTCCCAGAGTAGCTCTATTTTTGGCAGCTTCTATAGCTAAAGCTAGTAAATTATTTTCGCCCGATTTAGCCGATTGTGATAATTTTAATAAAGAAGCGGTAACAGCAGCCTCATTTCGTGTAGCTTTTATGCTTTCTAGGCGTTCAATTTGTTGTTTTCTAACGGTTTGGTTATCTACCTCTAGTATTTGGAGTGGATCTTCTTTCTCTAATCTATATTTATTTACCCCTACAATTATATCTTGATTGCTATCAATTCGAGCTTGTTTTCTTGCTGCGGCTTCTTCAATACGCATTTTAGGAATACCAGCTTCTATAGCTTTTGTCATGCCTCCTAAAGTCTCCACTTCTTCAATAAGTTTCCATGCTTTATTTGCAATTTCATGGGTGAGACTTTCTACATAATAGCTTCCTGCCCATGGGTCTACTGTTTTTGTAATTTCAGTTTCTTCTTGCAAAAACAATTGCGTATTTCTTGCTATTCTTGCTGAAAAATCTGTAGGAAGTGCAATAGCTTCATCTAAGGCATTGGTGTGAAGCGACTGTGTGCCGCCAAAAGTAGCAGCCGTAGCTTCTATACAAGTTCGAGCAACATTGTTAAAAGGATCTTGCTCGGTTAAACTCCAACCACTAGTTTGACAATGGGTGCGGAGCGATAAAGATTTTTCGTTCTTCGGATTAAATTGCTTGACTAATTTTGCCCATAGCATTCGAGCGGCTCTCATTTTAGCAATTTCCATAAAATGATTCATTCCAATCCCCCAGAAAAATGAGAGTCTGGGTGCAAATGTATCGATATCCATGCCGGCCTTTATCCCTGTTTTAATATATTCCAATCCATCTGCTAGTGTATATGCAAGTTCAATATCGGCAGTAGCGCCCGCTTCTTGCATATGGTAGCCAGAAATACTAATACTATTAAATTTTGGCATGTTCTTGCTGGTGAATTCAAAAATATCTGCAATAATCTTCATAGAAGGTGTAGGAGGATAGATATAGGTATTTCGAACCATAAATTCCTTTAAAATATCATTCTGAATAGTTCCAGAGAGGGTTTTTATATCCACCCCTTGTTCTTGAGCGGCAACAATATAAAAAGCCATTATAGGAAGTACCGCACCATTCATGGTCATAGAAACCGACATTTTATCAAGGGGAATTTGATCGAAAAGTATTTTCATATCTTCAACCGAATCGATAGCTACTCCAGCTTTTCCTACATCGCCAACTACTCTTTCATGATCCGAATCATAACCACGATGCGTTGCCAAATCAAAGGCTACTGAGAGTCCTTTTTGACCAGCTTCTAAATTTCTTCTATAAAAAGCATTACTTTCTTCAGCAGTAGAAAAACCAGCATATTGCCTTATAGTCCATGGTTTTCGAACATACATGGTGCTATATGGACCCCGAAGAAAAGGAGGAAAGCCTGCAGCAAAATTTAAATGCTCAAGCTGCTTCATATCGTCTTTATTGTAAACCGCTTTTAAATTTATTTTTTCAGCAGTAGGAAAAGAAATACTTTCAGAAGCATTTTCTTCTTTAGTTAAAGCTTTTTTTAAGGTAATATGTTGAAGGTCTTTCCGTTTCATAAAACTTCCTTTTTTAATCGTTCTTGTTCAGAAGCTTCTGCTAATCTTCGCTCTATAATTGGCTCGATTAGTGTTTTTCTGATTTCAGTTTTTACAAAAGGATAGAGCTCAAGCTCATTTTGCATGCGGTCTTTTTGATTCTGATATTTATTTGTGCCTACTAATATTTTACTTTTTTCGTTGAATTTTGTCTGCTCGGTATTTGCATTTTCTTTTATCTTTTTCTGAATAAGATGTTCTTTTAATAAAGTTAAAAAACCATTTTTTGCTTCAATCTTTTTAAATAATTCGAGTCCTTTTTTAGCTAAATCTTCCGTAATAGATTCAATATAATAACTTCCATCTGAAGGATTCTTTACTTTGTCAAAATAGCTTTCATGTTTAAGAATTAACAATTGATTTCTTGCAATTCTTGAAGCAAATTCCTTGTCTTTATGATAAAAACTATCATAAGGAAGTGTGCAAATAGTATCGGCACCACCAATTATAGCACTCATGGATTCTGTGGTGGTTCGCAACATGTTTACATTATAGTCGTACAGCGTTTTATTCCGCTTTGTTGGGGTGCAAAAAAGGAAACAATTAGCAGTAGAATTATATTCTGAAGCTATGGTTTTCCATAAAATACGCAATGCTTTTAGTTTCCCAATTTCAAAAAAGTAATTGCTCCCAACAGCTATTTTAAAAGTTACTGCAAAATCTTTTCTTTCTAAATAGGTAAAGTACTCATTTACATGTGCCAGCCCATAAGCTAGTTGTTGTACCATATTGGCACCAGCATTTTGGTATAAAGAAAGATCAACAGTTACAACGGTTTTAAATTGGGGAATATCGGTAAGAATGCTTTGGATGTTATTATAAATAGCAAAGTCTTTTTTAAAATTGAAATACCAATTCCCTGTTCGTGCAAGATTTCCAATAATGTCTATGTGTAGGAAAATATGTGCTTGTTTATTTTTAAAGAAATTAACAAGTTGCTTTACAAAATCAACAGATAAAAAAGCTGTTTCTATATGAATTGCTACAGTTTTAAAAGGAAAACTTTTAAATAATGTATGAAGGTCGGCTGTATCATCGGGGAAAAAGAAAAGGATACTTTGAGCCCCTTTCTTAATGTTTTCAATAGCTTTTACATTAGCTCCCGAAGCTTTAGCCACAAATATTTTTTCACAGATATTCCATTCAGGATTTATAATACTGTTGTTTTCTGCCGGAAAATCATCAGAATTATAGAAAGGTTTGATATTAATATCTTCGGGTGTTTTAGTTACCAAAGTATCATTATAATCTTCTCCTTTTAATTCAAACTGTATTTTTTGTTTCCACTGTTTAGTAGAGATTTCTGGAAACTCATTAAAAAGTGAATTAGTCATAGTGGCTTATTTCAGTTTTGGTTTAGGAAGTAGTCTTTGTTTTAGACCTAAAAAGTTAGTCGTTTTTTATACTATCGGCATATTCAATAAGGTAAATTTCTTCATCATCTTTTTTTAGATAGTATTCTTCTCTAGCAAATTTTTCTATTTCTTCTTTGCTGTTTAACTTCCGAAGAATAGATTTATCTTTTTCTATAGCTTCTTTTAGATGAACTTTTTGTTCCTCTAATTTTTCTATTTCTTTATCCAATTCTCTATGTGTAAACCACCAAGAATTGGCATCAAAAAATAACATCCAAATAACAAATACGGTTAGAACAAGCACGTAAATGTTGCTGAAAAATTTAAACCATCTAGATTTTCTTATTTCTTTAAATGTCATTTTATAGCAAGCGTTCGTTTATAATGGTTCTTACAATATCAACGGCAACAGTATTGTATCTATTGTTTGGAATAATAATATCTGCAAATTCTTTTGTAGGCTCAATAAATTGTTGGTGCATCGGTTTTAGCGTTGTTTGGTAACGTAATAAAACTTCGTCAATATCTCGCCCTCTTTCAGAAATATCTCTCTTTATTCTACGTATTAATCGCTCATCAGAATCGGCATGTACATATATTTTAATATCAAAAAGTTCTCGTACTTTAGGATTTGTAAGGATTAAAATACCTTCCACAATCATTACTTTGTGGGGGTGCGTAAGGATAGAATCTTTTGTTCTATTATGTTTTACAAAAGAATATACAGGTTGCTCTATAACTTCATTATTTTTTAAAGCTACTAAATGATCGTATAAAAGATCAAAATCGATAGCCCGTGGATGGTCAAAATTTATTTTTGTACGTTCATCATAGCTTAAATGAGAAGTTTCATTGTAATAAGAATCTTGAGAAATAACTCCTACTTCGTTCTCTGGAAGTTCGTTTACTATTTGATTAACAACGGTTGTTTTCCCACAGCCAGTTCCACCAGCAATTCCGATTATGAGCATATTCGTTTTATTTTTTACAAAAATATGAATTTTAGGTGTTAATTATAACACAAGATATAAACACTTCTTAATCTCGATATTATTTATGCTGTTATTTTTATCAGAATATAAGAAAAGTATTTTTATCTAAATATTATTGTCGTCCGATAAAAGCAGACAGCGTTTATAGCATTCCACATATATCAAGGGTTAATAGAGGTTTTTAAAATAGCCCCGTTGCTATTAAGAAAAATGAATAAAAAGAGGAGCTTAGTAATGTTTTTTCTTTAAGCTACTCATTTTGTGATAGTTAAGATTTAGTCTTTGTTCTTTTCTCTTGCAGCGAAGCGGTCTTGTATTTTTATTCGGACATTAATGGTTTCAAATATTCTGATTATCAGTTATTTATGATTTTATTTTTTTAAATTGAAGAAAAATAGAAAGGCATAAAAAAGTTATAACAATATTTAACGATTCTTATCTTGTAAGAAATTGACTCTTTTTGTAGTTTTAGCCCCGTAAATGAAACTACTCTATAAAATATTAATATCTTTCATTGTTGTCCTTATAACTGGCTACAGTTTACTGTTTGCTAATAGTAATAAGGAAGAATGTGGTATTTCTATTATAAATGGTATTGAAAGCTCTACACATTCTGGAGTTGAACTTATTAAAAATGCACAATCTTTAAGTGCATATTCTTTTTCTAATTCAGAAAAAAAGAATCACAGATTAGAAATAATAGAAAGCGAAGTTGAGGAAGAGGTAACTTCTTATAAAAAGCAAGTAGAGTTAAATAATTTTATTAATTCTACACTTTTCTCTTTAGCACTTATAGCTTTCTTTCCTTTTCCAAAAAAACATTTATTTCACTGTAAGAAATTACCTAACTCATTATCTTACAGATTGTATATCATATTTCGAGTATTCCGAATTTGATTTTAAAGTATTAGAAGGGCAAGAGTCATTGTCTTTCACTTCCGTTTAGTTAAAATTTAAACACAAAGTTATTAGCAACAATTAAGGTTGCTATAAGCATCTGCTGTGTTTTTCAAATTTTTAAATAACCTTAAATAATCCTTACGCTTTAAAAGCAAAATTGTTATGAAGAATACGCTCATAGTGATGAGCTTGTTTGCCTTGTTAAGTCATACAAGTTGTTCATCAAAAAAAGAAAAAGAAAAGAAGGAAGAAGTTAAATTTGCAGTAACTACTCCTAAAGTTAAAGACACAATTATTACCGAAGATTATGTGTGTCAAATACAATCCATTAGACATATAGAATTAAGAGCCCAAGAACGTGGGTATTTACAAAAAATATATGTAGATGAAGGTCAGCATGTAAAAAAAGGCCAATTATTATTTCAGATAATGCCAAAATTATATGAGGCAGAATTTGAGAAAGCAAAGGCAGAAGCAAATTTTGCAGAAATAGAATACAATAACACTAAAAATTTAGCTGATAACGATATTGTTTCGCCAAACGAATTAGCAATGGCGAAAGCAAAATGGGAGAAGGCTAAAGCTGAGTTGGCGCTATCTAATGTTCATCTTCAGTTTACAGAAATTAGAGCCCCATACGACGGAATTATAGACCGTTTTCTTGTAAGAGAAGGAAGTTTAGTAGACGAAGGAGAATTACTTTCGAGCCTTTCTGATAATAGTGAAATGTGGGTATACTACAATGTACCAGAAGCAGAATACTTGAATTACACTACTAGTTTTAGTAAAGAAAATCCTATAGATGTTAATTTATTGATGGCAAATAATCAACTGTTTAAGCACCAAGGAGAAGTAAGTACTATTGAGGCTGAATTTAATAATGAAACAGGGAACATTCCATTTAGAGCAACATTTCCAAATCCTGAAGGATTGCTTAGACATGGAGAAACAGGAAGTATTATGATGGAAGTTCCATTTAAAGACGCTATGATAATTCCTCAAAAAGCAACCTTCGAAATTTTAAGTAAGAAGTTTGTTTTTGTAATTGATAAAGATAATAAAGTGAGACAAACAGAGGTAAGTGTAAAAGCCGAGTTACCACACTTGTTTATTATAGATAAAGGTCTTTCCGCAAACGATAAGATATTACTCGAAGGGATCCGAATGGTTAAAGATGGTGAAAAGATAGCGTATGAGCTTGAAAAACCAGATGCTGTTTTAGCAAACTTAGATATGTACGCAGAGTAATTCAAACCCATAAAATTACAACAAAATGTTTAGTAAATTTATAAAAAGACCCGTGTTGGCTATTGTCATATCGGTGGTCCTCGTTTTTACGGGATTACTGGCCATGAAGCAATTGCCAATATCGCAATTTCCGCAAATTGCACCAACTACTGTTAATATCTTTATTGCATACCCGGGAGCAAGTGCAGATGTATTAGTAAATTCAACCTTAATTCCTTTAGAAACTTCTATAAATGGGGTACAAGGAATGCGTTATATAGCTTCAGATGCAACCAGTGCAGGAGAAGGAACTTTACGTATTATTTTCGAACCAGGTACAGACCCTAATCAGGCTGTAGTAAGAGTAAAAACTAGGGTTGACCAAGTAATGCCCCTTTTACCAGAACTAGTACAAAGAGAAGGAGTGGTAATTACCCCTGTACAGCCGAGTATGCTTATGTATGTTAACTTGTTTAGTAAGAATGAGAATAACGATGAGAAATTTCTATACAACTATGCATACACTAAAATAGTTCCAGAAATACAGCGTATAAAAGGAATTGCAAGTGCTAAAATTTTGGGAAGTCGTAAATATGCAATGAGAGTTTGGTTAAAGCCAGACCGTATGAGAGCTTATAAAGTTTCTGCTGAAGAAGTTTTAGAGGCTATGGACGAACAAAGTATTATAGCTAGGCCAGGAAGATTAGGTAGAAGTTCGGGTAAAAAGGCACAAGCTTTAGAATATGTGCTTACCTATCAAGGAAGGTACAATGAACCTGAAGATTATAAAAACATTATCATTAAAGCCAATGAAGATGGGGAGGTTTTAAAATTAAAAGATATAGCCGATGTTGAATTAGGGAGTGAATTTTTTGATATTTACTCCAATTTAGATGGAGATCCAGCGGCGTCTATAGTTTTAAAGCAAACCTTTGGAAGTAATGGTAGTGATGTAATAAAATCTGTAAAAGATAAACTTAAAGAGTTGGAAGCAGATTTACCTCCAGGGGTAGATTATCAAATTGGATATGACGTATCAAATTTCTTAGATGCTTCTATTGAACAAGTAGTACATACCTTACGAGATGCTTTTATTCTGGTAGGAATTGTTGTGTTCTTGTTTTTAGGAGATTGGCGCTCCACGCTGATTCCGATTATTGCAGTACCTGTATCTTTAATAGGAACCTTCTTTGTTATGCAAATGTTTGGACTCTCTATTAATTTAATTACCCTCTTTGCATTGGTATTGGCTATTGGTATTGTGGTAGATAATGCTATTGTGGTGGTAGAGGGAGTCCATGTTAAAATTCATGAAGAGAACCTCACGCCATACAAAGCCTCATATGCCGTATTAGAAGAAATGGGAGGAGCTATTGTTGCTATTACCCTTGTAATGGTTTCCGTATTTATTCCAATTTCCTTTATGTCTGGACCAGTGGGAGTTTTCTACCGTCAATTCTCTATAACAATGGCGGCTGCCATTATTTTATCGGCGGTTGTAGCATTGACGTTAACCCCAGTTTTATGTGCTATTTTATTAAAAAACAATCATGGTAAAAAGCGTAGATCTCCTGTAGATAAATTTATAGATTGGTTTAACTCTAAGTTTGATAAGCTTACAGGAAGGTATGTAAAACTACTTACATTAATAGTTAATCGTAGAGTAATAACTTTCGGACTTTTAACAGCTTTCTGTGTAGGGATATTCTTTACTAATCAGGTGTTGCCAGCAGGATTTATTCCGAATGAAGACCAAGGAATGATTTACGCCATTATTCAAACTCCTCCAGGAGCAACATTAGAGCGTACAAATGAAGTTGCAAAAAAGCTGCAAAAGATTTGTGAAGAAACCGAAGGAGTAAAATCTGTGTCCTCATTGGCAGGTTATGAAATTATGACCGAAGGTAGAGGGTCAAACGCTGGGACTTGCCTTATTAACTTAAAACCATGGGATGAGCGCCAACACAGTGTTCATGAAATAATGGAAGAGTTAGAAGAAGAAACCAAAGACCTTGGAGCTGTTATTGAGTACTTCGAGCCACCTGCGGTACCTGGTTTTGGATCTTCAGGAGGTTTTGCAATGCGTTTACTCGATAAAACAAGTTCAACAGACTTTCATGAGTTCGAAAGCGTAAATAACGATTTTATGGATGCATTGAGAAAGCGACCAGAAATTACAGGTTTATTTACCTTCTTTGCTGCCAATTATCCACAATATGAGTTAGTAATTAATAATAAAGCTGCTATGCAAAAAGGAGTTTCTATTGGAAAAGCAATGGAAAACCTTAATATATTAATTGGGAGTACGTATGAACAAGGATTTATTAAATACGGAAGATTTTTTAAAGTATATACACAGGCAGCTCCAGAATATAGAGGAATGCCATCCGATTTAGAAAAGCTGTATGTTAAAAATGAAGAAGGAGAGATGGTTCCTTATTCTGCTTTCATGAAAATGGAAAAGAAATTAGGACCTAATGAAATTACCAGATACAACTTATATAATTCTGCCGCAATTAGAGGACTTCCAGCTAAAGGTTATACCAGTGGAGATGCTATTAAAGCTATCCGTGAAGTAGCCGAGCAAACGCTGCCAAGAGGATATGATATAGGTTGGGAAGGTCTTTCTTATGATGAAGCTTCTAGAGGAAATGAATCTTTATACATTTTCGGAGTCGTATTAATATTTGTGTATTTAGTACTTGCTGCTCAATATGAAAGTTTCTTATTGCCATTGGCAGTTATTCTTTCTTTACCTGTAGGGGTTTTTGGATCTTTCTTATTATTAAAATTAACAGGGTTAGCAAACGATGTGTATGCACAGATTGGAGTTATTATGCTGGTTGGATTACTGGGTAAAAATGCCGTATTGATTGTAGAATTTGCAGTTCAAAAAAGGCGACAAGGATCTAGTATTATTGATGCTGCTATTGAAGGAGCAAAAGTTAGGTTTAGACCAATTTTAATGACCTCCTTTGCCTTTGTTGCTGGATTAATTCCTTTAGTAATTGCAACTGGAGCAGGGGCAATAGGAAACAGAACTATTGGTAGCTCTGCCATGGGAGGAATGCTTATAGGAACTATTCTAGGGGTATTAGTTATTCCAGGGTTGTACTTTGTTTTTGCTAAAATGTCCGACGGACGTGAGCTTATAAAGGATGAAAATACGGAGCCTGTTTCAGAAGAGTTTATGCGTACCGGAGAAGGGGAGAGAAAAACAGAAATGAAGCTTCGCAGAATTGATAAACTCATGAAAAAATTAATGAAAAAATCTGACGATGAACAATAAAAAGGGAATTATGTTACACTCTAAAAAAACGTATCTGGTTGGGATTATTGCTATAACAACCCTTTATTCTTGTGTTCCAACTATTAAAAGTATGGAAGCAGATAAGTCGGTTCCAGAGCAATTTAAGAATCAAACTACAGACAGTTTGAATACCGCCCAAATTAAATGGAAGGAGTACTTTACCGACCCATATTTGGATAGCTTGATTGGAATTGCTTTGGAAAACAATCAGGAATTAAATATTACGTTACAAGAAATCCAAATTGCTAAGAGTGAAGTGAGAGCCAAAAAAGGAGAGTATATGCCTTCAATTGGACTTGGAGCTGGAGCAGGGCTTGAAAAACGTGCGCGTTATACAAGTTTAGGAGCTAATGATGCCACTACAGATATTAAACCAGGAGAAGAAATGCCAGATCCGCTTCCAGATTTTATGCTGGGAGCGCATGCCTCTTGGGAAGTAGATATTTGGGGTAAACTACACGATGCTAAGAAAGCAGCAGTGAGCAGGTATTTATCTTCTGTGGAAGGGAAAAATTTTGTGATTACTAATTTAATTGCTGAAATAGCTAACTCTTATTACGAATTATTAGCTCTTGATAATCAGCTTGAAATTGTAAAACAGAATGTTGAGATTCAATCTAATGCTTTAAGGATTGTAAAACTTCAAAAAGAAGCTGCTAAAGTTACAGAGTTAGCAGTTCGTAAATTTGAAGCAGAAGTGCTTCATACAAAGAGTTTACAATTTGATATTCAGCAGAAAATAACAGAAACGGAGAATAGAATTAATTTCTTAACAGGAAGATATCCTCAGCATATAGAGAGAGATTCAAAATCGTTTACAGAATTATCTCCTAGTATGATTCATACTGGAGTTCCCGCACAATTGCTAGAAAATCGTCCAGATATTAGACAAGCAGAATTGGAATTAGCAGCTTCTAAATTGGATGTTAAAGTTGCCAAAAAAAGATTTTATCCTAGTCTAGATATTACAGCAGGGATTGGATATCAGGCTTTTGATACCAAATATCTTTTTACTTCTCCTGAATCTCTATTGTATAATGTTGCAGGAGAGTTAACAGCGCCTTTAATTAATAGAAGTGCTATAAAAGCAACATATTACAGCGCAAACGCACAGCAAATACAAGCTGTTTATAATTATGAACAAACGGTTTTAAATGCGTATGTAGAAGTGGCAAATCAGCTAGCAAAAATAGATAATATTAAGCAAAGTTATGACCTTAGATCTCAGGAGGTAGCTGCGCTTACCAGATCAATAGATATTTCTAATATTCTGTTTAAATCTGCCAGAGCAGATTATATGGAAGTGTTGTTAACGCAACGCGATGCATTAGAGTCTAAGTTTGATCTTGTTGAAACAAAAATGGAACAAATGAGTGCGATGGTAGAAATGTATCGCGCACTTGGTGGCGGATGGAATTAGCATTCGTAATGATTAATTAATCCTGAATTTAGTGTTAGTAAGGTTCCCTCATTCTTACTTTAAAAATAGGATTAGTTTTTTTTGATTAGTGTTTGGTTGATGTCCATTTTGGATGCAACCAAAAGAACAGAATAGTGGTTAGAGATTAGTAAAACTATCTGTTTAAAGAAGCCTTCAGCATTTTTTTTGCTGAAGGCTTTTTGTATGTTAAAAAGATGAAAAAGAGTGCTAAAGTTTTGATAAACCACCTGAATATTATTGTGTTACGGTTTTATGATGTGTAAATTTAAGTAACCAAAAAGTTAGAAATTATGAAAAAAGAAGCATTAATTTCCATATTATATAAATGTGTTGCCAAATGTTACCATTGTGCAGATGCTTGTTTGGAAGAACCAATGGATATGAGTAACTGTATTCGATTAAATAATGTATGTGCTACTACATGTAATGCTTTAGCAGAAGTATTATCAACCAATTTCAAGGAAACCTCAGGGTTGATTAATTTCTGCTTCTTTGTTTGTCAGCAATGTGAAAAGGAGTGCGAGCAACACACTAATAATCATTGTCAAGTTTGTGCACAGGCTTGTAAGGAATGTGCTAATGCTTGTCAGGAATATCTACAAGAACACGATTAAATCCCTCATTGAGGGTTTTATTCCCCAGAGTCGAGTTTACCGAAGGGCTCTACGTCGAAATGGATTAAATTATTTTCCTTTGAATAGCACGTAGGCTTGCCTTGAGGTAGTTGATTTAACTATTAAAATTTTAAGAAAATGCCAAATCCAAGAATAAAAAATGAAGAGCAGTATGAGGCTTTACGAGATAAAGGTTATAGTAAAGAAAAATCTGCCCGAATAGCAAATACACCAGATTCAGGAAAAAAAGGAGGGAAAGCAAAACCTTATGAGCAATGGACAAAAGAGGAGTTGTATGACCAAGCCAAAAATGTTGGTATTTCTGGACGCTCTAAAATGAAGAAAAAAGAATTAATAACAGCTTTACGGAATAACTAAATAATTTATAATTCTTAACTTCAGGATAGTACAGGATAAGAGGTTTCTTACAATGGCATACTTTTAAGAATCTAAATTATAAGTCTTAAAATCTTAAGAAAAGCCAATATGAAAGCCAACTACCTATGGATGCTGTTATTTACAATTGCAGGATTATTTAATACCAGTGCACAACATAAAATGGAAGATTTAAACAGAGGGTTAGTCGCCATAAGAACAAATCCTAAGGAGGTATATGTGGCTTGGAGATTATTGGAAAGCGACTCTAAAAATGTTTCTTTTAATGTGTATCGAGATGGGGTTTTATTAAATAATCAACCTATAAAACAATCTACAAATTTCCTTGATGCTACTATTAAAAACGCTACTTACCAAATAAAAGCTGTTCTGGATAATAAAGAGGTCTTAGTTTCTGAGAAGGTAAAAGTATGGCAACAGAATTATTTAGAAATTCCATTACAAATTCCACAAGGAGGAACAACTCCCGATGGGGTTTCTTATACTTACACTGCTAATGATGCAAGTGTGGGAGATTTAGATGGCGATGGTCAATATGAAGTTATTCTTAAATGGAACCCTACTAATGCAAAAGATAATTCGCACGAGGGTTACACTGGGAATGTTTATATAGATGCATATACAATGACTGGAAAGTTAAAATGGCGTGTAGATTTAGGGATTAATATACGTGCTGGAGCGCATTATACGCAATTTATGGTATATGATTTGGATGGCGATGGAAAAGCAGAAATGGCTTGTAAAACAGCAGATGGAACTAAAGATGGACTCGGAAATATCATCGGAGAAACAAATAAAGATTACAGAAATAAAGTAGGAAGGATAACACAAGGGTCAGAATATCTTACCGTTTTTGATGGAGAAACAGGAAAAGCTATATCAACCACAGATTATGTGCCTGCTAGAGGAGATTTAGAAGCTTGGGGAGATACTTATGGTAATAGGGTAGATCGTTTTTTAGGCGGGGTAGCATATTTAGATGGTCAACATCCTAGTTTGGTAATGTGTAGAGGTTATTATACACGAACTGTAATTGCAGCTTGGGATTTTAAAGATGGGCAACTTCTTAAACGTTGGGTTTTTGATACAGATGATAAAGTAAATCAAGAGTATGCAGGACAAGGAAATCATAGTTTAAGTATTGCAGATGTAGATGAAGATGGGAAAGATGAAATTATTTATGGTTCGATGACGGTTGATAATGATGGAACAGGTCTTTATACAACTGGTTTAGGACATGGAGATGCATTACATGTGTCTGATTTTGATCCAAACAGACCAGGGTTAGAAGTTTTTATGCCTCATGAAAATAAAAAAGATGGAGTTACTTTTAGAAGCGCTCGTACAGGAGAGATCATTTGGCAGCATAAAAAAAATATTGATGTAGGAAGAGGACTTGCAGCCGATATAGATTCTACTCATTTAGGAGCCGAGTTCTGGGCAATGGGAGATATGGGAGTGTATAATGTTAAAGGAAAAGTAGTAGATTCAAAGATTCCATCTATAAATTTTGCTATTTGGTGGGATAACGATTTACAACGAGAACTCCTAGATGGAACAACCATTTCTAAATATGGGATAGGAACTATTTTTACTGCTGAAAACTGTAGCTCCAATAATGGAACTAAGGCTACTCCAAGTCTCCAAGCAGATCTGTTTGGAGATTGGAGAGAAGAGGTTATGTTTCGAACGTCAGATAATTCGGCTTTACGCATTTATATAAATTCTGATGTTTCTACTAGAAGATTAACCACGCTAATGCACAATAGACAATACAGAATGGCTATTGTATGGCAAAATGTAGGTTATAACCAACCTCCATGGCCTTCTTTTTATTTAGGATATGGTATGGATTCTTTAGATAAAACAACTATTAATAAATAACAATAGCAAAAGTTGATACTTTGTATAGAACAATACCCTGCTGTAAATGCTTAAAAATATGTTACAGGACAGAACAGGATGTATTACCATAGCATAAGTTTTAATTTGTGTGAATTATTAATTAACTCACTAAACTAAATTATGCTTCTTCCAAAGTTCACAACCAAAGAAAAGTCGGCTTCAAATAAGCACTTCATTTATTTTATAATATTTGCGTCTTTTCTATTTCCTTTTTCACAGGGTTATGCACAATACACCCAAAAATCGGGAACCGATTCAGACACTCCTTTACATTTATTAAAACCGAAGTATGATGTTCCATACGGGGTTCCAGAAAAGCAAGATGTGCTTAATTCATTAGAAAAAGTATATAATTATTTAAATGAAACTACTCCTGCGGAAATAGTGGATGCAACTACCAAGGAAGTAGTTGTTATAAAAGACTTTTCCAAGCATGATAAAATTGCTTTCAAGCAAGGAGATTTTAGATTAATTAGTTACGAATGGGGGGTAACCTATGCTGGAATGCTTTTAGCAGGAACTGTTACAGGCGACAAAAAATTTAGCGATTATACGATGGATAGAATACAATTCTTGTCGGAAATATATCCATCCATGGTGGCTCGAGATAAGGAAAATCCAGATGCATCAAACCCAATAAAGTCTGTAATACATCCGCATGCCTTAGATGATGCTGGAGCTATTTGTGCCGCTATGATTAAAGCAAAAGGGCAAGGATTCTCAGGAGAATTAGATGGAATGATTAATAACTATATTGATTATATAAGTAATAAACAATATAGATTAAAAGATGGAACCCTAGCTAGAAATAGACCTATGAAGAATTCCTTATGGTTAGACGATCTTTTTATGAGCGTACCTGCGCTAGCGCAAATGGGAAAGTATACCAAAGACAATAAGTATTATGATGATGCGGTAAAACAGGTATTACAGTTTTCTGAGCGAATGTTTGATACCGAAAAGAATTTATACATGCATGCATGGATTGAGAGTATGGAAGAGCATCCAAAATTTCATTGGGGGAGAGCAAATGGTTGGGCAATTATGACAATGGTGGAATTACTTGAAGTGCTTCCAGAGGATTATAAAGGTAGAAAAGAAGTATTAAAACTCTTACAAAATCATATTAAAGGTTTGGCAAGCTATCAATCTGCTACTGGTTTATGGCATCAATTAATAGATAAAAATGACTCATTTTTAGAGACTTCAGCAACCGCTATTTTTACGTACGCCATAGCTCGTTCCATAAATAAAGGATATGTAGATGCAAAAGCTTATGGACCTGTTGTTTGTTTGGCTTGGAATGCTATTAGTACAAAAATAAATAATAAAGGACAGGTAGAAGGAACTTGTGTAGGAACTGGAATGGGCTTTGACCCAGCGTATTATTATTACAGACCTGTAAATGTATATGCAGCTCATGGTTATGGTCCTGTATTGCTAGCAGGAGCAGAAATGATTTCTTTATTGGAGAATAATTATCCTAAAATGAATGATAGTGCCGTAATGTTCTACTCGCATCCAATTACAACTGATGCTCCTATTTTTAAAGAAGAATAAAAAATTTAAGATATGAAAGTCCAGTTAAAGACAACACTAACTTTATTTTGCCTAACAGTTTTTTTGTTTGTTAGTAGTTTATCAGCACAAATAGGAAGACGTTTTCCTTCAGAAAAAAAAGTGATTAAAGATTCTGTAACTGGTACGGAATTAACTTTTTTGACTAGTCAGCCTCATGGGGATTCTAAAATATACCCAACCCATAATCAATGGACTTCAGATGGGGAATGGGTTATTTTTAGATCTCATCGAGTAGAAGGAGAAGCAATGGCTGTAAATGAAAAATCTGGAGAAATTGTTCAGGTAACTGAGGGAGGGTATTCTGGGATGTTAAATGTAGCTCGTAATAGTATGAAGTTATATTTTATGAGGAAAGTATCTGAAAGTAAAGAGGTTGAAATTGTGGTAGTTAATTTAGAAAAGCTTTTTGACGACAGTTCAAACGGAAATTTAAAATCGGCTGATGCCTATCAAAAACTATGTGGTGTTACTCCAGAAGAATTGGGCGCTGGTGGGGATATGGCTTTAGATGCTGATGAAGAATGGGCTTGGTTTCGGGTAGGAAAAGAAGCTGCACAAAAACATTTAGCTAAAGGAATAAAGATTGAAGAAGATTTTGGCCCGAGAAATATGGGAGCAGGTCCTGGCGGAATTGCTGGGATGAATCTTAATACAGGGGAAATAAAATATGTTACTTCGGTTCCGTTTCAAGTAGGGCACATCCAAACCAACCCTTGGGTTTCTGGTCAAATTATATTTTGTTGGGAAACTGGCGGGAAATCTCCACAAAGAACGTGGATAGTGAATGCTGACGGAAGTGGTTTGAGACCGCTTTACCCTGAGTCAAAATATGAGTGGGTAACCCATGAGGCGGTTATAACACCCAATGAAGTTGCATTTGCTATTATGGGACATCGACAAATTCCAGAGTCTACCGTTAAAGTATCTGCGGGAACGGATGTTAAGGGGGCCAATCCTGGTCAAGATTCAGAGTGGGGACCTTCTGGAACAAGAGAAAAACCTACAGGACTTGGAATTGTAAATATAAATACTAGAGAAATGACTATTGTAGGGCAAACCCCTTCAGGGAGTGGTTTATGGCATGTGCATGGATCTCCAGATGGACGTTTTGCCGTTGGTGATGATTTTTCAAGAAGTATTTATTTAATTAATAGGAAGACCCGAGAAATGATGTTGTTATCCACGGGGCATAAACAAACAGCTGCCGATCATCCGCACCCTACTTTTAGCCCTGATGGTACTAAAATAGAAATTCAATCGGCTATGCTTTCTAAAGATGGCAGAAGCTTAAATATTTGTATTATTCCTGTGCCTAAAAAGTGGCTTTAAAAATGTATAATTTCTAATTACCAATTAAACCCGAAATATGCATTAGACAATCTATTACAGCTTTAAAGTGCTTCAAAATCAGTCACGCTGTTTCTGTTTTCGATCTCACCATAGCGGTGCTATGGCTCCATCTCCAAACCGCCTGATTTTCTTCCACTTTAAACCTTCACTACGAATTCTAATGCATAATCCGGGTTAAATTAAGAGTTACTTTTTGATCTCTGTTACAGGTAATTGTTATGTCTTTTTCATTAAAATGTAGTTCCGCTACTTGAATGCTACTTCTGCGGGTTTCATAACTGTCTTTTCCTTTATTTGAAGGAACTCTTCCTGGATGCGTAAAATAGAAAATATAGGCTTTACCATTATCAATAACCACATCAGGATGCCCACCTTTTACTTGGTCATCAATACCTTTTCCTGGTTCTTTTAAAATGTTATGTTCCTGTTTGTTCCAATTGGTAAGATCGGTAGAATTATAAACAGATAAGCCATCCCAGCTATCGCATATCATCCAGTATAATTCTTTCCATTTAAATACTACAGGCCCTTCACCGCGTTTTTTTACCGCTTTTTTACTTGGGTTAGGCCATTGGTTTAAGTTATCACTATCAGTATAATATATAGATTTTCCATCGTTTTCATTGTTGTAAAATAGTCGCCAATTCCCATTCGGAAGTTTTATTATATCTGCATCAATTACTCTTTCTGAAGCTAGTTTTAACTCCATTACAAAATCCCAATTTATTAAATCGCTACTTGTTAAATGAATAATTTTTCGTTTGTGATACCAATCAGAAAAAATACCGGGAACATAAGTTAAAAACATATGATATATTCCCTTGATCTCTATTACCTCTGGAGCCCAATAGGAATATTGGTCAGTAGGTTGATAGTCTATTGTACATATCCCTTTGTAACTCCAAGTTGATCCATTATTGGATGAGGTTGCAATGCCTATTTCTGTTCCATGTACCCAACTAACATTATCTAAGCTATCAATATTTGCCCTTCTATTGGTGTAAAACATATACCACAATTGCTCTTTTTTATTCCAAATAACGCAAGGATCTGCAGCCCCATCATGTATAGGGTCTCTATATAAAGGCTTATCTGCAACATGAGAATTTTCATGTTGCGCATTTAATAGGTTGGAAAGACCTATAAAAACCACTAAGATTATAATTTTCATTTAAAACATTTTTTGAAGTCCTTCCCATTTTACATTCCAATTTCCATCTTTTGGGAATCCTGGATTTTTAACGGTATTTCCATCCCATCCAGCACACATAAGGGCAACAGCTGTAAGTACGCCACCATTTCCTGGAAGGTATAAAGTTAAGCGTTCGTCCTGAAAATTATGCCCATTTGGAAGGTAGGTATTGGTACGAATATCCATAAGTAAGGCTTCAACTGCTTTTTCTGGCATCTGTAAGCGTGTTGCTGTCATAGCTGCCATTGGGAAATCCCAACCCCAAGTATCTTCCCAAGTCCAATCTGTCCAAACAAGATTAAACGTATTCTTCATAATGTCGAGATCGACTTTTTTAGTTAAAGGAAGCATGCCTAAAGTTCCTAAAACTGATGGATGGTCTGTTTTAAAAACGGGATTTGTGTAAGAATCTTGGGCGCTTTCTGTAGCTAGATATACATCATTTAAAATAGGTAAATCTGATAAATTATTCATTACCTCAATCCACTTTTTAGGAGGAGTTTCTCCCAGTCTTTGTTTCCATTCAATAGCCGTTTTTAACCCCCAATACCAATAATTAAGTTCGTAAGTTGGATTATAGGTTTCGGTTGCCTTAAAACGTTCTTGTGCGGCAATCACACCTGGTCCTAGTTCATATCTATTTTTTTCTTCGTTATAATTTGCAAAAGAAGCCATAAAATCGGCAGTTGCATATACATTGTCTTTGTAGGTATTTAGAATGTCTTTTGAAGGATTTTCTTGATAAAAGAGTTCTGCAAAAGTTATGTAATGGGGTTGTTGCCAAATAAGAAAAGAACCTACAGATGACGGACTTTCATTTCCATAAGGATCTGTCATTTTTTGCCATCTCAGTCCATCAAAACCTTGTCTTTTGGCTATCTCAAATGCTTTTCCACTGGCTTTATCATACCATTGCATAGCGTTTTTTAGTAAATCACTTCGGTTCCATAACGCAAAATGGACACCATGCCACCAATGCATTTCAAGATGTGGTTTTCCATACCAGCTATTATAAGTAAGTCCAGTTTCTTGAGGAGGTTGATTGGAGGTACATTGCAATTTGGTTAAATATTGAGAGAGAACCACACGTCGCTCAATTTCAAATGCTCTAGGATCTGTACACGATGAAAAGTCAATAGCACCACCACTTAGCCAAAAATCTTTCCAATTTTCTTCACTATTAGTTACCGCTTTATCAAAGTTAGAAATGTTTTGATTTTTATTTTCAGGGGTAAATTTACAAGTGAAAGAAAAATTGTTTTCAGTAGGAGAAATAATAAAATAATGCTCTTCTTTTTCAGTAATGCTAGCCGATTTTTCTTTCCATTGAAAATAGGTATGGTAGGTTAAAGAATCCATTTTATGAGTTACCAAAGCCTTTTTTGGATTAATAGATTTTAAGGTACTTGTATAATTCTCAGAACCATTCCAATTTACGCCAGTATCTTTCCAGTTATTTGAAGGATATGGAATACGATATCTAATTTTAAGTTGTCCTTTATTAATTAAGTCGGATGTTACTTTTACGGCAATTAGATCTTCATCTTGATGAGAAAGGGTTTCAACCTTAACAGGCACACCTTCAACAGAAAAACTACTGGTAATGATTCCGGTCCATAAATTTAACTCCTGATTCATATCCGTAAGATCTTTCGGACTGATTAGCTCTCCATTCTTCTTAGTAATTTCAAAACCAATATTTCCAAGCTGGATACGATGCGGGTTTTCTCTAAACCAATTAACTGCATCGTTATTTCGTTTTGGAGTTTTTATCTGTACGGAATACGAAACTTTACGTCCATATTGGTCATAGTCTTTAAGCGTTTCTTCAAAAGTGTAGGAATTCGGGTTTTTATTGGAGTCCCATCCCCATTCGGATTGTGTTCCTAATGCAATGCCTCCTTGATAATAGTCTGGAAATGTTTGAAGTCCAGTTATATCTGTAGTAAAAGCAAACTTTCCGTTTCCTACAGTGAGAGAAGCCAAAGTATCAACCGAAGTTACAACAACGTTATGGCGAGTAACCAGTGCTTTTCTATCTATTTTTTGAGCAAATCCCTGATGAATTATACTAATAAATAAAAGAAAAATGTAAAGCTTAATGGTGGAAGTAGTTTTCATAATAATTATTTTAAGAGAGTAATACTCATAATGCCGATAACAACATCATTAGCAATGGTTTTTAATTCTATGTTTTTTAATTCTTTAGTTGCGTCTAACGGAAGGTCTAAAATAGTGGCAGCACCACCATCTATAGCAAAGTTGGTAAATCCTTTAATAGATGTATAATCTTTAAAATCAAGAAAGATTTCTCCTGTTTTTAGATGAACACGAGGTGGTTTTGACGCTTTAGTAGTAAAAGCAAAATTATCGGTATAATAATCTTGCTCTATAGGCCACCAATTTTCAGGGTTTTTAAGGGGTAAGTTTGTATGAGTCCCATCTTTATAATGAACTATAATTTCTCCATTTGTAATATTACTTTGCATTGGATTAGTAGTTCCAGCCATTAGAAGGTATAGGTGTTTGGCTTTCCCAGAAAGTTTTATTTGTATCTTTTCAGGGAAATTATCCCATTGGGAAGTAAATACAATATCATTGGCGTTTTTTGGAGCTATTTTAAAAGGAATGTTATTATAAATAATATTTCCATTGTTTGCTGCCGCTTTTTGCTTAATTCCTGTAGCATCTATTTCTGGAGCAATAAAAGGGTAGCACCAATTTCCAATGCCTTGTGTAGGAAGTTGTAGGGTAGGAGATGTAGGACGAGGTTCCATATATTCTTGTTTAAATATATTAGTTACCTTACTGTTAAAGCTTCTACCTATATCTATAGTTTCAAAACTGCTGTTAGCTGCTGCTTTTACTTTCCAATTTTGAAAAGTGCCAACTTTGTAGCGTTTATTTTTTTTAGATGAAACGTGTAATAAATTAGAACCAGGAATTAAAGCATTTTCTTCAATGTTAAGAGTAGAATTCTTTTTATTTAGAACACCTTTCTTAGTATTGTTTATCCAATATTGAAGAGATTCTTGCTGAGGATTTTTTCTTTTTAAGGTAATTTGTGAGCCCTTATCTAGCGTTACAACCTTAGCCAATTTAATGGCTGGAATCAATTTTACATCTATGGGCTGCCACCATGTAAAAGCTCCTTGCTTTAGTTGAAGGAAAAAGGTTTTAGCTCCAAGAGATTCATTAAAATTACCCGAAAAATCATGTTTATTAAGATATTGGTTTCTAAAAACTAATTGTGGATCGTATATTTTTTTGAATTGAACTGTTTTATTTAACAGTTTAAAAGTATCGTTAGGGGTATAATTTACTGGAAATTGAACTTTCTCAATTTTAGTTCCTTTCCATGTAATATCTATTTTATAATCAGTTCTATAAATATCAGTAATTATAATTTTTGGTTTTACAATTGCCGTAGTATCAACGTACCAAGAGGTTACTTTTTCATCATTAATCTTGATCTGTTCAATAGCTTCTCTCTCAGCATTTACTATTAATTTCAGTTTCATCTTTTTTGGAAACGAAGGAGAAATATGGTAAACACTTTTATTGTTTTTTGAAGTAAAAGAATAGTGGATATCTGGAAGTTTAATACTTGCATTATCCCAACTTTCAGGAAATCCGGGTTGAAGGGTTAGGGTGTCTGAAATAGCATTAGGTTTTATTCCGTAGAGTCCTTCTACAAGGCTTCTAGCAGCCATTCCAATTGGGTCGGCAAAATCTCTGTAGAGTTCTCCCCGCATGGCATCGTAGAAAGATAATTGTTGAAAACCTCCTGGAGATGCCCCTAAATACATACTCTCCATAATTCCACTTTGCCACAATTTATATGCCTTTTCTGGACGTTGTCCTAGCCAATAAGCTAACGAAGTATGCAAAACTTCTGCTAATGCAACATTGTTAACAGACCAAGTGTAAGGTTGCCAATTGGTTGTAGAAATTAGTTCCAAATTATCAAAAGGTAAACCTTCTGCTTTTACTGGAATATGAGGAATTTCAGTATCAATATAGCGGAGCATTTGATAGGCTTGAAATTTATCTGCAACCCCTTCATCTATAGTGTGATAAATACTCCAAACCCCTGGACTATCATGTGTTAATTGGTTTCCTAATAAATCTTTGTACTCTGAAAAAACACCCTTTTTTGGAATCCAAAGCTCATTATTTAAAGCCTTTTTTATTTGATTACTTTCTTGGGTGTAATTATCTTTATTAGAACTTGTGATATTATTTTTTTCGGCAATTGCACCAGCAAGTTTATTAGCACTGTAATTATATGCAGAAGAATAACTTACCGATCCTCCACTATATTGGAGGGCATCGCTAGCCCAAATGGTTGCATAAGCATCGTAGAGATGGTTGTTGTCTGAATCAAAATTTCTTTTTTCCCAAGCTAAATGTCGCTCAATGGCAGGCCATAACTCTTTAATCAGCGCATCGTCTCCCGTCCATAAATAATGACGGAACAACTGATTAAAAAACACCGAATTCATATCATAATGATGTGCAATGGTATTATTGTTGGGCCGTCTACTAATATATCCACTACTAAACATGGCTGTGCCAATTTCTTCTTTCTGTCTAGCAAAATTTCTTGTTGTATCTGGTACAACGGGTCCTGTTGGAGGATCGATTACTTGCGAATTTACATAACTTGTAAAATGAGATTCGGCTCTATCATGCCATCCTAAGGGGTTGGCTACATAAGCACCGCGCCATGCATTTAAATGCATTCGCCATGCAATAGATCCGTGTAAAAAAGCGGGACTTTCCCAAATAGCATCTGCAGCGGTTGCCAATGCTCCCCCAATTGTATTGATGTATGGATTAGGAGTTTGTACCGTTAAAATTTGAGCTGTTTTATTAACTTTTTCAACCCCTGCTTTAAAATCGGATTCCAATGATGCTTCTATTGCTAATGCATCAGAATTTTCAAACTTCCAATAGAGCGGTTGTTTTAAGGAGTTTACTTTTCCTATTATTACTGGAAAAGAATCTTTTTCAGATTGATATACAGCTAATGGATTTTCTTGATTGGAGGCAGATGCTATTTTAATTTCTGAAGTAGGAAAAACCCCAGACATTGTTCTGTAATTTCCTTTTTTCTCTTTATTATTTTCTGAACCGTATTTTACTATAAACGAATTATTAGTAACCGAATATTGATTATTGATGCAATATTTTGGTTGAAGATAAAAAACAGACTCTGGATCGGCTCCTATATCTCCATCTCGATGAAACTTTTTACCACTAGCACCTCCATATACCCAAATAAGTTTGACGGTTTCTGGTATATCTATAGAAGTAGCTTGGAGCATAAACCCTTCACTTTTTGCTAAAGCAACTACTTTAAGGTGTATGCTTCCCTGTTTTAATAAAGAATCCGAAATTTGATAATTCATAATTCCTGGGGTATAAACAGTAGTTATACTATCAAATTCGGTTAACCATTTACTTGAGCCATCTTGAGTAATAATTCCTAGTTTAAAATTACCTCCCATTCCAGGCATATACATTGCAAATTCTGGTAAATCTCCAGTTTCTACTCTAAATCCTGTATTTGTACCGTATAAAGCTCTGTTGAATTTTCGCTCCCCATTTTGTAATTTAAAACCTTTTTCAAAGGGGAGGTAATGTACTTTTCGAATGCTATCATGCCAATATTGAGAATTTTGGGCATTCAAAAATGAAACTAAAATAACGGTAAATAAAAATGTTATGCAGATTCTAAATAGGGTCATGCTTTAAGGAGTGTTAAAATGAATTCCTTCTGTATTATTCAGGGTTATTTCTGACTTGTCTTCAGTTTTTATAGAAACATTTTCTAAATTCCAGTCTTTACTGTATGAAATTCCTCCAGCAGTTTTAGCTTCTATATGAACATCATTTAAAGAGATATTTTCAATAATTGAATTCTCTAATCCTTTTACGTTCATGGCTTTTTCTGCTCCTTTAACATCAATATTACTTAATGAAATATTTTTAAATGTAGGGATACCCTTAGATGCTGGAACCTCTTTAAGGAGTTTTTTCCAGTGTATTGGAATACTGTCTATATCATACCCTTCAGGAAGTTTTGAATAGCTATAACTAGGATTCCAGTTCATGGAAATTTTCACAAATGTTTTCACACTATCCATCTGAATATTTTGCAAGGAGATATCCTCAACCGTTCCGCCACGGGTAAGAGCCGATTTTATATTTAAACCATTGCTGGTTCCTAAACCTTTAATGTTAGAAACATACACATGTCTAATACTTCCAGCAGTCTCACTTCCTAGGGTGAATAATCCAGCACCTTTTCTTGCAATACAATTCCTTATAACTACATATTCGGTAGGTCTATTTACACGTTGTCCATCCCAATCGCGACCTGCTTTTAAACAAAAATTATCATCATTACAATCGATATCACAATTTTGTATTAACACCCATTTAGAAGAATCAATATCAATGCCATCTGTGCTGGGACCGTGTCCGCCAATATTATTTTTTATAATGAGCCCGTCTACAGTTATTTTTTCAGAATAGAGGACGTGTACTGTCCAAAAACCAGCTTTTTGTATGTTTAAATCTTTTAAGGCAATATTCTTTGAATCGGAAATCAAGATGGTTCGAGGACGCTTAGCATCGTAATCTACAATCCATCGCAATCCTTTTGGCTCGTATTCATTTTTTCGTAAATCCCAATAATAATCCCAAAACACTTTTCCTTGTCCGTCAATTAAACCTTCCCCATCTATAATTACATTTTCTTGATTGGAAACATTGATAAGAGCCGCTGGCCATTTCATTTCAATTCCAGCAACACGAGTGTCAATTTCTTTATAATCATTAATATCCTGACTCCCTAAAATGGTAACATTTTTACCAATTTTAAAACGAATATTTTTTTTAATGAATATTGAACCAGATAAATAAGTTCCTGGTTTAAACGCTATCGTACCGCCACCATTTTTTGCACATTTATCAATAGCTTTTTGAATAGCCTCTGTATTGATGGTTTTGCCATCGCCAATTCCACCAAAATCATTTACAAAATATACGGTATCCTTGATAATTGCATTTTCTGCACCAACTTTATCAATCCAAGCAGGAGTGTCTTGTTGTGGGGTGTTTTCTGACTTGTTTTTACAGGATAAACATATGCTAAATAAGCATAGTATGAAGCATCCACGTCTAATTTTTAGAAACACAGTAGAATGATTATTTGGCTGTTCCAGATGACCATTAAAAAGCAATAAAAATAGATATTTGGAAAAAGTGGTGATTTGGTAAATAGGTTTCATTTTTTTAATTTCTTAGATACCGTAAGTTTCTAAAATATCATGAAAAGTGCATCCTGTACATCCATGTATGAAAAAAGTGACTGTCTATAAAGCAATTTGTAGTTATCAAAATAAGCCTGTCAAAATTTTTAAATAACTAACATTCAAAAGATTCTTTGACCTACTCAGGATGATATTTAGAATTTAGATGCTTTATGGAGAGTCACTTACATTTTTTTAAATTGTATGTTTTTTCTGATAGTACTTGCTGAATAAAATATATAAAATCCCACAGCAGAGCCATGTTGGTAAGGTGACAAAGGATAAGAAAATATCAAATTTTACAGAAATAAAATAGAATACCCCAAAGCTTATTAACCAAGCCCATAATACGGCATAATTAAATGAGATATTTGTTTTTTCAGCAAAGAAAGAGCTAAAGCCACTTTTTTCAGCAAAGAAATGGTCAAAAACAATAATGGCACCAATAGGAGCAAGAATAAATCCGTACAGCGCTACAAAATCTAATAATTTCATTGCAAAAGCAGGAAAAAGACCAGCAATTGTAGCAATGGAACCCGCTAAAATAGTAACCCAAAAAGTAGAAGCTTTTGGGATTATGGCTTGAAAGGCCAAACCTGCTCTATAAATTGTAGGATTGGCTGTTGTCCAGCCCGCTAATATAACTGCAATAATCCCGAAAACACCAATGGCATTATAAGCTAAGGGACCGGGAGCTACCGTTGGAGCTTGACCTCCTGCTAAAAAAGCCTGTGCTTCTGGAGATTTTAAATATACTGCATACAATAAAGCAGCAGAGATCCAAGCTATATAATGACCAATGTATATTCCTCCAGCAGTTGTCCATCCAATAGATGGTTTTTTTGCGAATCTAAAAACAGAGAGATCGGACATTCCAATATGCATGGCTGCATTAGCAAACCACGACCATAAGAAAACATGCCAAAAAGTATATTTTATTTGTCCTGGAAAAGGTTCACTTCCTTCTCCCCATAGATTCCAAAAATCTGAAAAACTATGTACATTAAGTTGAGATAGCGCTACGATCCCGCAAACTATAAAAGCGAGTACAATTATAGGCGACATATAGTTTGCAGCTTTGGCTACCGTATTGTAACCTTTGGCAGCAATTAAAGAAATAATGGCACCTAATATCAATACAATAACAACCCAAGTAATACTATTAGGCATTGTATCTGTTAATTTGGGCATTTCCATATCAAAAGGAATTCCTACAGCAGTAGCAGAAACGGTAATCATGGCTCCAGCTAGAAAACAAAATAAAATTCCGTTTGCCAAATTGTAAACCGTCACTAATTTTTTACCACATATTTTTTCCAAATGAAAATAAAGAGTATATCTAAATTTAGTCCCTATTTCTGCTGTTAAAAATCGCCAGCTCAATACCGCCATTAAATTCCCTAATAAAAGACCTACAATAAGGTCAAAAGCGCTTACTCCAGTGGTAAGAAATAGAGGACCAATTACAAATTCGGTTCCTGCGGCGTGTTCCCCAGCATACATTCCTAAAAAACTTTTCCATCCTTTAAGTTTTGATTCTGGAACACGTTGTCTTTCATATTCTCCTCCTGCAATTTGCTCTATATCATCTTCAATGCTGTATTGTGTCATAATTTGGTTTTAGTGGTTAATTAAATGTTTAGGTAAATCGGCTATTTTTTCACAACACAATTGATCCATTACTTGTTTTAATTGAACTTTTAGCATGGAAATTGTATGGTCGCCACCTTGGTTACCCAATGCTGCAGCCCCATACATAAAAGATCTTCCCATGAAGGTAAATTTGGCACCGCTTGCTAAACTTCTAGCAATATCAGGTCCCGAACGGAGTCCGCTATCCATCATCACTTCAATCTGATTTCCGTATTTTTCTGCAATGTTTGTAAGAGGTTTGATGGTAGATTCTCCAGCATCCAATTGTCTCCCTCCATGATTGGAAACAATAACACCATCAAAACCTAATCGAATAGCTTCTTGAGTATCCTCTTCAGAAGCAACTCCTTTTAAAACCAATTTTCCTTTCCATTGATCGCGGATTGGTTTTATACGTTCTTCGTTAAGTCTCCCAGAAAAAGTTTCATCCATAAACTTCCCTAATTGTTTTAAATTAAGTCCGTTTGGCATATAGGGTTTTATATTTTCAAAATTTGGTTGTCCATGTTTTAAAGTTTCAAGAGCCCAACTTGGTTTTCCTAGAATTTGCAAGATATTTTGTAAACTCATTTTTGGAGGTAGCGCTAGCCCATTCCTAAAATCTCGTGGGCGGTAACCAAAAGTAGGAACATCACATAATAATACTAAAACTGGGCATTGAGCATCTCCAGCTCTTTTTATAATATCTTTTCGGATGTAATCGTCAACTGGATTATAAAGTTGAAACCATGCGTTTCCCTCGGTGAGTTCACTTGCTCGTTCTATATTGCATGTGGTTACTGTACTTAAAATAAAGGGAATATTATGGTTAAAAGCCGCTTTTGCTAAAATTTCAGGCGAATTTGGCCACATGAGTCCCTGTAAACCTACTGGAGCAATACCAAAAGGAGCATCGTATTCCTTACCAAATAAGGTGGTTTTTATAGAACTATCGTTATAGTTTTTAAGGTATCTAGGCTCTAACTGAACCTCTCTAATCTCAGCAGTGTTTCGTTGGATATTAACATCTTCATTGCAACCGCCATCCAAATATTCAAAAGCAAACCTTGGAATTCTTTGTTGTGCTTTCTTCCTTAAATCATCAACCGAAGGATATTTATAGTTAAAGTTTAATGCCATAACTTGTTACTTTATAATTAGCGGAACATGTTTTTTTAATGAATAGTTCTTTTTAAGGAACTTAGAATTAAGCTGGGTGTCAGAAATACTAATAGCAGCGCCCAAGGCAGACCCTAAGGATGCATCGGTAGTACGTAATTCCATGTTTCTAAGATAGTGAGATAATAATTTAATATATACATCATTATCACTAAACCCGCCATCTACATACAATTTTGTTATTTGGTCATCTCCTTTGGCAGTTTCTATACTTTGCACCTGAAGCTTAACAAGCTCAATCATTAAATGATAATAAGCATCTTCAAAAGTATCGTATGGAAGTTCTGTGGCTGTTAGTTCGATATTATTTTTAATACTTTCCCATTTAAAAAGGTGCTCAAATTCTTTAGTTATTTCATAATAAGCATCTTCATCAAACTGAACAGTTTTATGATAATCTTCTGAAACCTGATACATTTCTGATAATTTTTTTACCTGAATTTTATATTCATTTCCCAGAAATAATCGAGAAGCTTTAACTTGTTTACCATTAATTCTCATATAGTTAATACAATTATTTGTAACCTCAACGGTGGTTAACTCAGAAGAAGTAAATGGATTTAAAGCGATACTCCAAGTACCAGTAGATACCAAAACAAAAGGTTCTGTTAAACTCCTTACATACGGTAAAAGAGCAGCAGAACTATCGTGAATTCCAACACCAATTTTAATACGTTTTCCGTTGTAATTCATATTAATACTCGTTTCTGTAGAAACGATAGGGGGTAAAATTTTATGAATTTCTTCTTTATATACCCATTGATGATAATCTTTTTTATTGTAATCCCATAATGCAGTATGGCAACCAATACTTGTATATTCACTCAAAGGAATTCCCGTAAAAATATAGCTGAGGTATTGTGGCAGATGCAATGAAAATTTTATTTTTTTAAACACCTCTGGTTTGGTATGTTTTAGCCAATACAACTGCATTCCAGAGTTTAAAAGACCTTCTTTAGAAGAACCTGTTTGCCGTGTGAACTCCAATTCAGGACCGTATTTTTTATAAAATGAATTGATTAAATCTTCTTCAATCGGTTTTGTATAATTGTACAAGGGGGTGAGTGCTTCTCCATTTTCATCTAAATGAACAAAACTGGCTCCATAGGAAGAAAAATTGATAGCTTTAACATCAAACTCTTCCGCTTCTAAAATTCTATGAAATAATTTTTTTAACCAATTCTGAAGTTTTCCCAAGTTTTCGGTAGGATAACCATCTTCATCTTCAATAGATTCAAAACGAGCATATTCGCGATATACCTCTTGAAAATCTTCATCGAAGAGAAAGAATTTTTTATTAGTTTTTCCAATATCAAAAACAGCAGTAACTTTCCTTTTCATGTTTCAATCGTTATAGTCCAGTTGCAACCGTATTTTTTCCTCTTTCTTTTATCAATTGTTCTCTTATGGAAAGCAATCTATATGTTTTTAAAGGATCTAAAGCTCCTTGTTGTTGCAGTCGAGCTTGTTTTACAAGCGGACGTACATCTGTTAAATAAGCGTTTTGAAGAATTTCCTGACATAAACTTACATCGTGATTTTCCTGTGCTTGTTTAAGTTTGGTTTGATCTACCAATAAGGCTTTGGCATATGTTATTTGAATGGTTTCTAATGATTGAATAAGGTCCTCCAAAGGGTCCTTTAGATTATGACTAGCGTCAATCATCCAAGAGAGTTCTGGATTTTGCGGATTGTTTTCCATTCCGTAAACCAATTCATTAAAAATTAAGAAAAGCGCATAAGGTTTTATAGAGCCCACTGTAATATCATCATCACCATATTTACTATCATTAAAATGAAAACCACCTAGTTTTCCTTTAAGCATAAGTGTAGAAACAATTTGCTCGATGTTAGTATTTGGTAAATGATGTCCAAGGTCTACAAGTGTAAAAGCTTTTTCACCACATTCATTAGCAAGCATAAAGGAAGTCCCCCAGTCCTGAATAACAGTGCTGTAAAAATAAGGTTCGTAGGGTTTGTACTCTATAAAAAGTTTCCAATCATTGGGTAACGATTTATAGATGTCTTTTAAACTGTTTTGGGTATGTGAAAGTGCCGTTTGAAAATTGCTTTGGCCAGGAAAAGAACTCCCATCTGCTAACCAAACAGTAATACTTTTAGAACCTAATTTTTCTCCAATATTAATAACTTCTTTATTATGAGCTATAGCTTGGTCTCTTACCGCTTGACTTGTATTGCTAAGCGATCCAAATTTATAAGACTCTTTTGCATTGGGTTGATCTTGAAAAGTATTGGAATTAACAGCATCAAATTTTATATCGAGGCTATTTGCTAATTCTTTAATTGCGTTATAATCCTTTGGAATGTCCCATGGAATATGTAATGAAACAGCTCCAGCACTTTTGGTAAGGCTATGAATTACTCCAATATCTTCTAGTTTTTGTTCTAGTGAAGAAGGCTCTCCATGGTAAGAAAATCTTCCAAACCTGGTACCTCCAGCTCCTAGAGCCCAACTTGGAATTGCTATTTGAAAATCGGCTAATTTATTTACAATTTGATCTACTTGAATATTTTGCCTCGAAAGAGAAGAAGCTAAGTTATCAAATTGATCTTTATGAATAGATATATCGTCTTTATTGGTATTTAGTTGGTCTGGGTTTAAGATCATAAGTTTAGATTATTTTAGGTTGTAAAACCAAAGTGAATTTAAAAATAAATCTCCATAGGTTGGTAAAAACCTATGGGAGATTTACTTAAGCTAACTAACAACTATTACATTTATCTAACAAATGCATTTGCCATTCCACCATCTACATTTATAATGTTTCCGGTAGATTTATCCAAAATAGCAACGAATGAAAATACTCCGTTAGCAATATCTTCTGGATAAATTATTTCGTTTAATAAGTTTCTTTTTGCATAATGAGCAGGAAGTTCATCTACAGAGATTCCATAGGCTTTAGCTCTTCCTTCCGCCCATTCTCCTTCCCAGATTTTGCTCCCTACAATAACACCATCTGGATTTACAGTATTTACTCGTATTTTAGCTTCTCCAAGTTCTGTTGCTAAAAGTCGAGTCATATGTTGTTGTGCGGCTTTGGCAGTTCCATAGCCAACATTATTAGGGCCAGCTACCAGTCCATTTTTACTTGCAATATTTACAATATCACCGCCGAGCCCTTGTTTCTTTAATATAGCTACTCCTTGTTGCGCCATTAAAAATTGACCTTTTACCAATATATTTTGTAGTAAATCCCAATCTTTTAATTCGGTATCTTCAAGAGATTTAGAAATGGCTAAACCAGCAGAATGAACAATAATGTCAACCCCTCCAAAGGCAAGACATGCCTTACTAAAAGCTTCTTTTATAGAATCCTCCTTAGTAACATCGCAAAGGGCAATGGCTACTTGGTCTTTTTTGTATGTTTTTTCTGCGTCTTTTAAATAGTCTTCATTAATGTCTGTAAGTACAACATTAGCACCTTCAGCAACTAATTTATCAGCAATAGATTTACCAATACCACCACCAGCGCCAGTAACAATAGCCACTTTTCTAGAAAGTGGTTGTTCAGCAGGCATCCGTTGTAGTTTTGCTTCTTCCAACAACCAATATTCAATATCAAAAGCCTCTTGTCTAGGTAAAGATGTATAGGCAGAAATGGCTTCTGCTCCTCTCATAACATTTATAGCATTTACGTAGAACTCACTTGCTACACGTGCTGTTTGTTTGTTTTTAGCAAAAGAGAACATTCCAACTCCTGGATATATAATTATAACAGGATTTGGGTCGCGCATTGCCGGACTATTATCATGCTTACACGCATTGTAATAATCGGCATATTCTTGTCGGTATTGCTCAAAAGCAGGCTGTAACTTTTTTAATATGGAATCGGTATTACTAACATCTTCCGCAGTATCCAAATTAAGTACAAGCGGTTGTATTTTAGTACGTAAGAAATGATCTGGGCATGAAGTTCCCATAGGCGCTAAACGCTCTAAATCATTACTATTTATATATTCTAGAACTACATCACTATCTGTAAAATGGCCTATCATAGGTTTTTCAGAAGAACATAGTCCTCTTAAAAGTGGCATTAATTCTGAAGCTTTTTCTTTTCTTTTTTCTGAAGGAAGACTTTTAATTTTTTCGCCTCCAAAAACACTTCCTTTTTCTTTTGTTTTCTGTTCTATATACGCAGAAGCTGTTTCAATAACTTCTAGGCTATTCATATAACATTCATAAGAAGTATCTCCCCAAGTAAAGAGTCCGTGACTACCTAAAACGATTCCTCGAATTCCAGGGTTTTCATTTAGACATTTTTCCAATTGGAGTCCTAAATCAAATCCTGGTCGCTGCCAAGGAACCCATCCCATAGTGTCACCCCAAATTTCTTTGGTAATTTTCTCACTATCTTCAGCTGCTGCAACCGCAATTAAGGCATCTGGATGTAAATGATCTATATGTTTAAATGGTAATAACCCATGCAAAGGCGTGTCAATAGATGGAGCTCTGCTATCCAAATCGTAAATACAATGGTTAAAAAGCCCCACCATTCTATCTTCGTCATCTAGACCTTTATATACATTTTTTAAGTTTCTTAGGCGGTTGGTGTATAGTCCTGCTATACCAGAACGTGTAAGGGTTCCAATATCTCCACCAGAACCTTTTATCCACATTACTTCAACATCCTCATTAGTTAAAGGATCTTTTTCGATGGTTTTACAGCTGGTATTTCCTCCGCCGTAATTAGTAATCCTAAGGTCTGCACCTAATATATTAGAGCGGTACAAGAAAAGGTCAACTTCTTTTCCTTTTAATGCATTAGCTTTTTTATCATCCCAAAGATAGTTTACGTACTTAAAGGTTTTGTCCATTTTTAATTCTAAATTGATTTTGATAAATCAAATGTAATTCTTAAATCATACCATTGTATCCTGTAGTGTACTGCATAGGGCGAAAAAAGAGTTTCTGATAAAAACGATTATATTGATAAAAATTATTTAATTTTACGCAATTAATCCTTTAAATAACCGCCGAAATCACAATAAATTATGAGTTCCTCCGTGGCACAACCTATTATAAATATAACCATTAACGAAACCTCTAGGGTTCCTAAATACAAACAGATTGTTGATTCTATAATTAACGATATTAGTAAAGGGAGACTCCAAGTGGGACAGAAAATTCCTTCAATAAATGAATTGAGTGAAGCTTGTTACTTATCTAGAGATACGGTAGAAAAAGCATATAAACAATTAAAGGAAAGAAAAGTAATTGTATCTGTAAAAGGGAAGGGGTATTATACTGCTAAAACCGATCTTATATCCAAAGCAAATATCTTTTTCATGATTAATAAGCCTAGTTCTTATAAAATGATGATCTACAATTCTTTTGTAAATGCTATCGGGGTAAATGCACATGTAAACTTATTTATTTACCATTGTGAGGAGTCATTATTTGTTAAAACACTAGAAAAACATATGGGCGCTTATGATTATTATGTAATCATGCCTCATTTTAAGTTAGACGATTTGAGTCATGTTAGCTATACCGAAATGGTATTGGATACCATCAATCAAATCCCAAAAGACAAACTTATTATAATGGATAATGCAAAACCATTTATTCAAGGAGATTATGGGTCTGTTTTTCAAGATTTTCAAGAAGACATATACAATGCTCTTAAAGAAGGATTGGATAGGTTAAAAAAATATGATAAAATATTATTAGTATATCCTACAAAATCTGTTCATCCATATCCAAAACGAATTCTTCATGGTTTTAGACAATTTTGTGTAGAATACAATTTTGATTTTGAGATTTTAGATGAAATCTATGATGATATGGAGCTTCAGAGTAAAGATATTTATATTACAATTGAAGAAATGGATTTGGTAAATTTAGTAAGACAAATCCGTAAGAAAGGACTTGTTTTGGGGTCAGATATTGGAATTATTTCATATAATGAAACTCCACTAAAAGAATTATTAGGAATAACTGTTATTAGTACAGATTTTAAGGCAATGGGAGAAACTGCTGCCTATATGGTTCTAAAAAATAAAAAGGAAAAGGTGAAGAATGTGTTTAAATACATTGAAAGAAATTCCTTATAATAGTAGCGGTCATCATAGTACAGGATGGAGGTTATATGAAGCCTTGATATATTTAGGCAAAATATAACTCCAACCAATGCACATAAAACAAATAAGATTTTTCCTTATAATCTTAATTATTTCAAATTCTACATTTGGCCAAAACGCTAGTATTAAAGAACTACACTATTATTTTGGTACAAAAGAGTCAAATAACGCTGTACCTGTTTCTCATGCTAAGGTTTTTAAAGAAAACTACGGATTTGATTTCCTGACTTCTTCTTTTGTTAAAATGAAAAAGCATTATATGCTCGCTACAGAAACGGTTTATTTCTCAATAGCAATCCCAGATGGAAATTACAAAGTAACTATTAAATTAGGAAGTGAAACCGCCTCAACAATAAATACCATAAAAGCAGAATCAAGGAGAGCTATGGTTTGTGAGGAACAAACAAATGTAGGGGAGGTTATAAGTAAAACCTTTGCTATAGATGTTAAAAATGCTAAAATAAATAATACGGAAACTGTTAATTTGAAAGACAGGGAAAGATTAGCTTTAAATTGGGATGAAAAGTTAACTCTTGAATTTGCAAAAGGAACAGCTGTTAGAGAATTAATAATTACCAAAATAGATGCTATTAAGACACTTTTTTTGGCAGGAGATTCTACGGTAACCGATCAAGATTTATCGCCTTGGGCTTCATGGGGGCAGTTTATTACACAGTATTTTAATGATGAAATTGTGGTAGCCAATTATGCGTCTTCTGGAGCTTCATTGGCTTCTTTTAAAGGAAGAAAAAGATGGGCAAAAGTTTTATCACTTATCAAAAAAGGAGATTATGTAATGATTGAATTTGGGCATAATGATGGAAAAAGAAAAGGAGAGGGAATAGGTCCGTGGCAATCGTATTCAGATTTGCTAAAAGAATATGTGAAAGGTGCAAGAGAAAAAGGTGCAACTCCAATTTTGATAACCCCAACTCAACGCCGTTGGTTTGACAAAAATGGTAAGCTAAATGACACACATGGAGACTATCCAGCTGCTATGAGAAAAGTAGCAAAAGACCTAAATGTAGCATTGATAGATCTAACAAAAATGACTACTGTGCTCTATGAAAGTTGGGGGGATGAAATCTCTAGAAATGCATTTGTACAATATCCAGCTCAAACTTTTCCAGGACAAAATAAAGCGCTTGAAGACAATACTCATTTCAATGATTTTGGTGCGAATGAGATTGCTTTATGTGTTGTTGATGGGATAGGAAAAAACACTACTGGATTAGAGAAATATTTGAAGAAAATAAGTAATTACACTCCAAATAAACCAAATAATATAAAAAACTGGACTTTCCCAATGAGTCCGAGATTTAAAGCTATCAAACCAGATGGAAACTAACAAACCAACAAGAATGAAAAGTGTTATAGTAAGATTATTAGTAGTGGTTTGCATATTGTCTATACAGATAATATGGGGACAAGAAACGGCTAAAATATATCTGTCAGGAAAAGATTTTAAGCATCCAGTAAAATGGGAGTTTATGTGTACTGATGGAGCAAATAGTAATAAATGGACTACCATAAATGTGCCTTCTCAGTGGGAATTGGAAGGCTTCGGAACGTATACCTACGGAAGATGGTATAAAGAATTAGATCAAGAAGAGCCTAGTAAAGAAGAGGGGTTTTATAAGTATGAATTTGAAGTCCCTAATCGCTATGAAAATCAACAAGTGAAGATCTTTTTTGGTGGCGCTATGACCGATACTGAGGTTAAAGTAAACGGACAAATAGCTGGGGCAATTCATCAAGGAGGTTTTTATGAGTTTAGTTATGATATTTCAGATTTGTTAAAAACAGAAGGGAAAAACCTTTTAGAGGTTCATGTAAAAAAGCATTCCGAAAACGCCTCTGTAAACAATGCAGAACGAAAAGCAGACTGGTGGCTATTCGGTGGGATATACAGACCTGTTTGGCTTGAAATTAAACCGAAATCGAATATCGAGCATATTGCAATAGATGCAAAAATGAATGGGAATATGACTCTTGATTTCAAAGGAACTAATATTCCTAAAAATGCCTTTGTTGAGGCTTCAATAAGCCTTGTAGGTGGAACCAATACTACTTCGTCATCACAAAAAATAGCTATAAATGCAGCTAATGCTTTATTAGAATTTCATTGGAATGAAATACAAATTTGGTCGCCAGAAACTCCCAATTTATACAGTTTAAAACTTCAATTAAAACAAGGGAATAAAGTCCTGCATGAAGTAAACCAGCGTTTTGGTTTTAGAACCATAGATTTCAGAAAAAAGGATGGGATTTATGTAAATGGAAAAAAAATAATAATGAAGGGAATCAATCGGCATACCATTTGGCCCGAATCTGGAAGAAGCACAGATAAAGAAATTAGCATAATGGATGTTAATTTGTTAAAAGATATGAATATGAATGCAGTTCGAGGACATTATCCTCCAGATGATCATTTTCTAGAGGTATGCGATTCTTTAGGATTGTTTGTCTTGGACGAACTAGCTGGTTGGCAAAATCCATATGATATTGAAACTGGAACAAAACTAATAGAAGAAACGGTTTCTAGAGATGTAAACCATCCTTCGGTTATTATCTGGGATCAAGGCAATGAAGGAGGATGGAGAGATGAGTTGGATTCAGTCTTTTATAAGCACGATCCGCAAAAGCGAATAGTTATTCATCCGTGGGCGGATTATAATGGTTGGGATACGCATCATTATCCTACATATTTAACAGGAGTGCATAGATTTGTAAGTGGAGAAAATGTGTTTTTTCCTACTGAATTTATGCATGGAACGTATGATAATGGTCACGGATCTGGACTAGAAGATTTCTGGAACCGATTTAAGGAGAGTCCGCTTTTTGCTGGTGGATTTATGTGGGCATTTTCAGACGAAGCTGTATTAAGAACAGATTGGAAAGGAGATAGAAAATACGATTCAAAGGGTTCTTTGGCTCCCGATGGAATTTTAGGGCCTCATAGAGAAAAAGAAGGAAGTTTCTACACCGTAAAAGATGTTTGGAGTCCTATTCAGTTTGATCCGCTACGGATTACATCTTCTTTTGATGGTGAGTTTTTTATATCCAACGAATATATTTATACAAATTTAAATAGCTGTACTTTAAGTTATGAGGTATTTTCTATAGATAAAGATGCTCTTTATTCAACTAAAAAAGCAACCTCCATAACTAATGGAAAAATTGAATTACCTTCTATAAAGCCAGGAGAGAAAAGAGGAGTAAGTATGGATATAACTTCGACTTTTTTTAAAGGAGATTGGTTGGAGGTTAAAGCCCACGATCAGCATGGGAGACTTATAAACACATGGACATGGCCTATTCATCAGCCAACATATTATACTCAAAAATTAATAAAAGTTGGAAGTGAAAAAAAGGCAGAAGTAGAAGAATTAAACAGTTCTGTGGTCTTAAAATCCAAAAATATCCGTGTTGAAATAGGAAAAGAAGATGGAATTATAAAAAGTATTTACCGCGGAAAAAAATTAGTTCCATTTAATAAAGGTCCTTACCCTATTGGAATGAAAGCAGAAGTAAAGCAGGTGGATACTAAAATGGAAGCCAATAACGCGGTTTGTATAGTACATTATACTGGAGGAATAGATCATATAAAGTGGATATTATTTCCTGACGGAAGGTTAAAAATGCAAATGCTAGCATTAAAAAATTCAGGGAGAAGTAGTGGTTTTGATGGTGCTTTTTACGAAGGAGATATTGATAAGTTTGGCATTACATTTTCGTACCCAGAAGATCAAGTAGAAGGGATGAAATGGTTTGGAAGAGGACCATACAGAGTTTGGAAAAATAGAATTAAAGGAACCAATTACGGTTTATGGGAAAAAGAGTATAATAATACAATTACTGGAGAGAGTTTTGAAAATTTAATTTATCCAGAATTTAAAGGGTATCATGCTAATTTAGTAGCTACAACGATAGCAGCAAAAGATGATACTTTTAGGGTATTTAGCGAATCTGAAAATGTATTTTTAAGATTATTCACTCCAGATGAGCCTAAATATGCTTTGAAGGGTGCCGATGCGTACCCAGATTTTCCTCCAGGAGATATTTCCTTTATGTATGAAATTCCAGCAATGAAATCTTTTAAACCAGTTTCTCAGCATGGTCCCCATAGTCAGCCTTCTAATATTCGTATAAAAAGTGGGGACGATGGAATTTCTATGAACTTATGGTTTGATTTTAGATAAATAAAATAATTAATGTCCGAGTAAAAATACAAGACCGCTTCGCTATAAGAAAAAAGAACAAAGACTAAATCTTAACTATTATAAAATATGTAGTTTAAAGAAACAATATTACAGAAAACCAACCCTCTTTTTATTCATTTTTATTAATAGAAAGGGGCTATTTTGAGGATCTCATTTAAAACTTGATATAAATGGAAGCCGATAAATTCCGTTAATTTTTATCGGACAACAATAAAATAATTACTGATGAAAAATTCAATAGCTATATTACTTTGCGTTAGCATTTTCTTTATTCAATGTAAAGAAGCAGATTCTAATTCTAAAAAACCTACGGTTTATACTGTAGGAGACTCAACCGTAAAAAATGGACAGGGCAATGGCGCCGCAGGTTTATGGGGTTGGGGAGATTTTATAAATCAGTTTTTAGATACTACAAAAGTAAAAGTTAAAAACCATGCATTAGGAGGAACTAGTAGCAGAACCTATATTCAAAAAGGTTTGTGGAAACCAGTACTAGATAGTTTGAAAAAAGGAGATTATGTATTGCTTCAATTTGGACATAACGATGATGGTCCAATTAACGATGATTTTAGAGCGCGTGGTACTATAAAAGGAATTGGGAGTGAATCTGAAGAAATAGACAATATGCTTACAGGTAAACATGAGGTTGTGCATACTTATGGATGGTACCTGAGTAAAATAATTAAAGAAGCTAAGTCAAAAGGGGCAATTCCAGTAGTAATGTCTCCTATTCCTAGAAATAAGTGGGAAGGAAAAAAAGTACCAAGAAATAATGATTCTTATGGGTTATGGGCAAAACAAGTTGCAGCTCGAGAGCATGTAACTTTTATCGACTTAAATGAACAGATGGCTCAAAAGATGGAAACCTTGGGAGAGGATAAAATTTATGGAAATTTATTTTATAAAAAAGACCACACACATACCAGCGCAAAAGGAGCAGTTTTAGCCGCTTCTATTATAACGCAAGAACTTAAAAAAACAAATAATTCCTTAAAGGATTTTGTGCTAGAAAACCCCACTATAATTCTTCCTAAAAAAACAAATATTTATTTAATAGGAGATTCTACAGTAGCAAATAATGGAATCCCTGAGGCTGTAGGATGGGGAGTAGAACTTCATAAATATTTAGACACCACTCGCGTTAATATTATTAATAAAGCTAGAGGAGGAAGGAGTAGTCGTACATTTTATAATGAAAAACTCTGGCAAGCCGTATACGATACTTTACAAAAAGGAGATTTTGTGTTGATGCAATTTGGACATAATGATGGCGGACATATAGACCAGCCAAAATATAGAGGTTCCATACAAGGGATTAGCGATTCTACAATGGTTGTTACAAAAAATGACAGCATCAAAGAAACGGTGCATACCTACGGTTGGTATATGGCTACTTTTATTAATCAAGCAAAAGAAAAAGGAGCAATTCCGATAGTATTTAGTCATATTCCAAGAAACGAATGGAAGGGCAATAGTGTGGAAAGAGCCGATAAAACTTATGGCTTATGGGCTAAACAAATAGCTCAAAAAAACAATGCAGCGTTTATTGATTTAAATGATAGTATTTCTGTAGCTTACGAGAAAATAGGAGCTAAGAAAATTAAACAATTTTTCCCGAAAGATCATACACATACCAATGCAGATGGGGCTTCTTTTAATGCATCGATAGTGGTAATATGTTTAAAGGCTGATAAAAGTCTTGGTTTAAGAGATTTGGTATTGAGTCAAAAAGAAATAGATAGGCTCTCTCAGATTGCTCTAAATACTTCAATTGAAAATAAAAAATAACAATATTTCGTATGGTAAAGTTTTGGTTGGGTATAATTATTTTGTTGATTTCTTTTAAAGGAAGTACACAAACTATAGAAAGAGATATTGTTTTTGACATTTATACTCAAGGTAAATTAACCGCTGTTTTTTATGATGCTGATGGAAATTCTTTAGATTCTATTTCGGCAAACTTACTAGCTGATGATATTGCTCGGGTAACAGGACACAGACCTACTGTTAAGCCAGAAAAAAAGGAAATACACGAATCTGCTATTTTAATTGGAAGTGTAACTTCTAATTTTATTAAAAAAAATCTTCAGGATTCTCCAAAGACAGAATTTTTAGCACAAAAGGAAAGTTATTTATTACAAGCTTCGAAAGATAAAAAACAATTAATTATTGCAGGTACCGATGCAAGGGGAACAGCTTATGGAGTGTTTTCCATTTCAAAAAAACTGGGTGTAAATCCGTGGTATTGGTGGGCAGATGTTCCTGTTGAAAAAAAGGAAGAATTAAAAATAAATGTACAAACATTTTATTCCAAAGAGCCTTCTGTAAGCTATAGAGGAATATTTTTAAACGATGAAGATTGGGGGTTACAGCCTTGGGCTGCTAATAACTTTGAGACAGAAACTAAAGATATTGGTCCTAAAACATACGAGCAGATTTTTGAGCTTTTATTGCGTTTAAATGCCAATACAATTTGGCCAGCAATGCACCCGAGCACCAAAGCATTTTTTTATTATCCAAGGAATCCAGAAATAGCAAAAAAATACCATATTGTTGTTGGAAGCTCCCATGCTGAACCAATGTTGAGAAATAATGTAGACGAATGGGACAAAGAAAAAATGGGGAGTTTTAACTATAAAACCAATAAGGAAAACGTTTACAATTATTGGGAAACTCGTGTTAAAGAAGCTGAAAAAATGGATGCTATTTATACCATTGGAATGCGTGGCGTTCACGACAGTGGTATGGAGGGTGTAAGTAGTAAAGAAGAAGCGGTGGCTGTTCTAAATGATGTTATTAACGACCAACGATTTTTAATAAAAAAGTACATCAATAAAGAAGTTTCTGCCGTTCCACAGGCATTTACCGTTTACAAGGAAGTTTTGGATTTGTATAAAAACGGACTTGAAATTCCAGACGACATTACTTTGGTTTGGACAGACGATAATTATGGGTACATCCGTTCTTTAAGTAATGCAGAAGAGCGCAAACGAACTGGTGGAGGAGGGGTTTATTACCATGCTTCTTATTGGGGACGCCCGCATGATTATCTATGGCTAAGCACCACTCATCCATCTTTGATAAGAGAAGAGATGATGAAAGCTTATAATTTAAACAACAAAGAAATATGGATTTTAAATGTAGGCGATATAAAACCTGCTGAATATAATACCCAGTTGTTTTTGGACATGGCATACAATGCTGAAAAATTTCGGGATCCGAGCTATGTAGAAGAGCATCAACAAGAGTTTTATGCTACAATTTTTGGAGCTGACTTAGCAAAAAGTATTGGTGAGGTACAAAATAGGTATTACAAATTGGCTTTTGAACGAAAACCAGAATTTATGGGGTGGAGTCAAACCGAACCTACCACATCCATATATCAAACCGCCTATAAGACTTTGAGTTATGGAGATGAGGTTCAACAGCGGATTAATGCCTATGGGGATATTGAAGAAAAAGTAGATTTAATAGAGGGAAAACTACCAGAAAATTTAAAAAGCACTTATTTTCAATTAGTTAAGTATCCTGTAAAAGCTTCCGCCGCAATAAATAAAAAGTTTCTGTATCGAGATAAGTCGCTTACCTATGCTAAACAGTTTAGGAAAAGTGCTCATAAATACAAAGATTTGTCTTACAATTCTTATAAAGACATTGTAGAATTGACAAAAACATATAATCAAATTTCTAATGGGAAATGGAATGGAATAATGGATATGAAGCCTAGACGATTACCTGTTTTTGATAAACCTGAAATAGATTTGTCGGATGTATATTACAAGCAACTTGCAGGGATTGTGGTGGAAGATACGCTAACAACAGAAACTGGAATTGATAAGCTTCCAACTTTTTATGTAAACAATTTTGCTTCATATTTTATAGATATCTATCTTAAAGCAGCCAATAATGCTCAATGGAAATTTGAGTCGTTACCAGAATGGGTTAAAGTTTCAAAATCTTCAGGAAAATTAAATGAAGACGATTTAGAAGAAAGAGTATATGTTACAATTGACTGGAAAGCATGGAGAACTGCTGGAAAACCACTTTCAGAAATTATTAAAATTGAAATGAATGGAAGGGAGAAAAAGATTCAAATAAATGTTTCAAACAAGTATGCTTCTATTCCAGAAGATAGTTTTACTGAAAAAAATGGGGTAGCTATGGTATATGCTCATAGTTATTTAAAAAATAAAGCTTCAGAAAAAATTAAGTGGAATAAAATAGAAGGATTGGGGCATTCAGGAGCCGTAATGCAAGCGGAGTCTTTTGAAAACCTTCCAATATTAAATTATAAAGAGGCTTCCGTTTTAGAATATGAATTTTATACCGAGACTGTAACAGATAAAGCAACATTGTTAATTACAGCGTTGCCAACTCACCCTTTAACGACTAATGGAGATGTAAGAATAGCTGTACAATGGAATGATGATCCTATTGAAATTATAGATTTTAAAACGAAAGGCAGGAGTGAAACTTGGAAGCAAAATGTATTGAGTAACAAAGCAATTAAGGAAGTTGAGGTAGCTATTAAAGCTTTTGGGAAACAAACGCTAAAGATTTATAGTGTTGATGCTGGGGTTTGTTTAGATTATTTTATCTTGAAAACAAATACTAATACAGTACCGTATAAATTAATGTCCGAAACAAAAAATAACTAACAAATACTGCATGATATTTCAAGAAAGTTGGCGATGGTTTGGTCCAGAAGACTCGGTGAGTTTAGCAACTATTAAACAGGCAGGGGCAGTTGGAGTAGTAACTGCATTGCATCAAATTCCGGTAGGAGAGGTTTGGAGTGTAGCTGCTATTCAAGAACGAAAAAAAATAATAGAACAAGGTGTAAAAGAACAAAATGGACTGCTTTGGAATGTGGTGGAAAGTTTGCCAATACACGAACATATAAAGCAAGGAAAGAGCGATAGAAATGTTTATATAGAAAATTACAAGCAGAGTATTAAGAATTTGGCTTCGTGTGGAATTCGTTGTATTTGTTATAATTTTATGCCTATTTTAGATTGGCTACGCACCGATGTTAATTACTCATTACCAGATGGTAGCTCCACCTTACTCTATAATATGCGGGATGTAGCCTTGTTTGATATGTATGTGCTTAAAAGAGAAAATGCAAGGGGTTTTTATTCGGAAGAATTATTAAAGGAGGTAGATACGTATTATAATGAAATTTCTAAAGAAGATCTGGAAGTAATAAAATCAAGTTTGCTATTGGCGCTTCCTGGAGATAGTAATAATTTTACTTTAGAGCGATTAAAAGAAGGAATACAGGCTTATAAAGATATAAATAGAGAAAAGTTAAGAGAGAATTTAATTTATTTTTTAAATGAAGTTATTCCTGTTGCTGAAGCCGAAGAAGTTACCCTTGCAATTCATCCAGACGATCCGCCATGGTCTGTATTTGGCTTACCACGCATTGTTAGTAGTATAGAAGATCTAGACTATATTTTTTCTAGCGTACCATCTTTATACAATGGATTAACTTTTTGTAGTGGTAGTTTAGGAGCGTCAGAAAAGAATGATTTGCCAAAAATTATTGAAACTTTTTATGAGCGGATTCATTTTGTGCATTTAAGATCGGTGCATCGAACAGCACCTTTTTATTTCCATGAAGCAGCTCATTTAGAAGGAAGCGTAAATATGTTTAGACTAGTAAAAACATTTTATGAATGTGGAAAGAAGAAACCAGAAAAGAAATTACCAATGCGACCCGATCATGGTTATAAAATGCTGGACGATTTAAACAAAAACACATCTTATCCAGGTTATTCAGCTATAGGTAGATTAAAAGGTTTAGCAGAAATACGAGGTTTAGAAATGGCTATTGTAAAGAGCGGTGAGCTCTCTTAATCCATATGAAACATTTCTAACAATGAATTTTCAACAGGAGAATTGTCGGGGTTAGTTTCCATAATATCTGCCATATAACTCCACCATTTTTTTACTAAAGGATGATTGGGAATTTCCGATGGATTAAAGTCGTTTGTCAATTCCTGAACTGCAAACAGGGTTAAAGTAGTTTCATCTAAGAATATGGAATAGTTAGAAATACCTTTTTCAGAAAGTAATGCTTTAAGTTCTGGCCATATCTCATCATGTCTCTTTTTATATTCATTTATATAGCCAGGTTTTAGCTTCATGGTAAATGCGTTTCTATACATAGGTAAATTTTTTGGTTAATTTTGATTGAAATTATTAACATTCTCATGGATGTTTTTTTCCGTTCTAATGCTATCGGCAGTTACTTCTTTTAGATGGATACTTTCAATAGGCATTTCTTGTTGTCCTAAAATTCTAGATACAAATTCTACATTTTTTGCATGAATTTTATTCATATAAATATCTTTAATAGGAGTAAGCTTGCGTTCATAGGTGGGAACAAGATCTCGCCATTGGTAAAGCACATCAGTTTCAATCCCTAGAATTCCAGCATTTATTTTTCCTGCCTGAATGCTATCCATATAAATATTTTTTACATATCCTCCGCGACGTTCATTGGTTTTTATGAAAAGTAGATGATTGAGTTTTGCATTTTCAGCAACTTCACAATTAGACATATAAATGTTTTCAATCCCTCCAGAAAGCTCACTGCCAATGGCGAGTAATTGGTGTCCGTTGATGATTTTACAATTCTTGATTATTATATTTTTTGAAGGAGTATTTAATCGCCAAGCATCTTGATTTCTACCAGATTTTACAGCAATGGCATCATCACCTTGATCAAAAACACAATCTTCAATAATTATATTCTGACTCATCTCTGGGTCTACACCATCATTATTATGCCCGTGAGCAAATACCTTTACATTTTTTATGGTAACGTTTTTAGATAGGTAGGGATGAATAACCCAAAAAGGACTGTGCGTAATGGTAATGCTATCCATTAAAATATTTTCGGAACGGTTGAATTGGATAAATTGTGGTCGGAAATCAGAAGAATCGCTTACCATTTGACGTTCTTCAACAGGAATATCTTTTGCTGCAAGATTATAAAGACGTTTTAAACTATTCATGTGTCCTGGAGGTCTATCAAACCAATCCCTCCAAGTATCCATTTTTGCTTTTAACTCACCTTGTCCAGTAATGGCTATATTTTTACATTCGTACGCATAAATAAGTGGAGAGTAGTTGTAACATTCCAAACCTTCCCAAGTAGTATGAACTGGAGGTAAATAATCTTGTGGATTGTCTGAAAAAAGTAAGACAGCTCCTTTTTCTAAATAAAGATTTATATTACTTTTTAAATGAATTTTTCCTGTAAGCCATTCTCCTTTTGGGATAATAACTTTCCCGCCACCATTTTGATTTGCTTCTTCAATAGCTAGTTTAATAGCTTTAGTAGTTGCTTCTTGATTTCCTTTAATAGCTCCAAAATCTGCAATGGAATATTCTTCACTATTACTAAAATCTGGCACTTTTATGGAAACTTTTCCAAAAGGAGCAGTTATATGAGATGTTTGGACTGCTATTTCTTTTTTTTGTTGTTTACATGAAAACAGAAAACAAGTAAATAGGAATCCAACAAGTAAATATTTATTCATCATATTCTTAGAGTTTAATAGGGAACTAGATAAAAGTAGTGTTTGCTTTACCTTAAATTATCCTGTACTTACCTGAAGGTTGAGTTAAATAAAAAAACGCTTCGCCTTATTATAGACGAAGCGTTTAATACATGACGCTAGCATGTATGAAGAACAAAGTTTACTCGATAATCGAGATTTAAATCCCTCATTGAGGGTTTTATTCCCTGACGTTCTACGTCGAAATGGATTAAAGTATTTTTCCTTTGACTATCTCGCGGACTTGCCACGAGGTAGTTGATAAGGTATTATCTTTGCATAATTTTTTTATTAGTTACCATATCCTGGATTTTGCCAAATGGCCTTATCAGAAGGAGATAGGTTTGAGCCATCTTCATTGAGCAATCCATCAATAAAAGATTGAGGAATTGGTCGTAGTTCATGTTTGTTTTCAGTAATAGCTGCGGCAGCTTCTGGATTAAAAGCTCTAGCTCTTTTAACAAGAGTTCCTGTTCTAGAAAGAGTTTCCCATCTTTGCCATTCTCCTAATAATTCACGAGTACGTTCATTTAAAATAAAATGCAACGCTCTTTCATAATTGCTAGAAGCTCCTACTTTTGTTAATATTTTTTCATCTTCTGGAGGTAAATTGCTAGGAAAAGAACTAAGCTCTAAATTAGAAGGGTCTGTAGTTACATCAACATCTGGATTAGACAAATAATAAGTATTCATATTAAGATTTGAATTGATGTAATTTTCTGCGGCAGTACCCGTATTTAGGTTGTTATTTTCAAAAGCCATTCCTCCATCGGTATAATAAGATCTGTTTTCTCCAGCTTTCCATTCCGCTCTTCTTCTAACCTCATTAATATCATTCATAGCATTTCCATATTGATTTAATCTAACATAGCATTCTGCTCTAACAAGATAAGTTTCTGCAAGTCTTGCCATAGTAACGTCTCTATGTGCGTCTCCTTTTTCAGCAAAACGAGACCCATCGTCTGTTTTGTTAATTCCTGCAAAGAAGTTACAAATAGGCTGATTTTTAAAGTTAGGAGCTACATATTCTCCATTTTGATACAACACTAAAGAATTTGGAACCCATTGTCCAGTTTCATTTGTAAGGCCACCAGAGGTTGGTGTTTGGCGTTCTCCAATATTCCATTCTGCAAGTCTTCCTTCTGTATCTGTCCAATCTGGATTTTGAACAAAGGCACCAAAAGTATATCCATCATAGGTATTATCTTCTTCGGTATTAAGAATCATTACAATTCCAGGATCTCCAGGTTCAACATCATATCCTTCATCTGCAATATTATTTGCTCCATAAACGGTTTTAAAAGTTTTCCACATACGAGCATCGTTTACATGGTCAAAAACAGCATAACTGTATTCTGTAGGTCTACAACGTTGAAAGTCCATTCCACCAATCCATACACCACGGCGTACCCATCCTCCAGAAAAACTAGAGAATTGCGGATTAAAGTAGTTGTATGTTCTATTTCCAAAGCGTCCGCTAGTTGCTCCATCGGCATTGTATCCTGCAGCCATTAAGATTTCGTCTAATTGCTCAATTTCACAGTCTATTCCTGTCCAATTAGCATATAAATCGTTATAATCTGGAGTAAGAGGTCCACGTGCATTAATAGCATAAGAAGCTACATCTACAGCTTCGTTTAAGTCTGCATCAATGTAGGAACTATTCCAATCTTCATTACGCTCAGAAGCTCTAAATAAAAGGGCTTTCGCTAAAAAGTGTGCTGCTGTGGCTTTGGTCCAAGTAATCCCTTTTCCGTAGGTAAAAACTTCTCCTTCAAATAAATCATATGCATTTCTAAAATCTGAAATAATCTGTTCCCAGCATTGTTCCGCAGTAGGTCTTTCAAAATTTCTAACAATTCCATCTGCGGGCTCGGTTTGTAATACTACACTTCCGTATTGAGCGGTAAGTCTGTAGTAATTATAACCTCTTAAGAAATAAGCGTGTGCAAGGCAACGATTACGTACAGATTCGTCTTCAACAACTTCAGGAGCTTTTGCAATAATGGTATTAGCAGAAGCAATTCCGTAATACAATTGATCCCAAAGGTTGGCTGGAGAAGTAGCATTCCCGTTAGCAGCTCCAGTTTCTGGTGTTGCTCCAAGTGGTCCTAATCTATTATCGTATGTGTTCCACATTTCGTTGGTTAAATCGTTGGCATTGGTAAACTCATCTGTACCATAGAGTGTTGTACCATAAGCCCATTCATATCCAAAATGCCATCTTATATTACCATAAAGAGAGCGTGTAAGTTCTTCTATACCTTCAGGAGTATCAAAATAATCCGTAGAGTATTGAGTTGTCAATTCTTCATCTAGGAAATCTTTATTACAAGAAGTCAATGAAAGTCCTAATATGATGAAAAGGCAAATTCCTATGTTTTTTATAGTAGTCATAATCTTATTTTTTATATTCATTCGTCAGTACTAGGTTATTATAGTCCAATATTAATTCCTAAAGCAAAGCTTCTGTTAAAGAATGTGGAATTCACATCAAAGTCATACCAGTCTACAGTTTGATAAATACTACCTGGATTGATAGCTTGGAAATAGATTTTTAGATTGTTAAATCCATTTTTGTCGCAAAAATCTCTAGGGAAATTATATCCTAAGGAGATGTTTCTTATTTTAACAAAACCAGCATCTTTAAAGCCTAGAATTCCTGAAAAGTCATCTTGAGAACCTGAGGTTGCTTGTCCTAAAATTGGTTTTTGAAATTCTGCATCTGTGTTATCTGGAGTCCAGTAATCTACATCTATTTGATTAGAATGGGAAGTAAATGCTTGTCCTCCAATATTATCTTTATAGCCTAAACGAGAATAAATGTTCATGCTAAGTTCTATTCCTTTGTAAGAAAAAGCATTGTTCCATCCTAAAACCCATCTAGGATTGCTGTTTCCTAAAATTACACGATCCTCTTCTGTCATTTCATAATCTCCGTTTTGATCTTTTGGTCGCACATTTCCAGGCGTAAAATCATAACCATTGGCATTCCATAAAGCCATTTCCGCTTGGTCCTCTGGAGTATCTTGCCACATACCTTGGTTGTCATAACCGTATTCAATGGCTATAGAATTACCTATAAACCATCCATTATCTACCATGTCGTTTTTACCATAAGCTAACTCTTCAATTTCGTCTTTCTGCCAAGCTACATTAACATTAGTATCCCATGCAAAGCCTCCATTGGTTTGAATTGGAGTAGCATTTAGTGTTAACTCAACTCCACGGTTATTTGTTTTACCTATGTTAGCAATGATATTTGGATATCCAGTTAGGGTAGGGATGTTTACCGACATTAAGAGGTCGTTTGTAAAAGACTTATACATATCCAAACTACCGCTAATTCTATTACTAAACAAAGCAAAATCCAATCCTATGTTGTATTGAGTGGTTTTTTCCCATCCAAGATCAGAGTTAGCCATTGTTAATTGATCTCTAGAATAATATGGTTCATTGGTAGTATATCCTACTAAATTATCCATTCCGTTAAATGGAAGGTATATTTGAGTAATATCTCCTTTGGTAGCATATGGAGAAACCGCTGAGTTTCCTGTAACACCAAATCCTAAACGAAGTTTAAGATCATTAAGCCAAGTAGCTTCACTCATAAAGCTTTCTTGCTTAATTCTCCATGCCAAAGCAGCAGAAGGGAAGAAGTCCCATTTATTTCCTTCTCCTAACTGAGAAGCTCCATCCCAACGGCCAGAGAGTGTTAAAAGGTAACGGTCGTCAAAACCATAATTTGCTCTAACCATATAAGAGCTTAGTTGACGCTCTGTTAAGCCCGAACTCATTCCTGCATTATTATCTGGATTTGTAATATCTATAGTTCCAAAAGCATTCCATAAATAAGATTCTTTAGGAATGTTATTAGCACTCATAGCCGATTCTTCAATATTCCATGAGGAAGCGGTTTGTAAAAGGGTAAAACCTACATTGTGTTTTTCTGCAAAAGTTCTATTGTATAATAACATATTGTCTAGTGTCCACGAAAAATCTCTACGATTTCTTAGTCTTGCATAGTTAACACCTTCAGAACCGTCGGCATTGATTTTATAAGAAGAAGTACCATCTATATAAGCACCTTCTCTCCAATGACGAAAATCAGGACCAAAATTCATTTTGTATTGTAGTCCTTTTAACGGACTAATAATTTCGCCTAAATCTATAGTAGCAGAAAGACTTCCTAATAAACGCATGGTTTCAGATAACTGGGTACTTTTATCCCATTCGTCAATAATGGTATAAATACCAGATTCTCCTCCAGGATTAATTACTAGATTCCCATCAGCATCATAAGGAACTGCCATATTGTAAATTCCTTTTGCATTTCCATAGATTGCATCTGGACCAGAACCACTACGAGCTCCTAACCTAGACATTCCATAATCTTGTTCACTCCAAGTAGCATTCATGGTAGCGTTAAATGTAAACCAATCTGTTGCTTTTATTTCAGCACTCAGTTTTGCAGTATAACGCTCGTAAAATTGCCCTTTTTGAGTACCTTCGTTATTAAGGTATCCAAAAGAACCATAAGCATTCATCTTTTCGGTACCTCCACTAGCACTAATGTTATGTTCTGTAGTAACAGCAGTTTTTGTAACAAAATCTGTCCAATCTGTATTCATTACTCTAGAAGCGTCATAAGTTCCGTTTTGCCAGCCACTTAACACATTATCTCTAGAAGTTTGTCCATCCAAAGCACTATCAAAAATAACACGATCATTCTCTAAGGTTGGACTGTTTGGGTTTGCATAAGTTTGTGAATCAAGGTTATAAGCAGCCCATCGTCTAAATTCAATAAAATCGGCTGCACTCATAGAAGGAGCTCTATCAACAATATTAGAAGTAGTTACAACTCCAGTATAATCCAAGCTAAATCTACCCGGTTTCCCTTGTTTTGTAGATACTATAATTACCCCATTTGCACCACGAGATCCATAAATTGCAGTTGCTGAGGCATCTTTTAAAACCTCAATAGACTCAATATCTCTTGGGTTTAATGTTTCAATAGAACTATCGGACATAAGAGGTACCCCATCTACAACATATAAAGGATCGTTACTTGCAGTTAAAGAGCGACTTCCTCGAATTCGAACATCTCCAATTTCACCAGGACGCTGATTACTTGTAATGTCTATCCCTGCTGCTTTCCCTTGTAAAGCTTCAAAGGCATTATTAACAGGTTGGTTCATAAGTTCTTCAGATCCTACACTAACTAATGCTCCAGTAACGTCACTCTTTTTTGCAGTTCCATACCCAATTACAACTACTTCATCAAGTTCGTTGCTGTCCAATTTCATTACTGCATTATAGGTATTTTGTTGGGTAATAGTCTTCTCAATCGTTTGCGAGCCTACATACGTAAAAACCAATACTTCTCCTTGTGAAGCATTTATGCTGTAGTTTCCATCAAAATCTGTACTTACACCTCTTTGTGTTCCTTTTACAACTACATTAACACCAGGCATTGGAATCCCAGAATCATCTGTAACTGTACCAGTTATATTTTTACCTTGTCCATAAACTGAACCCGATATAAATATTAGGAGTAACGTACTTAGCCAAAGAAAAAAATTTTGTTTCATAAATAAATTAGTTTAGTTATCGATTTACCAAAAATATTTAATTGGTGTTTTTATACTATCCTGTTGTGTGCTGTAATCGATTACCCTTTTCTAAAGAATTTTAGTACTTAAATATCTTAAGTGTACTGTAAACACATATGTTTTGAAGCATTTAAGAATGTGATATTTTTATTGATTTTAAGTGAATATTTTGTAAGTTTTTATTTCATTTTATCTTTTTAAAGGCGCTTTTATTGTGTATTTATTAATATGAAGGGGGGGATTTTGTGATTACTCTATCGAAGGAAAGTACTTTTTATGTACTTAAAAATGAATCAAAATAGGCTAGTGCAGGACGGAGCAGGATGATATACTTTTGCTTAAACTATATATTTATACCTTTATTTAACCATACCAATCTATTTAAACCTATGAAAGTATTAAGCGTAACAAGCTGTATAGAGATATTTCTTCTTTTAATTTTAATATCTCCCCAATTTGTAACTTCTCAAGACGTCTTTCCAGATGGAACTACCATCCCAGATTGGTTTAAACAAGTGGAGGAAACCGATATTTCTAAATTGGGGAAACAATACGTTATTACCGATTTTGATGTTAAAATGGATAGTACGATAGTACAGACTGAAAAAATTCAAGGAGTTATTGACCAAGCGGGTACAAGTGGTGGTGGAGTAATTGTTATACCGAAAGGAGTTTTTTTAAGTGGCGCTTTATTTTTTAAGCAAAACACTCATTTATATTTGGAAAAGGGAGGTGTGCTAAAAGGAAGTGATGATATCAGTGATTTTCCAGTAGTAATGACAAGAATAGAAGGGCAGTCTGGGAAATATTTTCCAGCTTTGGTAAACGCTGATGGCTTGGATGGTTTTACAGTTTCTGGAAAAGGAACTATCAATGGAAATGGATTAAGGTATTGGAAGGCCTTTTGGTTGCGTAGAGAGTGGAATCCAGACTGTACCAATAAAGATGAAATGAGACCAAGACTTTTATATGTTTCCAATAGTAAGAATATTCAAATTTCTAATATTCACCTAAAAGATTCCCCTTTTTGGACAACTCATTTTTATAAGTGTGAAAATGTAAAATTACTCAATTTAAAGATTACCTCCCCTTCAAAACCAGTAAAAGCTCCTAGTACGGATGCTGTTGATATTGATGTATGTACTAACTTCTTAATTAAGAATTGTTATATGTCGGTTAACGATGATGCTGTTGCTCTAAAAGGAGGAAAGGGACCATTTGCTCATGAAGACCCAAATAATGGTGAGAATCGTAATATTTTAATAGAAGATAATACCTATGGTTTTTGTCACAGTGCTCTTACTTGTGGGAGTGAATCCTTACATAATTACAATGTACTTTTTAGACGTTCTACTGTGGAGGATGCCAGTAGGGTTTTTTGGTTAAAAATGAGACCAGATACCAATCAGAATTATGAATATATTGCCATAGAAGACATAAGTGGAAGCGCAAGAAATATGATTTATATAAAGCCATGGACTCAATTTTTTGACTTGAAAGGGGAGAAGGATATTAGAGCGTCTAAAGCGCAACATATAACTATGAAAAATTTAGAACTGACTTGCGATAAAGTTTTTAATATTCAAGAATCTAATCAGTATGAATTATCCAATTTCACCTTTGAAAATATTTCGGTAAATTCTAGTGATGGAGCCATTGAGAACACCAATTTTATTAAGGATTTAACGTTCAAAAAAGTTGATATTTCTTCAAAGTAGGAACTAAACAGCATGTGGTAAATAAGAGGAGGAAACTATTTTAGATGGCATTATTTTTTGCTGAGTTTTTTCGAATCAAAAGTATAATTCAATCGGCAAGGAAATCAGTAATAAACAGATAAGGTTAAATTGATTAAATGTATAAAAAAGTATATCTAGCAATTATATTGGGGCTTATTGGAGCCTTTGTTTCAGCACAAAACAATGCTAAGTGGCCTGAAGTTTCAAAAACCCAAAAAACGTGGACTCGTTGGTGGTGGATGGGAAATGCGGTAGACTCTATCGGCATAAAATATAATTTAGAAGCGTTGCACAAAGCTGGTATTGGGGGAGTAGAGATTACTCCTATTTATGGAGTGAAAGGAGAGGAGGATAATTTTATAGAATACCTTTCTCCGAGATGGATTCAGATGCTAGATTACACCCTTGAAGTTGCTGATAGTTTACACATGGGGGTAGATATGACGCTAGGAACTGGTTGGCCATATGGAGGGAAACAAGTAGAAGTTTCTCATGCTGCAAAAAAAATAGTAAGCGCCAAAAAACAGTTAAGCAAAGGAGCTAGCCTACATCAATTTATAGGAGATTCTGTTGTAAAAGGTACTACATTAAAGCTAAAAGGGATTTATGCCTACGGAGCTAACAATGTTTTTGTTGATTTAACTGAAAAGCTTTCCTATAAAAACAAAAAATGGGAGGCTAAAGATCAGGAATATACAGTGTATATAATTTATCAGGCTCCTACTGGGCAACAAGTAAAACGGGCAGCTCCGGGTGGTAAAGGTTACACACTAGATCATTATTCTAAAGCAGCTTTAGAGGATTATGTAAAACCTTTTGACAAGGCTTTTTCTGAAACCAAAGGAAAAGTACGCGCTATTTTTAATGACAGTTATGAGGTATATGGAACTGATTTTACCTCTCGATTTTTTGAAGAATTTGAAGAAAGAAGAGGGTATAGTTTAAAACCTTATTTAGATAAATTACTAGAAAAGAAAGATGATGAAATAAGCAATAGAATCCGAAGTGATTATAGAGAAACACTTTCAGATTTATTGCTAGAAGAATTTGATGAGCCATGGACTGCATGGGCGAATAAAAAGGGATTCAAAACAAAATTACAAGCGCATGGATCTCCCGGAAACTTGATAGATTTATATGCTTCTGCTGATATTCCAGAATGTGAAACTTTTGGTTCCATGCCATATGATATTCCGGGTTTTAGAAGAGAGGCCGAAAACATTAGGCAAGGAGATGCAGATCCTGCAATGTTGAAATTCTCATCTTCAGCGGCTCATATTTCAGGAAAAAAATTGGTGTCATCAGAAACTTTTACATGGCTCCGAGATCATTTTAAAACAGCACTTTCTCAATGTAAACCAGAAGCAGAAGATTTGCTTCTTAATGGAATTAATCATATTTTCTTACACGGTTCTACTTATTCTCCGCCGAGAGCTGCTTGGCCAGGATGGAAATTTTATGCTTCTGTTAATTTTAATTATAACAATAGTATTTGGGAAGATGCTTCGGGCTTATTTTCATATATCTCGAATTGCCAATCTTTTCTTCAACTAGGAAAACCAGATAACGAGGTGCTTCTATATTATCCTATTTATGATAGTTGGGATTCCTATTTAAAAGGCGATTTATTTTTTCAGTTTAAAATACATTCTTTAGATGAATGGCTTACAAATACCAAATTTTACAAAACCAATAAAGAATTAACAGAAAAAGGATATGCTGCAGATTATGTGTCGGATAGATTTATTGAGCAAATAGAAGTAAAAGAAGGAAAAATTGTACTTCCTGGAGGTGTCTATAAAGCTTTGGTTGTTCCAGATTGCAAATTGATGCCTTTAAAAACATTACAGAAGCTTAGAAATCTTCAAAAACAAGGGGCTCATATTATATTTCAAGGAGTTCCAAAGAGCATTCCAGGTTATTATGGAGTAGAAGAGCAAGAACAAAAGCTTAAAACACTTACAAAGGATATTAATATTGAAAACAGTTTATTTGATGCGTTAACTAATAGTAATGTAAGAAACGAAAATTTAGTTGAAACTGGTTTGAAATATATCCGAAGAGACCTAGACGGAGAAAAAATATATTATGTTGTAAACCATACAGCAGAAGCCAAAGATGAAGTTCTTTTGAATTTTTCTACGGAACAAATTACCATTTACAATCCTTTAAATGGAGATGTAGGGAAAGCAAAAATTACTTCAGAAGCAGATAAAACCAACGTAAAATTAAAGATAGCACCAGGAGAAGCTTATATTTTAAAAACGGGACTGGACACCGCTGTTGCTCCATGGGTGTACACTAATCCAATTGCCGAAAAGGAAGTAATAAAAACGCCTTGGAAGTTGTCTTTTAAACAAGGAGGTCCAGAAATCCCATCAGCAAAAAAACTATCAGAACTTACTTTTTGGACTGAGATTGATGATGCAAAAGCTACTGCATTTTCAGGGAGCGGAATTTATGAAACTACTTTTGAATTGGATAAAACAGCGGACTATTGGGAGTTAGATTTAGGGCAAGTAAGGGAAAGTGCTAAAGTGTGGATTAATAATGAGTATGTAGGTATTGTGTGGGCTATTCCATTTAAAATAAAAACCAATTTGTTTAAAAAAGGAGTTAATACTTTAAAAATTCAAGTCACCAATTTACCAGCAAATCGGATTAAAAATTTAGAAGAAAGCGGAAAGGAGTGGAAGCTATTCTATGAGATAAATATGGTAGATAAGGATTATAAAAAATTTGATGCTACTAAATGGAAGGTTACTCCTTCTGGACTTATGGGGCCAGTAACCATAACTCCTTTAATTCAGCAATAAAAAACATTAATGTCTAAGTAAGATACAAGACCACTTTGCTATAAGAATAAAGAACAAAGACAGAAGACAAGAAGAGCAAAGAGCAAAGACAAAAAGACTAAAAAACTCATTTAAATCTTGATATAAGCAAAGTCCAATGAATTCCGTTAACTTTTATCGGACAACAATAATTAAAAAACAATAAATATTAACAGATGAAAAAAAACCTATTACTAATAATCACACTTTGCATAGTTGCAAGTAGTTATGCACAAGACACTTTTAAAAAAGAAGAGATATTAAAAAATCTTATGTTAGCAAATGCATACTTTATGGATAAATGGCCTGATACAGGAAAAACCATTATAACCAATAAAGAGCGCCCTAGTAATATATGGACACGTGGAGTGTATTATGAAGGACTTATGGCATTGCATGAAATTTATCCTAAAGAATCCTATTATCAATATGCTTTGGATTGGGCAAATTCTCACAAATGGGGATTTAATGGAGGGAATACCACTAGAAATGCCGATAATTATTGTGCTGCACAGACGTATATAGATTTGTATAATTTAGAGCCTGAGGCTAGCAAGCTTAAAAACACACGTGCTTGCATGCAAATGTTGCTATCTACCCCACAGTTAAACGATTGGGATTGGATAGATGCGATACAAATGGGGATGCCAGTTTTGGCAAAAATGGGTGTATTGGATAATAATCCTGCATTTTATGAAAAGATGTACAATATGTATATGTTTACAAGAGATAAAGAAGGAGCTAATGGATTGTATAATCCTAAAGATGGCTTATGGTGGAGAGACGCAGATTTTGATCCGCCGTATACCGAGCCAAATGGAGAAGATTCTTATTGGAGTAGAGGAAATGGCTGGGTAATTGCAGCATTGGCAAAAGTATTGGCTATTGTTCCAGAATCAACACCACATCGAGACCAATACATAAAGGATTTAAAAGCGATGGCTAAAGCTTTAGTTCCATTGCAACGAAAAGATGGTTTTTGGAATGTAAGTTTGCATGATGAAAATAACTATGGAGGCAAAGAAGCAACAGGAACTTCCCTTTTTATATATGCAATGGCTTATGGAGTTAATCAAGGAATTTTGGATAAAGAAACGTATGTACCAGTTATCAAAAAAGGTTGGGAAGCTTTGATAAAAGATAGTTTGCATGAAAATGGATTTTTAGGATATGTACAATCCACTGGAAAGGAACCTAAAGCAGGACAACCTTTGTCGTATGATAAAGTTCCAGATTTTGAAGATTATGGATTAGGGTGTTTTCTTTTAGCAGGTACTGAGATTTATCGTATGAATTTAGAATAGATTATGAGGAATAAGGCATTTTTAACATTTTTATTTATTTTAATAACTGGTTTAGGGTATTCTCAAGACCAAAAAGTTATTAATATTTGGGATGAGATTCCAGAAAGTATAAAAGCAAAAGATTATACAGAAGAAGTAAAATATACTGAGGATAATGTTCCGAATAGAGTATCTAAAGTAAGTAAACCTACTTTGACAGTTTTTTTGCCTGAAAAAAAATACAATGAAAAAAGGCCAGCTATACTAATTTGTCCCGGTGGAGGTTATTCCCATTTATCTATTAATAAAGAAGGTTATAAAATAGCAAAGTGGTTAAACAGTATAGGAATTGCTGCCTTTGTGCTTAAATATAGACTTCCTAGTAATCAAATTATGAAGGATAAAAAAATAGGTCCTTTGCAAGATGCTCAAAGAGCTATTAGAGTTATTAGGAAAAATGCCGAAAATTGGAATATAAACACAGAAAAAGTAGGAGTGATAGGATTTTCGGCTGGAGGACATTTAGCAGCTACTTTATCAACTCAATATAATAAAAAGGTATATAATTTTGATGAAAATATAAGTGCAAGGCCAGACTTCTCTATTCTTTTGTATCCTGTTATTTCCATGGAAGATACTTATACTCATAAGGGATCTCAAACCCATTTATTAGGAGAAAACCCTTCCGAAGCTTTAAAAAAGGAGTTTACTTCAAGCTATCAAATAAATTCTCAAACGCCACCTGCATTTTTGGTTCACGCTATTGATGATCAAGCAGTACCTGTAGAAAACAGTATTGAATACTTCAAGTCGCTAAAAAAAGAAAATGTAGCTGTAGAACTACACCTTTATGAAAAAGGAGGGCATGGATTTGGGATGGGAAATAATGAGTTGACAAAGCAGTGGACTGAGGCTTGCGAAAAGTGGCTATTAGCAAATAATATTTTACCCAATAAAAAGGTTTATCTATTCTCTTATTTTAAAGGAAATGGAGAAGACGGACTTCATTATGCCTATAGTATGGATGGATATACTTGGAAGGCATTAAACAATGATGCATCTTTTTTAACTCCAGTTGTAGGAGAGAGTAAACTAATGAGAGACCCTTGTATTATAAGAGGGAGGGATGGTAATTTTCATATGGTTTGGACCTGTGGATGGACAGAGAAGGGAATAGGTTATGCAAGTTCTCCAGATTTGATACATTGGTCTAAACAGCAGTACTTCCCAGTGATGGAGACTGAAGAAAAGGCTAGAAATTGTTGGGCTCCAGAGATTACCTATGATGCCAAACAGGACTTGTATTTGATTTATTGGGCAACAACTATAGCAGGTAAATATCCAGAGACACAATCAAAAGAAGAAAGTGGGTATAACCACCGAATGTATTATACAACTACTAAAAATTTTAAAGAATTCTCTGCTACCGAGTTGCTTTACGAACCTGGATTTAATGTTATAGATGCAACTGTTGTTCCTAAAAATGGACAATATGTTATGTTTTTAAAAGATGAAACTAGAGAACTAGCAGCCAAAAATATTAGAATTGCATTTGCAGATACTGTAACGGGACCTTATGAAAATGCAGGGAAACCTATTACAGGAAATTACTGGGCTGAAGGGCCAACTACAGCCCAAATTGACGGAGATTGGATTGTTTATTTTGATAAATATATCGATAAGAAGTATGGGGCAGTTAAGTCTCCTGACTTAAAAAAATGGACAGATATTTCTGATGAAGTTACATTTCCAAAAGGAATGCGACACGGAAGTGTAATAGAAATTTCCATTGAAGAATTTAATAAAAATTTTAGTGCAGACGATTAAAATGTTCGTAACATGTTTTCGAGTTATTAAATCCCTTATTGAGGGTTTTATTCCCCAGAGCTTGCCCTGAGTTTATCGAAGAGCTCTACGTCGAAATGGATTAAAATATTTTTCCTTTGAATACCTCGTAGGCTTGCCTCGAAGTAGTTGATTAAAAAAATAGCGGGGGCTCAGCCCCCGCTATTTTTTTAACTTTACACACTTAGTGAGATATATTTGATTTTTAAATACATGCTAATCTATGGATACACTACCTTCCAATCATCTTTCATGCTAGCTATAGTCCATCCTTTTTCGGTTGCTTCGTCTAGTGCTTTGTCAAAAGTACCTATATGAGATTTTCGATCGTATGCCCATTCTCTATTAGCATCTGTATGATGCACATACAATTTAAAGGTTTTATGCTTATTTGCATCTGTCCAACGAAGCATTTGTAAGTCGCCATCAGAATTTCCTGCAGCAAATACTGGTTTGCGACCAATATAGCGGTTAATTCCTACAGGTTTTCCTTCTTTGTCATCTACTAAGTCAATAGCAGGTAATCTTTTAATTATCGGACTCCCATTATTGTAATCGTATTCAGTTTTTACACTACTTCCTATTACTTGATTTTTTGGAATACCATACACTTCTTCTGCCCAAGGACGCATAAATTCAATTCCGCCACCAGATACTATAAAAGTTTTAAAATCATTATCACGTAGATATTGCAATAACTCTAACATGGGTTGAAATACCATTTCAGTAAACAACTTCTTTTTGGTAGGATGTTGCGCAGTGGCAATCCAATCTGTTACCAAATTTTCAAACTCGTCGGTAGTTGTTCCAGCGTGGGTAGCCATTACAATTTGAAGTAATCCTTTTTCACCCTGCTTCATCAATTCTTCCATATTATTTTCAAGCACCGCTTTAAAAGGTTGTTTACTTTTCCATTCTGGATGTTCGGGAGCCATTGTTTTTATTCGATCTAACGCAAAGAAAAACTGAAAGTAAATAGGCTGTTCAGACCATAATGTTCCGTCATTATCAAATGTTGCAATTCTATCTGCTATTGGAATAAAGTTGGCGCTTTCCTTTGTGGTAACATCGGTTACATACTCTATAATAGCTTTCTTGGTTTTTCCATCATTCCAAGACGGTAGAGGATCTGCTTGTTCTACTACCGTTGTAACTTCAGCTTCAGTAATAGCTTCAGTTGTATTTTGTTTACATGCTATAAAAGAGCAGAGAAAAATACTTAACATTATAATGTTTATTGCCTTGAATTTCATTTTCATGGTTTTTTAGAATTTGGTTATTTTCAGTGTTATAAAGAATAAAAAAAGCGAATAATAAGCACTTAATTTATGAACTAAAGAGGTTGCGGGAGACCATTTGTAGGAGGAGAATAATGTAAGACTAAAATAATAAATTTTCTTGAATATAAACTCTTATTCAATCTCTTATGGAGATTATATAGAAGATGAGTATTGGAATTTTATTAAGATAGTGCAATTTTGATGAAACATTGCACATCTTTTATATGATTTTAAATGAAATCAAACAAATGCATAAAAAACGAAAAACACTGAAAATCATACGATTAACAGTGTTTTATTTCTTCCCATTTCTAGGTTAGTCGGGGTGGCAGAACTAACTTGCCACTAGACAATATTTTAATAACCAGACACTTATATTGTTTCAATAAAACGAGGTAACCGAATAGGTAACCTTTGCCTCGATTTTATTCGTGAAAACAAAGATATATGAATATCTTAAACTAAAAAACAATAAATACCTTCAAATTTTATCTATTTTTTTGTGTGCTAATCCTTTAGCATCTGAATACCTTCTGTATAATTATGAAAAAACTAAAAGCTTGGGCAAAAAAGCTAAAGCTACAATTGGTGCTACTGCATTTGGCCTATAAGGATAAAAGAACACCTTGGTATGCCAAGGCATTGATATTCGTAATCATTGCCTATGCGCTGAGCCCCATAGACCTTATTCCAGATTTTATCCCGATAATTGGCTATTTGGACGATCTAATTTTGTTGCCGATAGGCATTTATTTAGCTTTCAGGCTTATCCCTGATGATGTGAAAGCGGAGTGTTTGACAAGGGCAAAAGACTATAATTGGAACAAAAAGAACAACTGGGTGATCGGGGGCATAATCATTTTGATTTGGGCGTTTATGGGTTTTTGGATTTTTAAAAGCGTATCCCCAATCAAATAGTTCAGAATAAAAGCTAAATGTGTTAATTCCAATTTTCAAGAAACCATCATTACCGGAATATCGGAATGGCGCATCACCCGTTCTGCAACACTCCCCATCAAAAGATGTTTTAACCCTGTCCTTCCGTGAGTTCCCAGTACAAGTAGATTGGCCTTCCAGTTTTGTGCGTTTTTTAGGATATCCTCTTCCGGATTGCCCTCGGGCATAAATTTCATAAGTTCATTGCCATTGTACATTTCTGCCAATTCATCCAAGGTTTGCTCCGCCTCTTTCTTTAATACAATCAAGGCCTGTTCGTGTGTGATCCCGGCATCTACATTGCCAAATGCTTTCGATTTTTCGATTACAAAAAGCAATGCGGCCTTAGCCCCTAATTGATGAGCGAGTTCCAAGCCTTTTTTGGCGGCTTTCATTGAATACTCACTGCTATCTACGGCAATTAAAATTTTCTTGTACGCCATATCTATTTATTTTTGAATTAAAAAAGTTATTGTGGATGTTCCATTTTATTTTTGGTTTTGGGAACAAAAAACAACATAAACAGAAATACTAAGATACTCATTATTGCGGTAAGCAGAAAGGTAACCGATGCGCCGTAAAATGTCCATAACAACCCGGCAAACGCACTGGCAACCATCAATGCGATACTTTGCAGGGCTACAAATAGCCCCATTGCCGTGCCCACTTCTTCATTTTTGACCAGGCTGGCCACCCACGCTTTTGAGATGCCTTCGGTGGCTGCCATATAAATTCCATAAATCCCGAAAAGAACATAAAAAAGGGTATTGTTTCCCGCTTCTGCCATTCCGAAGTAAATGCCCGAAAAAAGGATCAGTCCAAAAAGGAAAATCTTTTTTATACCGATATGGTCTGCCAATAATCCAAGCGGAAATGCGGCAACGGCATAGATGAAGTTATAAAAGATATAAACTGTGAGGACATTGTTTTCGCTTCCCGTGGCTTCGTTCACTTTTAGCAATAACAACATATCCGAACTATTGAAAAGTGCAAAAGCAATAAGGCCCACAATTAACCTTTTGTATGTGGGGCTTGCAATTTTCCAATACTTAAAAAATGAAAAGAACCCCGGGGAACTTATTTGCTTTTTTGTTGGCAATGGTTTCTCCTTTATAAAATAGGTAATGCCTACCGAAATAATCCCCGGCACAAAAGCAATATAAAAAAGCCACCTAAGTTGGCCCGGATAAAAATATAAAAACAGTAGTGCAAGTGCAGGGCCGAATACCGCGCCCAAGGTGTCCCAGCCTCTATGAAAACTGAATACCTGCCCTTTGGTCTTTAACGTGGCCTCTCCTGAAAGCAGCGCATCCCTTGGTGCGGTACGAAAACCTTTCCCAAGACGGTCAATAGTCCTTGAAAAAAATATCCAAATCGGATAAATGAAAACGGCCATCATCGGTTTGGAAAGTGCGCTCAAAAGATAGCCCACCCGTACAAAGGGCATCCGTTTTCCAACTCTGTCGCTCCAGTTTCCAAAGTAGCCTTTGCTAAGTCCTGCGGTCGCTTCGGCAAGTCCTTCCAGAACACCTATTAAAAATATGGAAAACCCAATGTTTTGAAGGTAAACCGGAATAATGGGATACAGTATTTCGCTTGCGATATCGGCAAACATACTTACCAATGAAAGTATCCAGACCAGACGGGTTATATTTTTAAACATTAAAAGGTTGTTTTGCGGTTTTTTTTATATAGAAAAAATACAATTTGCTTATTGAATAGCCTAAACCTATTCCTAACAATGCGGCTACTATTACATCCCCCGGATAGTGAACGCCATTATAAATCCGACTGTAGGAAACCAGAAGTGCCCAAAAGCCCAATATCCATTTCAACCAGTTGAATTTTTTTGGTAAAATAAAAAATAAAAATGAAGCAAGGGCAAAAGCGTTGGCCGCGTGGGACGACACAAACCCATATTGACCTCCCGGCCCGGCTTTGCTCAAATGGATTAATCCTTCCAATGCCGGATTATGAGATGGCCGCAAGCGTTTTACCATATGCTTTATAAGGTGCGAGGCTATCTGATCTGCCAAAGTAATAAGAATCCCAATGGAAATGAAAATCGGGATACTCCATTTTTTGTAATGCCATATCAAAAGAGCTGCGATAGCAATGTAAAAGGGTACCCAAAACAGTTTATCACTTGCCCAATACATAATCGGATCAAAAAAAGCTTTGTGCTTTCCGTTAAGGTAAAGGAAAAGCTTAGTGTCAAGTGAGCTGAATTTTTCTATCATTATCAACTATTTTTGGGTGGTTGCCATAATTTTTCTTAGATCGTATATTGATAAAGCTTGACCTATTCAATTCTTTATTTTTTCAATTCAATTTCACTTTTTACCACTACGATTTTTGTTTCCTCAAGCAATAGCTTTTGATGTTGTAAGAATTCATTGATTTTTTCTTCTGTATCTGTGAGTTCTACCACGTGTGGATGTTTATAATGCCTTGTTTCACTAATTCCCCAGTGAATTTTTCCTTTTTCAAAATACCCTTTGCTCACGTTAAAATTCAACGCCTGATCTAAATCAAAAGCTTTGGCTTTTTTTATCAATTCTGAAGCAAAATCCCCGGCCTTCAACCTGTTCCAAAAAGAAAGGTTTTTGATTTTTTGACCGTATTCAAAGTAAATCCTGATGGTTATATGGTTTTTCATTTATTATTGTTTTTATTTCGTCTATGTTTAATTTCAGCTAATTGAAGGCCTTTTTCGCGGGTATATACCGGATGCTTGGGGCTTCCTATAATTTGGGAGGAATAAACCCCGGAGTGGCCGGAGAATAAATAAGCAGTACTACAAGCTAACGCTATAAAGACACCTGATTCTATTCCGAAAAGTTCTATTCCCATTACCGTACAGGCAATAGGTGTATTGGTTGCCCCGGCAAAAACGGCCACAAATCCCATACCTGCCAACAAACCCATTGGCAAAGGAATAAACCAAATCAAAACGTTGCCCAATGTAGCCCCGATATAGAACAAAGGGGTTACTTCACCTCCCTTAAAGCCTGCGCCAAGGGTAAACGAGGTGAATAAAACTTTTAATAAAAAATCATAAGAATTGAGATGAATATTAAAAGAATCGACAATAGTTGGAATGCCAAGCCCTATATATTTGGTGGTTCCCATAAAATAAATAGCGATTGCCAAAATAACCCCACCAATTACCGGTCGTAAAGGCGGATAATTGATATATTTTTTAAACAAATCTCCCCAAAAATGGGTCGATTTGGAAAACAGCATCCCTACCAGTCCAAAAATAATCCCTGCCAATAATGCCCATAACAAATTTGCCGGGTTCATATTAGCTACTTCGGTTATATGATATTGGGTATGGGAAACGCCCCAAATCCTGCAAAAATAATCAGCAAAAACAGCCGCCATAAAACTTGGGATAATAGCATCCAATCTTATACGCCCCAATACCAAAACTTCAAGGGCAAAGATCCCCCCGGCCAAGGGTGTTCCAAACACCGAAGCAAAACCGGCACTTATCCCGGCAATCAACACAATTTTACGGTTTCGTCTTGAAAGTTTGAACAGCTTCGTAAACCTGTCGGCCACTGCGCCACCTACCTGAACTGCCGTTCCTTCACGTCCTGCCGACCCCCCGAAGAAATGGGTGAGAACAGTTCCGAACAATACCAAAGGTGCCATCCGGAAAGGAATGATCTTTTTTGGGGAGTGAAATTCCTCCAACAATAAATTATTGCCCTTAACAACGCTGTTACCATATAAATGATAGGATAGCCCGATTATAAAACCACCTACGGGCAATAAGGCAATAATCCATAAATGGGATTCCCGCCAAGCCGTTGCCCATTCCAGGCTTAAAAGAAAAAACGCAGAAATACTTCCGGCAATGGCACCTATTAACAAGCAGATCAAGATCCACTTTAAAAGGTATAGCAGGGAGGGTATTTGTTCTATTGAGGCTAAAGATTCTTTAATTTTTTTCAGATTCATACGGCCTAATTAATTATTTTTAAAGGCTTTTATCCCCGTAAACACAGCTTCTTTGCCCAATTCCTGTTCTATCCTGATGAGTTGATTGAACTTTGCAATGCGCTCGCCACGGCTACCGCTTCCCGTTTTTATTTTTCCGGCTGCCGTTGCCACGGCCAAATCTGCGATAAAAGTATCCTCGGTCTTCCCGCTTCGGTGGGAAATGAAAAAACCGTATTTGTTCTTCTTTGCCAATGCTATTGTTTCTAAGGTTTCGGTAACTGTACCTATTTGGTTCAACTTGATGAGAATGGAATTACAGGCGTTTTTATCGATGGCTTCCTGTAACAGTCTTTTGTTGGTACACAGCAGATCGTCCCCGATCAATTCGATCTTGCTCCCCAGTTCATTTGTGAGGGTCCGCCATCCTTCCCAGTCGTTTTCCGCCATTCCATCTTCCAACGAAATAATGGGATATTGATCTACCCAGCTTTTCCAAAGATCAATGAGCTGGTCGCTTGAATATTTTTTTTGAGTGCTTTTAAATAAAACATAGTTCCCATCCTGCCATAGTTCGCTCGCTGCGGGATCCAAGCAAATGGAAATATCGATGCCCGGTTTATAGCCCGCTTTTTCAATGGCTTCAAGGATTACTTCAATCGCTTCTTCATTAGATTTTAAATTAGGTGCAAACCCGCCTTCATCGCCAACTCCGGTAAAGTAATTTTTATTTTTCAGGATACTTTTCAAGGCGTGGAAAGTTTCTTCTCCCATTCGGATAGCTTCATAAAAAGCGGGGGCGTTATGGGGGGCAATCATAAATTCCTGAAAATCCACATTGTTATCGGCGTGAGCCCCGCCATTTATCACGTTCATACAGGGCACCGGCATTGTGAATTTTCCATCGGTATTCAAATAACGGTATAAAGGCTCTTTCGAAAATGCTGCTGCCGCTCTGGCAAATGCCATAGAAACGGGCAGTATGGCATTGGCGCCAAGATTTGATTTGTTGGGGGTGCCGTCCAGTTCCATTAGAAAATTGTCCAACTCCTGTTGGTTATCGAACACTTTATTGGAAAGGGCCGGTGCGATAATTTGGTTAACGTTGTTTACCGCCTTTAATACCCCTTTGCCATTGTATCGCGTTTTGTCCCCGTCCCGGAGTTCAACAGCTTCCTTTTCCCCGGTACTTGCACCGGAAGGGCAGATGGCACGGCCAAAAAATCCTTTTTCTAAAGTAACTTCTGCTTCCACAGTTGGATTTCCACGGGAGTCCAAAACTTCCCTTGCAATAAGTTTTTGAATTTTCATAATTTTAGTTTTTAAATTCTTTTTGATAGTCTGTAATTGCTTGTTGAATAATTTCTTTCGCCATTGCCGCATTTTGAAATTCTTCCACCCGGACAGTTTTATTTTCCAGCTTTTTGTAATCCTCAAAAAAGTTTTTGAGCTCCAGGGCAAAGTGTTTGGGCAGTTCTGAAACATCGTTGATATGGTTTACGCTCATATCATTTTTCGCGACCGCGATTATTTTATCGTCGGCTTCGTCATTATCTATCATCCGCATTACCCCGATTACTTTGGCCTCCAAAATACAGAGCGGTTGCACATCGATTTGCGAAAGCACCAATATATCTAGAGGGTCGTGGTCCTCTCCTAAAGTTTGGGGGATAAACCCATAATTTTCGGGATAATTGACCGAAGAAAACAGCACCCGGTCCAACCGGAGCATCCCGGTTTCCTTATCCAGTTCATATTTAGCCTTACTTCCCTTGGGGATTTCAATAATGGCCTGAACCATTTCAGGTTGTTCGTTTCCGATGGGCACGTGGTGCCAAGGATTAAAGTTTTTCATATTCATATTTTTGTTAAAGTTATTCCCCCAAATACAGCTAATAAGCCAAGCGTGAAACTGCTTATTGCGTAGATGGCAAAAGTGAGGTAGTTGGAATTCTGAAGTAAAATTGTGTTTTCTAAAGTAAAGGATGAAAATGTGGTGAAGCCCCCGCAAAAACCGGTTGTAAGAAAAAGCCGCAGTTCCGGCGTGAGCCATTCAAAGCGTTGCCCAAGGCCAAAAATCACCCCGATCAACAAACAGCCCAATATGTTTGCCGCAAATGTTCCGTAAGGAAATGCAGAGGGGAAGTGTTTGGTCAACCATATTGCCGTGAGATACCTTGCAATACTGCCCAAAAAACCCCCAGTGCCCACCAATAAAAAAATCCTACCCATAACCGTTTTAGATTAAATTGAGTAGGAGTCATTAGCTTTTTGGGCGGTTTTGGCGAACTCCATCGCCTTTGTATGTTAAGTGTGCGAATTTAAGATTATTATTTGAAAATGCTTATTTTATTTCCAATTTCTGAAACGAATAACATTATTCTTGACCTGCTGATTGTTCAACAGTATTCTCGGCCAAAATGATTGACCCAAAAAATTTCGTTTTTAAAAAAGATAAGTAAAAAAAAACCACCTAGTTAAGACTGTTGAAATCCAGTAAGTTGATCAATTTATGTTTTAAAAATATTATTCTATGACCGTTTTAAAACTTACTTATATTAGTCCCTGTACGGCCTTAATTTTTAAATGGATCAGTAGCCGCCTTCCGATGAGTTTTTTATTAAAAGAAGAAAATTGCTGTATGTGATCAAAATCTATTTGTTACCGTGTCTTCCCAAAGAAAATGATTATACTATTCCCCGTTATTTATTTTCTTTAAAATCCCTTTAGAATTTTATATTACTTTTATTTTTTAATTATTAACAACAAATGAAATATTTAATTGCCGAAGACGAGAAAGATTTACAAATTTCCATCGCTAAATATTTAAGCAGTGATGCAAATATTTGTGAAACCGCATCAGATTATCTTGAGGCTTCTGAAAAATTAGAATTATATGAGTATGATCTTGTGATACTCGATATCAACCTGGTAACGGGAAGTGGTCTTGTCTTGCTCAAAAAACTTAAAAAGCAACATAAAAAATGCGGGGTTATTATCATATCGGCAAATAGTTCCCTGGACAATAAACTGGAAGGGCTCGATCTGGGTGCTGATGATTATATCACTAAACCCTTTCATCTTGCAGAACTAAATTCTCGTATCAAAGCGGTACTCAGAAGAGGACAGTTTGGTGGAAATGATACCATTACATTTAAAGAGATACGACTTGATACGTTGGCACGTAGTGCTTATGTAAACGATAAACCAATCACACTCACACGGAAGGAATATGACCTTCTGTTGTTTTTTATCATTAACCAAGGCCGAGTGCTTTCCAAGGCCATTATTGCAGAACATTTATGGGGTGATGATAGTGACTTACTTGACAATTTTGATTTTATTTATGTACACATTAATAATCTAAGGAAAAAGCTCACAAAAGAAGGGGCTAAATATATACAGACCGCCTACGGTAGCGGTTATAAATTTATAGCAGATTAGTACCAAAAGTAAAAATAAAACACCTCTTTTGAGAAAGGCATCTAAAACCTTTCTGATTACCAGTGTCATTATTATGACGCTTTCTGGTATTGGTCTTTATTTTTATCTGAAACAATTATTACAAAATGAGATAGAAGAAGAGCTCTTTTCAAATAAAGACCGTGTAGAACATTTACTGGAACAAAATCCTAATCTGTTAGGCGTCCCCCCAATAATGATGGCCGAAAAAACAGAAAAACCACACAAAAACATTCTCGTAGATACGCTTATCTATGATCCACTTCAAGATGAAATAGAGCTTTTTAGGCAATTATCTGGAACAAAAAACATCAATGGACAAGAATATAAGGTCACCGTGCGGTCAATGGTAATCGAATCGGAGGACATTTTATCTACCATTGTGTTTATGTTTTTGATGGTAATATTCCTTGCTTTTATTTTCTTGTTCTATCTTAACAAATCCCGGAATAAAAAACTTTGGAAGCCTTTTTTTAGTAATCTTGAACGGCTTAAAAAATTTTCCTTAAAGGCTGATAGCCCATTGACCTTTGAAGATTCTGAAATATTGGAATTTTACGAACTCAATAAAGAGATAAAAATACTGACATCAAAAATCCAGACAGATTATCGTAACCTCAAACAATTTACCGAAGATGTCTCTCACGAAATGCAAACACCACTAGCTATTATGCAAGCTAAAATTGATACGGTGATCAATGATGCCGAAATAAACGAAGTGCAATTCCATCAATTTTCCTCCCTACAATCTGATATTTCACGTTTAAAGCAGCTTAATAAGAAACTAATTCTTCTTGCTAAAATTGAAAACGATCAATTCACAGCGAATGAGACAATTTCAATTAATAATATTGTTGAAGAAACGATTGAAAACTTTAAAGAACTCACATCAATCGATATTCAGCTTAAGGAACAGAATACGATTAATATAATAATGGATCCTTCCCTTGCAACGGTTTTGTGCAACAACCTATTATCTAATGCAGTCAGACACAATCTTAATAATGATCGTATACTTATTACTATTTATGATACAAAGCTACAAGTCATAAATAGTGGAAATGAAACTTTAGACCGACCCGATCAGGTTTTTGAACGTTTTTATAAAGAAAGTAGGCGGAAAGACTCAACTGGATTGGGGCTTTCCATTGTTAAGAAAATTTGCGACTATTACGGGTTTTTGCCTTCATACCGTTTTCGGGCTTCAACAGAGTTACAGGAAGGACAAGGAAAGCATATATTTCAAATAGATTTCAATCTAAAAATGTAATTATCAGCAATAAGGGGAAAATTGCTACCAATAGAATCTCTTTAGAATCCCTTAAAGCCATCTTTAGAATTACAACGTAAGTTTACTCTATAACTAAAAAATATAATACAATGAAAAAAGCAATTTTAGGTATAGGCTTGCTATTTTTGGCCATTACCGCAGTAGCATTTACTACGAGAAACCAAGAGAAAGTACCCCAAACCGTAAAGAATGCTTTCGCTAAAAAATTCCCAACCGCAAAAAAGGTAGATTGGGGAAAAGAATCTAATGATGAATGGGAAGCCGAATTTAAAATGGACAATAGGGAATATTCCGCAAATTTCCTGCAAAATGGAACCTGGATGGAAACCGAGCACGAGATTGAAAAATCGGAAGTACCAAACACGGTAATTTCATCCCTTAAATCGAATTTCCCAGGGTATGATATTGAAAGTGCCGAAATGACCGAAACTACAGACGGCAAGTTCTACGAGTTCGAGATCGAAAAAGGAAATAGCGAAATGGAAGTGGTTATAGACAACAATGGCAAGGTGGTTAAAAAGTATTCCGAAGAAGATGAGGAAGTTGATGAAGATTAAATTTTTTCTTTGATTAAATTTGTAATGTCCAAATCTATACCTGATTTGGACATTTTTTTATAATTTGTTCTTAACCCAATTAACTGTTCTAATACTCCTTCTTCAAGTTTTATATTTGGATAGTAATTCAGTAATTTTTGAGCTCAATAATCGCCTTGGTTCTTAATTGATCACCTGAACGAGGAGGTTTTTCTTCAATTTTGATAGAGGTTTCAAGCAACCTTTCTATAACTGTTATTGCTTGCCCGTTTGTGTATTCCTTATCCGTTCTCAGATTGATGTCCTGACCGTTAGGTTTATGGCAATATTTTCAAAATAGGTAAATCTTAAAAATTGCTTTAGAATGCTTGTTTATTATTAAATCCATTTTTGAAATTAAACAATGAGCGAAACCTTTACCATTATAGTCCCTGTTTATAATGAAGAAGAAAATTTACGACGAGTTGAAAAAGAACTCCAAGAGTACATAGATTGCGCAGAAATACCTACTTCGGTTTTATTTGTAAATGATGGATCCAAAGATTCAAGTTTGAGCATTATAAGACAAATATGTGATCAAAGCCTTGTATTCAACTACATTGATTTTGACCAAAATTATGGTTTGAGTACTGCTATAAAAGCTGGATTTGACTATGCCGAGAGCTCGCTTATAGGCTACATCGACTCAGACCTTCAAACTAGTCCAATGGATTTTAATCTCCTGCTGGAATATATTGATGAATATGATTTAGTTACAGGAGTTCGTTCCAATAGAAAAGACAGTTTTACCAAAAACCTGTCCTCTATAATTGCCAATGGCGTACGCCGCAGTTTCACCCACGATGGTATGGACGACACAGGTTGTCCACTTAAAATTATTAAAAGAGACTGTGCCAAACGCATTACGATGTTTAAGGGACTGCACCGCTTTTTACCAGCAATGGTTCTCTTGCAAGAAGGAAAAGTGAAGCAAGTACCGATACAACATTTTCACAGGATTGCCGGTAAAGGGAAATTTGGTTTGTGGAACCGCCTGCTCGGCCCCTTAATGGATTGCTTTGCTTTCTTATGGATGAGAAAAAAATATATTAACTACAAGGTTGAGGATAAGGGGTGAATATTTGGTTGATATATAGTATTGGTTTTACTGCCCAACTCCTATTTTCAGGGCGCTCCATCTTGCAATGGGTTCTTTCTGAAAGGAACAAACGTGTGCTCACCCCGGTGCTTTTCTGGCAATTGAGCTTAATTGCATCATTTCTCTTATTTGTGTATGGTTATTTAAGAAATGATTTTGCGATAATGCTGGGACAGATTTTGACATATTTCATCTACATACGAAATATGCACTTACAAAATCAATGGATTAAATTTCCAAAGCTTTTACGTTGGTTCTTGTATCTATTTCCATTCATTATTCTCTATATTGGTTATAACAACAAAGTATATGACCGCGTTTTGTTGTTCCAGAATGAAAATATCCCATTTTGGTTATTGATACTTGGTATCATTGCACAAACAATCTTCACTTTGCGTTTTGTATATCAATGGTTCTACAGCGAAAAACGAAAAGAGTCTTAGCTCCCTATGGGCTTTTGGATATTAAGTTTAACAGGCTCAACGCTTATACTTTTCTATGCGGTTTTGCGAAAAGATCCTGTATTACTAGCAGGTCATTTACTCGGGATTTTTCTTTACACAAGAAATATTTTACTATTAAAAAAAGAAAAAACACTTCTTTAGATTTGCTTTAGATTCCGTTCAGGTTTTAATAAGAATCCCTTTCCTCATTTGCATTCTAAAAATGTAGATGTGACGCTTAAAAATTCCACCGACCGTTATTACCTTTTATTTCTTTTTATAGCCTTTCTTATACTTATTATAGGATTGGGAAGTTATGGGCTTGCAGAAACCAGTGAAGCTCGTTATGCAGAAATAAGCCGTGAAATGTTATTGAACGGCGATTACCTTAACCCTGAACTGTTGGGAATTTTTCACTTTCACAAGCCCCCCATCACCTATTACATTACAACTTTGGGTTATCAAATTTTTGGTGTTAATGAGTTCGGCGCTCGCTTCTTTTTGCAAGTGGCCATTATCATTCAGTTGTTATTAATATATCGTTTGGCATATTTACTCTATAAGGACAAGCGTATTGCCTTCATAGCAGGATTAGTATATTTTTCGTTTCCAATAGTCTTAATTTCAAGCCGTAACCTGACCACCGATGCATTCCTGACAACTTTTATCCTTGGAGCTATATATTGTTGGCAAGTGTATGACCATAAAAATAAGACTGTCTTTTTATACTTTTTTTATACTCTCGTGGGGGTTGCCTTATTGACCAAAGGACCGGTCGCCCTTCTATTTGTTCTTGCTTATATCATTACCAGAAAATTGATTTATGGAGATGGGGCGAAAATTACCAACCACCACGTAATTGGTTTTGTATTGTGCGCCTTAATAGGGGCTAGCTGGTATATAGCAGTAATTATGGAGCACCCCAAAATTTGGGATTATTTTATCAATAAACAGCTTGCGGGGAGGATGACAGGTAACGCATTTAAGGAAAGGTCGAAACCTTTTTGGTACTATTTCCCAATTTTGCTTGGCCTGCTTTTACCTTGGTGCTTATCACTAATTTCAAACTTTAAAAAGTATATAAAATCATTTTTTGCAAAGCAGAAGGAAACCAAAGTGTTAATCTATTCAAGTGCTATTTTGTTTTTTTTATTTTCTGCATTCAGCACAAAATTGATACTGTACATCTTGCCAATTTTCTGGATGGTTGCAATAATTATAGCGGTCGGGTTACCTAAGATTTCCAATACTTCTAAAAATATCGTAAATCTTACTTATGCCTCATTATTGACAATGCTTTTTGTTGGTCTGGTTTTTAGCTGGATTTTCAAAACCAATATGGAAAATGTTTCAATAAAAACACTTATAGTAGCACTTATTTCCCTTATCATTTTTGGATTAGTATATCATTTTATTGAAAATGAAAAGTTTTATAAGCCCCCTGTATTGGCCGCAACATTTGGCGGTGCAATAATTTTGATTTCAACTTCTTTTATGTCACATAATAGTCCCGTGACCAATTCTACGAAAGATATGGTTAAATTCATAGACAATGTTTCCAACGAAAGGAACAAAACTATTTTAGTTTACGATTACCTTCTCTCGTCTATTCCGTTTTATACTAATGATACCTTAATAACCCTAAAATATTCCCATCATACTACCCAGCGCGAAACACAATTTGAAAATAATGACACTTACAAACAAAATCTTTGGGATATGCATAAAGAAACCGAAATAAATAAGCTTTCTAAAATTTCAAAAAAACACTCCACCTATCTCCTTGTTCGCAATAAACGGGATTTAGATAAAAAATTTTCCTTTTTAAAAGAAAATTTCGACAGCGAAAAGCACTATCAAAAGTGGACGTTATATTACCACAAATAGGTTTATAACACTTTAGATTTCCTTTAGATTCTCTTCAAATTTCAAAAAGATTGGTAGGTTATTTTTGGTCAAAATTAAAATCATAAGCCTATAGGCCAAAGGTTACAGTCGGCATAACACAATAATTGTTTCCAATATTATTTTAAAAAATATGGCATTACAAACAGAATTTAAGGTACAGGGGGATTTCCTTTTTAAGAACCGTAGCTATTTACCGCTACTTTTTCTGGCAGCGGGATTCGGCGTGTATCTATATGGGATATATTTTGAGCCACGGCAAGTTGAAAAAGTACCTGAAGGTTATTATCAGTTTACCTGTTTAATGTTGAGTCTCTTGGGTTTGCTTATTCGGGTAACCACTATAGGGTATACACCTAGAAACACATCTGGCAGAAATACAAAAAACGGTCAAATAGCAGATGAATTGAATACCACTGGAATGTACTCGCTCTTGCGCCACCCTTTATACTTAGGGAATTTCTTTATGTGGTTCGGGATAGCAATGCTTACTGGAAATATTTGGTTTACAGTAGCTTTCGTATTGCTATACTGGTTGTACTACGAACGCATTATGTATGCTGAAGAAAGCTATTTGATCAAAAAATTTGGCACAGATTACCTAAGGTGGTCAGCCATTACACCCGCTTTTATACCAAATTTTAAAAATTACCGCAAGGCAAAATACCCTTTTTGCCCTAAAAAGGTCCTGAAAAAAGAAAAGAATGGGTTCGCGGCCATATTTATTGTTTTCTGGTTTTTCGAATGGATTGGCGGTATGGTTGAAAAACAAAAAATAACCGTTGAATTTAATTTTTGGTTTTATGCTGCCATAGCAAGCTGTTTCATATATCTCATTTTAAAAATAATGAAAAAGGGAAGTATGTTGACCGAAACCAATGTTTAGTGATCTAAAGTTTAAAATATAAGTGTTATTGTTATGGATAATTTGGGATTAATAGAAAAAACGAGGGTTTATTGCAAAAGTACAATGGAAGCCAACAGATGTAAGTATCTACCCTTCCACAATTGGCAGCACGCCAAAGATGTTGCGCGTAATTCAAAATGGATAGCCCAACACGAAAACCTTCCTGAAGATATAATGGAAGAGCTGGCCATTGCATCTTATTTTCACGACCTGGGACATATTAATGGTGCTACCAATCACGAAGAGCTGAGTTGTGAATATGCCCGAAATTTCCTTTCTAATGAAGACTTTCCGGAGGAGCGTATTATTAAGGTCCTTAAAAATATACAGGCAACCAAAATGCCTCAAAATCCAGAAACCGTATCACAAAAAGTTATTTGTGATGCAGACCTTGCCCATCTGGGCAAAAAAAATTTTCTTGTTAAGAACGCAAAGATTCGTAAAGAGTGGGCTCTATTCAATAATCAAAAATTTTCTGATGAGCAGTGGGTAGTAATGAATATCAAATTCTTAAACAAACATAACTTTCATACAAACTACGCCAAGAAATCCTATTCTGCACAAAAGTTGAAAAACATAAATAACCTCAAACAACTTCTAAACTAATTTGGTTTCGATCTAATAATGATTTAAATATGCAGATTTTAAGATATTTCAGATTCCTAGAAGACAAAGAAAAAGCTTACCATTTATTAATTATATTAACCCGTTGTGCATTTAGGCAATATTGATTTTTAGGTTATTGATATTTCTGTTGAATTCAAATATGTTTATATATTGAATGACCGTCATAGCCGTAATCTTAGATAATATTCTGTTTTTGA
>Ga0114902_1000016_pt1 | contig 184297 bp, 165 predicted proteins | sample MalvireepMed_s12_FD_87291 | JGI IMG/M metagenome (GOLD analysis project Ga0114902, IMG submission 87291) | Marine viral communities from the Global Malaspina Expedition - Malaspina viral metaG DeepMed_s12 | ecosystem: Environmental > Aquatic > Marine > Oceanic | place: Mediterranean Sea... | reverse complement strand
TATCGCTTCAATGGCTACTTTGGCCTTAAAGGATGCGCTGAATTTTCTTCTTGATGTTTTCATATTGACAGGGTTAAAATTACAACTTAATTTCCTGTCCTAAATTTGGGGAGTATTATACTAAACCAATACTTCGTTTTCTAAAAGCTGAATTTGATCTTTCAAACGTTCCACAACAATATTCATCATTCGTTTATTTAATGCGGAAGAATTTTCAATATAAATAAGATATTCATCAACTGTAAACTGACCAATAATAATTCCTTTTAAGGAGTTTCGAAACTTAATGTCTTTCTGAATGGCGTTTTCAATATAATGAAACCTTTTTTCAAGCGAAAAAGTGAAGAATACACCTTTGTGCTTATTTGCATAATTCTTAAAAGCTTCTAATAATAAATCGTTTTGCAATTTAATAACGGGTCGTAGCGTAACGTTTTGGAAACGCTCGTCTTTGCTCATTGAATCGTAAATAATTGCTGATGGAATTTCTGGACGTACACTTAGTAAATCCGATGTTCTAGTGTCCATAATTGTGAAGTTTTACTAAAGGTATAAATTATTAAAGCGCTTAAAATTGATAGCGTTAGATAGTTTTCAACGATGTTATAAACAAATAACATTCTTTTAAGAAGAGAAAGAAATGCAAAATGGTAAATTAGTGTACTGCTTCAGCGTAAGTTTTGAAGTGTTAAAAATTGGTTATTGAAAAATATAAGTTATGATTCACTCTATAAATCCTTATACAGGAGAAAAGATATATAGTTTTACCCCTTTGTCAACAAAAGAAATTTCAGAAAAGATTGATGAAGCAGATTTAGTTCAGAAAGAGTGGAAGAAAACATCTTTTAGGGAACGAGCTAAATTAATGACGAAAGCTGCAGAGGAATTAAAAAAGAGAAAAAAAGCATATGGCGAAGTAATTTCAAAGGAAATGGGAAAGCCTATAACACAGGCTATTGCTGAGGTAGAAAAATGTGCGTGGGTATGTGAGTATTATGCAGAAAATGCAGCAAGTTTTTTAAAGGATGAGTTTATTGAAACAGATGCCCAAAAAAGTTATGTTTCTTATAATTCTTTAGGAGTTGTATTGGCTGTAATGCCATGGAATTACCCTTTTTGGCAAGTGTTTAGATTTGCAGCTCCAGCATTAATGGCTGGAAATGCAGGAGTATTAAAGCATGCTTCATCAGTAATGAAAAGTGCAAATAATATTCAAGAAGTATTTGAAGAAGCAGGGTTTCCTAAAGGATTGTTTCAGAATTTAGTTATTGGGAGCGATAAAGTAGAATCTGTAATTAAAAATAAAAAGATTAAAGCAGTAACCTTAACTGGGAGTAAACCAGCAGGGAGCGCTGTTGCTGGTGTTGCAGCTCAAGAAATTAAAAAAGCAGTACTAGAACTTGGTGGAAATAATGCTTTTATTGTTTTAGATGATGCAGATTTAGAAAAAGCAGTAGAAGTAGGAGTAAATGCACGCTATCAAAACACTGGTCAGAGTTGTATTGCGGCAAAACGATTATTATTACAAGAGGATATTGCAGAAGCTTATTTAGAAAAATATGTAGAGAAAGTAAAAAAACTTAAGAGTGGAAATCCTTTAGAAGGAGATACTTATATAGGAGTATTAGCAAGAGAAGGCTTGGCAAAAGATATAGAAAAACAAGTTAATGACTCAGTAAAAATGGGAGCGAAGCTTTTATTAGGAGGAGAACGTAAGGGAGCTTATTATGCTCCAACAATTATTACAGATGTTACAGATGAAATGCCAGTTTTTAAAGAAGAGACTTTTGGACCAGTAATTGCTGTGAAAACATTTAAAACATTTGAAGAAGCTATAGAAATTTCCAATAATTCTGAATTTGGTTTAGGAGTTTCCATATTTTCAAAAAACATTAATAAAGTACTGGAAAACGTTTCTAAGTTTGAAGAAGGTGCAGTATTTATAAACGAACTTGTAAAATCTGATCCGAGGTTACCTTTTGGAGGCATTAAAACTTCTGGTTTTGGGAGAGAGCTAAGTAGTTTTGGTATTAAGGAGTTTGTAAATATAAAAACGGTCTATGTAAAATAAATAAAGCCTCCTAGAACATAGGAGGCTTTAAATTATCTACAGCATATTAACTATTAATATCCAGGATTCTGCGTTAATGTAGGTTGTCCGCTTTCATCAACACTTAAATCAATTTGCGCTTGAGGAATAGGATAGTATTCGCTTCTTCCAGGAATAAACTTTCCACCTCTTACGTCGGTTGTAATGCTACCTTGATAAGCAAAATATGCATTTAAAGTTTGTTCAGCAATACCCCAGCGTACGAGGTCAAAGAAACGATGTCCTTCCATGGCTAATTCTAATTTTCTTTCAAAATAAATAGCTTTTAAAGCATTTTCTTTACTTCCAAATTGAGCAGTTGTATATTCGCTAATATTATAATTAGCAGCATTAGTGCTTTCGTCAAAACCAGCTAGTGGATCACTAGGGTCTATATAATCTTTTAAGAATCCATCTGGATTAGCAGCTCTTCTTCTCACACGATTAACGTATTCCATAGCTACAGGCAGGCTTCCTGCTTGTGCTTCTGCCTCGGCAGCCATTAGTAATACATCTGCAAAACGGATAATATGTACATTTATAGCAGTACCAGGTGCCCAAGAGCTTTGATCCGCATATTGATCTTGAGTTGCTTGCCAATAAATATTCTTTTTAGGAGCATATGGACCTCCGTAAGCTTGATCTCTAACCCAAGCAGCGCCAGGATGATAACCCCAATCGTGGAAAGGAACACCTCTACGACCAGCTGTCCAGTCTACTCTAGGATCTAAAGAACCTGTATATGGAGTAAAAGAAGCATCAGCAGAAATACCCATATCGTTTTTAACAGGATCTTGATTGTAGCTATCTAAATCTGGAAGACCTGTAGTCTCATCAGTTTTATAGGAATTAACCAAATCTTGTGTTGGCTGTAAAAAGCCACAACATCTAAACGGGCTGTTATATGGGAAATTTAACTTCCCCCCTTGATTAGAGTTTGTAATTAATCCAGTACCATCATTAGCAACCATTTGAATATCAAATACAGTTTCTGCATTGTTTTCGGTGGCAGCGTCAAAGTTATCTTTAAAGTTAGCTACTAAGTCATATTTTTCACCAGCAGAATTTACACCCATATTAATTACATCAGTAAAAATTGTTTTAGCTTCTCCAAATTTTTGTTGATATAAATATGTTTTTCCTAAATATGCCGCAGCAGCCCACTTATTTGCTCTAGCAAACTCACCTTGCGTAGGCGCTAGATTATCATAAGCATATTGAAAATCTGCTTCAATCATCGGCCAGATATCTTGATCGTTTGGCTGCTTTGGAGTTTCGGTGGTCTCATCAATCCAAGGAACCATATTAAACATTTTCTTTAGCTCAAAATAATAGTGACCTCTTAAAAAACGTGCCTGACCAGCAATACTTTTTCTATCAGCTTCAGAAACATCTTCTGCTTTTTCTAATATACTTAGTGTATTGTTACATCTAGCAACTCCTTCATATAAAGCTTTCCATTTAGTATTAAAAAAACCATTGGAAGGATCTGTTGTAAATTTAGCAATTGGATCTATTGCAGGCTGATCCCCTCCAAAACTTCCTTTGCTAGCAGTTCCTCCAGCTACAGCTCCGTAAATCCAGTTGTCTGGAGCAGATTCCCAAGGGTTACCCCCCCCAAGAGCAGAATCATCTCCTTGACCATCTAATGCACCATAAGCTCCAATAAGAAGTTTTTCAACTCCATCTTGGTTTGCTACTACATCTTCACTCAATGCACCTAATGCTGGTTGCTCTAAAAAGCTATCAGCACAAGAGGCAAATAAAAGTATTAGAGTTAAAATAGGTACATATAAACTTCCTATTTGTTTTATAATTTTCATATGTTTTATATTATTTCGGTTCATGATTAAAATATTACATTAAGTCCTAATAAAATTTGTCTTTGATTAGGGTATGCTCCTTCGTCAATACCAAAATTAACAGTGTCTCCAGAGATTTCTGGATCTAAACCAGAATATGAAGTAATAGTAAATGCATTTACCATTTGGGCGTATAACCTTAATTTTGTGATATTAATTTTATCTAATAAAGAGCTTGGTAGCGTATATCCTAATTGTATTTGTCGAGCTCTTAAATAAGAACCATCTTCCACAAAATAAGAATTAGGAACATTAGCAGTACTAAACGAACCTGTAGTTTCCTGGATAGGAGCAGAAGCATTTGTGTTTTGTGGAGTCCAAGAGTCGTATAAGGCGGTATGACTTTTTGCTCCTTGGAAAGAACTGTAGAAATCGGTCCACCAACGAACATTGTTCCAGATATCGTTTCCTTGAGATCCATATAAAAACATACTAAAATCTAGATTTTTATAGATAAGTTCAATATTTATCCCGTAGGTGAAATCTGGATTTGGATTTCCTAAAAATGTTCTATCCTGATCGTCAATAATATTATCTCCATTAATATCTTGGTATCTAAATCTACCAACGGCTACGTCGTTTTGATAGGTGGCATTTGAGTTTCCTGTAGCTGCAATTGCATCGGCATTTGCTTGATCAATTTCATCTTGAGAATCCCAAAAGCCGTCAACTTGATATCCAAAGAACTGACTTACTGAATTGCCTTCCGCATTTCTAATAATAGAACTACCATTAAAACGTCTTCCTTCTAAGTCAAAATACTGGAAACCATCTGCAACTTTAACAATTTCATTATCGTAAGTTGTAAGAGTTAAAGTGGTGTTTAATCTTAAATCTTTTCCTAATTTAAAATAGGTTGATAAATCCATATCAAATCCACTATTTGTCATTTCTGCAATGTTTACATAAGGAACAGTTGCTGTACCAACAGTTGCAGGTAAGTTAGGATTGAATAAAAGGTCTTCAATATCTTTTCTATAATAATCTGCAGTTAACTGCACTGTACTATTAAAAAGAGATAAGTCAATACCGATGTTTGAATTGATATTTTTTTCCCATTTTGCATCAGGATTTCCTATTCTTGTTTGTTGGAATCCTTCAGAGATGGAAGAATTTCCGCCTCCAATTGCATAGAAAGAAGTTCTGTTGTTACCTCCAAATGTTGTAAATGCATTGGCTGGATCTACGTTTAATTGATTCCCCATAACTCCATATCCACCTCTTATTTTTAAATCATTTAACCAATTTGTTTCTGGAAAAAAACTTTCGTTTGTTACATTCCACCCCGCACTAAATGCAGGAAACCATCCAAATTGTTCATTCAAAAATCTAGAAGAACCATCACGTCTTACAGTAGCACTTACTAAATATCTGTCGTCATAATTATAATCAAGTCTACCAAACACAGAAGAAAGTGCATCAGCATATTTAAAACTGTAATTTGTTTGAGTTCCAGAACCCGTGTCTAAGGTTACATAATCTGGATCAAAAGAGAAATAGCTTTGTGTAGTTCCTCCAACTTCTCGTCCTTTGTTTTGGTACGCTTCTGTACCAAGAAGAACGGTTAGGTTATGAACATCATTAAAACTATTTTGGTATTTAACGGTATTTGTCCATGTCCAATTAAAGTTCGTAGCTGCTGCTTCAGTATACTGGTTTACAGATAAGTTTTCAGAATTTTCATATTCAGGAAACTGGAAGGAATTAAAGGTATTGGAATAATATTGTCCTCCAAAACTAGTTCTGAAAGTGAAATGATCTAAAAAGTCTATTTCAGCAAAAATATTTCCAAATACTCTAGAAGAAACCCCTCTATTGTTACGTAATCTATCTTGAATAGCAACTGGGTTTTTAGCATTTCCTAATCCACTTCCAAAAGAACCAGCATAATTTCCCATGATGTCGTGAACAGGAATAATAGGTTGATTTCTAAAGGCCATTCCAATAGCGCTTCCTTCTGTAAGTGCATCAATTTGTGGATTATCTCTAATAGTGAAACTCATGTTTTCTCCAATTCTAATATTCTCTCCAATATTGTAAGAAGAATTAGCACGGATAGTATAACGCTTCAAATAGGTGTTTTCTAAAGTACCTTCTTGATCAAAATAATTTAAAGAAAACATATAGCTTCCTTTTTCGGTTCCATTACTAACCGATAAGTTATGACTTTGAATACTTGCAGGACTAAATATTTCTTGAAACCAATTAGTCCCTTGCTTATTAGCCTTTACAATTCTATAGAAATTATCAATATCACTTGGGTTGGTGTATTCTGGATTTACGTTGTAAAGTGCCTCGTTAACTGTATTAGCTCCCACAGGGGCTATGTAGTTAGGTAAAACAGGATTTGCACCGTTTCCGTATTGAGAACTTGAAGGCGCTGTCCCTGGATTTGTATTACGTTGTGCTATCCAATTTAAGTCGGCCATTTCCTGAGAATCTAAAATATTCCATGGATTTCCGCTTTGTACCAATTGCATTCCATAATAAGTATCGTAAGAGATTTTCATTTTACCTTTTCCTTTTTTAGTGGTAATAATGATAACTCCATTAGCAGCTCTAGAACCATAAATAGAAGCAGAAGCAGCATCTTTTAATACTTGCATTGTTTCTACATCATTTGGATTTAAATCTCCAATTCCGTCTGTAGGAATACCATCTACTACATATAGAGGAGTATTGTTTCCAAACGTATTAGCGCCACGTATTTTTACTTGAGGAGCTTCTCCTGGTTGTCCACCTCCAGTAATAGTAACCCCAGAAACTCTACCTTGAAGCTGATTGGTAACTTCAGCACTAGGCTGTTGTACTAATTCATCTGTTTTAACTACAGAAATAGCTCCCGTTAAGTCTTGCTTACGTTGCGTACCGTAACCTACAACTACAATTTCATCAAGAGCGGTGACATCTTGAGAAAGAGTTGCATTGACTTCTGTTTGTCCGTTTACAGGAATTTCTTGGGTTTGAAACCCTATGTAAGAAAAAGACAAGACAGCATCACTACTTACCGAGATAGAATAATTTCCATCAAAATCTGTAGTAGTACCGTTTGTACTGCCTTTTTCAATTACAGTTGCTCCTGGAATAGGAGTTCCGGTTTCTGCGTCTATTACAGTTCCGGTTACTTGTTCTTGATCTTCCGATTGTTCTTTAATCAGATCCCCTTTGTTAGCGTACATACTTACACTAAAAAGTGTTAGCAGTAAAGGGAAAAATAGCTTTTTGAAAGTTGTCAAATAGTTTTTCACACATTTAATTTTGGTTAAACATTTAGTTAGCAGAATTATGTTAATGATATCATAATTCGGTTAAAAATAGGTAAAATTTAATGTAATTGTAAAATTTTTATTCAAATAATTAGAGATTTATCATTATTGATATGTATAAATTATGAATTTAATAATAGTGTATTTTCGTACGAAAATAATCGATGAAGTATTAATGATAAATTAATGAAAGATTAATGGTATGTTATTTTAAAGATTAAAAAATTATTAACTCTTGTACTATGTTTGAATTTTATAACTTTATATAAATTTTATTAAAATGAAGTTTGGAAAAGTAAATAACCCAGAAAACATAGATTTTTATCTCTGTGAGGATCACCCAAATACGAAGAAAACCTTAGCACGTTTTAAGGAAGAAAAGTTAGAATTTAGTGTTCATGTAGGATGTGCAAAATGGAATAAACAGGATTTAAAGAATTTTTATCCTCGGGGAACAAAAGATGAGCTTGTTTATTACGCAACTCAGTTTAATTCTATTGAAATGAATTCTACTTTTTATCGAAATTTTCCAATTGAACAATTTGAAAAATGGTATGATAAGGTTCCAGTAGATTTCAAGTTTTTTCCAAAAGTAAACCAAATGGTTAGTCACATGAAAAGACTTATAGATTTTGAAAATTTTTTACCTGAATATCTGGATGGAGTGGTTCATTTTAAAGATAAATTAGGAACAATATTCTTACAGATGCACAACAATTTTGGACCTAAAAATTTTGATAGAGTAGTGGCCTTTGTTGAAAGTTGGTCAAAGGAACTTCCGTTGGCTGTTGAATTTAGACATACAGACTGGTTTAATGATGAGGTGGTTGCAGAAGAATTATATAATTTATTAGAAGAAAATAATGTTGCAAATATTTTGGTTGATACTGCTGGGAGAAGAGATTTATTGCATATGAGGTTAACTAATAATGAAGCTTTTATTAGATATGTAGGAGCAAACCATCCCACAGATTATAAACGTTTAGACGATTGGATTGAACGCATAAAAGTATGGAAAACTCAAGGTTTGTCTAATGTGAACTTTTTTGTGCATCAAAATTTAGAAGAAGCTTCGCCATTGCTATCGGCTTATTTTATTAAAAAGCTCAATAAAGAGTTGGGAACGGATCTAGTGGTTCCAAAAACTAAAGATGGGGATGTGCCAACACTTTTTTAAATCCTTAGTAAGGGTTTATTAAGAATTGCCTAAAAATTTTTAATTGATTATAAACATAAATTATGTTAGGAGTTATTTAGTTTACTTATATCTGTTCCAGAAGGCGATTCAAATATTTCTAAATCAAAGTGCGGAACTGCAGCAATGATATGTTCAAAAATATCGGCCATAATACGTTCGTAATTTTCCCAGCGTTTATCACTAGAAAACACATAAATTTCTATTGGAATACCTTGTGCTGTAGGTGCTAAATGTCTTGTCATCATTAGCATATCTTTATTGGTAGCAGAATGATTTTGTAAGTATAAATCGCAGTACTTTCTAAAAATCCCAAGGTTGGTTTGATTTCTTCCGTTTACAATGTTTAGGTCTTTATTATAACCTTGTTCTTTATTAAACTTATTAATGTCTTTTTGTCTAGTGTTTATATATTGCTGGACAGCTTGAATGCTACTATATTTTTCTAAATCTTCCGCAGAAAGGAATTTTACGCTTGCAGCCTTAATAAAAATAGATCTCTTAATACGTCTACCGCCACTTTCTTGCATTCCTCTCCAATTTTTAAAAGAATCAGAAATTAAAGCATAGGTAGGGATAGTAGTAATTGTATAATCGAAATTTCTAACTTTTACGGTAGCCAAATTAATTTCAACAACATCTCCATCGGCTCCATATTTTTCCATTGTTATCCAATCTCCAATTCTAACCATATCGTTAGCAGACGTTTGGATACTTGCAACAAACCCTAAAATAGTGTCTTTAAAAATTAAAAGTAAAATTGCAGAAGCTGCTCCTAAAGTAGTTAAGAATTTTACAATAGATATTCCAGCCAATTCCGAAAAGATAAAAATCAATCCGAAGAACCAAATAAATATAATTACTACCTGTGCATAACTATCAAGTGGTTTGTCATAAAATCTATCGGTAGTTCGTAAGTAATTTTTTGTTGTCCGTACAATACTTCTCAGGATAAAAACAACAAGAAGGATTAGGTAAATATCTGTTACCTTAGAAAAAAACACATGTAACCCTGGGAAATCTGTAAATACATAGGGTATCATATTCTTAATAATTATAAAAGGAATGATATGCGCTATGTATTTTGGAAAGTTACTTTTTACAAGATAATCATCAAAAGTGGTTTTACTTTTATTGGTAAAAGCTAAAAAGAATTTTACTACAAAAGTTCTCAGTAAAATGTCAATAATATATACAACAACGGTTACAACAACAATATTAACTAAAAGGTTAATTTTTTGTGCTGTTCCAATAGCGTAGCCACTATCTAGTAGCCAATCGTGTATATAACAACTTAAACGAGCAAGAAGTTCCTGATTTTCCTTCATAAAAATAATATTCTCTGCAAATTTAGTTTAAAAAGTAGAGAGGCAATTCAATTATGCCTTAGTTTTAAATTTTTTACTTTTCTTTTTATCTGGATTTGAAAACAATCGTTTAAAAAAGCCATCTCTTTTTTCTGGATTACAATCCAAGCTTTCCAATATCTCTTTAGAAGGTGTTTCAAACTTAGCTTGAGTAACAGGGTTTAATTCTTTCTCCCGATTCATTTTTTGCATCCATCGCCCAAAAATGGGGAGCGCAGCATTAGCGCCTTGCCCCATGGCTGTAGTTTTAAAGCCTATTTTGTGGTTGTCAAGCCCTACCCAAGTAACGCTAACCAGTTTAGGTGTAATTCCTACAAACCAAGCGTCTTTATTGTTTTGTGTGGTTCCAGTTTTACCCGCAATATCATTTTTTAAACCGTAACTATTTCGAAGTCTAGTAGCTGTTCCACTGTTAATTGTAGATTTCATCATTTGGAGCATAATCTCTCTTGTAGTATCAGAAAAAGCCTTCTCTCCTTCTTTTTCCTTCTGTTTATTCTCCAATAATACATTTCCTTTATCATCTTCAATTTTATTGATAAAAAATGGAGTAGTAGGCACACTATTATTTACGTAAGTGGTATAGGCTTTAGCCATTTCCATTAAGCTTACTTCGGCCGTTCCAAGCGCAATGGAAGGAACTTCTGGAAGGGTAGAGCTAATTCCCATTTTCTGCGCTTGTAAAATGGTATTTTGTATTCCTGCTTTTTCCAATACTTTCACTGCAATAGTATTTATAGAATTACTCAAGGCATATTCCATAGAATAGTTCATGTATTCCTCTTCTTCTTTGTTGGAAGCGTTTGTGGGTTCCCAACCTTTTAAATTCTCATAAGCAACTGGCGCCACCGAAAAATAGGTGCATGGATCGATTCCATTTTCCAAGGCAGTAGTATATACAAAAGGTTTAAATGTGGAGCCTACTTGCCGTTTACTTTGGATTACATGATCGTATTTAAAATATTCATAATTAATACCGCCAATCCAAGTTTTTAAAGCTCCATTTTTTGGATTTATAGCCACAAAACCACAATTAAGAAATTTTAAATAGTGCTGTAAACTATCAAGAGTACTTAAATTTTCTTTTGACTTTCCGTTCCAATTAAACACAGTAATTTCTTTTTTCTGCTGAAGGGAGTCTACTATTTGTTCTTTCTTTAATCCTTGAGTTTTTAGTTTCTTGTAAGCTATGGTTTTTGCAAGTTCTGTTTCAATCAAATCTTTGTCAGTTAGCCAAGGAGCATTTTTTCCATAACTTTCTTCAAACTGTTGTTGGAGCTTGCTCAGATGTTCTTGTACGGACTCCTCCGCCAATTTTTGCATCTCATAATTAATAGTAGTGTGGATTTTAAGCCCATCAGTATAAAAATTTATAGAAGTGTCTTTCTTTTCGTTATACTGTTTTAACCATTCTTTTAGGTACAAACGTACGTGTTCTCTAAAATAAGGAGCTAATCCGTCGTTATAACTATATTGCTGAATGTCTAGTTTTAAAGAATCTTTGGAAAGGGTATCATAAGCTTCTTCGTTTAAATATTCGTAGTTTTTCATCTGACTCAAAACTACATTTCTACGCTGTTTACTTCTTTCTGGAAACAACTTCGGATTGTAGTAGTACGTAGCCTTTAAAGACCCAACTAAAGTAGCCGCTTCAATGGTAGATAGATTTACGGCAGACTTATTAAAAAAATGCTTGGAGGCGCTTTCAATTCCAAAAGTATTATCGCTAAACGGAACGGTGTTTAAATAATGTAATAAGATTTCATCTTTGGAATACACATCTTCTAGTCGTTTTGCAATAATAGATTCTCTTAATTTATGTACAATAATACCAAGTGAACCTAAATTTTTCCGTGGATATAAATTTTTTGCTAGTTGTTGTGTTATAGTGCTTCCTCCTCCAGAAGATTCATCTTGTAGTAAAATCGACTTAAAAAATACTCTAAGCAAGCTGCGGTTGTCTACCCCATTATGCTCATAAAAGCGTGCATCTTCTGTGGCTACTAATGCATCTATTAAATTTTTAGGAATACTGTCAAAAGGAACAGGTTGGCGGTCGTTAATATATATTTTTCCAAGTAAGGTTCCATCGTCTGAAAGGATTTCTGTAGCCTGGTCGAGTTGTAAATTGGCTAATTCCTTTTCGTTTGGCATATGTCCCCATGCACCCAAATAAACGCTTAATATAAAAATTATAAATAGGCCAAAAAGACTAGCTATAGCTATTAAAATCTGTTTTTTATACTTCTTAAAGTAGGTTTTTATCATAATTACAAACAAACAAAATATTTAAATGAAGTTGGGTTAAAGGACTATTAAAGTTATCCTTCTTGATACAGTATGTACGAAAAAAAATCCCGCTTGGATGAAGCGGGATTTTTAGAATGAATATTTTTAAAAGAATTAAAAACTATCCTAAATACATTTTTAAAATTTTGCTTCGCGAATTATGTCGAAGTCTTCTAATTCCTTTTTCTCTTATTTGTCGCACACGCTCTCTTGTTAAATCAAAAACATCCCCAATTTCTTCAAGAGTCATTGGTTGCTGGTCGCCAATTCCGTAATTTAGTCTTATTACATCGGCTTCTCTAGTAGTAAGCGTTTCTAAAGCTCTATTTATTTCGATGTTTAACGAATCGTGTAAAAGATTTTTATCTGGATTTGGAGATTCTCCAGAACGAACAACATCATATAAATTAGAGGTTTCTCCTTCTTTTAAAGGAGCATCCATAGAAAGGTGTCTTCCAGAATTTTTCATGGACTGTTTTACATCTTTCACTGTCATATCAAGCTCTTTAGCTATTTCTTCTGCAGATGGAGCTCTTTCGTGTTCTTGTTCTAAAAAGGAGTATGCTTTATTGATTTTATTGATAGAACCAATTTTATTAAGCGGGAGTCTTACGATTCTCGACTGTTCTGCCAAGGCTTGAAGAATAGATTGACGAATCCACCATACCGCATAAGAAATGAATTTAAAACCACGGGTTTCATCAAATCTTTTGGCAGCTTTTACGAGTCCAAGATTTCCTTCATTAATTAAATCGGGAAGTTTTAATCCTTGGTTTTGATATTGTTTTGCTACTGAAACAACGAAGCGTAAGTTAGCTTTTGTCAACTTTTCTAAAGCAATTTGGTCACCTTCTCTAATACGTTGTGCCAACTCAACTTCTTCATCGGCTGTAATCATATCGATTTTACTAATATCTTGAAGATATTTATCTAACGATTTAGATTCACGGTTGGTTACCTGCTTTATAATTTTTAGTTGTCTCATATATTTTTTCTATATTTTGATAATAACCTCGCATTAGTACGATTTTTTTTTCAAAAAAGCAAATAAATGGGGGTCTTATTGACTTTTGGATAGATAAATTGGGTTAAATTTAAGAGTTGAGAGGATTTTCGTTGTTTTGTTAAGAAAATATTATAAAAAAAATGCCTGAGAAATTTACATCCTCAGGCATTACATATTTTACAAAGTTTGGATTATTTAATCTCTAAAACTTCAATCTCAAATATTAAATCTTTTCCAGCTAATGGATGATTTGCATCAACAACGATAGATTCGTCTTTTACATCTGCAACCACTAATTGGATTTCTCTTCCTTCTGGAGTACGAGAAACAAGTCCCATTCCTACTTCAGGTTTTATATCTTCTGGAAGTTCATTTTTTGGAATTTCTTGAAGTAATTCTTGTCTTACTTCTCCATAAGCTTCAGAAGATGGAATATTAATAGTCTTTTTTTCGTTAACCGCCATATTTAAAATTCCGTTCTCAAATCCAGGAATTAACTGACCCTCTCCAAGCTTAAATTCTAATGGTTCTCTTTCTAAAGAACTATCAAAAACTTGTCCGTCTACTAATTTTCCTGTGTAATGAACTTTAACTGTGTCGTTTTCCTTTACTTGACTCATATAAAAATTTTAATTGTGTTTGTAAACCGTTACAAACCTTTGTTTTTATTTAAGCCACGAAACTACAGTAAATTAATGGAAAGGCAATAGCAATAATGTTAAGGATTCTATAAAAGGCTAGTTATCAGTTATTTTGATGTGATAAAGTATAAGGAAATTAAGTTTCTTTGTTAATCTTATGTTTATCTAGGCTTAAAATTTCACTTTAACCATAAAACTAGCTAAATTTGCACGTTTAACTATTTACCATAATAATAAGTATGCTTACGATTAAAGAAGAAGATAAAAAGGAGCTCTACGACTATCAAAAAGGGGCCATAGACCAAATTTTTGATCGTATCCAGAATCAAGATAATAATTATCATCTGCTGTATCAATTGCCTACAGGGGGAGGGAAAACTGTAATATTTTCTGAAATTGTACGTCGCTACATTCAAGAATATAACAAAAAGGTTGTTGTGCTTACACATAGAATTGAGTTAAGTAAACAAACCTCAAAAATGCTGCGTGGCTTTAATGTAAAGAATAAAGTAATTAATAGCAAAGTAAAAGAACTTCCAGATCAAGCGGAGTATATGTGCTTTGTAGCCATGGTGGAAACTCTTAAAAATAGACTGAACGATAATAAACTGGAAATAGACGATGTTGGTTTGGTTATTATTGATGAGGCACATTATAATTCTTTCAGAAAATTGCTTTCCTATTTTAAGAATAGTTTTATTCTTGGAGTAACAGCAACACCATTGAGTTCAAATATAAAACTTCCGATGAAGGATAATTATAACGAACTTATAATTGGAGAGGCTATAAAAACGTTAATCCAAAAAGGCTTCTTAGCTAAAGCGGAAACCTATTCTTATGATGTTGGTTTAGGAACGCTTAAAGTGGGTATTAATGGAGATTATACCGTTAAATCTTCCGAAGCTTTGTACTCCAATTTAGAAATGCAAGAAAAGCTTTTATTTGCTTATGAGGAAAAATCTAAAGGGAAGAAAACGCTTATTTTTAATAACGGAATTAACACGTCTTGGTATGTTTATGAAATGTTTAGAGAGGCTGGATATCCTGTTCGTCATTTAGATAATACGCATAGTAATAAAGACAGAAAAGAGATTTTAAAGTGGTTTAAAAATACTCCTGATGCTATTTTAAGTTCGGTGAGTATTCTTACAACTGGATTTGATGAACCTTCTGTAGAAACCATTATTTTAAATAGAGCAACACGTTCTCTAACCTTATATTTCCAGATGATAGGTCGTGGATCAAGAGTTTTAGATGGGAAAGATAAATTTACTGTAATTGATTTAGGAAATAACGTGGCTCGTTTTGGTTTGTGGAGTGAACCAGTAGATTGGCAACATATTTTTAGGTATCCAGATTTTTACTTGGAGAATATTAAAGATGATGAGGAAATTGAAAGCAATTTTGTTTACGAAATGCCAGCTCAACTCCGAAAAAAGTTTGAAAAAACGGATGATGTTTCTTTAAATATTGAAGAAATTTATGATGAAACAATAAAAAAAGGATTGCGTTCAAAAATTATATTGGAGCGTTCTTTAAAACAGCATACAGAAATGTGTGTTGATAATAGTGAAGATGCTTATGAAGCTAGAATGCTTGCAATGGAGCTGAAAGACGATATTGATAGCAGAATTAAACGCTATTCATACTGTATAAGTAAAAGTACTAAAAATTACCGCGATTGGTTGGCGGAAGATTACTTTAGGAAACTTCGAATGAATATTGTGAAAGAATATCAGTCGTAAAACTATAATTGTATATTATTTAATTAGAGGCTATCTAAAAATTAATTCATAGTTGTCAAACTGAGCTTGTCGAACTGAGCTTGTCGAAGTTTTAAACAACTAACACTCAAAAAGTCCTTCAACAAGCTCAGGACGGCATATAGGTTTTAGATAGCCTCTTATTAATTGATTCTTTTTATTAGATAATTGACAAAAAAATTATTTTTTCATACTATCGCTTAGGCTTGTCTCTAAGCTTTTACGATGATAAATATCTCCAAATCCATCTATTATTTTTCCTTTATTATCTACTATTATAATTTTATTTAAGCTTTTTATAACCAAACTTCCTAGAAGTTCGTCAATATTATCAGTTTGGTATTGTTCTAAAGTATCTCCTAATTTAGAAATAGAAGCTAAATTTTGTAACCATTCTGACCGATCTTCGTTAACATTTATTCCTACATAATTATAATTAGGATAATCTTTCTTTAAGCGTTCAATTCGAGTTAAAACATTTGCTTGGTGGTCTCTTTGGTGGTAATTCCAAAAGTAAAAAACAGTATTCTTTTTGTAAGACATGGAGTCTATTGTAACCTTATTGCCTTTAATATCTACTAAATGAATAGGAGGCAGCGTTAGCCCTTTTTGTAAGTTCTGAACGTTTTGATAAAAATTATTTATCTCTTCTTCATGCTGATTTTTACCTGCGTATTTATGGAAGGCGTCCATAAATTCTTCATTATGTGCTCTTGAGTGTCTCCCTAATAGGAAAGAAAAAGCTACATTTCGAGTTAAATTATCTCTTATGGTTTTATTTTTTGTAACAACACTATCAATTAATTGTAGTTTATGAGTACTGTAGTGCAAAGAGCGTTCTATGTAATTTAAATCTCCATTACATTCATTTTTACAATAATTGTATGCAAGGTTGTTAAAATGAATTACTAGGTAATTAAAATATGGTTTGTAATACATTAACAACGTATCGTTATAATCAACTTCTTTTCTAAAGCTGTAAAAGTTAGCTGGTAAATTGGCTATTTTTGTTAAACCGTTTCTTCTTTTATTAATAAATGGATATTCTTCCATATCGGTAAAATATCTATAATTAACAGCGCCTTGTGCAATATGTTTGGCAATTGGAGATAAAGGATCTTTGGTATTAATATCGTTTAAGAGCGTTTCTTTCATGCTTTTAAGCGAATCAATTTTAGTTAAAAATTCTTCAGGAGAGAGTTCACTATACTTATTCACCGCTTTTTCTTCATCTTCATAAATAAGGAACATGTCTATCAAAAAATTATTTTTTTCTGAACCCATTCCAGAATACACCAAAGATTCATCAAAATCTAGGGTATTAAGTCGCATTAATAAGCTATCGCCTTTTTCTAATATAATGTATTGATACTCATTATGATCAAAGTGATAAAGACCATCTTTAACATTGTCTAATTTGAACGAAAAACGATTACTTTGGTCAATTTTTGAGGAATCTATAACATTATTATCATAGTACAAATAGACATAGTCGGAGTTAGGGTTGACAACCTCTCCGCCAAAATAAGTTTTTGTAGGAGACTCTGAACAACTATAGGTGAGGGCGATAATTAGCGCTAAAAAAGAGTACTTCATATAACGTTTTGATGTTTTTAAGCATCATATGTAACAAATCTATAAAAGCCGAGTATAGTTTAATGTTAACATGAAGTTAAATAAGTGTTTTTAACGTTTACCATTGTACCCTAATTGTGTGTTAATTTTGTTACTTTTGCAGCGCGAATAATTAAAAACAATAGTGAATGTTATCAGTTTCTAATTTATCTGTACAATTTGGAAAGAGAGTTTTGTTTGATGAAGTAAATGTTGCTTTTACTCAAGGAAATTGCTACGGAATTATAGGTGCTAATGGTGCCGGAAAATCAACATTTTTAAAAATATTATCTGGAAAGCAAGATCCCACTAGCGGACATGTTCATTTGGAACCAGGTAAGCGTATGTCTGTTTTAGAACAGGATCACTATGCTTATGACGATACTCCAGTTTTAGAAACTGTGTTAAGCGGAAATAAACCTTTGTTTGCCATAAAAAAAGAAATGGACGAGCTGTATGCCGACTATTCCGATGAAAATGCAGATAGAATAGGGGAGTTGCAAGTTCAGTTTGAAGAAATGGATGGCTGGAATGCCGATAGTAATGCTGCTGCTTTACTGTCTAACTTAGGAATTTCTGAAGATTTACATTATAGTTTAATGTCGGATTTAGATGGGAAACAAAAAGTACGTGTTTTATTAGCACAAGCGTTATTTGGAAATCCAGATGTGCTTATTATGGATGAGCCTACGAACGACTTGGACTTTGAAACCATTTCTTGGCTTGAAAATTTCTTAGCTAATTATGAAAATACGGTAATAGTTGTTTCTCACGACCGTCACTTCTTAGATGCTGTTTGTACAAGTATTGCAGATATAGATTTTGGAAAAGTAAATGTGTACAGTGGAAACTATACTTTCTGGTATGAAAGTAGTCAGCTTGCCGCTAGACAAAGAGCACAACAAAATAAAAAGGCAGAAGATAAGGCTAAAGAATTAAATGAGTTTATTCAACGTTTTAGCGCCAATGTAGCAAAAAGTAAACAAGCTACATCTCGTAAAAAAATGTTAGAAAAATTAAAAGTAGATGAGATAAAACCTTCTAGTAGACGTTATCCTGCTATTATTTTTGAGCGTGAGCGTGAGGCTGGAGACCAGATACTAAATGTGGAAGGATTAACTGCTAGTATTGATGGGGATGTTTTATTTAATGGAGTAGATATTAATTTGGCAAAAGGAGATAAAGTGGCTATTATTTCAAAAGATTCTAGAGCAACTACTGCTTTTTACGAAATTATAAACGACAATCTTAAGCCAGACTCTGGGAAATTCCAATGGGGAATTACAACCACTCAAGCTTATTTACCAGCAGATAACGCTTCCTTTTTTGATAATGATGATACGTTAGTAGATTGGTTACGCCAATATGCAAAAACAGAAGAAGAAAGAGAAGAGGTGTTTGTTCGTGGGTTTTTAGGAAAAATGCTTTTTAGTGGAGAAGAAGCGTTAAAAACAGGGCGTGTATTATCTGGAGGGGAGAAAGTACGTTGTATGTTGAGTAGAATGATGATGATAAGAGGAAATGTGTTAATGCTAGATGAGCCTACAAATCACTTAGACTTAGAGAGTATTACAGCATTTAACAACTCATTAAAGAAGTTCCCTGGAACAATAATGCTAACTTCTCATGACCATGAGTTTACACAAACTATTGCTAACAGAATTATTGAGTTAACACCAAACGGAACAATAGATCGTTATTTATCTTTTGATGATTATATGAGCGATAATTCTATTAAAGAGCAACGTGCTAAAATGTATAAAAGCTAATTAAACTATATAGTTAGCTTTTTTTAGAATATAACAAATCTAAAAGCCTGTCAAAAATTATGTTTTGATAGGCTTTTTTTATTATTTTATAATCATTAGTGCCCGAATAGAAATACAAGACCGTTTCGCTGTAAGAACAAAAGGCAAAAGATAAGAGACAAGAGAAAAAATTAATCTTAACCGTCATAAAATAAGTGGTTTAAAGAAACAATATTATTAAAAATTCTCTTTTTATTCATTTTTATTAATAGCATAGGGTCTATTTTGAAAACCTCATTTGAGCCTTGATATAAGTAGTGTCCAATAAATTCAGTTAACTTTTATCGGACAACAATTGTTTTTAATATGAAATAAAACCCTACAATTTTATTACAGGAGGACTAAGAAAGGAATAGAAAGCATATTTGTAAATTTGTTACAAACAGAATAAAATAGTCTACTAAAAACCCTGTGTGTTTATAGTCGTAGAAGGATTATTCGCAATCTACTTTGATAAGCGCTTGTGTGGTATTAAAATCAAGTTTTGTATTGTCTTTAAAAACAAATTTCCCGTCTTTATCGATAGTTTCTCCATATCCAGGAATAAATTTGTCGCCATCTTTCATAAAAATAACTTCACGAGTAGATGTAGTTCCTTCCGCTTGAAACGTATAATCTGCTTTTAAAATATCGCCATTTAATTTTCCATTAATTGTTCCAAAGCTTTTATCCTTTTCATAAAATTTATAAGCTAAACTTCCAGTAACAACATCTTCAGATTTTTCTATGGATAATTTAATGGAATCTTTTCCTTGAACAAATAAGTAACATTCTGCTGTTGGGACTTGGTCTAGAATGGTTTCTTTGTTTAGTTTCCCAAGTTCTATAATGTTTTCTTCTTTCTCTTTTGGCTTTTCTTTACATGAAAAACTTAATAAAGTTAAAGCAGTTAAACAGAATTTGACGCTATTTTTCATATATGGCATTTATAAATTGATTCAGAAAAATAATAAAAATAGTGGCTGTCTAAAAAGTATTTAAACCCTAAATGTCATCCTGAGCTTGTTGAAGGATTTTTTTGAGAGTTAGTAGTGTAAAACTTCGACAAGCTCAGTTCGACAAGCTCAGTTCGACAACTACAAATTACTTTTTAGGCAGCCACTTTACAATTTTTTTATGATTAATTGAACGGATTATTTTAATCCACCAACCATATCTTCAGGTTTTACCCATTCGTCAAACTCTTCAGCAGTAAGATAATTTAATGCTAATGCAGCTTCTTTTAAGGTAGTTCCTTCTTCATGCGCTTTATTTGCAATTTCCGCAGCTTTATAATATCCTATTTTAGTATTTAAAGCAGTTACCAGCATTAAAGAATTATTTAAAAGTTCTTTAATACGTTTTGTATTTGGTTCGATTCCGCTAGCACAATGCTCTTCAAAACTAGCACATGCATCTCCAATAAGTCTAGCCGATTGTAATAGGTTTGCCGCCATCATAGGTTTGAAAACATTAAGCTCATAATGACCTTGAGCTCCTCCAACAGTTAAAGCAACATCATTCCCCATTACTTGCGCGCAAACCATTGTTAATGCTTCACATTGTGTAGGATTTACTTTTCCAGGCATAATAGAACTTCCTGGCTCGTTAGCAGGAATATTAATCTCTCCAATTCCACTTCTAGGGCCAGAAGCCATTAATCTAATATCGTTTGCAATTTTATTCAAAGAAACAGCTAACTGCTTTAAAGCTCCATGTGTTTCTACAAAAGCATCATGAGCAGCTAAAGCCTCAAATTTATTGTCGGCCGATTTAAAAGGGTGTTCTGTAAATTTTGCAATAAATTCAGCTACACGTTTTGCATATCCTTTTGGGGCATTTAAACCAGTTCCTACAGCAGTTCCACCTAAGGCAAGTTCAGAAAGATGCTCTAAAGTGTTGTTTAATGCTTTTAAACCGTGGTCTAATTGAGAAACATATCCAGAAAACTCTTGTCCTAATGTAAGTGGTGTAGCATCCATAAGATGCGTTCTTCCAATCTTAACTACATTTTTAAATTCTTCCGATTTCTTTTTTAAAGTATTTCTCAGTTGAGTTACTCCAGGAATGGTATTTTCTACAACCATTTTATAGGCAGCAATATGCATTCCTGTAGGAAAAGTGTCGTTAGAAGATTGTGATTTATTTACATCGTCATTTGGTTGTAAGGTTTTGTCGCCTTCTCCAATTTTGTTACCAGCTAATTGGTGAGCTCGGTTTGCAATAACTTCATTTACATTCATATTACTTTGCGTACCAGAACCAGTTTGCCAAATTACAAGCGGAAATTGATCGTCGTGTTTACCTTCTAAAATTTCATCGCAAGCTTGTGCAATAAGGTCTCTTTTATCAATAGGTAAAACTCCGAGTTCGCAATTGGTATAAGCAGCAGCTTTTTTTAGGTATGCAAACCCATATACTACTTCAAGAGGCATAGAAGCAGGAGCTCCTATTTTAAAATTGTTTCTAGAACGTTCTGTTTGCGCTCCCCATAACTTATCTGAAGGAACTTTTACTTCCCCCATTGTATCTTTTTCTATTCTAAAATCCATAGTTTGAATTAATCTTTTTGTAGTACAAATTTACATTATTATCAATTAAAAAACCGCTTTATTAATGTAGATTAACACCTTTAAAAACAAATGTTATTCTGCTAAAAAATCTAATTTAGCACCATCAACAACATTGTCGAGATACCTTTTTAAGAAAAAGAAATTTGTAGTTTTCTTAACGCCAATTGCTTTTACAAATTTTCCGTAATATTTTTTATCGGTTTTTACTTTTTGAAGATCTGTTTTAATAACTTCTTTGTTTAAATCGTTAATTTGATCTTCTGTATATGTTGTAAGATTATTAGAATATAACTCGAATAAAGCTGCTTTTTCAACAGCAATCTCACCGCTTTCATCCAAATATTTATCAAAAATAGGAGCAAAGGCTTCTTCTTCTGAAGGAGAAAGCTCCAATTCTTCATAGATAAACGATTTAAGTTCAAGGTTAAGATTAGCTTTTATTAAATCTATATAATCTTGACTGTCTTGTGCTTTTGTTACTCCTGCACTTAGGATTAGTAGTAAAAGAATTAATTTTTTCATTGAAATAGTTATTTACTGATTAGTTAATTTCTAAATAGTCGTCGGATTGGTCAAATGCTTCGTCGATTTGGTCATTAATAAACTGTATGTTTCCGCTTTGAGAACCCCTAACAAGTCCGTTAATTCCTGCTCCCCAGACAATATCTATCTGTTGTTGTTCTTCATCTAAAGTATTAGCATCTCCCATTTCAATAAAGATAGTTCCTTCTGTCCATTCGTAATAAACAGGATACCATCCTGGATAGAAAGGATCATAATAACCCCACCAATCGTACCATCCATCCCAAATAATATCAATATCTGCATAGGTAGTAGCTAAAGCTTGAGCTGTAATAATTAAGTCTGGAAGATTGTTTTCGTCAATAGTATTTACTTTGGTGTACCCTAATTCTCCCATATTTAAATCTATACTAGAAAGAATAGCGTCATCATAATCTCGTGTAATAGCCGGATTTGAATTTCCATTTCCATCTTGATCTTCAATCCATCGGATATTATCAACAAGATAATAAGTTGTTGGGTTTTCTGTATTCCAGTAATTTTCAGAATGCTGTGTAACAACTCTGTCGTAATCAGAAATGTCATCATCATCATCACTACAGGCTGTTAAAAGTAGCGTAATTGATAAAAAACTAAGGGCTAGTAATTTTTTCATGTTCTTTATTGTTAAGTTAATATTGGAGGGGGATCTATTTCTAGATGTAGGATTTTCTCTTCAAATATAAAATTAATTAAAAGAGTTTTTATTTAAACAGAAATAATTATTTTTTTACTCGATAATCGAGATTTAAATACTCCGAGGCTTAGCTCGAAATCAAAATGCTTACCCAGTTTAAATACCTCATGAGCTTGTCTCGAAGTAGTTTGCTAAAGGGGTTTTATCCCTCATAAAGAAGCGAATACCATAAAAGAAGCTATGAGTTTACTGAAGAACTTTGCATCGAAATGAATTAAATTTGTTTTGTTAGAATACTTTGAGAGCTTGACTGAAGCAATTGATTCTTAATTTTTATTAGAAATAATCATGTTTATTGAGGAATAAATTGAGAAATGTGCTTATCTTTGAGGCGAATTCAGAAAATTTCCGGAAACTATGTTCGAATTTGATCAGTATCTTGGCTTTTTAGCGTTCTTATCTATCCTTACAATAGGATTTTGGTTAATGATTTTTTTATTAACCTTTGTAATTCCTTATTGGTTAGGAGGATCAATCATTGAATTGATAAAAGAGAAAAGAGCAGCTAAAAAAGCAAAGTTAGAAGAATAAAAAAAGAAGCCAATCGGCTTCTTTTTTTGTATACTATTTGTTGATATTTTTTTATCCTTCAAATTCTCCACCTTCATCACCACCATTTCCATCATTACCTCTTTTACCACGTTCTCCACGTTGATTTTTAGGCTGATTGAATCGGTATATAAAAGACACGGTAAATTGGCGTTGTCTCCACTGGAACTCACTGTCGGAAGTAAAAGATAGTTGCCCAGCATCGTTATAAGACTCTGTGTAAGATCTTCTTTTACGAGAGTTTAGCAAGTCGCTTACATTCATAGAAATTGTAGCATTGTCATCTAAAATATCTTTACTTAATGCCATGTCAATAGAAAGCATTCCTTCAGATTTTGTTTGAGAATTTTCTCTTGGACCCATATAGAAACCGTTTGTTTGCCAGTCTATTTTTGAAGGAAGTTTCACTTTAGCACTTAAACGAGAAAACCAACTTGTATTTGAAGCACCATAATCTACTCCTTCATATTCTCCTTCAGTATCAAATTTAAAGAAGTTAAAACTACCGTTAAATTGAAGCCATTCAATAGCACTATACATAACTCCGACTTCTCCACCATACCTTTGGTTTGTAGCCAAGTTAATAGGGATTGTACGGATAATATCAATTCCATCGGAAGTTTGTTGCCCTGTTTCCGTTTGGATTCTCTCAAAAGCATCGGTCTCTCTTTGGTAGTAAACAGAAGAAGTTAATGTTAATTTATCCCATCTTTTTAAATACCCTAAATCAAAAGCATCTGCAAAAGCAGGATTTAAATCAGGATTTCCTTGGAATATATTTGCTCTACTAGATCTAGAAGGAAAAGGATTGATAAACCAACCTCTAGGACGGTTGATACGTCTGTTATATCCTAAAGTAACATTTTCATTGTCTCCCAATTCATAAGTTACATTTACAGTAGGGAAGAGGTTTAAATATTTTTTGTTGAAGTCAGGATCAAAATTAAACCCTAAAGTGTCAATTAACGCTTCGTCGTCTAGTTCCGAGGTTACTTTTCCTTTTAATTGAGTATTCTCTAATCTAAGTCCTAATAAAAATGAAAATTTACCATATTTATTACCATATTGAGAATAGATTGCATTTACATTTTCTTCGTAAGTAAAGAGATTTGAAAGACTATAATTTGTTTCATAGCTATCTGTGTTTGGATTGTAAGTGTCTAAATTATAATCGTTTTCATTTTTTTCGAAACTCCCACGATATCCAGCTTCAAATTGTGCCTCTCCCATAGGTAATACATAATCTGCTTGTACTAAATATTCTGTCTCTTTTTCAGTTTCAAAAACTCTTTCTAAGTTGATAATTTCTTCGGTAGGGAAGAATTGATTTTCAGCAATATTAGTATTAATCTCTTCGTTATCAGTAGAGTACTGAAAATCTGCTGTTAATTTATGCCCTTCATCGTTAAAGTTATTGGTATAGTTTAAAGAAAACTGATAGGTGTTATCATCTTCATTTTCTACCTCTTCTCTTAAGGTTTTACTATCAACAACATCATTTATATATCTTACGGTATTATTTTCGGTGCCATCTCTTTCATCAGAAAAACGAGTAAAAAAGCTACCAGTAATAGAAGATTTTTCAGTTAAGAAATATTCCATTCCTAAATTAACATTAAAACCTTTATTTCTACGGAACATATCTCTGTCTTCAGTAATTCTACTAAATTTAGAGTTGTAATAATAATTGTCAAAATTTGCATTTCCTGGAGGCTCACGGTAAAAATAACCTAAGGTTGTAAATAAATTAAAGTTATTAGTTCTTAAGTTTAAGTTTGTATTTACCTGACTTGTAGATGGGTATCCTGCATTTAAATTTACAGAACCATTAAAACCAAGTGTTTTTTCTTTCTTTAAAACGATATTTAAAATACCAGCAGTACCTTCAGCATCATATCTAGCGGATGGACTCGTAATTACTTCCACTTTCTCAATAGCATCTGCAGGAAGTTGTTTTAGCGCATCTGTAGAACCAAATCCTGCCATGGCAGAAGGTTTTCCGTTAATTAAGATACGGACATTTTCATTTCCTCTTAAGCTAATAGCACCTTCAACATCTACCGTTACAGAAGGAACGTTTCCTAAAGCGTCGCTTACAGAAGCACCGCTAGTGGTAAGGTCTTTTCCTATATTGTAAACTTTTTTATCCAGTCTAACTTCTACGGTAGTTTTCTCTCCAACTACTTCAACAGCATCCAATTGTGCTACATCTATAGCTAATTTAATAGTACCTAAATCTTTATCGGCAGTAAGATTTTGATTGTTTAATGTATAAGGTCTATAGGAAATGTATTCAAGTCTTATGTTATATTTACCTGCAGGAGCATCTACACTAAAGTTACCATTTTGATCGGTAACTCCACCAGTAACTTGGTTTGGATCGTCCAAACTTTGCAAAACAAGAGTAGCATATTCTAAAGGTTCTGAAGTATCTGCATCAATTGCTTTTCCAGATACGGTAATTTGTCCTCCTCCATTTCTATTTGGATTTTGCGCAAATAAAAAGGTAGTAAATAGGGTTGCTGCAAAAATGCAGAAGTGTCTAAATTTCATAGCATGCGTTTATTAGTAGTAGTTTTTAGTTATTTTCATAACTTTGACGCCAAATTTAGACGATGGTTTAACCCTATTTGGTTAAACTTATCATAAAATTGCCTTAATATTTTCAGGCGGTCTACCTATTACTGCTACGTTGTTTTTTATAACTATCGGGCGTTCAATAAGTTTAGGGTTTTCAATCATAGCCTCGATAATTTCATCATCTGTTAAAATTTTATTTTTAAAATTTTCTTTCCAAATGTTTTCATTTTTACGAACCAAATTGATGGGTTTAATTCCTAAACAATTAATTATTTTTCGAAGTTCTTTTTCTGAAGGAATTTCTTCTAAATATTTTACAACTTCATATTCTTTTCCCGATTCTTCAATTATTTGAAGTCCTTCTCTAGATTTTCTACAACGAGGATTATGATATATTTTAATCATGATTTTTAGAATTTTGAAAATTATATTGCTTCTAACAAAGATGAAGCTAATTCTGCTTTAAAATAAACGTGAATTATTTGATTAATTTATACTTGAATAGTAAAATGTTATTTGCATTAAGTTATTCGTCTTTTTGTCCCATCATCATTAAATAGGCTTTTAGAAATTCATCAATATTTCCATCCATTACGGCATCTACATTTCCTGTTTCATGAGCTGTACGTACATCTTTCACCAATTTATATGGATGCATTACATAATTACGAATTTGAGATCCCCATTCAATTTTCATTTTGGAAGATTCTATTTCATCTCTTGCCGCCTGACGTTTTTTAAGCTCTATTTCATACAATTGCGATTTAAGCATTTGCATGGCTTTTTCTCTATTTTCTAACTGCGAACGTGTTTCTGAGTTGTGGATTATAATTCCAGTTGGATGATGAGTAAGGATGGCTTTTGTCTCTACCTTATTTACATTTTGACCACCAGCGCCGCTAGAACGAGCAAAATCCCATGAAATATCAGCAGGATTAATATCTATTTCAATAGAATCATCCGCAAGTGGGTATACATAAACCGATGCAAATGAGGTGTGCCGTTTTGCATTGCTATCAAAAGGAGAAATACGTACCAATCTATGTACACCATTTTCGCCCTTTAACCAACCAAAAGCAAAATCGCCTTCAAATTCTAATGTAACCGTTTTTATACCTGCAACATCTCCTTCTTGGTGGTTTAGTTCTTTTATTTTATATCCATTTTTTTCTCCCCACATTAAATACATCCGCATAAGCATAGAAGCCCAATCGCAACTTTCTGTTCCTCCAGCCCCAGCAGTAATTTGCAAAACTGCACTCATACTATCTCCTTCTTCAGAAAGCATATTTTTAAATTCCATGCCTTCTATTAGCGACTTAGCTTTTTCGAACTGTGTTACAATATCTTCTTCTGTGGCTTCTCCTTCTTTATAAAATTCAAACAAAACATCAAGCTCGGCTACCAATGTATTTGCTTTATTGTAGTCTTCTACCCATTTTTTTTGAGTACGTAACGCTCTCATTATAGCTTCTGCTTCTTTTGGTTTATCCCAAAAATCTGGAGCAAAAGTCTTTTCTTCTTCATTTTGGATTTCAATAAGTTTCTGTTCAATATTGAGGTATCCTTTTAAATCGGCTGTTCTTTCTGCAAGATTTTTTACCTGATCGGTAGTAATCATAAATCTATATTTTCTTCAAAAGTAAAACACTTTTTTAAATGATTATAAGTTTTTAAAGGATGTATAGTAACTTTACAAAAAAAAATAGTGTTTTTTCATGAATATAAATTTAATAAGCGATACAGTAACTAAACCATCCAAAGAAATGTTGGAGGCAATGATGAATGCTAACGTTGGGGATGATGTTTTTAAAGATGATGCTACGGTGAACGAACTGGAAGCTAAAGTGGCTAAAATGTTTGGTAAAGAAGCAGCGTTATTTTTTCCGAGCGGGACTATGGCTAATCAAACCGCTATAAAAGTCCATACGCAACCCGGAGAACAATTGATAGCTGATAAAGATGCTCATATTTTTAATTATGAAGGGGGAGGCGTTAGTTTTAATAGTGGAGTGTCTTGTAAATTAATTGATGGCGATAATGGTAGGTTTACCGCAAATAATGTAATTGATTCTATAAATCCTCCAGATTTTTATCATAGTCCGCTTACCACATTGGTTTGTCTAGAAAATACAGCAAATAGAGGGGGAGGCGCTTGTTGGGATTTCGAAGAAATTTTAGAGATTAGAAAAGTTTGTGATGAAAATTCTTTGGGATTACATTTGGATGGAGCGCGACTTTGGAATGCTTTGGTGGCAAAAAATGAAACTCCTTTACAATACGGAAAAGTATTCGATTCTATTTCTGTTTGTTTGAGTAAAGGACTAGGATGCCCAATAGGATCTGTGCTAACAGGAAGTAAAGAGTTTATGGATAAAGCATTGAGAGTTCGGAAAGTTTTGGGCGGAGGAATGCGACAAGCAGGGTATTTGGCGGCGGCTGGAATTTATGCATTAGATGCTAACATAGAGAGACTGGCAGAAGACCATAAAAGAGCTAAAGAACTGGCGGAAGTGCTTTCCAAAACATCTTATATTAAAAAAATAGACCCTGTAGAGACTAATATTTTAATTTTCTATTTAAATGATGATATAGATATTGCTGAATTTATGGAAACGCTCCATAAAAAATCAATTTCTATTATTAATATGGGGCAAGGTAAATTACGTATTGTAACACATTTAGATTATACATCTCAAATGCATGAGATTGTTTTAAAAACACTATCAGAATTAGAAGTAAAAAAACGCTAGTGTTTATATTTTAAAGAATAGTAAGCAACCAAGCTTAGTTGAAAAATTTCCCCCAAAATTTTTAACTACGCTTAGATTGGTTGCTCATTATATTATTCCAAAACAATTTTTTGCTGTACTTTTTCTAAGTTGATTTTGGCAAAATTTAATTCAGCAATTAATAGCTCTTTTTTGCTATTTATAAAATCAGAGGAGTTTTTGAATATAGAAGTGTAATAATTAATTCCTTCTAAAAGATTATTGGTAAAATTTTTAATGTACTTCTCTTGTTTTTTGTCCAATACCTTTGGGAGATTTTCAATTTCCTTTTTTAGGTAATCAATGTAAAGATTCAATTCTTTTATGAACATATTCGGACGGTCTTGTCTTGAAATAACATTTGTTTCCCCATAAATATGTTGTGCCATTTCTTCTAATTTTAAAATTTGTGAGAAATAAGCCATATTGGGGCCAGGGCATATAGAAACGCCTTTTCCTTCTTGTTTTGTAGGAAGGTTATTTGCTAAAAGTGCAGAAGTACCCAAGCCTACACAAATACAAGATTTTTCAATAATTCTATTATAAGCTTTTAGATATTCTTCTGATGTTAACTCTTTCTGTTTGAGTTCATTTATTTTAAGATGTTGATATTGTCTTGATGCCGTACAAATACTTTTTTCAGTAAATTCTTTATTTAGAGAAACATATTTTTTAGGACAAGAACTACCTGGTCTTCCTTTTTGGATAAGTTTATCTTTTTCTATGTCTTTGGTGTTGCCTCGTAAATTATTAAAAGGAACTCCCAAAGGAGAGATATTACTTAAATAAAGGTCTTTTTCTGTAGCATTAACCAATTTTTTTAGTGTTGCATTATCTACAGTGGTGGCTTCTGGAACTAGTAAAAAGGGAGAGCCCCATCCAACGGAATCCAATTTATAATAGTTTAACAAAAACTCGTGTTCTTGGTGTGTTCCAACACCTCCTTGCGCAGTAATTTTTATTGGAAGTGGAGAAGCTGGAGCTTGAATTTCCTTAGTATTTAATGCTTTTTTATATATTTCATGAAGTTCGGAGGTTAAAACTTCTTTATTATTTTTAAATGTTTCTAGTATTGGACCTAATAAATAACCTTCGGTAGCAAAGGCATGTCCGCCACAATTTAACCCAGATTCTACTCTAAACTCGGAAACCCAAATTCCTTTTTTTACTAAGAATTTTCCTTGAATTAAAGCCGACCTATAATCGCTTACCTTTAAAACTACTTTTTTCTTGAGTGTATTATTTTCAGGATAAAAATCTTTAAAACTTTCAATATATCCATATAAACGCGGATTCATGCCTGCTGAAAGAATTAAGGATCCGTTTACATTGCTCTCTGCAAAACCTCTTAATGCTGCATGTGCGTCATTATAAATAGTAGGCAATTGAACGTTGTCTTTGTAATTGTCTTTATCAACTTTGGTCATTATATTAACATCAATGCTCCCTTTGTGAATGTTTTTCTGAAGCCAATCTTTTATGTCTCCAAAGCAATTGGTAGAAGAGAGTTTCTTTAAAAACTCTTCTTTTTTAGAAGGAATAATATTGAAATAGCTTTTTAACTCTTCAATCGTTTCAATCGATGTGTTTTTTAATTGCTCAACCTTAGAGTCGATTAAAGTATTCATTAAATCTAAATAGGAAGTAATACGCTTCGCTCTAAAATCGTCTATCTTTTCAGAAATTTCAGTATAAATAAGATTGTATTTTTCGCAATAATGCTTTCTCATTTTTTCAATGAGAACATCATCTACCAAAGAAATAGTAGAGTCTATTCCATAATGCGCAACTTTTAAAGGAGAGTCTATGGTGAAACCTATTCCCATTACTGGAATGTGAAAGGAATGCTGTTTGGGTGTCATATTTTTTGTTTTCAGTTTAAGAGTAAATCCTTGTATTTAGTTTAGAATGGTATCCAACTAGGATGCTCTGCTGTGCAATATTATTTAATTGCAATTATAAAAAATATGACAAATGTCAGTTTTGCAAGATAGGCATGTATCTTTTTATGGAAGAAAAAGGTTTTTTATAAGAAAAATCATTAATGTCCGAGTAAAAATACAAGACCGCTTTGCTATAAGAAAAAAGAACAAAGACTAAATCTTAACTACCACAATATAAGTAGCTTAAAAAGACTACATTTCAAAAATTCCCTTTTTTATTCATTTTTACTAATAGCAAGGGGTCCATTTTTAAAACTCCATTTAAACCTTGATATATGTGGAGTTCAATAAATTCCGTTAACTTTTATCGGGCAACAATAAAGAAAAATGAATTTTAGTTTATACTTTTTATGGCAGCTGAAGGGATATTTTTTTTCATTGTATTTATTCCGTTTTCCATTCCTGCTTCTGAAGAATACACCTGACTTTTACCGATAATTTCTCCATTATTAGTATTTATCACAAAATAAAACTTTCCATCTACATTCGTTTTTCTTTCATATTTATAATGAGTATTATCTTTTATAGCCTCAATAACAGCAAGGGCTTGTTCTTTACTAGCGTAATAATTACTAGTAAATAATAGTTGGTTATTTGGAGTTTTAAACTCAAAAGCGACTAAGGCTTTATTTTTTATCAATAAAATCTTAAACATATAGTAAATAGTTAGTTTTTGTGTCCGAAATTTAATAGTAAGCTTCAAATAGGACAGAAAAATAGGCATTTTTAATGATAATTTAATGAGGATTAATTTGATATTTTATAAAGTTATTCCTAATTTTATGTTAAATACTCTTTCCTTCAAGCACTATATGTTGCTTAATACTAATCACTTAATTAAAAAATCATGAAAAGAATTTTATTTTTATTCTTATTGGCATGTAGTTATGGGGCATTTTCTCAAGACTTGCCAGAGAATCCAGAACCGGGAAAGTGTTATGTTCGTTGTACAACGCCAGATGTTTATGTTAATGAAGATGTACAAATTATGGTAAAACCAGCATATAAGGTTTTAAAAACCTATCCCGCAGAATACAAAACGGTAACAGAAAGAGTTTTGGTAAAAGAAGCTAGTAAAAAACTTACTATTGTTCCTGCAAAATGGGGTACAGAAACAGTTTCTTATGTTTCTAAAGAACCTTCTAATGAGTTAGAAATTGTGCCTGCAACTTTTTCTCCAAGCTCAGAAACTATAGAGATGAAACCTGCATATGCGCAATGGGAATTAGGCGCTCCGGCACCAGATTGTGAATCGTCTAACCCAGACGATTGTAGGTATTGGTGTTATAAAGGATATCCTGCGGAGTATGAAACCTTTCAAAAGGAAGTTTTAGCCGCAGATGCTTCAACAGTTTCTTCTCCAGTTGCAGAAAGGTCTGACAGTTATACTAAAGAAGTAATTGTAGAACCAGCAAGAGTAGAAGAGGTAGAAATTCCTGCTGAATATGATGAAATTACTAAAACTGTATTGGTAAAAGATGCTTATACAGTGGAGGAAACAATACCTGCGGTTTACAATACAGTTTCTCATGAAGTACTTCAAACAAAAGGAGGTTTAACAACATGGAAAGAAGTAGAGTGTACGCTGGTTGAATATAACGCATTACCTATAAATTGGAATTTAGCAAGTTATACATTAACGCCAGAAGCTAAGAGAATTATAGACGAAAACTTAATGCCTGTTTTACAACAGAATCCTGGGGTTAAAGTTGAGTTAGCTTCTCATACAGATTCTAGAGGAACTAAAGAGAGTAACCAAACATTATCTGAAAGAAGAGCACAGGCGGTTGCTAATTACTTAGTAGAAAAAGGAGTTAATAGAAGTTTATTAGTAGCAAACGGTTATGGAGAATCAAAACTTAAAAACAGATGTTCAGACGGAGTATCTTGTACAGAACGTGAGCATGCAGTAAATAGAAGAACAGAATTTAGATTGATAAATAACTAACCAACTTTTTCAATTTAAATCCCTCATAACGGGTTAATTCTCGGTAATTTGAGTCGAAATGAATTACTTTGTTATGTTTGAATCTTTAGGAATAGGTTTCTATGGAACGGATTCAAAAAAAAAGAGCTGTGAAAACAGCTCTTTTTTATGCTTAGCTACTAATTCACAGAGATAAAAATACATTTGTGAATTCGTGGTAAACAAACTTCTGTATTAAATATTGAAGTTTATTGATGCTTTTTTATCATTTTAAAATAATTACGAGGATCTCTAAGTGAATTATACCCTTCAATTTCATCTATTTTTTTTCCTCTAGAATTTAAAAAAACAATTTTAGGAAATACTTTTTGCGAATTATAATCGGAAAGTAATTCTTTATTTTTTTTAAGTTGTTCAGGAGAAATAATATCCACTCTTCTTGGAATGTCTACCTTTACAAGAACATAGTCTTTAGACAGTTCTCTAAATTCATCCGTGTCAAATAAATCTGCTTTTAGCATTTTGCAAGGGCCACACCAATCGCTTCCAGTAAAATACATCATTATATTTTTCTTTTCATGTTTAGCTATACTTTTTGCTTCAGAAAAATCGGTATACCATTCTACATTATTTGTGCTAGAAGTAAGCATAAAAGTAGTTATGAAAAGGGAAATAAAAATCTTCATTTATATTTTTTTAAGTTTTTATTGCAAAGACTAAGCCAAAAACTATTTAAACATATCCATTCCAGGAATATTTGGCATTCCTTCTTTAGCTACAGCTCCTAATTCGGCTTCATTAATTTTAGTAGCTTGTTCAATTGCTTTATTTATATGTAAAACTAAATAATCTTCTAATTGTTCTTTATCCTGCAATAATTCATCTTTTATTTCTAAAGATTTTAACTCACGATTTGCAGTCATTGTTATAGATAAAAGCTTATCGGCACTCTCTTCAGAAACCGTTATTGTATCTAAACGTTTTTTAGTTTCTTCTATTTTTTGTTGGGTTTCTTTTAATTTCCCCATCATTCCCATTAGGTCTCCAAACATAATTTTATATTTTATTTCAACAAAATTACTAAATTAGAAGAATGTATCTAAAATAAATTAATATGAATATCCGTCTTCTCATTCCTTTGCTATGTCTTATTTTTGTGGCTTCCTGTAAAAAGAAAGAAACTAAAAATATGAAAGAGATTACCCCTCCAATTGCAGATAAAAAGTCTGTAACCCTTGAAAAACATGGAGATATAAGAATAGACGATTACTATTGGATGAACGAAAGAGAGAATCCAGAAGTAATTGATTATCTAGAGCGTGAAAATGCTTATTTTGAAAAAATGACCGCACATACCGATGCTTTTGAAGAGGATTTGTTTAAAGAAATGAAGGGGCGTATAAAAGAAGACGATGAGTCGGTACCCTATAAATACAATGGGTATTGGTACATAACCAAGTATGAAGAAGGGAAGGATTATCCTGTTTATATTCGTAAAAAGGATGTTGATGGTGCTGTGGAAGAGGTTATGTTTGACTGTAATGAAATGGCAAAAGATTTTTCTTACTTCAATTTAAGAGGAATTAATATCAGTCCAGATAATAAATTAGCTGTTTTTGGAGTGGATACTTTAAGTAGAAGAAAGTATACTCTTCAAGTTAAAAACTTAGAAACAGGAGAAATACTTCCTTTAAAAATAGAAAATACTACAGGAGGAAGTACTTGGGCAAATGATAATAAAACCTTGTTTTACACTCGAAAAGATGAACAAACTTTAAGGTCTGATAAAGTTTACAGGCATATTTTAGGGCAGAAAAACGCTGAAGATGAGCTGGTTTATAACGAAAAAGACGAAACCTTTAATGCTTTTGTTTACAAAACGAAGTCTAAAAAATATATTGTTTTTGGTTCAGGAAGTACATTAACTTCTGAATATAGCTTTTTGGATGCAGATAACCCAGATGAGGAATTAACCGTTTTTCAACCTAGAATTAGAGGTTTGGAATACAGTATTTCTCATTATAAAGATTCGTTTTACATTATTACCAATGCAGATAAAGCAACCAATTTTAAACTGATGAAAACTTCTGTGGATAAAACCACAAAAGAAAATTGGGAGGAAGTTATTCCGCATAGAGAAGATGTATTATTAGAAGATATCGACATTTTTAAAGATTACTTGGTTGTTAGTGAACGCTCTAATGGGTTAAATAAAATTAAGGTTACCCGTTGGGATGGAACTAATGAATATTACATTCCGTTTGATAATGAAACTTACACAGTATTTCCATCCACCAATTTAGAGTTTGATACAGATACGCTTCGTTATGTGTATAATTCTTTGACAACGCCTTCGAGTACGGTAGATTTTGATATGATTTCTAAGGAAAAAACAGTATTAAAAGAGCAGGAAGTGCTAGGAGGGAAGTTCGATAAAGATAATTATGTCTCTGAGCGTATCTGGGCAAAAGCTGGAGATGGAACTATGATTCCGATTTCCTTAGTTTATAAAAAAGGAATTAAAAAAGACGGTAAAAATCCATTACTATTATATGGATATGGTTCTTATGGGGCTACTATAGATCCGTATTTTTCTACCGTTAGATTATCGTTATTGGACCGTGGATTTATTTATGCTATTGCACATATTCGTGGCGGGGAATATTTAGGAAGAAAATGGTATGAGGATGGAAAACTATTAACAAAGAAAAACACATTTACCGATTTTGTAGATTGTTCTAAATTTTTAATTGAAGAAAATTATACTTCCAATAAGCACTTGTATGCTATGGGAGGTTCTGCAGGGGGACTTCTAATGGGAGCTGTAATTAATAATGCTCCAGAACTTTATAACGGAGTTATTGCAGCAGTTCCTTTTGTAGATGTAGTTACTACTATGTTAGACGAATCCATTCCATTAACAACAGGAGAATATGATGAGTGGGGAAATCCAAACAATAAGGAGTATTACAACTATATAAAAGAGTATTCCCCATATGATAATGTGGAAGAAAAAGTGTATCCAAATTTATTAGTCACAACAGGATTACATGATTCTCAAGTGCAATATTGGGAGCCAGCAAAGTGGGTAGCAAAGTTAAGAAATGTTAAAAAAGGCGATAACCTTTTATTGTTTCATATTAATATGGATGCAGGCCATGGGGGAGCTTCGGGAAGATTTGAAGCCTTAAAAGAGGTTGCAGAAGAGTATGCATTCCTATTAGATTTGGAAGGAATCCGGCAGTAATTAAAAAAAATAATTAAATTTGCATGGTTTGGAGGAATTCAAAACTATTTTGTATCTAACCAAATTGTTTATATGAAACAAAAGATAAATGCTTACGATAATGTTTTAGATTTAATAGGGAATACCCCATTACTAAAGCTTAAAAAAATAACCCAAAATCTTATCGGAAATTTTTACGCTAAAGTAGAAGCTTTCAACCCGGGTCATTCTAGTAAGGATCGTATAGCGCTACACATTATTGAAGAAGCAGAACGTAAAGGAATTTTAAAACCTGGCGACACAATTATTGAAACTACCTCTGGAAATACTGGTTTTAGTATTGCCATGGTTAGTGTAATTAAGGGATACGATTGTATTCTTGCCGTTAGTTCTAAATCTTCTCCCGATAAAATAGATATGTTACGTGCCATGGGCGCAAAAGTATATGTTTGTCCAGCGCATGTAAGTGCAGACGATCCTAGATCTTACTATCAAGTAGCAAGGCGGATGCATGACGAAATGAAAGGTTCTGTTTATATTAATCAATACTTTAATGAACTTAATATAGATGCGCATTACCAATCTACAGGTCCTGAAATTTGGGAGCAAACAGCCGGACAAATAACTCATTTTATAGCTTGTAGTGGAACTGGAGGAACTATTTCTGGAACTGCTAGATTCTTAAAAGAAAAAAATCCTGCTGTAAAAGTAATAGGAGTAGATGCCTACGGTTCTGTACTCAAAAAGTATCACGAAACAAGAGAGTTTGATTCTGATGAAATCTATCCATATAGAATAGAAGGTTTAGGAAAAAATTTGATTCCAACGGCAACAGATTTTGATGTAATAGATAAATTTATCAAAGTTACAGATGAAGAAAGTGCCCATACTGCCCGAGAGATTTCTAAAACTGAAGGTTGCTTTGTAGGTTATACAAGTGGCGCTGTTATGCAAGCCGTGAAACAATTAGCAGAAGAAGGAGAATTTGATGAAAATAGTAATGTAGTTATGATTTTTCCTGACCATGGTTCTAGATATATGAGTAAAATATATAGCGACGATTGGATGAGAGCTCAAGGATTTTTTGATGCTATTAATACAGAAGAAACACAAAAAATAGAATATATAAAATAAAATTATAAGATGTCTAATTTCAATTTGGTTGATAAAGTAGAAAACATCACCAAAAAGGAATTTAAAGAAAGGTATCTTTCAACCAATACACCAGTAATATTTAAAGACTTAGCCAAAAATTGGAGAGCGACTACGAAATGGACTTTTGATTTTTTTAAAGAAAATTACGGAGATTGGGAAATTCCTATGTATGATGATTCTTATCATAACCCAGGGAATGGTTATATGAAACCGGTTTCTCATAAAAAATTTAGAGATTATCTAAATATTATAGAGACAAAGCCTACAAGTTTAAGATTTCATAATTTTCAAATAATGAAACGAGCTCCAGAACTTGCAAAAGATTATGAAACTCCAACCATAATGAATGGCTTTTTAAAGTTTGCTTTAATGTTTTTTGGAGGAAAAGGATCGGCACTTAACCTTCATTATGATATAGATTGTTCTCATGTGTTTTTAACGCATTTTCAAACGCAGAAAAAAGTATATTTATTTCCGCAAGAGCAATCACAATTACTATATAAATTACCATATACCAATCATTCACATTTGGATGTTTTAAATCCAGATTATAATAAATATCCAGCTTATAAATATGCTAAAGGCTTAGAGGCTACAATAGAACATGGAGAAACATTATTTATTCCTAAATTGTGGTGGCATTATGTGTATTATTCTAAAGGAGGCTATTCATTAGCACTTAGAGCTAACAATTCGCTAAAAACTAAAGCAAAAGGTTTGTCTAATTTAGTGCGACTTTTTACAGTAGATAATGGAATGAATTACTTAGCAGGAGAAAAATGGAAACATTACAAAGATCAAAAAGCTGAGGAAAATGCAATAAAGGCGATGCAAGAAATAAAATCAGTATAAAGAAGATTGAGCATCGCAATAAAAAAGTATAAATGAAAAATATATTAATAACAGGAGTTTCTTCTGGGATAGGCTATACAACAGCAAAATTATTTTTAGATAAGGGTTTTTTAGTTTTTGGTAGCGTTAGAAAAAAAGAAGATGCTGCAGCGTTAAAAGAAAAATTAGGAGCAAATTTTCATCCGCTTCTATTTGATGTTATAGATGAAGAGGCTATAAAAAAAGCATCCTTAGAAGTTGAAAACATTTTAGATGGAGCGTCCTTAGATTGCTTAGTAAATAATGCTGGGGTTTCTGTAAACGGACCCTTAGCGTATATTCCTATTGAAGAATTTTCAAGTCAGTTAAACATAAATGTACTTGGTGTTTTACGTGTTACACAGGCTTTTCTTCCTCTTTTAGGTTTTGATAATAATCGTCCTAAAGGAAGAATTATTAATATTAGTAGTGGTTCTGGGAGAGTAACAAGACCCTTTATGGCGCCTTATTCAGCATCTAAATATGCAGTAGAAGCATTATCGGATGGATTTAGAAGAGAATTAAGTGACTTTGGAATAGAGGTAACAGTAATAGAACCAGGACCAATAAAATCTGAAATTTGGAATAAAGCAAAAGCTGATGCAGAAACACAGGTAAATAAATATAAAAATACTCCGTATGAAAAAATTTACGACAATATGGATAAAGCCGTACAAGGAATGGAAGGTATTGCTTTAGAAGCTAGTGAAGTGTCGAATTTAATCTACGGAATATATGAAGGAAAGAAGAACAAGACTCGCTACTTGGTAGCCCCTAAAAAGTGGTTGTTTTGGCTAGCAATTCATGTTTTTCCAGATAAGTTCTTAGATAAGATGTTTAAAAAACAGTTTAAGAAACTTGTAGAAGAAAAGTAAAAAATTTATGATAAGAGTTTAAATTTAGTTACTTTTGCGTGCTGTAAATTTAACGTTTATTTGAACATAAAAGAAACTCCATTTACATGAGAGATTTATTTGATAGGATTATTGAGAACAAAGGGCCATTAGGAAAATGGGCTTCTCAGGCAGAGGGATATTTTGTATTTCCTAAATTGGAAGGGAATATTTCAAACAGAATGAAGTTTAATGGGAAAGAAGTAATTACCTGGAGTATCAATGATTATCTTGGTCTTGCTAATCATCCTGAAGTTTTGAAAGCAGATGCTGAAGCTGCTGCTGAACATGGTGCCGCATACCCAATGGGAGCACGAATGATGAGTGGGCATACAGACCTTCATGAGCAATTACAAAACGAACTTGCTGAGTTTGTAAAAAAGGAATCAACATATTTATTAAACTTTGGTTATCAAGGAATGGTATCTGCCATAGATGCTTTGGTTACTAAAGATGATATTATTGTGTATGATGTAGATTCTCATGCATGTATTATTGACGGGGTTCGTCTGCATATGGGAAAACGTTTTACATATCAACATAACGATATGGAAAGCCTTGAGAAAAACTTAGAGCGTGCTACCAAAATGGCAGAACAAACTGGTGGTGGGATACTTGTTATTTCTGAAGGTGTTTTTGGAATGCGTGGAGAACAAGGACGATTAAAAGAAATAGTTGCCTTAAAAGGGAAATATAATTTTAGATTACTTGTAGATGATGCTCACGGATTTGGAACACTAGGTGCTACTGGAGCTGGTGCAGGTGAGGAGCAAGGGGTGCAAGATCAGATAGATGTTTATTTTGCTACTTTTGCAAAATCAATGGCTAGTATCGGAGCTTTTTTGGCAGGAGATAAAGAAGTAATAGATTATTTAAAATATAATTTACGCTCTCAAATGTTTGCAAAATCATTACCTATGATTTTTGTAAAAGGAGCTTTAAAGCGTTTGGATATGTTAAGAACTATGCCAGAACTTAAAGCTAAACTTTGGGAGAATGTAAATGCATTGCAAAACGGATTAAAAAATAGAGGTTTTGATATTGGGACTACAGAAAGTTGTGTAACTCCCGTTTACCTTAACGGAAATATCCCAGAAGCAATGGCACTTGTAAAAGACCTAAGAGAAAATTATAGCATTTTCTGTTCTATAGTTGTATATCCAGTAATTCCTAAAGGATTGATACTTTTACGTATGATTCCTACGGCTACTCATACAATGGAAGATATTGAGGCTACATTAGAAGCGTTTTCTGCAATTAGAGACAGATTAGAAAATGGAACCTACAAAAGGCTCTCTGCTGCAGTAGAAGCAGCTATGGGAGATAAATAAGAATTAGAAGCTTATATAAAACAAAAAATCCGCTGAAAAGCGGATTTTTTGTTTTATATAATTTTAAAATCAATTCCCTTAGGGAAAGCACTAGCTGTAAACTCTAAAAAAATGGTGTTATAAACTCAGGAAGCCTCAGCTATTTTAGGTTTGTATAACCCCTAAATTAAATTGTTTTTCAATAGGAGCATGATTTGCAGCTTCAATTCCCATACTAATCCATTTACGCGTATCGAGCGGATCTATAATGGCATCGGTCCATAAACGTGCTGCAGCGTAATATGGAGATACTTGCTCATCATATTTAGATTTTATTTTATTAAAAAGTTCTTCCTCTTTTTCTTTTGTAATTTCTTCTCCTTTTTTCTTAAGGGAAGCTGTTTCAATTTGCAATAAAACTTTAGCAGCTTGAGAGCCTCCCATAACTGCTAGCTCTGCACTTGGCCATGCAAATATTAATCGCGGGTCATAAGCTTTTCCACACATAGCGTAATTACCAGCTCCGTAAGAGTTTCCTATAACAACAGTAAATTTAGGAACTACCGAGTTGCTAACAGCGTTAACCATTTTAGCGCCGTCTTTTATAATACCACCGTGTTCCGATTTACTTCCTACCATAAAACCAGTAACATCTTGTAGAAATACTAATGGAATTTTTTTCTGATTGCAATTGGATATAAATCTAGTAGCCTTGTCGGCAGAATCAGAGTAAATAACCCCACCAAATTGTAGTTCTCCTTTTTTAGTTTTCACAACTTTTCTTTGGTTGGCCACAATTCCAACAGCCCAACCATCAATACGGGCATAACCAGTAATAATAGTTTTTCCAAAACCTTCTTTGTATTCTTCAAAAGAATTAGCATCTACAATACGAGAAATAATTTCTTTCATATCGTATTGCTCAGTTCTATTTTTTGGAATAATTCCGTAAATATCTTGAGGATTTTCTAGCGGTTTGATAGCTTTATTTCTACTAAATCCAGCCTTGTCATAATCGCCAATCTTATCTATTATATTTCTAATTTTATCAAGCGCATCTTTATCGTCTTTCGCTTTGTAATCTGTAACTCCACTAATTTCGGAATGCGTAGTTGCACCACCTAAAGTTTCGTTATCAATATTTTCTCCAATGGCAGCCTTTACTAAATAGCTCCCTGCTAGAAAAATACTCCCAGTTTTATCTACTATAATAGCCTCGTCGCTCATAATAGGGAGGTAAGCACCTCCAGCTACACAGCTCCCCATAACGGCAGCTATTTGAGTAATTCCCATACTGCTCATTATGGCATTATTTCTAAAAATACGACCAAAATGCTCTTTATCGGGAAAAATTTCGTCTTGCATAGGTAAATAAACTCCAGCGCTATCTACTAAATAAATTATAGGAAGTCTATTTTCAATAGAAATTTCTTGCGCTCTCAAGTTCTTTTTTCCTGTAATTGGGAACCAAGCTCCTGCTTTTACGGTAGCATCATTTGCAACAACAATACATTGTTTATTATTAATATATCCAATCTTAACAACAACACCACCAGAAGGGCATCCACCGTGTTCTTGATACATTCCTTCTCCAGCAAAAGCACCTATTTCAATGCTATTTTTGTCTTTATCAAGTACGTACTCTATACGCTCTCTAGCTGTCATTTTTCCTTGACTATGTAGTTTTTCAATACGTTTTTCTCCTCCGCCCAATGCTACATGTGCTAGTTTTCGTCTTAAATCTGCTACGGAAAGTTTGTTGTGATCTTCGTTTTGATTGAATTTTAAATCCATCTATTGCGCTTGTTTCAAATGTTTTATAGGTTATTTTTAAGTTTCTTCACTTAGAAAATAAAAAAATCAATTAAAAACTCCTATTAATACTGCTAAAATACGAAATCAACCTTTATGTAAATGGCTAATAATTCCTTAAATTGTACGATATTTGTCATCTTTTAAAAAATAACCCCTAAACTTAATAAAAGCAATAAAATGGGAATGAATAAAAATACAGTTTTAGCATGGGCAACATGGATAATGATAATTGTAGGACTTGCATTAATTGCATTGGGAGCGTTTAGATATAATGAGGTTGCAGGCTACGGTTTTGGTGCCGTTGGAATTGGTTTTTTTGCCATTGCATGGGTCTTCAATGCATTAAAAGGAAGAGTTTAATAAGTTAGTAGTTAGAAAGTAAAAAAGTTAAAAGTGAAGGAGTTAAAGAGTTAAAGAGTTTTTTTAATAGTTAGAAATAGCATAATTCTTTTTCAGAAATTTACATTTAACAGTAAAAAGTTAAAATAGAAGGTGTTTAAGAAAAAAATTATTTTTTAGTAGGTAGAAATAACATAATTTTTTTCAACATTCAACACAACATATAGAATTCAACATTCAACATTCAACATTCAAAATTTAAAATAAAACAATATATGTCTGATGATAAAAAAGTGATATTCTCCATGTCGGGGGTGTCAAAAACCTATCAAAGTTCTAATAAACAAGTTTTAAAAGATATCTATTTAAGTTTCTTTTATGGGGCTAAAATTGGTATTCTTGGTTTAAATGGTTCTGGTAAATCTACTTTATTAAAAATTATTGCTGGAGAAGAAAAGAACTTCCAAGGAGATGTTGTTTTTTCTTCAGGATATTCTGTGGGGTATCTGGAGCAAGAACCAAAATTGGATGAGTCTAAAACAGTAATAGAAATTGTTAAGGAAGGGGTTGCGGAAACGGTTGCTATTTTAGATGAATACAATAAAATAAACGATATGTTTGGCTTACCAGAAGTTTATGAAGATGCAGATAAAATGCAAAAACTGATGGATAAGCAAGCAGAACTTCAAGATAAAATTGATGCGAGTAATGCTTGGGAATTAGATACCAAACTTGAGATTGCTATGGATGCTTTGCGTACTCCAGAGCCAGATACGCCAATAAGTGTATTATCTGGAGGAGAACGTAGAAGAGTGGCATTGTGTAGATTACTATTAAAACAACCAGATATTTTACTATTGGATGAGCCAACTAACCACCTAGATGCAGAGTCAGTATTATGGTTAGAGCAACATTTACAACAATATGCAGGAACGGTAATTGCTGTGACGCACGACCGTTATTTCTTGGATAATGTTGCAGGTTGGATTTTAGAGTTGGATAGAGGAGAAGGTATTCCTTGGAAAGGAAATTACTCATCTTGGTTAGACCAAAAGTCAAAACGTTTGGCACAGGAGCAAAAACAAGCTTCTAAGCGTCAAAAAACTTTAGAGCGAGAGTTAGAATGGGTTAGAATGGCTCCTAAAGGAAGACAAGCAAAACAAAAGGCACGTTTAAATAATTATGATAAATTATTGAATGAAGACCAAAGTAAACTAGATGAAAAATTAGAAATTTATATCCCAAATGGACCACGTTTAGGAACTAATGTTATTGAAGCCAAAGGGGTTTCTAAAGCATTTGGAGATAAACTTTTATATGAAGATTTAAACTTTAAACTTCCGCAAGCAGGAATAGTTGGTATTATTGGTCCGAATGGTGCTGGTAAAACAACCATTTTTAAAATGATAATGGGAGAAGAAAAACCAGACAAAGGGTCGTTTGAAGTTGGGGAAACAGCCAAGATAGCATATGTAGATCAATCGCATTCTAATATTGATTCTACTAAATCTATTTATGAGAACTTCTCTGACGGACAAGAATTAGTAATGATGGGAGGAAAGCAAGTAAACTCTCGTGCTTATTTAAGTAGATTTAACTTTGCTGGAAGTGAGCAAAATAAAAAGGTAGAAGCACTCTCTGGAGGAGAACGTAACCGTTTGCATTTGGCAATGACACTAAAAGAAGAAGGAAACGTATTATTACTAGATGAGCCTACAAACGACTTGGATGTAAATACCCTACGTGCTTTAGAAGAAGGGTTGGAGAATTTTGCAGGTTGTGCTGTGGTTATTTCTCACGACCGTTGGTTCTTAGATCGTATTTGTACTCATATTCTTGCATTTGAAGGAAACTCTGAAGTGTATTTCTTTGAAGGTAGTTTTTCTGATTATGAAGAGAATAAACGCAAACGTTTAGGAGCAGATGTAACTCCAAAACGTATTAAATACAAAAAATTGATAAGAGGTTAATTGCAGTAGCCAATTAGTACTGAGATTTTAGTACAAAAAATATAAAACCGAGAAGTTATGTATAACTTCTCGGTTTTTTTAATTCCTTATTTTTTGTTCATAATGTTTATGAACATGTTTGGTAATGGTTTTGTTACTTGCTAATCCGTATGGATTTTTCTTGTAGAAAAGTTAGACACAAAGAACTATAAGATACAGTGTTGGTAGTAGGTTTTTTATTTAATTAGCTCTTGTATTTCTGCCTTTATATTTTTTAGGAATCGATTTATAATAGCCCAAACTATTGAATTATCAATACTGTCATAAGCGTGAATCAATCTATTTCTAAATGCAATAATTTGTTTAGCATTCTCAATTTCCAAATCAGGGTCGATTTTTTTGAGTTGGTTTAAAGCTTCTCCAATAATTGCTAATTGTCTTTCAACTGCACTTTGGGTTTTTAAATCATTTTGATAACTATTGAAATCTGTAATGTCAACTATAAATTTTTCTATTAAGTCGATGGCTAATAAAATATCAAATAGATACTTTCTGCTCTTTTCCGTCATAGATTAAAATTTTTGTTGAATCGATATTCTTTTTTAGGATAGGATTTTTAATAGAAACATAGGTTAATAAATCTACTCTTCTTTGAAAAAAAACTTCAAATTTATCCCAAATGTTCATTAAGTTTTCACCTCGTTCAATTGGATCAACGCTGTCAATTTCAATTAATAAATCTATATCGCTAGAATCCTCATTAAATTGATCGGTAATAGAAGAACCAAAGGCATATAAATTCTTTACATTATGAGCTTTACATAATGAAAGGAATTCCGCCATTTTATATTTAATAGATTCTTTTAAAGTCATAATACTAATATAATGTATTTTTTTGAATCTAGATTTTTTGTCAACTTACGGCAACATGTTTGGATATGGTTTCGTTATGAGAAAATCTATGTGTTTTTCAAGGGAGTAGGTCGTGTGCCTTTTTCTATTTTATAAGTTGGATTATTATACCTAATATTCCAATTATCAAGCACAAAGGAGAAAAGAGTTTTGTATCCAGTTTTCCAAAGTCAGTTTTTCTCACACTTTTAAAAAAACCTACATATTTAAATTCGCCAACTGCTCTTAAAAGGAATATTATTGGGATTATCCAACTCCCATATTTTATAATCCATTCAGGTAAATTGTATTCAATAAGTCCAGACTCAATCATATAAAAAATACCGAAAGCTATTAATCCAATTCCTATTATTGCACTATCAATCTTTTTAGGATTCAGCACTCTTTCTCCATTTTCTTTGGTAGGTAAGGATTCTACATATCCAAATTTTCCTCCAATAACCCAATTTAAATGAATCATTCCAAGGACAATTAGGATTAAGCTTAATAAAATTGATAGAATCATAATTTTAGTATGGTTAAATGTCTTTTTTCTAAAATTTTACAGTTAGAATTTAATATTGAAATTATAATTATTATGCAATATTTTATGGTATTTTGAAGTTTAATTTTTTATATTTTCAGAATAGTTTAGTTTATTGGTAGTTTAGAGAATAGATGGATATAGGCTTATTTCCAATTGGTTAGTTTTTGGATTGTTAGGAGTATAGTTTTTAGTCCATTATCCATTGGAAGCCAAGTGAACTTTCTCCATTAAAATTTCAGCTATTTCGTCTTCACTTTCTCCTTTATACTGTTTGTTGGGTAAGTGAACTTTATAATAATTATAATGTTTTATCATTCAAATACAATTTTCTACTTAATGCTTAACAACTAACTAAACAGTTCTCGGATTTCTTTTTTGATATAACCTAAAGCGGCATTAGATGGCGGTTGTTTGTCGAGAAAATTATTTAAGACCTCTTCTCTTAATTTGTTAGCGCTATCAGCATTCATTCCTGCTTTTCGAATAATTTGTATGGTTGCATTTTTTGAAGCTTTGATAACATTCCAACATTCGTCGGAAATATAAATTTGCTGTGCTAAATTATGATCAAATTCATTTTCAATCGTAGCAATAAGTTGCGCTTCATATAATTCTTTATCAGCATTTTCAGGAGCCACTCTTATGAGTAATTTAGAAGGGTTAATTCGCTCTAAAAACAGTGCCATCCGCTCGTATGCTTGTAAGCGAATGGGAAGGGTGTTTTTATCCATTTCCTTATGGAGTAAAAAACGTCTTCTTCCTTCTTCATTTTTAGTATGGAGGCTAAAAAAATAATAGGCAATTGCTCCAGTAAGTAATGCAGGGAGTATGAAAAATAAAAGTTCGATAATTTTAGATTCGTTCATGGGGATTTTAATTAATAGCGTATTTGTTTATTTTTAAATTTATCCATAGCTGTTTTAGTGGTATAATGTCCACCTAAGTGAGGGCAATTTAATAAACTTTCTGTTCCGTTAAAAGGAACTTCTACTTTATTGTAGCCATATACATTTGCTAGGGGTTGGGTTAAACTTTTATCGCCTAAATTAATATCTACATCTTCCATGGTGAGTTGAGAAGGGTGTTCGTAACCACAAGCATGTGTTATTTCTATCAATTCTTTTTTGAAATTTTTAAAGTAATAACTTACTCTTTCGGCTTTATCTTCAATGTTAATACCTGCTTGTAACCATTTGTTTTGTGTAGCCACACCACTCGGACAGGTATTGTTATGGCAAACTTTGGCTTGAATACATCCAATACTAAGCATAGCCTCTCTGGCAACATTTACCAAATCTGCTCCCATAGCAAATGCCATAGCTGCTTTTGATGGAAATCCTAGTTTACCACTTCCTATAAAAACTATTCTCTCGGTAATTTCTTCATCTTTAAAAACTCGATATAAATCGCTAAAAGAATATACCCACGGTAAAGATACATGGTCGGCAAAACTTGGTGGAGCAGCACCTGTTCCACCTTCACCACCATCAACCGTAATAAAATCGGGGCCTTTTTTGGTGCGTTTCATAATGCTGGCAAGCTCTCGCCATTGGTCTAATTTTCCAATTGCAGCTTTTATACCAACAGGCAGGCCTGTTTCTTCAGCAATCTTTTCTATAAAATCAACCATTTCTTCCACATTTGAAAAGGCAGAATGATTTGGAGGCGATAAAACATCTTTTCCTAAAGGAACATGGCGTATTTCTGCAATCTCTTTTGTTATTTTAGAGGCAGGAAGTACTCCGCCCTTACCAGGTTTTGCTCCTTGAGAAAGCTTTAATTCGATAGCTCTAATCTGAGGATATTCGTTTACCAAGGCTTTTAATTTTTCCATAGAAAAATTTCCTTGATCGTCTCGAACCCCAAAATATCCTGTTCCAATATGGAAAATTACATCAGCTCCCTTTTTGTGGTAAGGGGAGAGTCCGCCTTCTCCTGTGTTATGGTACGCATGGGCTAAATAGCATCCTTTGTTTAAAGATTCTATGGCGCGTGCAGAAAGCGAACCAAAACTCATAGCAGAAACATTAATAATAGATGCTGGTCTGTATGGACGTTTTCTTTTATTGTATTCTCCAATAAGTTTAGCGCAGGGCAAAAAGTAAGGATCGCTTGCATTGGGATGATCCATCTTTATTTTATAAGGCATCATTGCATTATTAATAAAAACGTAATGCGACTCATGGATATTTCTATCGGTACCAAAGCCTTCATAATTATTTTCATTTTTTGCAGAAGCATATATCCATCCCCGTTCAATACGGTTAAAAGGGAGTTCTTCTCTATTATTAGCTACAATATATTGGCGTAATTCTGGACCAATACTTTCTAGTAAATACCTAATATGTCCTACTACGGGGAAGTTATGTGTTATAATGTGTTTTTTATTAAAGAATATATCTCTAATGGCAATAAGACCTAATACGATGAGCACCCATACCCACCAACTAATGTTTGTTAAAAAATCTAATACTATTTGCATATCTATCTTACTCACTATGTGAGGTTTTAATGTTTCAAAGCCTGTTCTGATTTTACTGAAACGCTTTTCGAAATACTTTTTAGAGTTTCCTCCAAATGCCTAGCTGGCTTGCTTAGAGGAAGTAAACTTTAATCCCTCATTGAGGGTTTAATTTGTTTCCTTTGAATACCTCGTAGGCTTGCCTCGAGGTAGTTGATTTGAAGAACTATATAATAACTGATTTGTATTTACATTGAAGTTAATCTAAGTTCTATTCAAATTTTATACAAAATTAATCAATTTTCATTCGCTCTTTAATAGCTTTCATAATAAATAAATTAGCTTCCCATTGATCTGAAACGGGTTGTTGTGTATAGGGTAAGGTTGGCAAATATCCTGCAGGGCCAAACTCGGTAGTAATTTTCATGGTTTCACCACGAGACCATGTTTTTCGGATAATTTCTTCCCAAATATCCATATGTCTGTCTACCGCTTTTTTCCATTCTGGAGCTCTGGGATCGTTTACTTGTGGGCCTTCATAATGTCCTACACGTGCATGAATTAATCGGGTTCTATCTAGAATTTCAGTTAAAAAATCATCTTTTCCTTCTAATAAAGACTCGTGTACCACCATCCAGTGACTAATATCGAGTGTTAGCATAAATTGGTCATCTAAAGATAAATAATGATTAGTTACTGGAACGCTGTAATTCATCCGAGATCGATGTGTTTCATGATAAATGGGAATATGATGCTTCTCACTTAATTGCTTCGCAAGATTGATAAACTTCATATTGTCTTCTACTGAAAAGAAATCATGACCCGTGTGGGAATTTATCATTTCTGCATTAAAACTAACAGCCAATTCGATTAACTCTTCATATAACAATAAAGCTTCATCAATTGGTACATTAGTGTTTACATAGGCCTGCACAATAAGTTTTAAATTAGTGTCCTTTAATGCCTTTTTTAGTTCTTCTTGCTCCACTTTATTGCTTTCTGGTAATCTTGTTTCAATTCCAGCATAGCCATCTTTTTTTGCTTGTTTACAGAATTCTGAGAAATTAGTATCCTTCCCCCATGAGGTTTGATAGAATTCTATGTTATTTTGAGATGTAGCAAAAAGAGGAATTAAGAAAAATAATGCAATTAATAGCATTATTGGTAACTCTCTTTTAGTAGAAGGGGATTTTATCAATCGATTCATTTTTTAAGGATAAAGTTTGTTGGTTACTCTGCTAAATAATCGTTTACTATTTGTGTAAAAGTTTTCACTCCAAGTATAAGTCCACTTTCATCTATATAAAAATCTGGAGTATGATGTGGTGCAGCTTCTGTTGCATTTTTAGGTTTTCCTCCTAAGAAAAAATAAAATCCTGGAACTTTTTCTTGAAAGAAAGAGAAGTCTTCTCCGCCAGTAGTGGCTTTTACTAATTCTACATGGTCTTTTCCTGCTACTTTCTGAAGAGAGGGAAGCATTTGTGTTACAAGTGCTTCATCATTATACGTAATTGCTGTAAAATTTTCAATTTCAATCGAAGCTTCTCCACCATAGGCTTTGGCAATTGCAGGAACCATTTCTTTCATTCTTTTTAGAATAAGAGTACGCATTTCTGGGGCTAACGTTCTAACTGTACCAATCATTTGTGCTGTTTCTGGAATGATATTAAAACGAACTCCACTAGTAATTTTCCCAACAGTAATTACAGCGGCTTCATCTACTAAAGGAGCTTCTCTACTAATAATAGTTTGTAAACCATCCACAATTTTTGCTGAAATAAGAATAGGATCTACACCGCTCCAAGGAGCAGAACCATGGGTTTGTTTTCCTTTAACATCAATAACAAAACGTTCCACAGCGGCCATTGTTCCTCCTGGTTTATACCGAATAGTGCCTACAGGAGTTTCAGAATTTATATGAAGTCCAAAAATGGCATCTACTTTTGGGTTTTCTAATACACCTTCCTTAATCATAAGTTTGGCGCCACCTTCTTCTCCTGGTGGCGGACCTTCTTCTGCTGGTTGGAAGATAAATTTAACAGTCCCAGCAAAGTCATTGTTTTTACTGAGCACTTCAGCAACGCCCATCATAATAGCAATATGGGTATCATGACCGCAAGCGTGCATAACCCCAGTTTCTTCGCCTAAAAAGGTAGCTGTAACAGTAGATTTAAATGGTAAATCGTTACGTTCTGTTACAGGGAGTGCATCTATATCTGCACGTAAAGCAATTACTTTTCCAGGACTAGTGCCCTCCAAAATACCAACAACTCCTGTTTTAGCAACTCCTGTAGTTACTTTTAAACCAAGGCTTTTAAGATGATCGGCTATTTTAGCAGAAGTATTAAATTCACGATTTGATAATTCTGGATTTTCATGAAAATAGTGTCTCCATTCAATAACTTTTTGTTCTACAGAAGCTATGTCTGCATCGAGATTGTTTTGTGAAAATGCGTGAAAACTAACACACAAAAACAGAAATTGTAGCGTATATGTTTTAATCATTAATTTAAGGTTTATGTTATTGAGATGATACTAAATTGTATTGAATAGTAAATATACCTAATTTAATAGTTATGTTTATAAATTTTTATATTTATCCTGAAAAAATAGCTACATATTAGGTAACTTGACCGACTAAATAAATTGCGTTATTTTATATGTTTTAATTATATTTTAGTGCGATAAAATCTACTTATATTGTAGCTTACAATACCTTAAAAATTAAGAATTACATTGGAAAAGTATTTAGCAGAGTTGAATGAAGCGCAACGTGCGCCTGTATTGCATAAAGATGGTGCCCTAATGGTTATTGCTGGAGCGGGTTCTGGAAAGACAAGAGTGTTAACTTATAGAATTGCGTATTTGATGAATCAAGGGGTAGATGCGTTTAATATTCTTTCTTTAACTTTTACGAATAAGGCAGCCCGAGAAATGAAAAAACGGATTGCCAGCATTGTAGGTAACAGTGAAGCTAAAAATTTATGGATGGGAACATTCCATTCGGTTTTTGCTAAAATATTACGTTATGAAGCCGATAAACTAGGGTATCCTAGCAATTTTACTATTTATGATACTCAAGATTCTCAAAGACTTATTAATTCTATTATTAAAGAAATGGGATTGGATAAGGACGTTTATAAATACAAGCAAGTTCAAAATAGAATTTCTTCTTATAAAAATAGCTTAATAACAGTTAAGGCTTACTTTAATAATGCTGAGTTGATGGAAGCCGATGCTATGGCAAAAAAACCACGCTTGGGAGAAATATACCAAGCTTATTGTGAGCGTTGTTTTAAAGCGGGAGCAATGGATTTTGATGATTTATTACTGAAAACTAACGAGCTATTAACTCGTTTTCCAGAAGTTTTAGCTAAATATCAAGATCGTTTTAGATATATTTTGGTGGATGAGTACCAAGATACAAACCACTCTCAATATTTAATTGTAAAAGCATTGTCCGACAGGTTTCAGAATATATGCGTAGTTGGAGACGATGCGCAGAGTATTTATGCTTTCCGAGGGGCTAATATTAATAACATTATGAACTTTCAAAAAGATTATGATAATGTTCAAATGTATCGTTTAGAGCAAAATTACCGCTCTACTCGAAATATTGTAAATGCGGCAAATTCAGTTATTGAAAAAAATAAAACGCGACTAGACAAGGTTGTTTGGACTGATAATGACGATGGAAATGCTATAAAAGTACATCGCTCTGTAACCGATGCTGAAGAAGGGCGATTTGTGGCTTCAACTATTTTTGATAACAAAATGCAACTTCAATTAAAAGACGGAGATTTTGCAGTTTTGTATCGAACCAATTCCCAATCTAGAGCCATTGAAGATGCATTGCGTAGAAAGGATATTCCCTATAGAATTTATGGCGGACTCTCATTTTATCAACGGAAAGAGATAAAAGATGTGCTGGCGTATTTGCGACTCATTTTGAACCCGAAAGATGAAGAGGCATTGGTAAGAGTTATTAATTATCCGGCTCGGGGAATAGGACAAACAACCATTCAGAAACTTACGGTAGCAGCAAATCATTATAAGCGTTCTATTTTTGAAGTGATGGAGCATCTCGATAAAATAGATTTAAAAATTAATTCGGGAACGAGAAGAAAGCTTGAGGATTTTATTACTATGATTAAGAGTTTTCAGGTAACAAATCAATCAGCAGATGCTTTTGTGTTAGCAGAGCACGTTACTAAAAAATCTGGGCTTTTACAAGAGTTTAAAAAAGACGGAACTCCAGAAGGGATTGCTCGTATGGAAAATATTGAAGAGCTTCTTAACGGAATTCAAGATTTTGTAGAGGGACAAAAGGAAGTAGCCGATGCTAAAGGGGATTTAGCGGAGTTTATGGAAGATGTTGCTTTGGTAACCGATTTAGATAAAGATACTGGAGATGATGACCGAGTTGCGTTAATGACCATTCACTTGGCAAAAGGATTGGAATTTCCTTATGTATTTATTGTAGGAATGGAGGAAGAGTTATTTCCGTCGGCAATGAGTATGAGCACGCGGAGTGAACTAGAGGAGGAGCGTAGACTTTTTTATGTTGCTCTAACACGAGCAGAAAAACAAGCGTATCTTACGTATACACAAAGTAGGTATAGATGGGGGAAATTAATAGACGCAGAACCGAGTCGTTTTATTGAAGAAATAGAAGATAAATATATAGAGTATTTAACCCCTCCATTAGATGCAAGCTATCGATACAAACCAATGATAGATGCTGATATTTTTGGAGAAGTGGATAAGAGTAAATTCCGACTAAAAAAACCTACAGCAGGAACTCCGCCAACTTCACATAAACCTTCTGAAGAGAAATTGCGAAAACTAAGAAAATTAAAACCCGATTTAGGAGAGCCTGTAGCGCAAGATGGAGGAGACCATAACAGCTTGTCGGTTGGAGATAAGGTATCTCATACCCGATTTGGAAATGGAGTTATTATTAGTATTGAAGGGGTTGGAAATGACAAAAAAGCAGAAATTAGATTTGATACTGGAGGGCTGAAAAAACTATTACTCCGTTTTGCAAAATTGGAAGTAATTGGATAGGGAGATGAGTTTGGAAAGTAGGTAAAGTTGAAGGGGAGTGTTCAGTATTCAGAGAGTAGGGTTTGGGAAAGTTTGTCTTTTAAATCAAAACACCGCTATTAATCAGGATTTGAAAGGCTTAATCCCTCATTGAGGGTTTAATTCCCCAGAGCCTGTACTGAGTTTACCGAAGTGCTCTGCATCGAAATGGGTTTGATTTGTTTCCTTTGAATACCTCGTAGGCTTGCCTCGAGGTAGTTGATATCCAATTAGCAAAGACCTAAATAGAGAGTTTTTATTCTTTTGGTATAAATCTATCGCAAGAAAAGTTGAAAATGATGGAATTGGAATGACAGTAAAAGGATTTAATTTGAATTATGTAAAAGCATTAGAAATACATATTCCCGATTTGGAAACACAAAAAGATGTTGTAAGACTTTGTAGTGGGTTAGTTGAGAGTATAAGTGTAATAGAATCCTACTACCAACAAAAACTCATCAACTTAGAAGACCTCAAAAAATCCATTTTACAAAAAGTGTTTTCGGGTGAGTTGACAATGGATAATGATGAATTAACAATGAATAAGGCATATGCAAAAAATGCATAAATGAATATTGACAACCAAATAGAAATCTATCAAGCCCAAGATGGCTCAACTCAAATTTCGGTACAATTTGAGCAAGATACTGTTTGGCTTACTCAAGCACAAATGGCTGTTCTTTTAGAAACAACACCGCAAAACATAACCATGCATTTAAAAGGTGTTTTCAAAGAGCAAGAGTTAAACGAGACAGCAACTTGTAAGGATTTCTTACAAGTTCGAAAAGAAGGTAAAAGAACCGTAAAGCGTAAGCAACTGCACTATAATTTAGACGCTATAATATCTGTAGGTTATCGTGTAAAATCAGCAAGAGCAACACAGTTTCGTATTTGGGCAAACCAAGTATTAAAAGATTATTTAGTAAAAGGTTATGCCATTAATGAAAAAAGACTAGCTCAAAAAGAACAAGAAATAAGAATGCTTAAAGATGGTATTCATATTTTAACCAGAGTTGCAACTATTGCTATTGAAGAAAAAGATTCAGACAATGTTATTTTGGAAACTTTTGCAAAAGGTTTGAGCCTACTAGATGATTATGACCATGAGCAATTAGATACCAAAGGACTAACCAAAAAAGAAGCCAACTACCCAAGTTTAAAAGACTATCAAGCAATTATAAGTCAAATGCTTACGGAGTTTGATAGTGATGTTTTTGGTAAAGAAAAAGATAAAAGTTTTGAAAGTTCGGTTGCACAAATAGAAAAGGGTTTTGGAGAAGAAGATTTTTACCCAACACTTGAAGAAAAAGCAGCTACTTTATTATATTTGGTAGTTAAAAACCATGCCTTTGTAGACGGTAATAAACGTATAGCAGCCGCTTGTTTTTTGAAATTTTTAGAGCAAAACAAGATGCTTTTTAACAGTAAAAAACAGCCTATAATTAGCAATGATACCTTAGCAAGTATAACTTTGTTTATCGCTTCAAGTAAACCAGAGGAAATGGAAACTGTAAAACGTCTTGTAATTAGTGTATTAAACCGAAACAGATGAATGAAGCACAAACCAAACACGATTTAATAGAACCTGCTTTACGCAAGGCAGGTTGGGATATTGTAGAGGGCAGTCGTTTGCGTTTGGAGTTTCCTATTACTAAAGGTCGTCTTATTGGTCAAAATAGGCGTGCCACAACTTTGTTTGCCGATTATGTTTTGGAATACAAAAACAGACGTATTGGAATTGTAGTAGCCAAAAAAAGAGATGAGTATTATACACAAGGTTTAGGACAAGCCAAAGATTATGCAGAACGGAAGAAAGCCAGCAGGTAACAAAGATGTGTATAAGTAATAGCGGGTTAAGTGTTAGTTTGATAATTAGTATATCAAGAGATAATAAAATGTCACTTAAAATAGAAAGAATATGGCAGAACTAATTCGTATTTATGAAGAAAACCCTAACCCTAAAGAGATTCAAAGGGTAGTGGAGGTGTTACGTAACGGCGGATTGGTAATATATCCTACCGATACCGTTTATGGTTTAGGCTGTGATATTACCAATTCTAAAGCCTTGCAAAAGATAGCGCGTATTAAAGGGGTGAAACTTGAGAAAGCTAACTTTTCTTTTATTTGTGCAGACTTGAGCAATTTATCCGATTATATCCGCCAGATAGACACAGCTACATTTAAAATATTAAAGCGTACGCTACCTGGTCCTTATACATTTATATTGCCAGGAAATAATTCGCTTCCTAAAGATTTTAAGAAAAAGAAAACTGTTGGAATACGTATTCCAGCTAATAATATAGCGAGAACTTTGGTAGAACAATTAGGAAATCCAATAGTGTCAACTTCTATTCGAGACGAAGATGAACTTATAGAATACACCACAGATCCAGAATTGATTCTTGAAAAATGGGATAATTTAGTTGATGTTGTAATTGATGGGGGTTATGGAGATAATGTAGCCTCAACTGTTATAGATTTATCGGGGAGTGAACCTGTAATAGTTCGTGAGGGAAAAGGAGATATTGATGATGTTTTATAACTTAATGAATGATAAATAAAACTATTCTCTTTATAGGTTACGTATGGCCAGAACCTACCTCTTCTGCTGCTGGTAGTAGAATGCTTCAATTGATTCATTTTTTTAAGAATTTAGGCGCGAAGGTTGTTTTTTCATCACCTGCAAAGCAGAGTGTGCATGTTCATAATTTGCTCTCCGAAGGAGTTCAACAAAAAGAAATAGAATTAAATAATACTTCTTTTGACGATTTTCTGAAGGATTTACAGCCAGAAATTGTTGTTTTTGATAGGTATATGATGGAAGAGCAATTTGGTTGGCGTGTAGCTGAACACGCTCCAAATGCTATGCGAATATTGGATACAGAGGATTTGCATTTTTTAAGGAATGAGCGACAGAAATCTTTAAAAGGAAGTGCAGATATTACTAATGACGTATTGCTAAATAGCGAATTAGCAAAGCGCGAATTGGCTAGCATTTACCGTTGTGATGTTTCATTAATTATTTCTGAAGTGGAAATGAAGCTTTTAAAAGAGGTTTTTAAGGTAGATGAAAAGCTACTTTGTTACCTTCCTTTTCTTCTTCCGCAAAAGAAAGAGAATATGTTTTCCTTTCAACAAAAAGAGGATTTTATTTTTATAGGAAACTTTATTCATGCTCCCAATTGGGATGCGGTTTTAGCGTTAAAAGAAACTGTTTGGCCTATTATCCGAAAAGAATTACCAAAAGCAAAATTGCATATTTATGGAGCCTATGCTACCGAAAAGGTTTACAATCTTCATAATGAAAAAGAGAACTTTTTAGTACACGGTTGGGCAGAAAATTCCTTTGAGGTAATCCAAAAAGCACGTATTATGCTTGCTCCATTACGTTTTGGTGCTGGATTAAAAGGGAAACTCCTTGAAGCCATGCAGGCACAAACTCCAAGTGTAACCACCTCTGTAGGGGCAGAGGGAATTAATGGGAATTATAATTGGAACGGATTTATATTTGATAACCCAATGGATTTTGCTCATGCTTCTGTGGCTTTATATTTAGAAGAAGAGCAGTGGCAACAAGCAGTAAAAAATGGGAATAGAATTTTAAATATGCGTTTTGATGCTTCAGTACATAAACTGAATTTTAAAACTACGCTCGATATAATTTCTGAAGATATAAATGCGCATCGAACCAGTAATTTTATAGGTAGTATGCTACTCCAGCAAACTACACAGGCATGTAAATATTTGTCAAAGTGGATAGAAGAGAAGAATAAAAAGCTGTAAAAGTCATAATTCTTTTCTCATCTAACATATTTTTCAGAAAAGCATAATTCATCCGCTTTAACTTCTAAAAATTTATTATACGCCACGAATACACGAATATATATTGGTTTGCATTTAAAAATTATTTGTGTATTCGTGGCATAACAGACTTTATGTCCATAGAGGTTTAGTAAAATTATGTAAACTATCTAGGATTATTCAAATCTCGATTATCAAGTAAATAAATTCTTTAAATCGTCTGTAAGTCTAATAGGGCGTTTACTGTTTTTATCTATTAAACACCAATTGGTTTTACAGCTTACCAATAACTTATCGGTAGTATTATTGTAAATCTCTACAATCCGTGTTGAGGTAACGCCTTCTGCTTTTTTGATGTATGTTTTTAGGAGAATTTCATCATTTAAAAAAGCTTGTCCTTTATATTCTATATAATGATTAAGAACCATCCAAATATAATTATCCAGCATTTCTGTGGTAGCTTCCGTTTGCCAATGATTCTTTGCAATGTCTTGAATCCATTGAAGGTAACGTACATTGTTCACATGAAATAAGTCATCTAAATCGTCTTCCTTAACCGTAATTATTTCTGTAAACTCTTTCAAATCCTAATTTTAAATTTTAAGTGTTGAATTTTGAATTTTAAATGAAATTATATTTTTTACCTAAAGCCTAAAGCCTATTTCTTTTCTTTAATAGTTACTTCAAACATTTTATCCCAATTTTTACCTGTCACAAAAAACGTTTTAGAAGTAGGGTTGTATGCAATTCCGTTTAAAACATCTAAATCGGCATGTTGTTTTACCTTGTCTTTAAGCCCTCTAAAATCGATAACTCCAATAATAGCTCCCGTTTTAGCATCAATAATCATGGCGCTGTCTTTTAAATAAACGTTGGCATATATTTTTCCGTCTACATATTCCAATTCATTAGCTTTATTAAAAACAGAAGAATTAGTAACTGTTTCAATAAAATCTTCTTCGACTAAAGTATCAGGATTTAAAATCCATATTTTATCACTTCCATCGCTTTTATAGATCTTTTTACCATCGGGAGTATGTGTAAGTCCCCAACCTTCTTTGCTTTGGTTGTAGGTAAAATAATCGAGTTGTTCAAATGTATTTAAATCGTACACAAAGCCTTTGCCAGCTTGCCATGTAAGCATGTACACTTTATTGTTGATAATAGTAATTCCTTCCCCGAAGTAAGAGTTGTCCAAATCAATTTTATTTAATATATCTCCAGTTTTATAATCTACTTTTCGAAGCGAAGAAATCCCTTTTCTACCAGTACTTTCATATAAAGTATCGTTATAAAATTCTAAACCTTGAGTATATGCTTTTATGTCGTGAGGATAGGTGTTTATAATTTCGTAGGTATAAACTTTTGGAGCTTGAGAAGCTAGAACAGTAATATTTTCTGACACCGTAGCCGTTTCCCCTTCGAAATATACAGTAGCTTCTAGTTTTTGAATACCTAATTTATCGGCATTCAATTTAAAAGAATTGTTTGTTACGTTGATTCTTTTTCCGTGTAATTGATACGAAATAGAGTCAATTTCTTTATTTTTTTTATTCTCCAATTGGATTTTTAAGACATTTCCTTGCTGAATTTTCTTAGAATCTGAACTTATTTTTAATGAAAATAACTTTTTTTCAGAAGAATTATTCGAGTTGCATCCACCAATAGAAACAACTAAAAAGCTGATGATTAAAAACTTATAGAAATACATGGGCTATTATTAATTTTTAGGCAAGTTATTTAATAAAATTAAGATTGTAAAATTATTGCGTAAAGATAAAAAGTTTGTAAATTTGCACCCGGCAAGTCCTACACGACTAGCTCCTGTAGAATCCCCCAGGACGGGAACGTAGCAAGGGTATATGGTTGAGCGGTGCGATGTAGGTAGCTTGCCTTTTTTTATGCCATAAATTTAACTTTTCTATATTGGCATTCTTCTTTTTAAAGTTTCCCTAATTGTTCTCTGGAATATTAAATAAATTATAACTTTGTATAGCATATTTGTTTTTTAGGCTAAAAAGACAAAATAGAGCAGTATCTTTACTTAATAATTAATGTAAAACTAGAATATAAATAAGCTATGAAATTTTTTATAGACACAGCAAATCTAGAGCAAATTGCGGAAGCTGAAGCTTTAGGAGTTTTAGATGGAGTTACAACAAACCCATCTTTAATGGCAAAAGAAGGAATAACAGGAAGAGAGAATATTTTAAAACATTACGTAGACATTTGTAATATTGTTGAGGGTGATGTTTCTGCTGAAGTTATTGCAACAGATTATGACAATATCATAAAAGAAGGAGAAGAATTAGCTGCTCTACACGAGCAAATAATTGTTAAAGTACCAATGATTAAAGATGGTGTAAAGGCAATTAAATATTTTTCTGACAAAGGAATAAAAACAAATTGTACGCTTGTATTTTCAGTAGGACAAGCGCTTTTAGCGGCTAAAGCTGGAGCAACTTACGTTTCTCCATTTATTGGAAGATTGGATGATATCTCTACAGATGGATTAGGACTTATTTCTGATATCCGTTTAATTTATGATAACTACGGCTTTGAAACAGAGATTCTTGCTGCTTCTGTACGCCATACAATGCATGTTATTGATTGTGCTAAATTAGGTGCAGATGTAATGACAGGCCCTCTTTCTGCAATTACAGGATTATTAAACCACCCACTTACAGATATCGGTTTAGAGAAATTCTTGGCAGATTACAATAAAGGAAATAAATAGAATTTAGAAATATTTTAGATACAAAAAGAGCCGCTTATAGACGGCTCTTTTTTATTATATGGTAATCAATTATTATTATTATTGCGGTTGTTGTTTGTAAACTCTTTTTATAACGGTATTATTGTCTTTATCATGGATTTCAACAATGAAATTCTCATCTCCATCAAAATATCCAATCCCTTTACCATTACTTGTCTCAACAATATATTTATTGTTTGTTGATTGATACGTAGTGGCATTTAAATCCTTATTTGAAGAATTGATAGTAAATCCATTTTCAGTAGGAAGAAAATCGCATTTAGCGTCTTCACATACAAAATTAGTTTTCTTGTCAAGAATAATTTTACTATCTCCTTCAATAACCGTTTCCTGTTTAGTTACTTTAACAGGAGATGTAGTAAGATCCTGATTAATTTTATTTCTATCAGAAGCATCCAACTGAACATCTTGCTCTTGAGTAACTTGAACTTGTTCTTTTAATTCTTGTTCTCCTTTATTTGTTTTAATCTTGGTAGTTTTAGTAACTGTTTCTTCTAAAACATTTTTATTTTGCGAAAACGCAAAGGTAGATGTCAAAATAATTGCAGATAATACGATTAAATTTTTCATGTCTTTTTCTGTTTTGATTATACTTTAATATACGCATTTAGCAGCGTGTTAGATGTTAATGGCTTGCCAAGGAGTTGTAAGGATATGTTAATGCTTCAGGTCTAAGATTCTTTTCTGACAGTTTGTCATTTTTAATGTAATGGCACAAAGATTGACTTTTACAACACGAATCGAAAATAGAATTTCAAACACTATAAAAACATAAACATGAGTAAGATTATTGGAATTGACTTAGGTACAACCAACTCTTGTGTTTCCGTAATGGAAGGAAACGAACCTGTTGTAATACCTAATGCTGAAGGAAAAAGAACTACACCTTCTGTGATTGCTTTTGTTGAAGGCGGAGAAATTAAAGTAGGGGATCCTGCAAAACGTCAAGCAGTAACCAATCCAAATAAAACGATTTATTCTATTAAACGTTTTATGGGGAACAAGTTCTCTGAATCTCAAAAAGAAGTAGGAAGAGTACCTTATAAAGTAACAAAAGGAGATAACGATACACCAAGAGTAGATATTGATGGTCGTTTATATACCCCACAAGAATTATCGGCTATGATTCTTCAAAAAATGAAGAAAACTGCTGAGGATTACTTAGGGCAAGATGTAACGCAAGCAGTTATTACTGTGCCTGCATACTTTAACGATTCTCAACGTCAGGCTACAAAAGAAGCTGGAGAGATTGCAGGATTAAAAGTAGATAGAATTATAAATGAGCCTACTGCAGCTGCATTGGCTTATGGATTAGATAAAAAAGGAGAAGACCAAAAAATTGTAGTATTCGATTTTGGTGGAGGAACACATGATGTATCTATCCTAGAATTAGGAGATGGCGTTTTTGAAGTACTTGCTACCGATGGAGATACACACTTAGGAGGGGATGATGTAGATGAAAAAATTATCGATTGGTTAGCTGAAGAGTTTAAAGCTGAAGAAGATATCGATTTAAGAAAAGACTCTATTGCACTTCAACGTTTAAAAGAAGCTGCTGAGAAAGCTAAAATTGAATTGTCTTCTGCAAACCAAACAGAAATCAATTTACCATATGTAACAGCTACAGCAAGCGGACCTAAACACTTAGTTAAAACGCTTACTAAATCTAAATTTGAACAATTAATTGCAGATTTAGTAGAACGTACAATTAAGCCTTGCGAAAAAGCATTAAAAAGTGCAGGTCTTTCTAAAAGCGACATCGACGAGGTTATATTAGTAGGTGGTTCTACAAGAATTCCTGCAGTTCAAGAAGCTGTAGAGAAATTCTTTGGAAAAAAACCTTCTAAAGGAGTTAATCCAGATGAAGTTGTAGCCGTAGGTGCTGCTATTCAAGGGGGAGTATTAACTGGAGATGTAAAAGATGTATTATTATTAGACGTTACACCACTTTCTTTAGGAATTGAAACTATGGGAGGAGTAATGACTAAATTAATTGAAGCGAATACAACAATTCCTTCTAAAAAATCTCAAGTATTCTCTACTGCGGCAGACAATCAGCCATCTGTAGAAATTCACGTTATACAAGGAGAGCGACCAATGGCTGCGGATAACAAAACTATCGGACGTTTTCACCTTGATGGAATTCCACCAGCACAAAGAGGAGTACCTCAAATTGAAGTTACTTTTGATATTGACGCTAACGGAATTATCAATGTTTCTGCAAAAGATAAAGGAACAAATAAAGAGCAGAACATCCGTATTGAAGCTTCTTCTGGATTAACAGATGAAGAAATCCAAAAGATGAAGCAAGAAGCAGAAGCAAATGCCGATGCTGATAAAAAAGCGAAAGAGAAAGTAGATAAGCTTAACGAAGCAGATGGAATGATTTTCCAAACTGAAAAGCAATTGAAAGAGTTTGGAGATAAACTTTCTGCTGATAAAAAGCAACCTATTGAAGATGCTTTAGAAGAATTGAAAAAAGCTTATGAAACTAAAGAAGTTGATACCATTCAACCAGCTTTAGATAAAATCAACGAAGCTTGGAAAGTTGCTTCTGAAGAAATGTATAAAGCACAAGCAGAGGCGCAGCAAAATGGCGCTCCAACTGGAGATGCTCAAGGAGGAGATGCAAACGCAGAAGGCGGTGCAAAAGAAGGAGACGATGTGCAGGATGTAGACTTTGAAGAAGTTAAGTAATACACTTACATTATACTATTAAAAAACCCAAAACGAAAGTTTTGGGTTTTTTTTTAAACGTTAATCAAATTTCTTACTATTTTAAATTTTTATAAATTTCTAAACATATAAAAATAATAAGACCAGAGATAGCTGAGTATACTCCAATTGAAACTAATAATCCATCCACTATATCTGTTATTTAATCTAGAACTAAAAATATAGTATATTGAGTTTAATTATGTTAATTGGAATACATGTAATTCGTGTAATTTTTTTCTAGTTCATTCTTAAGATTAATCTTTCTTCAAGAATGTTTTTTCTTTCGTAAAAGAAAAAAACCAACTTCTTTAATTAACCATATTGCTAAACCTAAAGCTGCAGCTAACTTACCTATTTGTACTAAAAACGATTCTGTATCCATTATCTTTTATTTTATCATTGCAATTATATGATGATAGATACGTATAATGGTTGCTTAAAAGGATAAGCTTTTAAATAACTTTAACATTTGTAGATTCTTATTATTTTTTATTGCTGTCCGATAAAAGTTAACAGAATTTATGGAACTCCACTTATATCAAGGTTTAAATGAGGTTTATAAGGCTCCCTGGCTATTAATAAAAATGAATAAAAAGAGGGTTTTAGTAAAGTTTTTTCTTCAAGCTGCTTATTTTATGATAGTTAAGATTTAGTCTTTGTTTTTACAGCGAAGCGTCCTTGTATTTTACTCGGACATTAGTGATTATTTTTTTAAAATGGTAAGGCACAGCCTAATAGTCCAATAATCAATAGCTTCTTCAAAATACTCATAATATGTTTTCAATTGATCTGGATCGTTTAGCGTTATTTTAGCTTGTTTAACAGCTTCTAGGTCGTTTTCATTAATAAATTGCATTAAATTAATGTCTTTTCCGTCTTCGTGTAATTTGGAAATATGGGAATATATGGTAGTAAGGCTTAGTTTTCTTTGTCCTGCAATTTCTTCGATAGAAAGACCATCTTTATAGAGTTGGTATGTTTCTAGATATGTTTTTCCTTTTTTCCGACCTTTTTTCTGTTCTTTTTCCTTGTTGAATTTTATAATTTCTTTAATGAATTGATATCCGTAGTTCTCCATTTTACGTCTACCAACACCATTTATTTGCATAAAATCTTCATCGGTTAGAGGGCGTTCAGCTTCAATTTCTTTCAGAGTGGCATCGTTAAAAATAAGATAAGCAGGGATATCTTCTTCCTTAGAAATGGAGAGGCGTAATTTGCGTAACCGCTCAAATAGCGTGTCTTTTGTTTTTTCTTGTTTTGTATTTGCAGCTTTCTCGGTTACTAGTGTATCCTGTGGTTTTGTGAGTGCTACCTTTTTATTATTAAAGAGGACTTCTTTGGCTTGTGGTGTTAACTTTAATGTGTTTTTCTGATGAAAAGCAATTTCTAAATATCCAAGATTTACCATTTGGATGATGTAATGCTGCCAATCTCTCCACGAAATATCATTGGCAATACCGTATGTTTTTAAGTTTTGATAACCGTTTTCTAATACCTGTTGATTATGAGATCCTCTTAGAACATCTATAACAAGTCCGATGTTTTCATTTTCTTTTAATCTTGCTACACAAGAAAGTGCTTTTTGGGCAGTAATAGTTCCATCAAAAAATTGAGGCGGGTTTTTACAGACGTCACAATTACCGCAATCTTTTTCAATGAACTCTCCAAAATAACTCAACAATATTTTTCTTCTACAAGAAAGTGCATCGGCATATTGTTTCATTCGTTCTAGCTTTGCCAATTGTACTTCACTATTTCCTGCACCTTCAGCAAATTTTTGCAACTGTACTACATCAGCATAACTATGAAAAAGTAACGTATAAGATGGGAGTCCATCTCTACCAGCACGACCAATTTCTTGATAGTAACCTTCTATATTTTTAGGTAAATTATAATGAATTACCCAGCGTACATTGGACTTATCTATTCCCATTCCAAAAGCTACGGTAGCACAAACAATTTGGGTTTTATCATTTATAAAATCTTCCTGAACTTTTGAGCGGCCATCATGATTAACTCCAGCATGATATGCTTCTGCATTATAACCTGCTTGTTGCAATTTTTCAGCAATACTTTCTGTAGTTTTTCTACTTAAGCAATAAACAATACCACTTTCATTTGGACGCTTATTTAGAAACTGAATTATTTGTTTGATTCTATCTGTACCCGGTCGTACTTCTAAACTCAAATTTTTACGGTCAAAAGAAGCTACAAACTTTTTAGCGTTGGAAATATTTAATTGGTTAGCAATATCTTCTCTCGTAGCTTTATCTGCAGTAGCAGTAAGTGCAATAAGAGGAGTATTAGGAAACCTGTTTTTTAAAAAACCAAGTTGTGTATATGCGGGTCTGAAATCGTGTCCCCAAGAGGAAATACAATGCGCTTCATCTACAGCAATAAGACTAATTTTTGTAGAACTAAAAATATTTTCCAAATACGAAAGACTCTCGGGCGCAACATACAGAAGTTTTACTTTTTTGGCTTCTATATCGTTAAAAATAACTTCTTGCTCTGCTGTAGATTGACTACTATTTAAAAAGCAAGCAGGAATTCCGTTTACATTTAACCCATCCACTTGATCTTTCATTAAAGCGATAAGAGGAGAAATAACAATAGTTAAACCATCTTGTAGTAATGCAGGTAATTGATAGCAAATAGACTTACCTCCACCAGTTGGCATAATAACCAAGCAATCATCTCCATTTAAAATGGTATCAATAATTTCTCTTTGTAGCGGTCTAAACGAATCGTACCCAAAATATTCTTTAAGGGTATTTAATATGGTAGTTTCTTCAATCATAATTTGCAAAGAAACAGAATACTAATCACTGTTGAAATCTAATTGGATGTTTTTTGATAAGAAATAATAATAAGAAGTGGATAAGTAAGATTCTACTTTGCTTTTTTGTAGTAATCCCATTCTTCTTTAAGAATTCCGTAGCAGCATGTATTCCTTTTAAAACCATTAAGTAGGTATACATTTTTCCTTAACAGTCCTTCAAATTTAGCGCCTAATTTTTCAACGGCTCTTCTAGAACGAATATTACGTTCGTCAATTCTAAATTCTACTTTTTCAAATTCCATTTTATAAAAAGCATAATCCAGCATTAAATGTTTCATAACCGTATTAAGTCCGTTTCCATGAAAATCTCTTCCTATCCATGTAGAACCTATATGAAGCACTTTATTATTCCAGTCGATATTCATATAACGAGTAGTTCCTGCATAGCGCTCGGTTCTTTTATCATATATAATAAAGGGAACCGCCAAATTTTTTTCTGCATGATCAAGAGCCGTTTTCACATAATCGGTTAGCGCTTGTAATGTGGATATATTTGAAGGCGAGTATTGTACCAAATCTTTTTCAGAAGCTATTGCATATAAATTCTTGAAATTGTCGAGAGACAAAGGCATCAGTTTTACAATTTCGTTTTCAAGGGTCGGGATATTCATCGCGGTTGTTGTATTTTTACACTTCAAAAGTAGCGTTATGAATCTTGATAAAGAAAAAATATTAGCAAATATACGTGAGCGTTGTAAAAATACGCTTATGGAAACCCTTGAAATTGAATATACCGAAATAGGAGAAGATTATTTAATTGCTAAAATGCCAGTTACGTCAAAAGTACATCAACCAGATGGAGTACTGCATGGAGGAGCAATGGTGGCTTTAGCAGAAAGTGTTGGAAGTGCAGCGTCTTATTTGTTTTTAAATACCGAAGACTTTTTTATCCGTGGAATAGAAATTTCTGCAAATCATTTAAAAAGTATTAAAGAAGGCTGGGTTTTTGCAAAAGCTACTTTTATCCATAAGGGAAGAACTACTCAATTATGGGAAATTAAAATTACAGATTCAGAAAAAAATCTTATTTCTATTTGTAAACTAACAACAATTGCATTACCAAAATCTAAATAGTTAATGAAAGTCTCTTCGGAATCTTTTTATAATAAAGTTTTAGAACACTTCAATACAAAACTTCCTTTTGTAATTTATAACAAGCCTAATTCTAATAGAATAAGTGGGTTATTGCAAAAAAACGATGATGTTTATAATACTGTTAATTATAAAGAATCAGGATTTGTTTTTGCCCCATTTGATGTAGAGAAGGAAGCTATTTTAATTCCTTTAAATCATTCTGAAAGTATAGAATGTTATAAAGAAGTTACTTCTAAAAATGTTTTTTCAATAAAAAATATAAGTTATCCTTCAGAAAAAGAAAACCATATTCATTTAGTTGAAAAAACAATTAATGAGATTAAAAACTCGGAGATTAAAAAGATTGTTATTTCGAGAAAAAAAGAAGTATTAATAGAGGAATTTGATTTTGTTTCAATCTTTAAAAAGCTAGTCTTTAAATACCCGCAGGCTTTTTGTTATGTATGGTATCATCCAAAAGTTGGTCTTTGGGTAGGAGCTACTCCCGAAACTTTATTAACATTAAACAATAAAGAATTTGAAACCATGGCTTTGGCAGGAACTCAAAAATATGAGGGTTCAATCAATGTTTTATGGGGAGAAAAAGAGAAGGAAGAGCAAGCTTTGGTAACTTCATCAATTATAGAAAATATAAAACCTATTGCTTCTGCTATAGATGTTTCTGAAGTACAGACAGTAAAAGCAGGAAGTTTACTTCATTTAAAAACAGCTATTAAAGGGCAGATAGAAAATGCATCAATTAAAGATTTTGTTTCTAGTTTGCATCCTACGCCTGCTGTATGTGGTTTGCCAATGAAAGCAGCTAAAGATTTCATTATAAAAAACGAAGGTTATAACAGAGAATTTTACACTGGTTTTTTGGGAGCGTTGAATTTTGAAAATGAGAAAACCGAACTTTTTGTTAATTTACGCTGTATGCAATATGTGGAAAACAAAAAGCTTGCTTTGTATGTAGGTGGCGGAATTACAAAAGATTCTAACGCTACGTTAGAGTGGGACGAAACCGAGAATAAAACAAAAACTATGTTAGATGTACTTACAAAATAAAACAGGGAATTTTTAGTAAACTATTTTGAAGCAAGCCCATTAGGTGTTAGAATGAAAAACAAAAAAACATTTTGAAGCAATCCTTTAGGAGAGCTTAGGACACGCTTTAGAACATTAAAATCTCGATTATCGATTAAAAAACAGACTAATTTGAGTACTTTTGTGTAGTTAGAAATCACACTATTTATTATTTAATGAAGTATTCCAACATCCCCTTAGCACAAACTGTTACAGCTTTGTGTAAAGCCAAAGGAATTGAACATATTATAATTTCTCCAGGGAGCAGAAATGCACCTTTAACTATAAGTTTTACAGAAGATAATTACTTTAACACCTATAGCGTTGTAGATGAGCGAAGTGCAGCTTTTTTTGCACTTGGAATTGCACAGCAATTAAAAAAACCTACCGCTTTAGTATGTACTTCTGGCTCGGCATTATTGAATTATTACCCTGCCATTGCTGAAGCTTTTTATAGCGATATTCCGTTAGTAATACTTTCTGCCGATAGACCTTCCTACCGTATAGATATTGGAGATGGGCAAACTATTAGACAAGACAATGTATATGCGAGGCATATTTTATACTCGGCAAATTTAAAACAAGACATACGTGGGGAAGATTTAAAAGTTTTAGGCGATGGTAAGAATCCTTCTAAACTGGATAAATTAATTAATCCGATTGCGTTGCAACAAGGAGTTCAAGAGTTTAATGAAAAAGAAATTAATACTGCCTTAAATACATCTTTTGAAGAAAATGGTCCCGTACATATTAATATTCCTTTTGAAGAACCACTTTACTCAAAAGTAGATGAGCAATTTGTTTCTCCTAAGAATATTCCATTTCAGAATACAGAAAAATCGTATTCTAAAGAAACCTTACAAGCTTTTGTAGATATTTGGAATGGCGCAGCCCGTAAAATGATTTTAGTAGGAGTGAACCCTCCAAACACCTTAGATACAGAGATATTAGAATTATTAGCTACGGATGAATCTGTGGTGGTTTTTACAGAGACAACTTCGAATTTAAATCATTCAAATTTCTTTTCGAATATCGATAAAATTATTGCACCGATTGAGAAATTAGAAGATGCAGATAGTTATTTTAAGAAGTTACAACCCGATGTATTGTTAACTTTTGGAGGGATGGTAATCTCAAAAAAAATAAAAGCATTTTTAAGAAAGTATCAACCAAAGCATCATTGGCATATAGATTCCAAAAAGGCATACGATACTTTTTACTGTTTAAATCAACATTTTAAAACTACTCCAAACAAATTTTTGAAAGTTTTTTCTGAAGGAATAAAAATACAGAAAAGCGATTTTCAGCCTTATTGGTTGTCGGTTAAAGCCAATAGAAGCAAGTTGCACAAAGAATATGTGGTTCAGATTCCGTTTTCAGATTTTAAGGCTTACGAGCGGATTTTAAAAACTATTCCAGAAAATTATCAATTGCAATTAAGTAATAGTTCTACAATTAGGTATGCACAATTATTTCAGCTAAACGAATCTTTAAAGGTTTTCTGCAATAGAGGTACCAGTGGTATTGATGGAAGTACGAGCACTGCTGTTGGGGCTTCTGTAGTTTCAGAAAACCCAGTAGTTTTTATTACAGGAGATTTGAGCTTTTTTTACGATTCTAATGCGCTTTGGAATAATTATATCAATAGTAAGTTTAGAATAATTGTTATAAATAATGGAGGAGGAGGCATCTTTAGAATCCTTCCTGGAGACAAAGATTCTAAGAATTTTGATGACTATTTTGAGACTACACACCAGCTTAACGCAAGAGGGATTTGTAGTACGTATGGAATTAATTATCAGTCGGTAGATTCAGAAGAAACATTAGTAGAAGCATTACAAGAATTTTATAAAAGTAGCGCTAATCCATCATTACTAGAAGTATTTACGCCAAGAAAAATTAATGATGAAATTTTACTCAATTATTTTAGTTTTTTGAATAAAAATTAATAATTTTAAGACAACTTATTTAATTTAAAAAAATAATCATGAGTAAAAGAGACGAATTAATTGAAAAATACGAAGCAGATCTAAAAGATAAATGTGGGGTAACAGCAGATAAAGATTTACTTACAAAAGTAGTTATCGGTTTAGGTCCTTCAGTGTATAATGCAGATGCTTCAATGGTATCGGGAACCGATCAAAAGGAACTAGAAACTATTAAAAACAATTTTTTAATTAAGAAACTTGGTCTTTCTGCTTCGGAAGATTTAGATGGTGCTATTGATTCCGTGATAGAAAAATACGGAAGATCTAATCGTAATAAATACAGAGCAGTAGTTTATTATTTATTGGTTAAGCACTTCAAAAAAGAATCAGCATATTAGATTATAAATAAATTTTATATACAAAAGGTATCATTTTTGATGCCTTTTTTTATGTGTTCTTTTTTGAAAGGTACAGTATATTTTATGCTAATACCATTTTCCAATTCAATTTACTGAAATAAAATGTGCTTTTCCTTTTATTTCAAGATAAAAAGAGTCCGTAGCCAAGGCTAGGCTTTATTTTCTGATTTATATAAATAAAAAAATCATCATTTTATTTTACGGTAAATTCAATCAATAACTGGTATAATATTTAAATTGTTCAAATTAAATAACTTCCTTTGCAGAAGTTATAGAAATTTTAAAGTTAGATGATACAAATAGGCGAATACAATACACTAGAAATATTAAGAGAAACATCTGTTGGACTTTTTTTGGGGGATGAAGAAGGGAACGATATTTTATTACCCAATAAATATGTGCCTCAGGAATATGAAATTGGCGACACGCTAGCTGTATTTTGTTATTTAGACCATGAAGAAAGACCTATTGCAACTACCCTAATTCCTAAAATAACCCGTAATAAATTTGCGTTGCTAAAAGCTATAGAAGTAAATAAAATTGGTGCTTTTTTAGACTGGGGGTTAGAGAAACATTTATTTGTTCCTTATAAAGAACAAGCGCGCCCAATGGAAGAAGGAAAACGATATTTGGTGTATGCTTTTTTAGATGATGAATCTAATAGGATGGTAGCATCTAGTAAAACCAATCAATATATTAATAATGAAGAATTATCGGTTGAGCTTTATGAAGAAGTAGCGCTCATAGTTTCCCGTTTTACCGAGTTAGGGGTAGAGGTTATTATCAACGAAAAGCATAAAGGTTTAGTTTATAATGATGAAATATATAACGATTTAAAACTGGGTCAAAACCTCAAAGGATATATAAAGAAAATAAGACCAGATAATAAAATAGATGTTAGTTTACAGCCTATTGGTTATAAAAATATAGAGCCTTCTTCTCAAAAAGTGTTGGATGCTTTAAGTAAAAATAATGGCTTTTTAGGGCTTCATGATAAAAGTGATCCTGAGGATGTAAAAGCAATACTAGGAATGAGTAAAAAAAGCTTCAAAAAGGCAATTGGTTCTTTATACAAAGATAAACGCATTCTTATTCAGGAAGACGGAATTAAGCTTATTTAGTTTCCTTTCATCTTAAATAAAAAATCAATTCTTATTAACGTAGTTAAGTTTTAAATGAAATTAAGAGATAAAAAACCAGCATTAATTTTAATAGATGTTCAAAATGCTTTTTTAGACGACGAATATTGGGGAGGAAATAGAAATAATAAAGATGCTGAGCTTATTTGTGGTAAAATTTTAAGTAAATGGCGGGAGTTAGAGTTGCCAATTTTTCACATTAGACACAGTTCTACAAATCCAGAATCTAAATTAAATGTAAACAATGAAGGATTTCAGTTTAATAAAAATGTTACGCCGTTAACAGGAGAACCTGTAATAACAAAAAACGTAAATAGCGCCTTTATAGGAACTAATTTAAAAAAAGAATTGGAAGTTTTGGGTGTAAATACTTTGGTTATTGTTGGAATTACTACCAACCACTGTGTTTCTACTACTACTCGAATGGCAGGAAATTTCGGATTTGAAACTTATCTAATTTCTGACGCTACAGCAGCCTTTGATAGGGTGGGAATAAATGGAGAGAAATATGATGCAGAGATCATCCATTTAACAACCCTTGCTAATTTAAATGATGAATTTGCAACGGTTTTGAGTTATAAACAATTGATGGATAAAGTATAATAACCTTTGCATAATTTTGTTTTTTCATAAATTCTGTTAAGTTAGTTCAGTGGTTTAGAACTTATTTAACCGATTTTAGATTTAAAAATAGCCTATGGGAGCTATAAAAAACCTTTAAAATAATTTAATATTAAAAAGTATATCTTTTACTTTTGAAAAAAATAAAATTAGAATGAGTTCACCACAGTGGAAAACTGCCAAGGAATTTGAAGATATAACTTATAAAAAAGCAAATGGTGTTGCACGTATTGCTTTTAACCGTCCGAATGTTAGAAATGCATTCCGACCAAAAACAACAAGTGAGTTGTATCAAGCATTTTATGATGCACAAGAAGATACAAGTATAGGTGTAGTCTTACTTTCTGCTGAAGGACCCTCAACAAAAGATGGAGTGTATTCTTTCTGTAGCGGTGGCGACCAAAAGGCTAGAGGAGAGCAAGGATATGTGGGAGAAGATGGAATGCACCGACTTAATATTTTAGAAGTACAACGATTAATTCGTTTTATGCCTAAAGTGGTAATAGCAGTTGTTCCAGGATGGGCTGTTGGTGGCGGACATAGTTTGCATGTTGTTTGTGATATGACACTAGCAAGTAAAGAACACGCTATTTTTAAGCAAACAGATGCCGATGTTACCAGCTTTGATGGCGGATACGGATCTGCGTATTTAGCTAAAATGGTGGGACAGAAAAAAGCGAGAGAGATATTTTTCTTAGGAAGAAATTATTCAGCCCAAGAAGCTTTTGAAATGGGAATGGTAAATGCAGTTATTCCACACGAAGAATTAGAAGCGACCGCCTATCAATGGGCGCAAGAAATATTAGAAAAATCGCCAACTTCTATTAAAATGTTGAAATTTGCAATGAATTTAACAGACGATGGAATGGTTGGACAACAAGTTTTTGCAGGGGAAGCTACTAGATTGGCTTATATGACGGAAGAAGCCAAAGAAGGTAGAAATGCGTTTTTAGAAAAGAGAAAACCTAATTTTAAAGATATAAAATGGATTCCTTAGCAAGAGCATAAATGTTTAATTAAAAACAAACAATCGAATATGCCTTACATAGACGAAAATCATTTAGTTAACTTGCATAAGACAATCGAGTCTAAAGAAATAACAGAAGCGCGACTTTTAGAGGAGTTACGCAAAAATAGAGCAGAGAAGGAGAGACTTTATCGTGCCAAAAATATGTTTAAGTGGAGTTCAATATCACTCGGATTACTTCTATTATTTGGTGTAGTTTTGTATATAGCGAAACCTTCTTTATATGTTAGTGATGAATTTCTTCAATCAGAAAATAAGTTATTAATCAATGAAAGCGAATTAAGCGAGTATCAGCAGCAAATTTCATCTTTAGAAACTACTTTGAATAATCTTCCTTCACCTTCAGCATTAGATACTTTAGATTACCGAGATTTAAACTCTGAAGTAATTTATGCTGTTCAAGTAGCTGCATTAGAAAACAAAGACCTCTCTTTATATTCTAAGGAATTAAGAAATATTAGTCAGTATAAAGACAAAGATTTTAACAAGTATTCTTTAGGTAATTTTACTTCTTTAGAAGATGCAAAAATATTTAGAAAGGAATTAATAGCACTTGGATTTCAGGATGCATTTGTAGCTTCTTATCAAAATGGCAAGCGCTTAAAAATAGAAGAAGCCTTATAAAAATATACATGACAAAAGCTAAAACTCTACTATCGGCAGCCCGATTACGTACGTTGCCTTTATCTCTTTCTGGAATTATTGTTGGTTCTGCAATTGCTTTCTCAGAAGGATTTTTTAATTATACTATTTTAATTTTTGCTTTAATAACAACTGTTGGCTTGCAAGTATTATCAAACTTTGCAAACGACTATGGAGACGGTGTAAAAGGTACCGATAATTTAGAAAGAGTAGGGCCGATGAGGGCAATTCAGAGTGGTATTATTTCTGATAAAGAAATGTTACGAGCTATGATTGTAACCACAATACTTACTTTGTTTTCTGCAATAACCCTTATATATTTATCTTTTAGAGGAGATAATCTTTCTTATTCCTTTTTCTTCTTTTTCCTCGGAATAGCTGCGGTTATAGCAGCAATAAAATATACTGTTGGAAAGTCTGCTTATGGTTATAATGGTTTGGGAGATGTTTTTGTTTTTATCTTTTTTGGATTGGTAAGCGTTTTAGGATCTTATTTTTTATATACTAAAGAGTTACATTTTGAAGTATTATTACCTGCTATTAGTATAGGATTTTTAAGTGTTGGGGTGCTTAATCTCAATAATATGAGAGATATTAACAGTGATAAAAAATCCAATAAAAATACTCTTGTAGTAAAAATAGGCTTAGAAAGAGCGAAAAAATATCATTTTGTACTGCTAATTACCGCAATGATTACCGGACTATTATATGTAGGATTAAATTATACATCGCCTATTAATTTACTTTTTTTAATATCCTATATACCAATTAGTTTACACTTAAAACGTGTTTTTCTTAATAAAGCCTCTGTAACATTAGATCCAGAATTAAAGAAACTAGCCTTGAGTACTTTCCTATTTGCTATATTGTTTTTGCTTAGTTATAATATTTTTTTGTAGTTTTAAACTGATTTTTAACAGCAAAAAATTTTGGACCAACTTATTAAAATTCTTATCGTTGAGGATAATGTTATTATTGCGGACGATATGCAATCCATGCTTGAAGATATTGGCTATAATATAGTAGCGAATGTTGTGGATTACGAAGGAGCAGCAAATGCGCTAGCTACTTTAGATATCGATTTAGCTTTAGTAGATATTGTCTTAGCATCAAAAAAAACAGGAATAGATTTAGGAAGACACATTCGAGAAAATTATAACATTCCTTTTATTTTTGTAACCTCTAACTCCGACAAAGCAACTGTAGAAAATGCTAAAAGTGTAAAGCCTAATGGGTATCTTGTAAAACCATTTGAACAGCAAGATCTATTTACTTCTATAGAAATAGCCCTTTCAAACTTTAATAATGACACGGTGTCTTTAGCAAAAGAAACCACTGAAGAAGCAGATGGAAAGCTTGTTTCTAATTCGGTGTTGCGTAATTCTATTTTTGTAAAAAAGAACCAACATTATTACAGAATCCCTTTTGATGAGATTCAGTATGTAAAAGCGGATAATGTGTATTTAGAGGTTTATACTGAAGATAAAACATTTTTAGTAAGATCTGCTTTAAAAGATTATTTAGAGAAATTACCTTCAAAACAGTTTTATAGAGCTCATAAATCTTATATAGTTAACATTGATCAGATTGAAGCTATTAATACAAAAGACATTTTAATAAATGGAAAAAATATTCCTATCTCTAAAGAATTTAGAGAGTTTATTCTTTCTAACATGAATTCGTAAACATATTCTTACAACATAAAAAAGAGGTTTAGCAATATAAAAAGAGGTATTTACAACATTAATTTGTGGGAGTTTAATTAGAGGTATATATTTGGATTGTAATTAATTTAGATTGATGAGCCCCAAATATTAATTTAAATTAATATCCCCCAAGACTATGTAATATCTATTGTTATAACAACCAATTAATGATAGTATTTTAAAAGAGTTCTAAATCGTTTTAGGACTCTTTTTTTTAGTATTAGTTTCTCCATAAACAATATAATTTAGCTTATACAACACTTAGGTTTGTTTACACAACAAAATTTGGGTGTTTCTAATTTTAACTTATAAGTTAGTACTGTTGATAATAAAAATATTGGTTTGTTACCAAGAGAATTTTTCATGATTATTATAAAGAGTTTTAAGTAGCTACTTAAAACTCTTTTTTTTATAACAATGTTATTTATACTACAAAATATTATTTTAACATAGTAAATATTTACTTTTTTGGATTATAAGAGTAAGTTTACTCTGTTGTTTGCAAACATTAAAACTAAAAAAAATGAATAAAAAAAATCTTTTATTTCTTATCTCTCTATTTACAATTTCACACGTCCTATTTTCACAATCTATCGAAATTGATAATGAAATTTTTAAATTCCAAATTGATAAAAACTTCAAAATATCTGATAATGAAAGTAATAAAATAAAAATTGTGAAATTTGAAAGTGTTGATAAGATCGAAATAGCACAAGAAATAACACTAATTGAGTCTGGAATTAATCCAAAGGATCAGAATATAAAAGACATTTCAGATATATCAAGTTTAGAACAATTCTTTATGGTAAGTGAAGATTTTGTTAAAGAAAATGATATAGACGGAATAACTAAGATTAACAATATCGATGTATTTTTTTCTCTAAGTTTAATAAAATCATTCAAAGATTATAATAAAACTGAACTCAAAGGCTACGAATTTACTGCAAAATATTATTTTTTCGTTAAAGAAAAGATTTATTTATTATTATATCAATCCAAATTGATTAATCCAGGAGGATATGATCTTAACAAAAAGGAAATTTATACACTTATGGAAAAAAGAAATAATCTCGGATATTTAAATGAAATTTTACAAACATTAGAGTTAAAATAACGTTTGCCAACACCAGTAACCGTTGCCCACAATGTAAACCATTCATTCACGGAAAATGCGATAAAAGCGAAAAAAGAAAATTGTTTCTTCTGAATATAAAATATAAACGAATACTAAATTCAAAATCTGATAGTAGACAAATCTTTGACAAAATTGAAAAAGAGTTGATTCGATTGAGAATTGACAAAATCCATCGTTCTGATTTGAAAATTGAATTTGAAAATTCCTTTTTTAACGGACAAGGAAGATGGCATTTAATGGCTCCTGTAGATAAAGGATATTTAAAATTAGATAGTAATCTGAAAAAAATTGAATACTCTTTTTCTGTAGTCAGAACGTTTTATATTACTTCTGTAATGGCTTTGTTTTTCGGATTAATATCTCAGAGTTATTGGATTGGAATAATTTTCTTTTCCTGGCTCTTTGGAATGAATTGGGTAATAACGCTAATAAGACAAAATCGATTTTGCGAATAAATTAAAAAGAATGCTTGATAAAAAAACGAACGCACAACACCAGTAACCATTGCACAAGCCATTAATTCTATAAAAAAAGATAGTTTTAAGCCCTTTTAAGAGCTTTTATTTTACGATCTAATTAAGTTGTACGTTAAAATTAGGGAACTTAAAACAGCATAAAAGATGTTTTTGAAGGGCTTTTAAAAAAGAAGATGAGCCTTTTAAGCTTCCCACTCCACTTTTAGCATGTTTTTGGATGAACTTTAAATACTTTTTAAGGTTGTAGGCAATGGCAGAGAGCTGCATACACTTATTGGCTTGTTTAATGCCAATGGTATTGACTTTTCTAGGTCCCATAAATTGCGTTCATATTCTTTGCGGTAAGCGGTAATATTGATCCGCTTTTCATGACTCTTACCAATACATTGCTGTTTTATCGGGCATGTCTTGCAATCGTAAAGTACACGACTCCTTCAATCTTTAAATTATGCTTTAAAATAAGAAAATATAAATCCGGTTCTGTGTTAATTCGAAAATACAGCCACTTTTTACTACATCATCATTTTACCACATAAAACCATTCTTATACAACAAATATTTATTTTTAAGTATAATAAATAGTAAGTTTATCCCGCTGTTAAGATGTTAATTATATAGTAATATTGTTTGGTGAGTTATTATTATATATCATTATTAAAAGCCTAAATATAATGTTTAGGCTTTTTTATAGTTTATAGGAAAAAAAATCAATAAAAAGTTGGGGCTTAAATTTAAAAATAGCGTTTTTTCACTTCTATTGCTACTGCTTTTGTCGGGATTATTTTCTTTTGGGCAAAACAATAGCACGTCTCAAGAGGACCCTCTAAACAATTTCATCAAAATAAATTCTGTCCAAGAACGCTTTGATTATTTTTTTAAAGAAACGGATCATTATAGAGAAAGTTCTGCTTATAAGTGGATAGATTCTGTAAATGAGGCTATTGATGTAGCAGAAAAAAATAGCGATTCTACCGCAGTTTTTAAGTATAAAACAATGCTGATGAAATTGTATTACGATATTGGTAATTACGACAGAAGTGCGTTGATAGGAGAATTGCTATATACCGAAGAAAAAAAGCTTGATAAACACATAAAAGTAGAAATCCTAAAAACCCTCGATGTAGTTTATAGAGAACTTCAAATTTATGATAAACAACTAGAAACTAGACGAGCCTTAAAAGGTTTAGGGGAGAATATTGTATTGTATGATGTTTATGCAGAATTAGGTTTATACAGGCAGGCTATGATGGAATATATTATAGCAAATCAAAGTAAGCTTGAAAGTTCTGGCAACAAATTATATGAGGCAGAATATTACAATGTTTTAGGGTCTTATTTGTTAAAAGATGGATCTATTTATACCGCATATAAAAACATCCAAACCGCTAGAGATCGGATTAATAAATTCTTAATTGTTAATAGAAATTTATCTGTAAAAGAATTTAATGAAGCTATTTATTTAAAAGGAAAAATAGACAGTAATTTAGGGAAATGTAAAATGTTTCAGAATAAATTTGAAGAAGCTATTCCGTATTTGGAAGCTGGAATTTCTTCAAGTAAAATTCATGATAAAGGAAAGTACTCCAAAACAATTGTAAATTTATGGGAAGCCTTAGCGGAGTGTTATTTAGAAATAGGTAATTTAGAAATTGCTCATAAGTATCTGGATAGTATTGTTTTAGATCAGAAAATAGTAAAATCTAATATTGTAAACTACAATAGATTACGTGCTAATTTTTATTTAAAAGATAGCAACCCAGACTCTGCTTCTTTATTTTTTAAAGAGTATGTTAAACTAAAAGATTCTCTGGATTATAGCAGTAGAAAAAAGCAACTTTTGAGTTTGTTAGTTCAGTTTGATTTGAATAACCAAAAGGAAACTATAGAGAAGCAACGTCTTAATTTAGAAAAAAATAAAACTGAAATTTTAGAAAGGGAGAAAACAATTTATTTAAGTGTGTCTGCACTTATATTATGTTTTATATCTGTATTAGGACTTATAATAGCGTACGCTAGAAGTATTAAAAATAAGCGACTCATAGAGAATCAAAAGAAAATTATAGAAAACTCTTTAATAGAAAAGGATTCCCTGCTTAAAGAAATTCATCATCGTGTTAAAAACAACCTTCAAGTGGTTTCTAGTTTGTTGAGTATTCAAACCAAAAACACTAAAAGTAAAGCCGCTATAAATGCCTTGGAAGAAGGTAAGAGTCGCGTAAAAGCAATGGCTCTTATTCATCAGAAATTATATCAAAACGAGGATCTTTCGGTTATTAAAATGCAAGAGTATATAGAATCTCTTGCTGCCAGTATACAATCGGTTTACAAAAAGAATGGTTATAAAATTAATCTTCATATCAATGCGGTACAAACCGAATTGGATGTGGATAGAGCAATTCCTATTGGACTGATTTTAAATGAATTAATATCGAATTCTTTTAAATACGCTTTTCAAAATGATAAAAATGGAAATATTTATATCAATCTTTTAAAAGAGAACTCTCAAATTCATTTTGAATATAAAGATGATGGAATGGGACTTCCAGAAAATTTTGATGTAAAAGCGTCTGGTTCAATGGGGATGAACCTTATAAGTAGATTAACCAATCAACTTCGTTCTTCTTTAAATATAGATACCGAAGGTGTAGGTGTTCGTTTTTGGTTTAATTTCAATTAATTTTCTTTAATTTTAGAAGCTGAAAAAGAGTTATAATTTCTTAATTACTTTTTTGAGAACTTTTAAAATTTAGAATTATGAAAATTACATTTTACGGGCATGCCGCTTTGGGGATTCAAGTAGAAGATGTACATGTATTAGTAGACCCATTCATTTCTGGAAACGAAAAAGCTTCGCATATTGATATAGAAGCCATAAAAGCCGATTATATTTTAGTAACTCATGCGCATCAAGACCATACATTAGATGTGGAAAGAATAGCTAAACGTACAGGTGCAATTGTAATTTCAAATGCAGAAATAGCTGGACATTTTGCTAAAATGGATATAGAAACACATCCTATGAACCACGGCGGAAGCTGGGATTTTGAGTTTGGTCTAGTAAAGTATGTAAATGCAACACACTCTTCTTCGTTTGCAGATGGTTCTTATGGTGGGCAGCCAGGAGGGTTTGTTATTGAAGGAGAACATAAAAATATCTATATAGCTGGAGATACTGGACTTACTATGGATATGAAACTTATTCCGCTTTTTACAAAATTAGATTTAGCAATTTTACCAATTGGAGATAACTTTACAATGGGAATAGAAGAGGCTATCTATGCATCAAACTTTGTAGAATGTGATAAGGTTTTAGGCTACCATTTTGATACTTTTGGTTATATTGAAATAGACCATGAGAATGCAAAAAAGCAATTTTATAATGCAGGAAAAGACTTGATGCTTCTTGAAATAGGTGAAAGTATAGAGTTATAAATGAAAGTATCTTACAAAAAGTATATTTTAGAATTTAAACGTCCTAGTAGAACTTCAAGAGGCGTGCTTACAACCAAAGAAACTTGGTTTATAATTATAGAAGATGGTACTAAGTTTGGTATTGGAGAATGTGGAATTCTTCGCTCATTAAGTATTGATGATCGATCAGATTATGAAGAGAAGCTGAAATGGGTTTGCGAGCATATCCATTTAGGAAAAGACAAACTCTGGGAGTTGCTTATAGAGTTTCCTTCAATTCAATTTGGAGTGGAACAAGCATTTTTATCTTTTGAAAGTAAAAATTCTTTTGAATTATTTCCTTCGGATTTTTCTAAAGGAAAAGCTTCAATCCCTATAAATGGATTAATTTGGATGGGAGAAGAGGCCTTCATGAAAGAGCAGATTAAAGATAAAATAGAAGCAGGCTTTGATTGCATTAAAATGAAAATTGGAGCCATAGATTTTGATGCAGAATTTGAGCTTTTAAAAGCTATCCGAAGAAACTTTTCAGCAAAAGAAATAGAATTACGAGTAGATGCCAATGGTGCGTTTTCTACTCATGAAGCTAAAAATAAACTAGAAAGATTAGCATCTTTAGACTTGCATTCCATAGAACAGCCTATAAAACAAGGGAATTGGCATGAAATGGCTAAGCTTTGTAAGCATACAGAATTGCCAATTGCTTTGGATGAAGAATTAATAGGGGTATTTTCTGTAACAAAAAAGAGAGAATTACTACAAACAGTACAGCCACAATACATTATTTTAAAGCCAAGTTTGGTTGGAGGGTTTAAAGGTTCTCAAGAATGGATTTCGCTATGCCAGGAGTTAAATATTGGTTGGTGGGTTACAAGCGCTTTAGAGAGTAATATCGGTTTAAATGCCATAGCACAATGGACAGCAACATTACAAAATAAAATGCCTCAAGGTTTGGGTACTGGAAGTTTATATACCAATAATATTGAGAGCGCCTTGGAAGTAAAGAATGGGGCTTTACATTATAACATAAATAAGAACTGGGATATGAGTCTTTTAAAATCTATTTGATTTTTAAATGCTCATTAATAAATTTAGAAACCAACCGATATAATAGTTAAGGGCATTACAGTTGTCCATTGAAAAATAATAAATAGTAACGGATGAAGTATATAGAACAAGTATTTAAATATAAACACGAATTTTGGAGGTATTTATTAGGCTCTATAGTTATAATTTTTGTTAGTCAGATTATGCAAATTCCATTTGTATTAGCGGTACTTTACAAAGAAGGGGTTAGCGTATTAGAATCTGGAGACGGTTATAAGTTATTAAGTGTTTTAGAACCCAATTTAAATTTGTTTTTATTAATGCTCCCATTTGCTGTTTGTCTTCCCTTGTTATTTTTATGGGTTAAAAAGTTTCATGAGCAGTCAATCATATCTTTAACTACAGCAAGAAAAAAGATAGATTGGAAGCGCGTAAAATTTTCTTTTTTATTATGGGCAGGAATTACAGCTGTTTTGGTAATAATAGACATTCAATTAGCTCCAGAAAATTATGAGTACAATTTTAAACTAGTTCCATTTGTAATTTTATTTTTGATAGGAATTATTATGATTCCAATTCAAACCAGTTTGGAGGAATATATTTTTAGAGGGTATTTGATGCAAGGTTTTGGAGCTTTGTTTTTAAATAAATGGGCACCACTTTTATTAACTTCTTTTATTTTTGGTGGTTTGCATGCCTTTAATCCTGAAGTAGCTAAATTAGGATATGAGATTATGGTATATTATATTGGAACAGGATTGTTTTTAGGAATTTTAACTTTAATGGACGATGGAATGGAGCTAAGTCTCGGATTTCATGCAGCAAATAATCTAATTACTGCTTTGCTGGTTACTGCAGATTGGACAGCGTTTAGAACACATTCTATATACAAGGATGTTTCTAATCCAGAATTAGGATGGGATATTTATATACCTGTTTTAGTGGTGTTCCCAACTTTACTTTTTATATTTTCTAAAGTTTATAAATGGTCGGATTGGAAAGAAAAATTAACAGGAAAAATTACAGCACCTATGGTTGTTGAAAAAATATCCGAAACAAATCCGCTTTAAACTTTTTTATCAACTAAAACCGTTTTAATTTTATTGCTGAATAATGATTAATAACATCAGCAATGGAAAATACACCTTCTTTTGATAAAGTACATTTAAGATTTAAACTTAACGGAACTTATTTTGACCGGGAAGATCTAAAGGAAGTAGCTTATAGCTTTGTAAAAGAAGGAGAGCCTTATGAGCAATCTATAGGCGATTTTTTAATGGACTGGCTCAACAATAAAGACCATTTATACGTTCGTACTTCTGGTTCTACGGGGACGCCAAAACATATCAGAATTCAAAAACAGTTTATGGTGAATTCTGCCATAGCTTCTGGAGATTTTTTTAATATCTCTGTAGGAGATTCAGCTTTGCATTGTCTACCTGCGGAATATATTGCCGGAAAGATGATGCTTGTTAGAGCTATGATTCTCGGTTTAGAAATAGACCTCGTAGCGCCAACATTACATCCGTTAATTGAGAAGGAATATGATTTTTCTGCAATGATTCCTTTACAGGTGTATAATTCTCTTGACAAATTAAACAATATAAAACAACTTATTGTTGGTGGTGCAGCTGTAAAAAAGGAACTTATTGAAAGCGTTCAGAATAAAGACACTTTGGTGTATGAGACCTATGGAATGACAGAGACTGTTACGCATATAGCAGCCAAGCAAATTAATAATTTTAGGTCTGCTGAAGCTATGGAGAACGCACATTTTAAAGTACTTCCAAATGTGAAGGTTACCTTAGATAAGCGTAATTGTTTGGTAATTGATGCTCCTTATATTGCTGAAGAAACTATTGTAACCAATGATATTGTAGCGTTAATTAGCGCAGATGAATTTGATTGGAAAGGACGCTACGATAATATTATAAACTCTGGTGGGGTAAAACTTATTCCTGAACAGATTGAAAAGAAACTTGCTCCCATAATTCAACAACGGTTTTTTGTATACGGAATTGAAGATGCCGAACTAGGAGAAAAATTAATAATGGTTGTAGAAGGGAAAGAAGATTCTAAATTGGAAACAGAAATAAAGAAAGTGGGGGATTTAGAGAAATTTGAACATCCTAAATCTATTTACTTTTTAGATAAGTTTTTAGAGACTGAAAACGGGAAAGTAATTAGAGAACCCAGCGTATATAAGGCTCTAGGAGCTTAAAAACAGGTTTTTAGAATTGATTTCTATAAAAGAGTCATTGTTATTGCCTTAATCCCTCATAGAGGGTCTAATTCCCCAGAGCCTGTACTGAGTTTGCCGAAGTACTCTGCGTCGAAATGAGTTAAATTTGTTTCCTTTAACTACCTCGCGGGCTTGCCCCGAGGTAGTTGATTTTTTTAATTATTATCAAGGCAATAACAATGACCAATAAAATTGCTACAATATTTTTTTATACGTACGCCATTTCTTTATAAGTTGCGGATTGTAATCTTTCCAAAGCGCTTGTACTTGATTATTTGTTTCTAATTCAGGATTTGTTTCTACAATTTTAATCCCTTTATTTACAAAAACCTCATTTACTTTATGGAAAATTATAGCTGTTAACCCTTTTCTCATATATTCTGGAGCAACACCAATTAAAAGCATGGTGGCTTTGTCGTTCTTTTTTTGAGCTTTTAAAAGATGATAAAATCCAAAAGGGAAAAGCTTACCATTTGCTTTTTGTAAAGCTTTAGAAAAAGAGGGCATAATAACAGAAAAAGCGACTAAATTATTATTTTCATCGGCAATTAGGTTTACATAATCTGGATCTAAAAACTTGAGATACTTGTTTTTATAATGTTCAATTTGATATGGTTTTATAGGAACAAAAGACTCTAAATCTTTGTGAGATCTATTCATTAAGTCAAAAATAGCTTCCGCATGAGGCAGTAAAGATTTGGTAGTGGGAATATCAATAAGTTTCAAATTGTATTTTTGCATGATTAAATTTGAAAACTTAGCTAGTTTTTCATAAATCTTATCAGGAGTAATAATCTCATACTCTTTCCAATCAACTTCTTTAGAAAAACCTACTTTTTCCATCAATTCAGGATAATAAGCATAGTTATAATTGGTAGTCATACTCCCAATTCTATCAAAGCCTTCAATAAGCATTCCTGCTTTGTCCATATTAGAAAACCCTGCTGGACCCTCACAATATTCTAAATTATTTTCCTTTCCAATAGCAAAAACCCTATTGAATAAGGCTTCTGTAACTTCTGGATCTTCAATAGCATCAAACCATCCGAAACGCAATTTATTTTTTCCTAAATTGTTTACTTCATTCCAATTAATAATGGCACAAACACGACCAACAATTTTATTGTTTTTATAAGCTAATAAAAACCAAGCTCTCGCATCTTTGAATGCAGGATTTTGATCTTTATCAAAATTATTAAGCTCTTCTTTTATAATTGGAGGAACCCAATTTTTAGATTTTTTATAAAGTGAAAAAGGAAATTTTACAAACTGTTCTAATTCCTTTTTAGTAGTAACTTCTTTTACTTCAATCATAAATTACTCATTAGTGTCAATTTCCTCGAAAGGATTATTCTTTTTACGTTTTTTCTTAGCTTCTTTGATAAATTCTTTGTCTTCGTCCGAAAGATTATCTATTTGTTTTGGTTTATCACTATGGTTATCAATTCGGTATGATACACCTATAGAACCAAAAAATCGAGATGGAGTGTCTTTTATATTAATTCCTAAAGAGGCATCTACTTGTAAGTTTTTACTGAATAGTCTAGCAGTACCTCCTCTAAAAATTCCATCCCCATAGGCATCACTTTTATATCCTTGGTGCTCCACAAAGATAGAATATCTATGGTCTGGAAGGGCATGGGTTAAGGTGATTATATAATTAAACAAAGGATCGTCTGAAGTAAATTTGTCATAAATAAAATTCATAACCAATACCCAATTTGCTGTAAAATGGTTTTGGGTAGCTATCATTACTTTAGGACTAATTTGCGGATCTTCTGGATAGAATGGATTATCTCCAAAATTAAAATTTGCACCAGCATAAACTGCAACCGCAGGGATTAAATCTCTCCATTGTACATGGTGATTTGCTTTCCAGCTATATAAATTTGGTTTATTTTTTTCTGCATCTTTATAGGGGTCGTATACTAAATATTTAAATCCAAGAGTGTTTTTAGTAAAATTGCTACGCGTATAATCAACAGACGGAGAAGTAGAGAAATCGGTTAAATTTTCTTTCATAAAAGTTCCATCCAATATAACTTCCAATTGTTCAAACAAAAAGCCATAGCGAATAGCGTAATCCATACCATATCTGTTGGCTTCTGTTTCCAATAGTGTATGTTCTTGTCTTTCATAATATAAGCCACCTTCACCCTGAATAACATTTTTACCAACAGCAAAGGCACTATAGGAGGCTCCTGGGCGATTGGAATTAATTACTTCTGTATATTGAGCTTGAATTTGTTGGGCTGATAAAAATAAAATAGCAATAAAAAGGCAAAGTTTGTTCATATCAAAATTTGGTTTGTTCTCTGTTTTTAAAATATTGTTGTCCGATAAAAATTAATGGAATTTATCGGCTTCCACTTATATTAAGGTTTAAATGATATCCTCAAAATAGACCCCCTGCTATTAATAAAAATGAATAAAAAGAGGATTTTCAATAATGTTGTTTCTTTAAACTGCATATTTTATGATAGTTAAGATTTAGTCTTTGTTCTTTTTTCTTATAGCGAAGCGGTCTTGTATTTTTACTCGGACATTAATGTTTTTAAAAGAGTATTACTTATAACGAAAATAAATTTTTTAAGGTAAAAATGGGATGTAAATATCGTGAAAATTATATCTTTTTCCTCAAGGATTTTACATCCATCATTTAATAGAACTGTTTTTTTACTGATTTTATTATTTTTTTAAGGATTTATATCCTGTTTTACGCTCAATGTATTGTATTTTTGAAAGTATTTTCAAAGTGAAATTCAATGCAATTATTAAGAACAATTTTAATTATACTTCTTGTTTGGTACGGGTTCAAAATACTTTCACGTTTATTTGGACCTTATCTAATAAAATACGCATCTAAAAAGATGGAGAAGAAGTTTAGTCAGCAATTTGGACAACAGCAAAATCAACGTCGTCAAGAAACAAATTACAAAGAAGGAGAAACAGTAATAGATAAAAAACCTACTAATTCTGATAAAAATTCTTCAGAAAAAGTTGGAGAATACATCGAATATGAAGAAATTGACTAACTAAATTTAATTTTAATGACTAACCAATTAAAAAAAATACTACCACATTTTGTGGTATTTTTAGTTTTTATACTTACCTCCTTAATTTATTTTTCTCCTGTATTGCAAGGAAAGAAAATTTTCCAGAGTGATATTGTTCAGTATATCGGAATGTCTAAAGAACGCAACGATTTTAAAGACAAAACAGGGGAGGAGTCTTATTGGACAAATAGTGCTTTTGGAGGAATGCCAACGTATCAATTAGGAGCTAATTATCCTCATAATTATATAAAAAAATTAGATAAAACGATTCATTTTTTACCTCGTCCTGCAGATTATTTATTCCTTTATTTTATTGGTTTTTACATACTTCTGTTGGTGTTAAAAGTAGATTGGAAATTGGCAGGTATTGGAGCCTTGGCTTTTGGATTTTCTACTTACTTAATTATAATTCTCGGGGTTGGTCATAATGCAAAAGCACATGCTATTGGTTATTTTCCATTTGTTTTAGCAGGAATATTATTGGCATTTAAAAAACGATATATAGCAGGTTTTTTAGTAACCGCATTTGCAATGGCTTTAGAAATAAACGCCAACCACTTCCAAATGACATATTATTTAATGTTATTAGTATTGGTTTTTGGAATTGTATATTTAATAGATGCCTTTAAAAAGAAAGAACTTCCTCATTTCTTTAAAACTGTTGGCATTCTTGTTGTTGCTGTAGTTTTGGCTATTGCAACCAATGCAACGAACCTTTTGGCTACTCAGGAATATGCAAAGTGGAGTACAAGAGGGAAAAGCGATTTAACTATCAATCCCGATGGTTCTCCTAAGGTAAATACAAGTGGATTAGATAAAGAATATATAACAAGTTATAGCTACGGTATTTTTGAATCTTTAAATCTGTTTGTACCACGACTCCTTGGTGGGGGAAATGATGAAGATTTAGGAAAAGATTCTAATAGTTATGAATATTTAGTAAAGCAAGGAGTTCCGCCTGCTCAAGCTCAAGATTTTGTAAAAAATCAGGCAGCACATATGATGTATTGGGGAGATCAGCCTGGTACAGCGGGTCCTGCTTATGTAGGAGCTGTTGTTTTCTTTTTATTTCTGATGAGTTTATTCTTGCTGAAAGGAAATTTAAAATGGTGGCTTATAGCGGGCTCCATTTTATCTCTTATTCTCTCATGGGGACATAATTTTAGCATCTTAACAAATGCTATGATTGATTATTTTCCTTTATATGATAAATTCAGAGCAATAACTTCTATACAGGTGCTTTTAGAATTGTGCTTTCCAGTCTTAGCCATTCTTAGTTTGAAAGAGTTGCTTAGTAATAATGTAGATAATACCCAGAAATTGAATGCTTTGAAATGGTCGTCGGTTATTGCAGGAGGAACGGTTGTTTTATTATTTTTATTAAAAGGTACTTTCGATTTTTCGCATGCAAATGATGCTTATTACCGACAACAATTTGACCAGATGGGATTAAATCAATTGATGGGAAGTATTAAACAAGATCGAATGGCTCTCTATACAAAAGACCTCTTTAGAACTCTTGTTTTAGTAGCTATTTCTGCTGGGGTTATTTGGATGTTTATCAAACAGAAATTAAAATTAAATTATGCTATTCTTGCTTTTGGACTTTTGTTTTTAGTAGATTTAGTAGGGATTGACAAACAATATGTAAACAACGAAGACTTTGTTTCTGCTAGAGTTTTAGACAAGCCCTTTCAAACTTCAGAAGTTGATAAACAAATTTTAGAAGACACAGGTTATTATCGAGTTTTTAATACCCAAGAAAGTATAAATGGGGCTAGTACTTCTTTCTATCATAAATCGTTAGGAGGTTATCATGCTGCTAAGCCAAAGCGTTTACAGGATTTGTTTGAATATCAAATAGCAAATAACAATGTATCGGTTTTAAATATGCTTAATGTAAAGTATATAATTAGACCTAATGATAAGGGACAGTTATATCCAGCAAATAATCCGTATGCAAATGGTCCTGCGTGGTTTGTAAATCAATTAAAAGCAGTAGAAAATGCAGATGCAGAAATGAAAGGGCTTGCTGATTTGGATGTTAAAACTACAGCTCTTTTTGATAAAAGTAAATTTAATAATATAGCAGAAAATACTTTTACTGTAGACAGTGCTGCTACTATTGATTTAACAGATTATCAGCCTAATATGTTAACTTATAAAAGTTCAAACCCTAATAAAGGAATAGCTGTTTTTTCTGAAATGTATTATCCGCACGGTTGGAGAGTTTCTGTAGATGGACAATTTGTTGAAGAGTTTCGGGTAAATTATGCATTGAGAGCGTTAGAACTACCTGCTGGTAATCATACCATTGTATTTGAATTCGATCCTCAGGTTGTTAAAACGGGCAGTACTATTAGTCTAGCAAGTAATGTTTTATTGTTTTTGTTGCTATTAGGAGGTGTTTTTTATCAGTATAAGAATCGCACATCAAAAGAAAATTAATTTGTATTGATGAAACCCTCATAGAAGGATTAATTTTTAGCTTAATCATCTAAAATCAATTAATAAACTACCTCGAGCCAAGTCTATGAGGTATTCAAAGGAAATAATTTAATCCATTTAGACGTAGAGCCCTTCGGTTAACTCAGGACAGGCTTTCGGAAATAAAACCCTTAATGAGGTATTTAAATTGAATATATTCGTGTGAAAAAAGTTTTAATCATATGTTATTATTGGCCTCCTGCTGGAGGGCCAGGAGTGCAACGTTGGTTGAACTTTGTAAAATTTTTGCCTGAATTTGGTATAGAACCTGTTGTTTATATTCCTGAAAATCCGGATTATCCAATGGAAGATGCTTCTTTTTTAGCAGAAGTTCCAAAGGAGGTAACAATACTAAAGCAGCCTATTTTTGAGCCTTATAAGTTTGCTTCAATTTTTTCAGGAAAAAAGACAAAACAGATTAGTAAGGGGATTATTTCTAATAAAAAACAATCGTTTACAGAAAAGGTTTTACTTTGGATTCGTGGAAATTTTTTCATTCCAGATGCACGTGTTTTTTGGGTAAAACCCTCGGTAAACTACTTAAAAAAATATTTAGAAAAAGAGGATATAACAACCATTATAACTACTGGGCCACCACATAGTGTACATTTAATAGGAATGAAGCTTAAAAAGCAATTAGACCTAAAATGGATAGCCGATTTTAGAGATCCTTGGACAAATATTGGATATCATTCTGCTTTAAAACTCACTAAAAATTCGCAACAAAAACATAAAAAATTAGAGCATGAGGTGCTCAATTCAGCCGACCTTATTGTAACTACCAGTTATACTACTAAAGTTGAGTTTGAAACTATTAGTTCTAAGCCTATTGAAGTTATTACAAATGGTTTTATAACTCCCGAAATTAAAAAAAGTAAGATAGATAAAAAGTTTACGGTATCTCATATAGGGTCTTTGTTGTCTGGCAGAAATCCAAAAGTTTTATGGAGTGTAATAGGGGAGTTGTTAGAGGAAAATTCAGATTTTAAAAAGGATTTTCAATTGCAATTAGCTGGAGCAGTAAGTAAAGAGGTTTTGGAGTCCATAGAAGCTTATAATATTGATGAGAATCTTTCGATTTTAGGATATGTAGCACATCAAAAAGCAATAGAATTGCAAAGGGCTACTCAGGTTTTACTTTTAATAGAGATTGATGCAGAAAAAACGAGAGGGATTATTCCTGGAAAATTGTTTGAGTACATGGCAGCTACCCGACCTATTATAGCTCTGGGTCCAAAACAATGGGATGTTGCTCGTATTCTAGAAGAAACTAATGCAGGAGTGTACTTTGATTATACGGAGAAAGAAAAACTAAAAGAAACATTACTTTCGTTCTATAAAGCTTATAAAAATGATAATTTGTATGTAAATTCGGTTGACATAGATAAATATCATCGGAAATCGCTTACTAAGCATTTAGCAAGTATCATTTAAGAATATGGGAATTGTATTTAACCAAACATTTAAAAACACTGTAGTTACCTACATCGGGTTTGGTATTGGTGCCATAAGCACCCTTTTTCTTTATACTAATTTCCTTACAGATGCTTATTATGGATTGGTAGCTTACTTGCTTTCCGCTGCAAATATAGTAATGCCTATTCTTGCTTTTGGAGTACAAAACACATTAATTAAATTTTATACTTCCTACAAAAATGAGCAGGAGCAAAATGCCTTTACAGGTTTTATGTTTTTGCTCCCACTAGTAATAATTATTCCTGTAGGAATTATTGGATTGTTATGTTATCATTGGATTGTAGAATATTTATCGACTACAAATGAAATAGTAGAACCCTATGTTTGGACTATTTTTGTATTAGCTTTTTCAATGGCTTATTTTGAGGTTTTTTATGCCTGGGCAAAAGTACATATGAAAAGTGTTTATGGAAATTTTTTGAAAGAAGTTTACCATAGATTAGTAGTTATGGTACTTCTTTTTTTAGTGTATTTTGAGATTCTTACTATTCCAATGTTTATCTATTCTTTAATTGGAGTTTATTTTAGTAGAATGTTTTTAATGTTAATTAGCGCTTTTATAATTAAAAAACCTCATTTTGTATTTAGCTTACCAACTAATTATATAAATGTTTTAAAATATTCGTTTTTAATAATCCTAACAGGTTCTATTGCCGCAGTTTTATTGGATATAGATAAGGTAATGCTCGGGCAGTTTAAGGATATTGAAAATATTGCTTATTATAATGTGGCGGTGTTTATAGCTATTGTAATTGCAGTTCCTGCAAGGGCAATGCATCAAATTACTTATCCAATTACAAGTAAACTCTTAAATACTAAAAACTTTAAAGAGCTGGATGTGCTTTATAAAAAGAGTTCGATAAACCTTTTTATTGTTGGCGGATTTATTTTTTTACTGATTATTTTAAATATAAACGAATTATATAAATTATTGCCAGTACAATACAGTGGAGGAGTAACGGTTGTTTTTCTGATCTCTTTGGCCAAGTTATTTGATAATTTAATAGGGAATAATAATGCTATTATTTTTAACTCCGATTATTACCGAATGGTATTGTTTTTTGGAGTTCTATTAGCTGTTCTAACAGTAATATTAAACGTTATTTTTATTCCTATTTTTGGAATAAATGGAGCTGCGTTTGCTACTTTTTTAGCATTTACACTCTACAATTCTATTAAATTGTATTTTGTTAAAGCAAAACTTCATTTACAGCCTTTTACAAAAAATACCCTTAAAACTTTTTTACTGATTGTTACTTTGTTAGGAGCCTTTTATTATTGGGATTTTAACTTTAATCCGATAGTTAATATTGTTTTAAAGTCTACTTTGATAGGAGTTGTGTTTGTTTTTTTCTTATATAAATTAAAGCTTTCCGAAGATATAAATTTACTTATTGATAAAAACATAAGTCGATTTTATTAATCACTCATAAAGTGTTTATCTCACGATTTTTTTCTGAATTTATTGAAGGGTATTTCTGTATTGAAATGAGCGAAAACTATTTCGTTTTAAAAACTTATCTCATAATAGTTAATTCAATATCTATAAAAATGAAAAATCCGTAAACATTGCTGCTTACGGATCTTTCCTATTAACGAACTAAATTTTATAAATTTCTACTACTACTTCTACTAGAAGAAGATCGTGTTGCAGATGTAGATCTTGAGGGAGTAGCTCTTGTAGCCTTTACATTACTAGATCTAGAACTCCTACTTGAAGTTGAGTAATTGTTATTTTTAGAACTTCTACTATTACTACTACTTGATCTATTATTAGTAGAGGTTCTAGTAGCTGGACTGGTAGTGCTTCTTGTACTTTTAGTACTAGTCTTTACAGATCTACTAGGAGATTTTGTATAACTATTAGAACTTCTTGTAGCGTTACTACTTCTGCTAGTACTCGTTGGAGTTGTTCTGTTTGAAGTAGTTGTAGCTCTATTTGAATTAGAATTCCGTGTTGCAGAATAACTAGTTCTTGTATTAGAAGTAGTTCTATTAGCGCTACTTCTATTACTTTCATAAGCTAAACTTCTACTACGTACATTTCTTGTAACCTGCGCATCGCTTCTTTTGCTTACACGTCTATCATTTTGATAAATATTTCTTCTTGAGTTGTTTTCTTTATAATGATAGTTTCTTCCAACACTTGCATACGAACGTCTGCTGTTATTTTTATACGGTTTGTAATATGTATATCTAACTGGGCTATAATACCTTCTATATGGTTGATAGTAAACCATGCAATATGAAGGACGTGGTCTTACAAAATATCTGTGGTAAGGTCTGTAAACATAAGCTCTATTATATACATTAATATAACCCGATGAATGTGTATAAACGCCATTTCCGTTATAGTAAATATTTAATCCACCAATTCTGTTAACATAGTTTCCTCTGTATAAAACATCTACCATTCCAATTCTTGTTACTCTTCCGTAGAAATCATAGTAAATAGGAGTGTTTTCTACTTGAATTACAGCACCATAATCATCATATTGAACATAGGCATCATATCGGTATCCAGAATTGAAAGTTATGCTTACATTTCCAGTATTTATACTTGCTCCAAAGTATTGAGGATTATCAATATAGAAGTCAAATTCTCCATCTGGATAAACAGAAAATGTTACTCCGTTTTCAGTAAAGATGAATGAGTTGTTATATCCAAAACTTGATGTTGTTTTTGATGTATCTGAATTAGCAAAGCTTGTACTTGTACCAAGAAAGACAGAAATAAAAATAAATAATAGCTTTTTCATAATTTCTAGGTTTTTTAATTAAACAAAAATCATTTTTAAATGACTCTCGCATATTAGAAATCAAACTGCGTGCCAAAAAATGCTTTGTATTTTATGATAGGATTTAAATTATTGAATATCAACATTTTAAAGATTAATTTTATTTTATTTTTATAGTTGCTTTATATTTCCGCCACAGATTCACGGATTTATTTATTTTTCAATTACGGATAGACAGGAGATAAAAAAATATTCGTGTATTCGTGGCAAATAGGCTTTCATAGAAAATAAAAAAGCTATAAAAAAAGAACACCTCACCATTTGATTTAACAAATTTAGGTGCGGTGTTCTCAACTAACCAACCAAAAAAAAATTCAACTATGAAATTTATAGTGTTTATTTCAAACAGCGTGCCAAAATATATGGCTCAACTATTTTAACTAATTATTTGCTTTTAAATCCCTTATTGAGGGTTTTGTTCTCGAGAGCCTGTCTTGAGTTTACCAAAGGACTCTAAGTCGAAATGGATTAAATTATTTTCTTTTAATATCTCGTAGGCTTGCCTTGAGGTAGTTGATTAATTACTTGAGTTAAAATACAATCCCGCTTCGCTATAAGAAAAAAGAACAAAGACTAAACTTTAACTATCATAAAAAGAGTAGTTTAAAAAAAACTAAAAACCCTCTTTTTTCATTTTTATTAATAGCAAGGGGCTATTTTGAAAACCTCATTTTGAACCTTGATATAAGTGAAATCCAATAAATCCCGTTAACTTTTATCGGACAACAATACTTTTAAATATAAAGTTATTATTATATTTCTAAGCTATATCTACTAGGTCTCTTTTAAAAGGAATTTCTTACAATGGTGGAAGTTAAGCTTGTGTTAATCTAAATAATTACCTTTTTCATAAAGCAAACCAGGCCCGTCGCATGCCCACCAATTACTTCGTATTTGAGAGTTATCTAAAAAATATAGGTATTCTTCTCTTGCATTGGAACAAGAGCCTATAATAGAACTTTCTTCATTATAATAAAGGTTGAGTCCGCGTTCCTCTTCTGTTGCTTTAAGCTTGTAGGTGCCAGATATTTTTATGGTAGTATTATTACCTTCATCAAATCTAGTTTTTGTAAAGGTACTGTCTTGATTAAAGGTATATGTTTCTTGCCATTCCATATCGTTTTTTGTGGTGGTAGAATTTGGAATGTTTCCACTCATTTCAATTAAATACCAATTTCCCGTTATATCAATAGAAGTAGGGGTGTTATTTAAATCGGTAACATTATCATCACTATTACAAGAAATAAAAATTAAAAGGAATACTAAAGGCAAAGAAATAGTTTTCATCAATATATTTTTAAATGAATATCATTCCTAAGATGTTAAAAATGGTATATGGTTGCTTTTGGCTAGAGTTTTTCTTTTAGATACTGTCCAGTAAAGCTTTCTTTTATTTTACTAATTTCTTCGGGGGTTCCTTCAGCAATTAAATTTCCACCTTTTTCTCCGCCTAATGGTCCGAGGTCAATAATATAATCGGCACATTTAATTAAATCTAAATTGTGCTCCACAACAATAATTGAATGTCCAATTTCTAATAATGCATCAAAAGATTTAAGGAGTTTTTTAATATCGTGAAAATGTAGCCCTGTTGTGGGTTCATCAAAAATAAAGAGGGTTTTATTTTTTGTTTGTCCTTTTACTAAAAAGGAAGCCAATTTGATACGCTGGGCTTCACCTCCAGAAAGGGTAGAAGAGGATTGCCCTAAAGTAACATACCCCAAACCAACATCTTGTAAGGGTTTAAGTTTTGAAACTATTTTAGATTGGTTGTGTTCATTAAAAAAAGCAACGGCATCATCAATGGTCATAGTTAAAATATCATCGATATTTTTATCGTTGAATTTTACTTCTAAAATTTCTTTTTTGAAACGTTTACCATGGCAAGTTTCGCATTCTAAATGTACGTCTGCCATAAATTGCATTTCTATAGTAACTTCTCCTTCTCCTTTACAAGTTTCGCAGCGTCCTCCGTCTACATTAAACGAAAAGTGTTTAGGTTGATACCCGCGTAATTTTGATAATTTCTCTTTTGAAAATAAACTCCTAATATCGTCATACGCCTTAATATAAGTAACTGGGTTTGATCTTGACGAACGTCCAATAGGATTTTGATCTACAAATTCTACGGAAGTAAGAGAGCTGTATTTTCCTTCAATACCAGAAAACTGACCTATTTTTTCGCCATACCCTCCAGTAGCTTTTAATATTGCTGGATACAATATTTTCTTTACCAAGGTACTTTTACCACTACCCGAGACTCCTGTAACTACCGTAAGTGTATTTAGTGGAAATGTAGCATCAATGTTTTTTAAATTGTTTTCTCGAGCACCTTTTATGGCAATATAATTTTTGCTTTTACGTCTGTTCTTAGGCACAGCAATTTCGTCCTTTCCGTTTAAATATTTAGCAGTAAGTGTATTTGCTTTTAAGAGTTGTTTGTAAGAACCTGTAGCCACTACATTCCCTCCTAAGGTTCCAGCTTCTGGACCAATATCTATAATTTCATCGGCAGCTTTCATTATATCTTCATCATGCTCAACTACAATAACTGTGTTTCCTAAATCTCGAAGCGATTGTAGAACTCCAATTAATTTTTCGGTATCTTTTGGATGTAATCCAATACTTGGCTCATCTAAAATATACATGGAGCCCACCAAACTACTTCCTAATGAGGTTGCTAAATTAATACGTTGAGACTCTCCGCCAGAGAGAGAATTAGATTTTCTATTTAGCGTTAAATAATCCAATCCAACATTACTCAAAAATTGGAGTCGACTATTAATCTCTTTCAATAAACGATTGGAGATTGCATTGTCGTTTTCGTTTAGTTTTAAATCTTCAAAATAGGCTTGAAGTTTGTCTAGAGGCATTTCTACAAGATCTGTAATGGTTTTATCACCAACTTTTACATAATTTGCCTCTTCTCTTAGTCTTTTGCCTTTACAAAGCGAACATTTTGTTTTTCCTCGATAACGAGAAAGCATCACTCTATTCTGAATTTTATAGCTTTTTTCTTCTAATTCAGTAAAAAAAGCAGTCAATCCAGTAAAATATTTATTTCCTTCCCAAACTAATTCTTTTTGTTTATCGGTTAATTCAAACCAAGGTTTATGGATAGGAAAATCAAATTTATAGGCATTATTTACAAGTTGATCTCGGTACCAACTCATGCTGTCTCCACGCCATGCAAAAATGGCGTTATCATAAATAGATAAACCTGTATTGGGAATGATTAAATCTTCATCCAAGCCAATTACATCCCCGTATCCTTCACAACTTGGACACGCGCCGTATGGATTATTAAAACTGAATAAATGTACGTTTGGTTCTAAAAACTGAATACCATCTAGCTCAAATTTATTACTAAAATGCATTTGTTTATCAGCAGATAAATCTTCAATAATACACTCTCCTTTTCCTTCAAAAAATGCGGAATCTACTGCATCTGCCAAACGGTTATAAAAATCTTCATCATCTTTAACAATAATACGGTCTACTACTAAAAAGAAATCGTTCTCAATTTCTGTTTCGATTTCTTCAATTCGTAAAACTTCATTTTTATATTTTATTCTAGCGTATCCCTGCTGAGCAAGGATTTCTAAAGTTTTAAGTACATTTCGATCCTCAGGAATATGAACAGGAGCTAGTAATAAAAGCTTACTTCGTTCTTCAAATGTTTTTACATAATTAATAACATCTGTAACTGTATTTTTTTTGACTTCGTTACCAGAAATAGGGGAGTAAGTTTTGCCAATACGGGCATACAGGAGTTTTAAATAATCATAGATTTCTGTAGTTGTACCAACGGTAGACCGTGGATTTGTAGAGTTTACTTTCTGCTCAATAGCAATGGCAGGAGCAATTCCTTTTATATAATCAACCTTAGGTTTATTTAATCGCCCTAAAAACTGTCTTGCATAAGAAGATAAACTTTCAACATAACGACGTTGTCCCTCGGCATAAAGTGTATCAAAGGCTAAAGATGATTTCCCACTACCTGAAAGTCCAGTTAAAACCACTAATTTATTTCGTGGAATAACTACATTTATATCTTTAAGATTGTGGAGTTTAGCTCCTTTTATAATGATGTTTTCTTTCGGGTTTACCGTATTAATATCTACCATAGCAATAAAACAAACCACAAAGATAAGAATCTAAAATGAGCTTTTGTAAGTGATGTTATAAGAAGATTTATGAAGTAAGAATAAATTGTTAATCTCTTTGATTATGAGAAGTCTACTTAATTTTAAACGATTAGCGAAACGCACTTTTTGTTGAGATATTGTAACGTATCAGTAGAAATAATTAGAGAATTTGCAGAGAAATTTGTTTTTTAATTAAGAATTATATTATATTTGATTCCGAATCAACTTAAAAAATAGACGCCTATATCATAAAATTACTTTAAAACTAATGTATTAACACAGCGTTGCCAAGTAGGCAACACTCACATTTATTAAAAAGTAATTGTATGGAGAAAACTCTTCAAGACTCTGCTTTAGTAGCACAGTATATAAAAGGCGATGAAAAATCACTCGAAATATTAATTAATAGGCATTCTCAACGTATTTATAGCTTTATTTTTTCTAAAGTTTATGATAAAGACGTTACTGAGGATATTTTTCAGGATACCTTTATTAAGGTTATAAAAACATTAAAAAGAGGGAATTATAATGAAGAAGGAAAGTTTTTACCTTGGGTGATGCGAATTTCTCATAACCTTGTTATAGATTATTTCAGAAAAAATTCAAGAATGCCAAAATTTGAAGGGAGTGAAGACTTTAATATATTTTCCGTTCTTGGAGATCCAGCTCTTAATGCAGAGAAGCAAATAATAAAAGATCAAGTAGAAACAGATGTCAAAAAATTGATAGATGAACTTCCAGAAGATCAAAAGGAGGTTTTGTATATGAGATTATATAAAGACATGAGTTTTAAAGAAATTGCAGAACAAACAAATGTAAGTATAAATACAGCTTTGGGTAGAATGCGTTATGCTATCATAAATTTGAGAAAGATGGTAGAAAAAAATAATATTGTTTTAACTAATTAACACAATATAAAGAGAGTAGCTCCGTTATTTTATTATTAATAACAAAATTTGGGGCATGCAAAAACTTTACTCTTATCAAAAATCAAAATCAGAGCCATTAAAACCCAAAGAATCGACTATTGAATTTTTACTTAGTTATTCTAAGGCTTTAAGTGTTATGAAGTATAAAAAGTTAGCGTTTGATACTATATTAAACTAAACTTTTTCTAAAAAGACCTGTTGTAAATCAACGGGTCTTTTTTGTTTTGGAAGCTTCATATTCTTTAATTACAGATTTTCTACCAATTGTTTTAGTGATGATGTCTTTATCGAGATTCCACCCACGAGCTGGTGAATATTCACGAGCGTAATAAATAATTTGTAGATGAAGTTTATTCCATAATTCTTTTTTGAATAAACGCTTGGCATCTTTTTCAGTCTGAACTACATTCTTACCATTAGACAACCCCCAACGATACATTAATCTATGGATATGAGTGTCTACAGGAAATGAAGGAATTCCAAAGGCTTGAGACATTACCACACTAGCTGTTTTATGTCCTACTGCTGGCAAAGCCTCTAGCGCTTCCATATCTGCAGGAACTTCTCCATTATATTTATCTATTAAAATTTGTGATAAGCCATGGATTCCTTTTGCTTTCATTGGAGAAAGTCCAACAGGCTTTATAATCTCTCTAATTTCGTCTACAGTAAGTTTTACCATTTGATACGGATTAATGGCTCTGTCAAATAACAGTGGAGTAATTTGGTTTACTCTAGCATCTGTACTTTGCGCAGACATTAAAACGGCTATTAATAATGTATAAGGATCTGTATGGTCTAAGGGAATTGGAACGGTTGGATAAATACTTTCTAAAGTATCTACAACAAAATCAACCTTTTCTGCTTTGGTCATTTTTATGTAATTTTAAACAAAAATAGTAGAACAAAGTTCAAATAAAAAAAATGTTTATGAATACACTTAAAGTAGGAGATAAAGTACCAGATTTTACGGTGCAAGATCAAGATGGAAATGAGGTTTCTTTAGCTGATTATAAAGGAAAAAAATTAATTGTTTTTTTCTACCCAAAAGCTTCTACCCCTGGTTGTACTGCTGAAGCTTGCAATTTACGCGATAATTACAAAGAACTCCAAGCAGAAGGTTATAGTTTGCTAGGAGTAAGCGCAGATTCTCAAAAAAGACAAACAAATTTTAAAAATAAATATGAATTTCCTTTTCCTCTTTTAGCTGATGAAGAAAAAGTTGTTATTAATGCTTTTGGCGTTTGGGGACTTAAAAAGTTTATGGGAAAAGAGTATGACGGAATTCATAGAAAAACTTTTATTATTGATGAGAATGGAGTAGTAACCCGCGTTATAGATAAGGTAAAAACAAAAGACCATGCTTCTCAAATACTTGATTCGTAAGCAAGAACGAAGAATTAAGGATCAAGTATCTATACCCTAAATGTTAAACTGAGCTTGCCGAATTTATTATTTAAAACTTCGACAAGCTCAGCTTGATAACTAAAAATTACATTTTAGAAGACCTCTTTTTATAGGTAAAACACAAAATTATTTTTGTTTCTCCTCAATTTCTTTTTTGGATTTGTAATCAAACAATCCTTTTTCTTTGATAAGTTCTGCAATACCTTTAGGGAGCATATGTTCCCATCCTTCTTCTCCTTCGGCAATACTTTTAAGAACTTCTCTTGAGAAAATATCTAAAATAGAATCGTCGTAATCAAAAATATCAACAACTTTTCCGTTGTATTTAAAGAATTTATAAAGCTCTTTCATACGTGGATGTACTTTTAGGTTGTTGCTGGTAGTTGTTAAACCAGTTTCTTGATCGATCATAGGGTAGAGGTATACTTTTAAATCTTTGTAGAAGAGTTTACCAAAAGCCTCCAAAATTCCACCACTTAAATGTCGGTAGTATTTTTCGTCAAAAATATCCACTAAATTATTAACTCCCATAGTAAGAGCCATACGCTCTTTAGTATATTCAGAGAAATACTCTACAAGTTTATAATATTCCTGGAAGTTTGAAATCATTACTGTCTGACCTAAAGAGCAAAGTAAACGCGCTCTATCCATAAAGTCTTCTTCATCAATTTCTCCTTCAGCACGTAAGTTAGAAAGTGTAATTTCAAAAACCACAACGGTATTATCAATATCCACTTTGTTTTCCCTAATAAATATGTCGTACGATTTTTTGTACATGTCCATATTTACCATGGTAACAGGTCTAAAGCTACCACGCAGTGCTAAAATATTTTTTTTGTATAGAATAGATGCTGGTAGAATGTTGTTTCCGTCAGGACCAAACATTACAGCATCGGTCATATTATTTTTAACAAGTTGTAAGCTCATTAAACGATTATCTACTTCTTCAAATCGTGGACCAGAAAAATTGATAGTATCAATTTCTATTGTATCATTATCGATATGATCGTATAGATATTTTAGTAATTTTTTTGGTTTATGATGCTTGTAAAAGGCTCCATATATAAGGTTCACACCAACAATCCCTAATGTTTCTTGTTGTAAACGAGCTTCGGTTTGCTTAAAACGAATGTGAAGCGCAATTTCATTATAATCTTCATTAGGATCTAATTGAAAACGAATTCCAAGCCAACCATGTCCTTTAAATTTCTTAGCAAAATCTATAGTAGCTACCGTATTTGCGTAGGAAAAAAATATTTTGTTTGGATTATCATCTCTTGGGATACGCTCTTCCATTAGGCGCATTTCATGAGACAGCATTTTCTTTAAGCGAGCTTCGGTTACATACCTACCGTCATCTTCTATTCCGTAGATAGCATCACTAAAACTTTTGTCGTAAGCACTCATGGCTTTTGCAATTGTTCCAGAAGCACCTCCAGCTCTAAAAAAATGCCTTACAGTTTCTTGTCCAGCTCCAATTTCAGCAAATGTTCCGTAAATATCCTCATTCAGATTTATTCGTAACGCTTTGGATTTTAGCGATGGAACATTCTCAAAGTTCTTATCCCCTTTTAAAACTAATGTCATTGCAGTTTTTTATTTACCGCAAAGTTAAAAAGATTCATGAAGCTATTCAGAATATAAATGATAAATTTGATAAAAAATTAGTGTTTTGAAGATTACCTTCCTCGGTACAGGAACATCACAAGGAATTCCAATTATAGGGAGTGATGACCCTGTTTCTAAAAGTAAAAACCCTAAAGACAAGCGTTTAAGGGTTTCTGTTATGATAGAATGGGACTCCAACTGCTATATTATTGATTGTGGACCAGATTTTAGACAGCAAATGTTAGCGCATGATGTTAAAAAAATTGATGGGATTTTATTTACACATGAACATGCAGACCATATTATGGGACTTGACGATATTCGTCCTTTCTTTTTTAGACAAGGAGATATTCCTATTTATGCCCATCCAAGAGTATTGAAATCTTTAAAAATTAAATTTGATTATATTTTTACTACGGAAGATCGATATCCTGGAGCTCCGGCGGTAAGAGAAAATATAATTGAAAATAACAAGCCTATTAGATTAGAAAATTTAAATGTTATTCCAATTAATGCTTTTCATAATAGATTACAAGTTTTTGGATTTAGATTTGATAAATTTGCATACCTCACAGATGTTAAAAGTATCGATACAGAAGAAATTGAAAAATTAAAAGGAGTAGAGGTGTTGGTAGTAAATGCATTGCGTAAAGAAAAACATCATTCGCATTTTAATCTAGAAGAAGCTTTAGAATTTATAGCCCAAGTGGCTCCTAAAAAAGCATATCTTACTCATATTAGTCCGATGTTAGGCTTTCATGAGGAAGCGCAAGCAGAATTGCCGCCAAATGTTTACATTGCTTATGATAACCTAATTATTGAACTATAAAATTAAATACCCCACTTTATGAGACGTAATATTTTTATGTATCTTTTCTTCTTTGCTGTACTTTATATTGTATACCAGTATGTAAGTGCGAAGAAGTATTTTGAAGTTGAAACTGTTAAGATAGAAAACTTAAAAGAAGAAAATTCAAAGCTTGAGGATTCAATAAAAAATCTATCTTTAGATAAACTAGATTTACAATATTTTTCTTTGGAGAATAATGATGATGCTTTGGCATATTATGATGATTTAAAACTTGAAAGACCATCTAGATACATTGCCGATAAGTTGTTAGAAACAAATGAGCAGAAAGGTAACAACCCATTAGTTCCATATGATGGAATGTCTGGGGCTCCAATGAAAATTAATAAGATTAAAGTGTTAAATCATAAATGGATTATTGCCGATTTTTCTGACGGAAAGTACTGGGGTGAACTGTTTATAAAATACGAACTTAAAGAAGATATGGGCGTAGATTTTACTTTATTAGATCATTTATTATATACTAGAAGTTAATATATTATGATAGTTTGGATATCGTTTATTGTTCTGATTGTAATTTTCCTAGCCTTAGATTTAGGAGTTTTCAATAAAAATCCACATGAAATTACTAATAAAGAAGCAAGTGTGTGGACTGCTATATGGGTAAGTACAGCATTACTTTTTTCTTTAGTAGTATTTTTTATATTTAAGCATGATTGGGTAGATAATGTAGATAATCTTACTCCTACAAGCGCTTTAATGAAATATATTACAGGATATTTAATAGAGTTATCCTTGAGTGTAGATAATATATTTGTTATTGCAGTTATATTTACTTCTTTTAAAATACCAAAAATATATCAACACAGAGTATTGTTTTGGGGGATTATTGGAGCGATTGTTTTTAGAGCTTTAATGATATTATTCGGAGTATTTTTAATCAAGAAATTTGATTGGATAATCTATGTGTTTGGTGTATTTTTAATTTATACTGCTATAAAATTAGCGATAGAAAAAGAGGATGATGCTTATGACCCAAGAAACTCTTTTGTTTATAAAACCATCAGAAAAATTATTCCTGTAACAACCCACATGAATAGTGAGCATTTTTTTATAAGAAAAAAGCATCTGCTTGTAGCTACCCCATTATTTATTGCGCTTATTATTATAGAATTTACAGATATTCTTTTTGCATTAGATAGTATACCAGCAATTTTAGCCATAACTTCAGACCCTTTTTTGGTGTTTAGTTCCAATATCATGGCAATTTTAGGTTTACGGTCTATGTATTTCTTTTTAGCAAATATGTTGGAGCGTTTTGGGTACTTAAAATATAGTTTGGTTGTTATTTTAAGTTTTGTAGGGGTTAAAATGATCTTATCTCATCATGTGGAAATTCCAGAATGGCTATCTCTTACAGTAATTGGAGCTTCATTAGGAGCTGGAATTTGGTTTTCATTACACAAAGAAAAAAAGGAAAAGATTTAATCTGTCATAGAGGGTTTTATTACCTAGAGCTTGTCCTGTCTTGAGTTTACCAAAGGGCTCTGCCTCGAAATAAGTTAAGTTTATATTTTTTGAATACTTCGTGGGCTTGCCCCGAGGTAATTGATTTTAAGATTTAATCTTTGTAAGAGGTTTTTTCTTAATCATTCCCCCTTTGGTATCCTTAACCGAATTCATAATAATAAATGCTTTTTTGTCAATCTTATCAATTTCAGTTTTAAGAGTAGACATTTCCAATCGTGTTATAACTGTATATACAATATCAATATTATTTAGTGGAGAATTGTCCACAGAAAAACCTCTTTGACCTTTGTAAATAGTGCAGCCTCTTCCCATTTTATGGATAATAGTTTTACGTACCTCCTCATGCTTTTCTGAAATAATGGTAACGCCAATAAACTCCTCAATACCATCAATAACAAAATCTACTGTTTTAGAGGCAGAGAAATAGGTAAGAATAGCGTACAAAGCAATTTCTGTAGATAAAATATAGGCAGCCGTCATAAAAATAAATACATTAAAAAGCATAATAACATTTCCTACGGTTAAACTAGATTTCCTACTAATGTAAATAGCTAGAACTTCTGTACCGTCAATAATGGCACCTCCACGGATTGCCATTCCGATTCCGAGTCCCAAAAAGAAACCACCAAAAGCTGCTATTAGGATTTTATCATCAGTAATGGTAGGAAAAGGAATATAATGAACAGCAAATGCAAGTAGTAAAATTCCAACAGCACTATTAATTGCAAATCTTTTACTAATAGCAATATAGGCTAGAATTACAAAAGGTAAGTTAAGGGTAAAAATTAATATAGAAAGCGGTAGTTCTGTTAGCTCTCTTACTATTAAGGAAATCCCCGTTACCCCTCCGTCAATAAATGAACTTGGTAACAAAAAGCCTTTAAGTCCAAAAGAGGCAGATAAAACTCCTATTAAAAGATAAATAATATCATGAATTTCATGAGTAATTTCAACCTCTAAGTCGTTTACCTGTTTTCTAAAACTCTGCTCACTTTGATAATCTGTATGTGCTGTTTTTCGATATTTCTTTCGAACGGTATCAACAACTATTTTTCTAAAAAATGTATTCATGCAATTTGAAATTTACTCGATAATTGAGATTTAATGTTTAGAGGCAGTCTCCATGAATAAAGATATATATTTTGAGTAACTCCCAATTTATTTTTCATCTAAAATCTTATATAAAATAATTTTTAACAGCTATTTTCTGATTTGAGGCTCTCCAGATGATTAAGATTCTACAGTAAATAAAATAGCAAATGAGATTAAAGCATTATATAGATGAATTTTTGGGGTTTATTTAATTATATTTGCACTCGAAAATTTCAAAATACAACGCATGAAAGCTGGAATAGTAGGATTACCTAATGTAGGAAAATCAACTTTGTTTAATTGTTTATCTAATGCAAAAGCACAGAGTGCTAATTTCCCATTCTGTACTATAGAACCAAATTTAGGAGTAGTAAACGTTCCTGATAATAGATTACAGAAATTAGAGTCTTTAGTAGACCCAGAGCGTGTATTGCCTGCAACAGTTGAAATTGTAGATATTGCAGGATTGGTTAAAGGAGCTAGTAAAGGAGAAGGTTTAGGAAATCAGTTTTTAGGAAACATTAGAGAGTGTAATGCTATTATTCATGTGCTTCGTTGTTTTGAAGACGATAATATTGTTCATGTAGATGGAAATGTAAATCCTATTCGAGATAAAGAAACAATCGATATTGAACTTCAGCTTAAAGACCTTGAAACTGTAGATAAACGTTTAGAAAAAGTAAAAAGAGCTGCAAAAACTGGAGATAAAGATGCAAAGACGGAAGAGGCTTTGTTACTTCGTTTTAAAACAGCCTTAGAGAGTGGGATTTCTGCTCGTGCAGTAGAAGTTACTGAGGAAGAAGAAGATTTTATGAAAGGATTCCAGCTGCTTACTGCAAAGCCAATTCTATATGTATGTAATGTGGATGAAGCTGCTGCTAAAGATGGAAATGCTTTGGTGGAAAAAGTAAAAGAAGCTGTTAAAGAAGAAAATGCTGAAATTATTGTTTTGGCTGTTGGAATTGAAGCAGATATTGCAGAGTTAGAAGACTTTGAAGAGCGACAAATGTTTTTAGCAGATATAGGTTTGGAAGAGCCTGGTGCTTCAAAACTAATTCGTGCTGCCTATAAATTATTGAATTTGCAAACGTATTTTACTGCAGGAGTTAAAGAAGTTAGAGCTTGGACAATTCCTGTAGGTGCTACTGCGCCTCAGGCTGCTGGCGTTATTCATACCGATTTTGAAAAAGGATTTATTCGAGCGGAAGTGATTGCATATAATGATTATGTAAATTATGGAAGTGAAGGGAAAGTAAAAGAAGCAGGAAAAATGAGAGTAGAAGGGAAGGAATATATTGTTAAAGATGGAGATGTAATGCATTTCCGTTTTAATGTATAATTTCTTAGCTGAATAATATTTTAAATGGCTGTCTAGTCTAAAAAGTAATTAAACTCTAAATGTCATCCTGAGCTTGTCGAAGGATTTTTTGAATGTTAGTTGTTTAAAACTTCGACAAGCTCAGTTTGATAGCTGGTTGAGCTCAGTTTGACAACCATGAATTCCTTTTCAGATAGTCTTTTTTTTGTTCTTTCTTATACAAATACTGTTGCCATCCAAACTTGAATTTCTTATATTTTGTTTTAGATTTGTGATTGGAGAATTAGATAAATAATTGATTTGAATGTTTGTAATTAGTAAACGAAATAGCGGACTCTATAAATTTGTATTTACCAATCGAAAAGGAAAAACTATTTTTACTAGTATTAGTTGCAAGAGAAAAACGGATTGTGAAAAAATGATAAAAGGAATCCGAGAGAACATCCAGTTTTTTACATTCAGAAAAAAAAGTACGCCTTCGGGGAAGCATTATTTTAGACTTTCTTCTGGCGGGTTGGTAATTGCTACAAGTCGTAAATACTCTACTAAATTAATGCTAGAAAAGGGAATTAATGAAATATTGAAATATGTTCCTGAGGCAGAATTTTTAGATTTTTCTGAAGACGAACCTATTTTTGCTGATGCTGAGGAAGTATTTGGGAACTAACTCTCTTCCTTAATAACAGCTTTAACCTTGTCTATTATATTTTGTTTATCGGCTTTGTAATCAAACCATAAAATTGAATCGTCTTTTCTTAGCCATGTGAGTTGGCGTTTGGCAAATCTACGTGTGTTTTTCTTGATTTCTGAAACAGCAAAATCGAGAGAGTAGCTTCCATCAAAATATTCGAAAAGCTCTCTGTAGCCAACCGTTTGTAAAGCATTTAAGTGTTTATAAGGGAATACAGTTTTTGCTTCTTCTAGTAATCCATTTTCCATCATAAGGTCAACCCGTAGATTTATCCGATTGTAAATAATTTCACGATCGGCAGTCAATCCAACTTTAATGGTTTTAAATGAGCGCTTATTTTTTCCTTGATTAAGAAAAGAAGAATAGGGTTTCCCAGTTCCGATACAAATCTCTAAAGCTCTAATAATTCGATGCGGATTGTTTATATCGATGTTTTTATAGTGAACTGGATCTAATTTTTCTAATTGTTGTTGAAGTGTCTCTATTCCATTTTCTTCTAATGTAGCATTTAATTGTTCTCTAATTTCAGGACTTACATTTGGGAAATTATCTAGCCCTTCAATAACTGCATTGTTATATAGTCCACTTCCGCCAGCCATGATTACTAGATCATGTTTCTGGTAAAGTTGTTCTAAGAGCGCAATAGCATCTCTTTCAAAATCGCCAACCGAATATGCTTCGGTAATACTTTTATGTTGAATAAAATGGTGTTTTGCTTGCGCTAATTCTTCAGGTTCTGGTACAGCAGTTCCTATGGTTGTTTCTTTAAAAAATTGTCGAGAATCCGAAGAAATAATTTCAGTAGCAAATTCATTAGCTAATTTTATAGCTAAGGCAGTTTTTCCAATTGCAGTTGGACCAACAACGGTTATGAGGTATTTAGTGTTCATTTAAATAATTTCCGCAATTATAACAAAATATAGCATTGTCTTTATGGTTATCGGCATTACAATGTGGGCATACTTGGGTATTGGTGTGGATTATTTTTTGATTTTCATTTTTCTTATTTTCTTCGGGACTACTACCTCCTTGTTTAGCAAATTCTACAGTAACAATTCCTGTAGGAACGGCAATAATACCATAACCAAGAATCATAATTATAGTAGCTATTATTTGTCCAACAGGGGTAACAGGAGCAATATCTCCATAACCTACTGTTGTGAGGGTAACTATAGTCCAATATATACTTCTGGGAATACTTGTAAAACCAGCTTCTTCCCCTTCAATTAGATACATTATAGTGCCCATTATTACGGAAAGAATTAATACAGTGTAAATAAAAACAGCAATTTTGGCTCTGCTAGACTTTATAGCTTCTTTTAATTGGGAAGCTTCTCCCATAAAACGAACTAATTTCAATATTCTAAATACTCTCAATAAGCGTAAAGCTCTAACGGCAAGAAAAACTTGAGAGCCTGCAAAAAAGAAAGAGAGGTATAGCGGAATAGTGGATAGTAAGTCTACAATTCCGTAGAAGCTAAAAATGTATTTTGTAGGCTTCTTTATTGAAATAATTCTTGCAATGTATTCTATGGTAAAAAAGATGGTGATTACCCATTCAGCAGTAAAAAGATAGTTGTGATATTTGTCATCTATAGTTTTTACACTCTCTAGCATTACCAATATAATGCTGATAATAATGATGATAAATAAAATAATATCAAACCATTTCCCCATGGGTGTATCTGCTTCATAAATAATTTCATGAAGACGATGTTTCCATTTCGAGATATTTTTCTTTTTAGTTTTCAATTATAATGATACAATTTTAGGCGATTTCTTTTTTCTGAGATATGATTGTATTATATGTTTAGCATCTGTTGTGTTTTCCATCGGGGTAATGATAGACTCTAAAATAGCTATATTATTAATTTGATGATTTAATTCATAGAATCCAAAGCCTTTAAATTCCCCGTTTTGAATTAAAATAACACTACGTTCATTAATGTTACGCCCTCTATCTGAAATGATAAAACTAGTATCTTGAAAACCATATTTGTAGATGGCTTTTCGTACTCTTTTATTATAAATGCTCGGAGGTTCCTCATTTGTACAGGCTCCAAAACATTTTTCAATAGTATAATTATAACAATTCTTTTTAGCTTCAGATAAACCGTTTAATTTATTGCACAATGTAAACTCTTCATCAATAGCATGGAGTACATTATAAGCCTGCTGGTAGCTAGAAAAAGTAGTGATGTATTGCTTCCTATTATCTGCTTTTCCAATTTTTAGAGTAAGATAACCTTCTTTGCTTTCTTTAGAATATAGTGCATGCGAAAAGAGCTTTTTATTTTTTACGTTATAAATAGGAGTGCTCTTTTTTACTTCTGAATTTTCCTTTAAAAGCGCTATTAATTCATTACCAGTTTCTTCATAAGTTACCGCTTTTACCTCTTTTTGAAGTCGCTTATTCTTTTTTGAAGAAGATGCAAATAGTTGATTTACTCGTTTTTGGATATTACTACTTTTTGATAAAAAAATAACCTCTCCTTCGGTGTTGTGTACGTAAAAAACGCCTACCGAAGTAGGAAGTTGCTCAACAATATCTATTAATTTAGGATTGAGCTGACCTATATTTTCTGCACGGATGTTACTCTGAACTATTTTTTTTGAAGTGTCTTTGGCCAACAACATTTTAAAGAGTTTTACTGTAGCCTGTGCATCTCCATTAGCACGATGGCGATCGCTTACCGGTATTCCAAGAGATCTAACAAGTTTTCCTAAGCTATAAGAAGGTTGGTCTGGAATTAGTTCTTTTGCTAATTCTACAGTGCAAACAGATTTTCGCTGGTAATCGTATCCTAGTCGTCTAAACTCTGTTTGTAATATTCTGTAGTCAAATTGTGCATTATGAGCAACAAGTGTTGCTCCATCGGTAATTTCTACAATACGTTTGGCTACCTCATGAAATTTTGGTGCTGTAGCTAACATATTATTATTAATTCCAGTTAGTTTTACTACAAATGGCTGAATTTCCTTCTCAGGATTAACCAAACTAATAAATTGATCTACAACTTTATGGCCATCAAATTTATATATAGCAATCTCGGTAATTCCTTCTTCGTTGTATTTTCCACCTGTGGTTTCTATATCGAGTATTGCGTACATTCTTTTGTATTGTAATGTGTTAGTTGAAAGTATTAAATCATAATCTTTGCAGGATACAACTTACAACTCTTGTTTTATATTATTACTAATCTTATCTAACTATAATTTCTTGCTCCAAAAATACTACTTCCAATTCTAACCATATTACTTCCAGATTTAATAGCAATTTTATAATCGCCACTCATTCCCATAGATAAAACTTGCAAGTCAATTTTTTCTGTTGTTGGATTGCTTTCTTTTAGTAAATTAAAAAGGGATGCTAGGGTAGAAAACTCTTCTTTTATTTGTGCTTCATTCTCAGTAAAAGTAGCCATTCCCATGAGTCCGATTACTTTTACATTTTCCATTTGCCTAAATTCTTCAGAAGAAATAAGGCTTTTAATTTCCGTCTCATCCATTCCAAATTTAGTGCTTTCCTTGGCAATATGCATTTGGAGTAAACAGGAGATAATGCGGTCATTTTTTTTAGCTTGTTTATTTATTTCTTTTAATAACTTCAAGCTATCTACTCCATGAATTAGGTTTACAAAAGGCGCCATATACTTTACTTTATTTCTTTGTACATGCCCAATCATATGCCATTCAATGTCTTTTGGCAAAGCTTCCCATTTATCGGTCATTTCCTGAATTTTATTTTCACCAAACACTCGCTGTCCAGCTTCATAGGCTTCTAAAATAGCTTCGTTTGGCTTAGTTTTGGAAACAGCAACCAGTGTAACATTTTTAGGAAGTTCTTTTTTTATATGTGTTAAATTCTCTTGAACAGACATTTTATATTTTCTAATTATTCTCACAAAGTGAGTGTTTCTATTTAATCTTTGAAACATCCATGTTTCAATACAAAATCTTTAATAATGAATTAATTCTCTTGAGACAAGCCCAAAAGGGTGTTTTAAGTGAAACACATTTAACTCATTTCAACTCAGTGCCCTTATAAATCAGGGTAGGTTTTAGAGAATTAAACCCTCTGTGAAGGATTAAAACTCATAAATAGTGAGTCCGCTTTTTAATTTAGGTTCAATATAGGTTGTTTTAGGCGGCATTTTTAATCCATCATCTGCTATTTGCTTCATTTGTGAAACTTTTACAGGATATAAGCTAAATCCTACTTTAAATTTACCATTATCAATTGAATCTTTCATTTTGATAGTGTTATATTTTCCGTAACCATATTCAATTCTACTGTCGTTTCTAAGATCCTCAATACCTAAAATAGGTTTTAAAATTGTGACGAACAAAATTTGAGTATCCAGCTCGCTTAAAGAATTAGTAAAAGGGTAATTTTTTCTTAAATATAGAGAATAGAATTCGCCTTCTAAATACATTCCAAAGTGATGAATTTTAGAAGGTTTATACAAATCGGCACCCCGATTCTCAATTCTAAAATATTCATCTAAATGAATTAAAAATTCCTCTTTACTCAACCCGTTTAAATCTTTAACCATTCTATTGAATTCGTAAATTTTTAAATTCGACTCTGGAATTAAATAGCTCATAAAATAATTATAAGGTTCTTCTCCAGTGTGTTTAGGATTTTTCTGCTGAAGTTCTTCAGCGAGAAGATTTGAAGATGCCGAACGATGATGACCATCGGCAATATATACACAATCTAATTCTTTAAAAACTTGTTGAATTTCTGAAACTATATTACCATCATCCACTTTCCATAAATAATGAATTGCTTTGTCGGTTGTTGCAAATTCATATTCTGGATTTTGAACTGTTATAGATTTTATAATTTCATCAATCCTATTATTGTCGGGGTAGGTTAGGAGTACAGGTTCGGCATTGAACCCCACTGTTTTTAAATATTCCTTAAATAGCTTTTCTCGGGTTTGTAAAGTGGCTTCGTGTTTTTTAATATTATTTTTTCGGTAATCGTCAATACTAGCCCCCGCAAAAATACCACAGAAAGTGCTTTTTCGAGTTTTAATTTTATAAATATAAAAAGCAGGATTCTTGTCTTTTAAAAATATATCTTCTTCTATAAATTCTAAATAGCGATTTTTAACTAGAGAAAAACGTCTTTCTCCAGAAATATCATGATGGAATTTATATCCCGGATTTATAATATGTAAAAACGAAAAAGGATTGTAGGAAAGCGTAGTGTTTAACTCGTCTACAGGGTAGTCCTCATAAGAGCGGGAAACTACCAATCCAACTTTATCTTTGGTTGGACGTACTGCTGTAAACGGAATTATTTTTACCATTCTTTATATTATATTGAAATTACTAATCTGTTTATTTCTGAAACTGTTTTGAAATATTCTCTACTTTTTTGCTCACTAAGTAAGATTTTAATACCTTCAAATTTGTGTTGAAATGTTTTCATCGTTTCCTTCTAATTTCTAGCAGATTTAACCTTAGGTTGTTGATTCTCTGTATAATCATAAAAACCTTCGCCAGATTTTACTCCTAACTTTCCTGCTGTAACCATATTTACTAATAGTGGACAAGGAGCGTATTTTGGGTTTTTAAATCCATCATACATAACATTTAAAATAGATAAACATACGTCTAACCCTATAAAATCTGCTAATTGTAACGGTCCCATTGGATGTGCCATTCCAAGCTTCATAACGGTATCTATTTCATAAACTCCGGCAACACCATTATAAAGAGTCTCAATAGCTTCATTTATCATGGGCATTAAAATGCGGTTGGCAACAAACCCGGGATAATCGTTTACTTCCACAGGAACTTTCCCTATAGCTTTAGATAGTTTTAGAATACTATTTAAAACCTCTTCACTCGTATTGTAGCCTTTTATTATCTCTACCAATTTCATAATAGGTACCGGATTCATAAAGTGCATTCCAATAACACGGGCAGGATTAGTAACAGCAGTAGCAATTTTAGTAATGGAAATAGAGGAAGTATTGGTTGCTAAAATGGTTTCAGAAGCACAAAAATCATTTAAATCTTTAAAAATTTTAAGCTTTAACTCTTCATTTTCTGTAGCAGCTTCAACAACTAAATCAGCTCCTTTAACTCCATTCTTTAGGTTGGTATGTGTAGAGATATTCTCTAATGTGTTTTTTTTATCTACTTCTGATATTTTTTCTTTTGCCAGCATTCTATCAAGATTTTTCTCAATAGTATTTAGGCCCTTAACAAGGGAAACTTCAGAAATATCAATCAAATTAACTTTGTAACCGCTTTGGGCAAAGGTATGAGCAATTCCATTCCCCATGGTTCCTGCTCCAATTACGGCTATATTTTTTATGTCGGTCATTTGAAAAAAAGTTTAAAAAGTATAAAAGTTGAAAGTATAAAAGTTGAAGGTTGAAACTTTGTGTTATTCGCCTTCAACCAGCGCAACAATTTCCATTGCAACTTTTAGTGCGGCTGTTCCATGTTCTAAACTCACTGCAGTTTCTGTGTTATTATTTATAGCATCTGCAAACGATTCTAATTCATCTAAAATAGCGTTATTTTGAGTTACTTTAGGGTTCTCAAAATAGATTTGCTTTTTGTCACCTTCAGCATTTTGTAATACTAATGCGTATTCATCAGGTTTTTTAGGAGCGTCTTTCATTTTAACAACCTCTACTTGTTTCTCCAAAAAATCTACTGATATATATGCGTCACGTTGAAAAAACCTAGATTTACGCATGTTTTTTAACGAAATTCTGCTTGCTGTAAGATTAGCAACACATCCATTTTCGAATTCAATTCTTGCATTGGCTATGTCTGGAGACTTGCTTATGACAGAAACGCCACTTGCATTTATTTTTTTTACGGGCGACTTAACAACGCTCAAAATGATATCAATATCATGAATCATTAAATCGAGTACCACAGGCACATCGGTACCTCGTGGATTGAACTCTGCCAAACGATGTGTTTCTATAAACATAGGATTTTCTACCTTTTCTTTTACAGAAATAAAAGCAGGGTTGAAACGCTCCACATGACCTACCTGACCTTTTACATTGTTTTGTTTGGCCAAATCAATTAGCTCTTCGGCTTCTTTTACTGTTTTGGTAATAGGTTTTTCTAAGAAAACATGCCTTCCCTTTTTTATGGCTTTTAAAGCACATTCATAATGAGAAAGGGTGGGAGTTACTATGTCTACTACATCTACCGCATCTATTAAATCGTTAATAGAAGCAAAATATTTATATCCAAACTCTTTTACTATTTTCTTAGCATTTTTCTCGTCTGGGTCATAAAAACCTACGAGTTCATATTTATCAGATTGATTGATAAGTCTTAAATGAATTTTTCCAAGGTGACCAGCACCTAGAACACCTGCTTTAAGCATACGTTATGTTTTTAAACAAAAATAAGATTATTGCTGCATTCTTTCAACCATATCTATCTTTTTTATAAATGAATAAAAAGGAACCTTTAGGCTATGAGAATGAAAATCTAAAATACGCATTATTATTTTATTTGAGGTGTTGTTTTGATGTTGATAACTTCTTAGTACTTTAATTCTCTCATAAACAAGGATGTAATTTTTTATGCTTTTCTTGAGGGAGAAAATTCATTTAAAAATTTATAGTTTTGCACTGCTAAAACTCTAAGCTTGAAAGATACCTATAGACACCAAGGAATGCGAAATAAACTGGCGGAAACCCTACAAAAAAAAGGAATTTCTGACCGGAGAGTTATCAATGCGGTAAAGAAAATTCCTAGACATTTGTTTATGGATAGTAGTTTTGAAGACCATGCGTATCAAGACAAGGCTTTTCCGATAGCTGCAAGCCAAACAATTTCTCAGCCATATACAGTTGCTTTTCAAACAGAATTATTAGAGATAAAACGAGGGGCAAAAATTCTAGAAATTGGGACAGGAAGTGGGTATCAAACAGCTATGCTTTTAGAATTGGGAGCTGCGGTATATACAATAGAAAGACAAAAAGAGTTATTTAAAAAAACGAATCTCTTTTTACCAAAATTAGGATATAAGCCTAAGCGTATGATTTTTGGTGATGGGTATAAGGGTTTAGCTGCAGAAGCTCCTTTTGACGGAATAATAGTAACAGCTGGAGCACCTTTTGTACCAAAACCTTTAATGGCGCAATTAAAGGTGGGAGGAAAACTTGTTATTCCAGTTGGAGACGAAGTGCAAATAATGACGCTCTTTACTCGTAAATCTCCAAAAGAATTTGAAAAGTACGAATTTGGGGAGTTTAGATTTGTTCCATTATTAGAAGATAAAAATTAAAAACTTTATGTTAGACAGATTATTTTTAAAGAAACTTACAAAAAAAGGAATTTGGGCATATTGGATTATCCAATTGGTGCTAGATGTAATATTGGGAATTGTGCTTTTTGGGGTGTTGAATTACACATTGGATCAAGATAACCCAGGGAGAAACATCCTAATTGTAGGTGTTATTATAAGCTCCTTAATCTCAGGAGGAATTTGTTTGATATTTTGGAAAAAGCCTAAAGAGTTGGCAGAAGCTAATGGTTCTGTTAATTCAGAAGACTAATTAATTGTAAGCCTTTTTGACCCTATCTAGGTTTCGTTTGTTGTCTCGGTCTTTAATGGTTTCTCGCTTATCATAAAGTTTTTTACCTTTTGCTAAAGCTATTTGCATTTTAGCAAGACCTTTATCATTAACGAATAATCGTAAAGGAACGATGGTGTTTCCAGATACTTTTACCGCTTTATGCCACTTTTTTAGTTCTCGTTTATTAAGTAATAATTTACGAGCGCTTTTTGGTTGGTGGTTAAAATGTGTAGCGTGTGTATATTCTTCAACCGTCATATTAATTACAAAGAGTTCTCCTTTTTCGTTGAACTCACAAAAACTTTCAGCAATAGAAGCCCTGCTTTGACGAATCGATTTTATTTCAGTACCCGATAAAACAATACCAGCAATGTACTTGTCTAAAATCTCATATTCAAAACGAGCCTTTTTATTCTTTATGTTAACATTATTCTGCATAAGCGTCAAAAATAAGAACAATTATTGAATCGCAATATTTAATTCTTCTATTTTAAGATGGATTTATAAAGTAAGTCGTTTTTTTGTGTAATCAAAACAATATATTTGCGTCTTATTGAACTCGTTTATACTTTTTGTTTTAACCGAAAATAAACTGAAATTTGTTTAGATGAGATGCTTTTTGAAAGGCATAGCATGGCTACGTATAATAAAAGTAGTTAGATATAAGTAAATTTCAGTCATTTTTTAGGAATTAAAAAAGGTATAAACGAGTTCATTTATAAAAAAATACAAGGATTAAAATGAATGTAAAACACTTTTCTTTAATTATTTTTATTACAGTTTTATGTGTTGCTTGCGCACAAAAAGAAGATGCTGCTAGTATTATTAATAAGACCATTCAAGCTTCTGGCATGAAGAATTTAAATAAGAAGCATGTTTCTTTTGATTTTAGAGATAAAAAATATGAATCCTATCATGATAACGGAAAATTTGAATTAAAAAGAATTATTCAGGATTCGGTTACTACCACAGATATTATTACTAATACCGGCTTTACTAGACTTATTAACGGAAAGGAAGTGGTGTTGGCAGATTCAACTAAAAACAAGTATAAAAACAGTGTAAACTCGGTGCATTACTTTGCGTATTTGCCTAATGGTTTGGATGGGCAAGCTGTTAATAAAAAATTGTTAGGAGAAGCGACTATTAAAGGGGTGTCTTACTTTAAAATTAAAGTGTGGTTTGATCAAGAAGGTGGCGGAGAAGACTTTGAAGATGTTTTTATATATTGGGTGAATAAAGAAACTTTTAAGACAGATTACCTAGCGTACGAGTACCATGTAAACGAAGGAGGAATGCGTTTCCGAGAGGCTTATAATAGGAGAGTCATTAAAGGAATCGACTTTGTGGATTACAATAATTATAAGCCAGTTTCTAAAGCTTCTAAATTGATTGAGTTAGACAGTCTTTTTGATGCTGGTAAATTAGAATTATTATCTAAAATAGAATTAGAGAACGTAACGGTTAAGGAGTAGTTTTATTAGGGTTCTGTAATTTTAGTTATTGTTGTCCGATAAAAGCAGACTGCGTTTATTGCATTCCACATACATCAAGGGTTAATAGAGGTTTTTAAAATAGCCCCCCCCTAATAAAAATGAATAAAAAAAGGAGTTTAGTATTGTTGTTTCTTTAAGCTACTCGTTTTGTAATAGCTAAGATTTAGTTTTTGTTCTTTTCTCTTACAGCGAAGCGGTCTTGTATTTTTACTCGGACATTAATGAGTTTTAATTATAAATTTAAGAGGCTGTCTTTTTAATTAATAGACAAAAGATTTACCGACACAACTTTTTGGTTAACTAGAGTTACAATATATAGGTTTCCATTATTAGTGTCTTCAATATCTTCATACCTATCTTCTTTTAAGAGCTTGTTTACTAATTTTGGAACCGTGTTGCTGTGCCCTACTACTAACACATTTTTATATCCTTTTTTGAATATTTCTAAGGTGTTTAAGTTTTCAGGCTCATATTTTAAGATGTCCAAATTATTGTTGTATGCTGTGGGAGAGGCTGTTTCTATTGTCCTAGTGTATTCTGTAGAGTATATGGCGTCAAAGGGTATGTTTTTTAAAACTTCACTCCATTTTTTTGCTCTAACCAAGCCTTTTTCTGTTAGTTCAGGATTCTTTTCATCTGGATTTTCTCTATTCTTTTCTGCATGCCTTATTAAGTAAAAAGTAGTAGTGGTGTTTTTAGTTTCGGGAGTGGAAGGGTTGCAGCTCCATAAAGCAATACTTAATAGTAACAGAAAAAAAGGTTTCATGTAGATAATATTTAGTGGTATTTAATTCTTCTTTCAAAAATAGCGTATTGCGCTTATTAAGCAATAAAAAACTTCTAGATATCCATTCTTATCTAATTTTCGACTTTAAATAGCTGTAAATAAGGGTTTTTTTGTGGGATCATTCTTTTTTTTATCACAATTCTTGCTTTAGTAGACTTAAAAAAATGTGCATTTCATCGAAAATATAGGTTTTTAAACGATTATTATTTTTTGTTTAATATATTTGATATATGCAAAATTGATAAAAAAGATAAGTTTTTGATTGAATTTGCATAAAAAAGGATTTTAGGAAATACCCAAATGTTTTAAAATCGACTACTTATGAAAAAAATAACTACTACAATCGCAATTATTTTTTTGCTGTTTACTTTAAACAGCTATGGTCAGAAAATCAATGCTCCTCAATTAGCTTTTGAATACGCTTGTTTAAATGATGCATTTAATACATTTGAAGCTACTTTTAGTTTCAATGAAAAACCTTTTGCTTCAGATAATAAGTTTTATATTGAATTGTCTGATAAAAATGGTTCGTTTTCAAATCCTACAATTCTAAAGACTGTAGAAGGAGAGAATTTTTCTTTTGAATTCAAAGAATCTTTTTCTCTTCCTGATGAAGTTTATGGCGAAGGCTATAAATTACGGTTAAGAGCAACGTCTCCAGCAATTGTTGGGGAAGCAACTCCAGCTTTTGATGCTTTCTTTGTTCCAAACGAAAACTTAATCTTAAACGATTATAAAGATATTAGTCTTTGTAGTACTTCTGGAGCTACAATTAAATTAAATAAAGATATTGCTAAGGAGTATATATGGTATAAAAATGGAGAGATTTTAAAAGTGTCTTCAGATAATTTTCTTACAGTTTCTGAGCCTGGTGAATATTACGCAGAGCCTTACTATGGAAATTGTACAGGGAGTTTGTATTCAAATTTAGTGATTGTAGGGAAAGGGGAGAATTTTGAAGTAGCTATTTTGGGAAATAAAAGCGTAGAGCCTTGTTCTAATTCTCCAATAGTTTTAGAAGCTTCTATTGACAATGAAAATTATATTTATACTTGGTATAAAAATGAAGAGAAAATAGGTGAGTTGCCAGCCTATACACCAAAAATAGAATTAAATAATGAAGCAGAAAATTTTGGTTCTTATAGAGTAGAAGTAACAAATGAGGGAGGGTGTACTTCTTCTTCAAGTGAGGTTAGTATTTTACAAAATAAATCAACAATAGTAGAAGTTACATCTCCTTTAAACGCAGTGATTATTGGTGATAATACGGCAACCTTATCTATTAAAACAAATAATAAGGGGGCAGAAATTTTATGGTATAAAGATGGACAACCATTAAAAAACAGCTATAATAACGCCACATTAATTGTAGATAAAGAAGGGGAGTATTATGCAGAAGTTTCTTCTGGTAATGATTGTGAAGGGAATATTAAGTCGCCTAGTTTTAAAATTTTCGAGCCAATTTCTTTTGCTGCGGAAATTAAACCAACCAGTGCTTATGATGCATGTATAACAACTGCTAGCAATCTTGCTATTACAAGTTTAAAAGGAACCTTGAATAACGGGGATGAGATTACTATTCAGCAAGATTTTTTCCATAACTTCAATCTAAAGTGGTTAAAAGATGGTGCTTATTTAAAAACTACAAACACTTCTTTTCCAGTTACATATAAAGATAATGGAGTTTATAAATTAGAAGTTACTTATAAAGGTAAAACTTTCGAATCTAATGCTCAGGAAATAATTTTAGGTTTACCAGATGTTACTTTAAATACAGAAAAAGAGATTACATGTAGTGAACCACAAGGAATTATATCGGCTACAAAAATTGAAGGCGCTACTTATAACTGGTATAATAACGAAAACTTGGTTGCTTCAGGATTAGAGAATACACTTACAACAACTCATGTAGGGGATTTTAAAGTAGAAGTTAGTTTTGGAGGGTGTGCAATTACTTCAAAATCTATATCCTTAAATAGAAATACAGAAGACTTAGTAGAGGTTTATCCAGGGGAAAAAATTACAATTTCTCCAGATAGAATAGTAGAGGCAAATGCTACTGGAGGAGAAAGTTATGAATGGATTGATGCTGAGGGAAATATCTTAAGTAAAACAGCAACATTTTCTATTGCAGAAGAAGGAATTTATACTTTGTATGCTAAAATTGGCGAATGTGTTATTGAGAAAACTGTAGAGGTTATTTCTAATGATGTAGTTGAAATTCCGAATGTAATTAGCCCAAATGATGATTCGGTAAACGATAAATGGACACTTCCACAAAAATTTATTAACGACCCAGAGGTAGAGGTTGTTATATGCGACTCCTATGGGTCAACTGTCTTAAAAACAAATAAATACGATAATAATTGGCCTGATACTTCATTAAATAAAACTACAGAAACTCCAGTTTTCTATTACTTTGTTAACAAAAAAGGTAAGAATATTAAAAAAGGTTCTATTACATTAGTGAACTGAAACTAGAATTAACCCCAAATTAGTTTAGTTCTGTATGATTAAAAGATACCTGCTTACTATCGGTTTGCTCTTAGCATCCTACGTGCTATTTTCTCAGGTAGAAAATACGAGCGCTATTGTAGATTGGAGACAGCACAACCTAACCAAATACAACAAATTTTTGGTGAATCCTACGTATAGTTTTGTGCGAAACGACACCAAGGCTGTGAGCTTTTGGAGTCGGATTCAATGGACGGGTATTGAAAACTCTCCACAAACCTATTTATTAAGTTATTCTGGAAAAGTAAGTGAGAATTCTGGTGCTGGGTTAGGGCTTTATCAGCAAAATTTAGGACTTCTGGTAGATTCTGGATTAATACTTAACTATGCTTATGGCGTTAAGTTTACAGATAATATTACGTTAAGTGTTGGGATGAATACTACACTTTTTAGACGTGGATTAAACAAAGGAGCAATTAGTTCTACAGAGCCAGACCCTGTTGTTTTAGAAAATCAAGACGATTTTTTAATGTTGGTTATGCCTGGGATTAATCTTTCGGTTAATAGTTTTGATATCGGAATTTATGCTGAAAATATCTTTGATTATAACTTCAACGATTCTAATACCATAACCGATTTTTCTGATAAAATATTTTCAGGTCAATTGGGGTATACTAAAACTTTTGATGATGCTGTAGGTTTTATGGAGGATGCAAAATGGCGAAACTTAGTGTATGGAAAAACACAACCTAATGACGATTTTCAATTTGGATTTAACTCAACAATAGATCTTCCGTATACTGGTTGGTTTCAAGCGGGTTATAATACTACTTTTGGAGTTTCTGGAGGAATAGGAGTTAAAATAGGAGATGGTATTAGTATTGGTGTGGTATATGAAACAGGAACCAGTAAAACTAATAATTCTTTCGGAGGAACTTATGAAGCAATTGCGTCGATTGAATTGGGACCTAGAAAAATGCGTAAGAATCCAGCTCCAAGCGGAGGAAAAGCAGTAACTTCTAAAAATATAAATGAAGAAGATTATATTTCTTCAGAAGAAATAAAAAGGCGCAGAGAAGAGGATGCCAATAGAATAATTAATGATAGTGTAGAAGAAAAAGTAACGGAAACAGCAAAACCTTCAACAGATGCTACTTCAAAATATGCTTTATATGGAGGAGAAGCTACTGCTAAAAGTACTTCGGGTAAATCAGCTAAGGAAAAATCGACTACTAGTTCTGTAGACAAAATAGAGAATACAGGAGTAAAGTCAGCAGAAAAAACCGAAGAAGTTGTAGGAATAAGCGCTAGTGATAAAACGTTAGCTAAGCAAGAAAATTCTAATGCAAATTCAGAAAAACCTTCTGCAGAAATAGTTGTTGCAGATAAAAAATCTTCAGAAAAAATTGAAAAAGAAGTGTCTACTGAAAAAGCTACAGTAACTGGTTATGCTGTATATGGAGGAAATCAGAAAGATGATCTTTCAGGAGAAAACTCAGTAGAAGTAGCTAGAAAACAAACCGAAGTTACAGAAAATGAAACTGTAAAAGTATATGAAGCAGATGCAGAAGATTATGCTAAGGCAGCGCAGGAAGAGTTTAATAGTAAGATAAATTCTAAAGAAGAAGAAAGTAAATTAGCTCAAACTTCTGAAATAAATAATGAAATTTCGGAAAATGTAGCGGTAAAACAACAAACTGAAGCCGAGAAAATAGAGGCAGAATATCAGGAGTTTTTAAGAAGGAGTGATTCTGTGGCAAATACAATAGACACTAAATCTATTGATTCTACAGCAATTACATCGGAAGTTTTTGGAAAAGATGTAAGTTATAAAACTATAAATAGTGCACCAGGAATTGAAAAGGGATTCTATTTAGTGGTTAATGTTTTTTCTCAAGAACATTATTTTAATGACTTTATTGAAAAGTTAAAAACTAATGGATTTGAACCAAAATTCTTTTTAAATCCAGAAAATAATTATTACTATGTATATTTGTATAAAGCAAATCGCTATCTTACGATAAAAAGTTTGCAGCGAAATAATATCAACGGTACTTATTTTGAAGATAAATGGGTACTATGGGTTAAGTAAAAGCCTTTCATAATAGATAGATAGATAGATTTAAAACTGTTAGGCTTGGCTCCTTTTGAAAAAAAGGAGCCTTTTCCATTTTATAAGATAAAGTTTACTAACTATTCTATAGAGTGTATTATTTAGATAGTGATTCCGTTTAGGACAACAGTTTCTATATTAGTATTGCCAAAATCATAAGGTAAGTATCCGTAGGAAGGAATTTCTTTAGTAATTATAAAGTTTGCTTTTTTTCCTTTGGTAATACTTCCATGAGTTTTTGAAAGTCCCATAGCATAGGCACCATTAATGGTAGCTGCATTTATAGCTTCTTCTGGAGTAATTCTCATTTTAATACATGCTGTGGCTACTACTAAATTCATATTTCCACTAGGCGAAGAACCCGGATTATAGTCGGTTGCAAGCGCAAATGGGAGTCCGCTATCAATCATTTTTCTTGCAGGCGCATAAGGAATACTCAAAAAATAAGAGCACAGAGGTAACCCAACTGGCATGGTTTCCGTGTTTTTTAGGGCTTCAATATCTTCCTCTTTCATAACTTCCAAATGGTCTACACTTAAAGCGTTGAGTTTAACAGAAGCTTTAATCCCTCCAATAGCATTAAACTGATTTACATGAACTTTCGGGATTAGATGATACTCTTTTGAAGATTCCAGAATAGCTTCCATATCTGCTACAGAAAAATAACCTTCTTCACAAAAAACATCAATATATTCTGCTAAATTAGCTTTTGCTACCTCTGGAAGAATCTCATTAATAATCTTATCAATATAAGCTTGCTTATTATTTTTATATTCCGAAGGTACAGCATGAGCCCCTAAAAAAGTACTTTTTATAGCTATATTATAATTCTGTTTGAGTAGCTCAATAACCTTTAGCATTTTTAGTTCGGCTTCAACTGTTAGACCATAGCCGCTTTTAATTTCTATAGCCCCAGTTCCCATTTTCATAACAGTTTCTAGTCGCTTACAAGATTGCTCATAAAGTTCTTCTTCGGAAGTTTCTTGCAGTGTTTTAGCCGAATTTAAAATACCGCCACCTTTATTGGCAATTTCCTCATAGGTGAGTCCGTTAATACGGTCTACAAATTCTTGTTCCCTATTTCCGGCATATATAAGATGTGTATGACTATCGCACCAAGAAGGGAGAATTATCCTACCAGTTACATCAATGGTCTTATCCACAGCATCGATAGATAAAGTTTCCATCGGACCAAAATCTTTTATTAAATCATCTTCAATAAGTAAGAAAGCATTTTTTATAGTGGGAAGTTTACTCATCTCTTTCCCGCTAATTTTATAGGTATTTTCTTCTCTAACCTGTAATAATTCTTTTATATTTATGTATAATATTCTCATAATATCGATTTGAGCGTTAAAGGTATTAAAACATTTAGGATTGCACTTTTATATAGCTTAATTTTGATGTATAATTTATAGATAGTTTCCCTCGCTATTGATAGAAACCATAAAATATTGGTATGAAATGCCTATTAACAAATTTGGAAACCAATTAATATGATAGTTAAGGGCATTACATCTGACCATTGAAAAACAATAAAAATTAGCAGATGAATAAAGGTATTTATATTGCAACTTTAGAGTCGGATAGTGGAAAATCTTTAGTTACACTAGGTCTAATGCGTACGTTATTAGGAAAAACAGCTAAAGTTGGTTATTTCAGACCTATAATTAATGAAGATAAAAAAGGAGGGAAAGACAATCATATCTCTACAGTACTTTCCTATTTTGATGTTGATTTATCTTATGAAGAAGCATTTGCTTATACTAGAAATGAGGTTATACAGAAGCGAAATACTGGAAAATCGGGAGAGATAATTGATACTATAATACAGAAATACAAGCGTTTAGAAGAGCGTTTTGATTTTATTTTGGTAGAAGGCTCTGATTTTTCTGGTGAAGGAAGTGTTTTTGAATTTGATGTTAATGTATTAATAGCAAAAAATTTGGGTCTCCCAGCTATATTAGTAGCCAGTGGAGTGAACAAAACAAAAGAAGATTTAGCGGGAAGTTTACAATTGGCATATCATTCATTTGTAAATAAAGACGTGAATGTGATGGCGTTGATTGCTAACAAAATTAGTCCTGATAATCTTACAATAGCAAAACAAATTTTACAAGAATTTTTACCAGATGAAGTAGAAGTTTTTGCGATTCCTAGAATTGAAACTTTGGCACATCCAACCATTAAAGAAATAGTTGAAGAACTAGATGGAAAAGTGCTATTTGGAGATGAATTTTTAGACAATCAAACAGGAAGTTTTGGAGTTGGAGCAATGCAGCTTCGAAATTATATTACCAAATTAAAACAAAATAGTTTAGTAATAACCCCAGGAGACCGTGCGGATATTATTTTAGGAGCTTTACAAGCCAATATTTCTAGTAATTACCCACGTATTTCGGGAATTATATTAACAGGAGGTTTGATTCCTGAAGAACCCATATTAAAATTAATAGATGGTTTGTCTCAAGTAGTTCCTATTGTATCTGTAGAAGGAGGGACTTTTAGTGTTACCAATCAGGTAGGGAGTATTAAATCTAATATTTATGCCGATAGCATTCCGAAGATAGAAACATCTATTAGTACTTTTGAAAAGTATGTGTCTATTGATACGCTTGCAGAACGACTTATTAGTTTTAAGCCCAAAGGAATTACACCAAGAATGTTTCAATACGGACTCATAACAAAAGCGCGTCAGCAGAAAAAAAGAATAGTTCTTCCCGAAGGAATAGACGACCGAGTTTTAAATGCTACAGCACGTTTATTAGCAATTGATATTGTGGATATAACACTGTTGGGCGACCGAGAAAAAATAATAAATAAAATAACTACGCTCGGAATAGAAATAAATATTGATAAAATAGAAATAATAGACCCAATTAAATCGGAATACTTTGATGATTATGCAGAGACTTTCTATGAGCTTCGGAAGCATAAAAATGTAAATATGGATATTGCTCGCGATTGGATGACAGATGTTTCTTATTACGGAACCATGATGATATATAAAGGTCATGCCGACGGAATGGTTTCTGGAGCAGTACATACCACACAACATACAATTAGACCGGCTTTACAATTTATAAAAACAAAACCAGGCGTATCTGTGGTGTCTTCCATATTTTTTATGTGTTTAGAAGACCGTGTTTCTATTTTTGGCGATTGTGCTATTAATCCAAATCCTACTGCGGAGGAGCTTGTAGAAATAGCCATATCATCTGCAGATAGTAGTAAAGCGTTTGGAATAGCACCTAAAATTGCGATGTTATCTTATTCTTCTGGAACTTCGGGGAAAGGAGCAGATGTAGATAGAGTGCGTCAAGCTACAGAAATGATAAAGAAAAAGCGCCCTGATTTAAAAGTGGAAGGGCCAATCCAATATGATGCTGCTGTAGATATTACTGTAGGAAAGAGTAAGTTACCAGACTCTGAAGTGGCTGGACAAGCAAGTGTGCTAATTTTTCCAGATTTAAATACAGGAAACAATACCTACAAGGCGGTGCAAAGAGAAACAGGCGCATTGGCAATAGGACCGATGTTGCAAGGTTTAAATAAACCAGTAAACGATTTGAGTCGTGGTTGTACGGTAGATGATATTTTTAATACAGTTATTATTACCGCTATTCAAGCACAAGGAATATAATTCCTAATAGTATGTTATGTTTTATACTAAAAATTTGGTCTATGAAATATTAATTAAAATTGAAATGGATTTGTAACTAATTCGTTACATTTGTTGATGTGAGGAAAATTGATATAACTGAAGAGTGTCTAGAATTTATAGATAATCAAAGTGAGAGAGTGTCACTTAAATTCTTTCAACTCCTTGAAGTTATAGGGGAGGTGAGAGTAGTAAATACAAATTTTCTTAAGAAACTACAATCGACACAATTTTATGAATTACGAATTAAAACGGCTAATGAAATTAGAATTGTGATTTTTGCGATTGATCATTTAAATTTTGCAGAATGCACTAAAGCTGTGTGTCTTTGTGGGTTTCAGAAAAAATCCAAAAAAGACTATATAAAAGCGGTTAAATTAGCCGAAAAGATATTAGAAGATTATTTAAAATAAAAGCAATTATGGGGAAGTCAATAAATGTAAAAGATTTAATTGCCGATAGATACGGAAAAGAGGGGACAAAAGAGCGTGAAAAATTTAGAGAAGATGCTTTTTCCTATTATTTTGGTGAAATTATTAAAAATAGAAGAAAGGAACTTCATATGAGCCAAGAGAATTTAGCTGAAAAAGTCGGAAAAAAAAGGCCTTATATATCAAGGATTGAAAACGGAGAAGATATACGTTTGTCCAATTTTGCTTTACTAGCTAATGCTTTGGGGATATCAATTGAATTAAAGACTGAATAGAAGTACGGAAATCTAGCATTGGTTTTAAAAAATAACGTTTAGATGTTTAATTTAAAAGAAAATAAATAAAGGTTTAGTCTATGTTAAATAGAAAGGTTGTTTGTGTGTAATACCAATAACTGTTCGTAGTCTAAAACAATTTAAGATGGAATTCCATCTTTACAATAATTAAAATAGAGATGAAAAAAATATTAGTTATCAATTCAGGAAGTTCTTCAATAAAATTTCAACTTATAAAAATGCCCGGTGAGATTGTTGTAGCTTCTGGATTAGTTGAAGCAATTGGACTTGATAATGCAGCGCTTCACTATAAATCTAAAAAGATGAATTTCTTTGAAATAATGCCTATTGAAAACCATGAAGTTGGTTTGAAAAAAGTAGCAGCATTACTTTTGGATGAAGAAAAAGGAGCTATAAAAAGTATTGAAGATATTGATGCTATTGGACATAGAGTAGTTCATGGCGGAAAAGATTTTTCGGATACTATTGTAATTGATGCTGAAGTAAAAAAGACAATAAAACGTTTGTTTTCGTTGGCGCCACTTCATAATCCGCATAATTACACTGGAATTGAAGTTGCAGAAGAAGTATTTCCTGGCACTACACAAATAGCTGCTTTTGATACAGCATTTCATCAAACTTTACCAGAAAAAGCATATCGTTATGCAATTCCTAATAAATTGTTAGACGAGAATTACATCCGTGTGTATGGTTTTCATGGAACAAGTCATAAATACGTAGCAGAGAAAGCTAAGGATTTTATCAGTAAAAAGAAATCAAAATTAATTACTGTTCACTTAGGAAATGGTTGTAGTATAACGGCTGTTAAAAATGGAAAAAGTGTAGATCACTCTATGGGATTTGCCCCTGTAAATGGACTTGTTATGGGGACTCGAAGTGGAGATATAGATCAAGCAATTATTTTTTATATGGTCAATACCCTCGGGTATTCTTTAGATGAAGTTAGTGAAGTACTCCATAAGAAAAGTGGGATGTTGGGCTTAACAGGTTATAGCGATTTACGAATTATTGAAGAAAAAGCAGCAGAAGGAAATAGAGAATGCCAACTTGCTTTAGAAATGAATGCTTACCGAATTAAAAAATATATTGGGGCTTATGCAGCGGTATTAAATGGAGTAGATGCTATTGTTTTTACTGCGGGAGTAGGAGAGAATAGTAGCGTTTTAAGAAAGCTTATTTGTGATGATATGAGTTATTTAGGAATAGAACTAGAAGATTATAAAAACAATGTTCGTTCTTCTGAAAATAGAATTATTAGTAAAGAAACTTCAAAAGTATTGGTGTTGGTAATTCCAACTCAAGAGGAACTAGAAATAGCGAAAGACACCTATAGATTAATAAATTGATATATAGAATCCTTTATTGAGGGTTTTATTCCCCAGAGTCAGTTCTGAGTATATCAAAGTGTTCTACGTCGAAGTGGATTAAATTATTTTCCTTTGAACACCTCGTAGGCTTGCCTCGAGGTAGTTGATTTAACTTAGTAAAAAAATCCCTCGTTAAATAAATAACGAGGGATTTTTAGTTATTTTAAAATCCACATTTCTCCATTTATAGTATCTCCATTTGGGAATTGCCTATTAATAGCCGAATTTAAGTTCTCCCCGTTATTGGTGGCTTCATTGGCAGGATACATCCATCGTTTAGGAATGTTTCCACTGTTTAGAATTCCAGTTCCATCGGTATTAAATTCTGGAAAGCCAGTTCTTCTTTGTTCAAAAAATGACTGCCAACCTGTATTTAAATACATAGCTATATGCTTTTGAGTTAGAATAGCTTTAATTTCATTTCCTGTGCTTAGTTCAATTTTTGGATTGTTTAGATATGCATCAGTCTCAGAAATGTTGTAGAAGTTAAGTGAGGCTTGAATACCATTTTTGTAATGCGTTTCTGCATTAGAATTTATCCAGTTTCTAACGGTAGCTTCTGCTAATATAAATTCTACTTCAGCATAACTTATTAATAAACTTGGCTCATTTTCAGGATCGTTAAAATACCTAGGGTGAACTCTAGAAGCTTCTCCATTTACAGCTTTAGAAACGTTTGTATTTAAATCTCCACTTCCATAAAGACCTCCATAAGCATTAAAATCATCATCTGGAAGATTATTTCCATTTGGTTTTTTTTCAGCAAAAGTAAAGAGTCTCGGATCTTGAAAGTCTTGCAAACGTTCTACAAAACTTTCCTCTAAATAATAGGCCGTTTGTAAATCATTATTATTTTGAAGAGGATATCTATTGTCTTGAATATTATAGAAATGTAGCGCCCCATTATCGTCATTGGATTCGAATATTGGATATTTTGAAGGATTAGTAAAGACTTCATTAAATCTATTTTTAATATTCAGTTCTGCTACATTTTCTTTTTTAGATAAATTCATCAAAATCCTTAAATAATAAGAATTGATAAGTTTTCTCCATTTTAATTTATCTCCATCATAAATAACATCTCCTAAAATAGTTTCATCATTTGCTATTAATTGGTCTGATGCGCTTTTAAGGTCGTTTAAGACTTTTATGTAGATAGATTTTTGTGTGTCATAAGCAGGGGTGTAATTTCCTTCAGAAGCATTAATTGCTTCCAAATAAGGAACATCTCCAAATGTTTCAGTGAGTGAAACAATAAAGTAAGAATTAAAGAATTTAGCTAAAATTTGATAGACTTCTATCTCCGTTCTTTTAGCTTCTTCAATCATTTTACTCACTTGCTTTAAATCGTCATAAGTGCTATAATCAGATCTTTGCCAATTATAATATTGATTAGAATTAACCCCATTAGTATTAGTAAGATAACGAGATGCGAGACCAGCGCTTAGACTGATATTATTAAAAGCCGAAACCTCTACATTGGTTAGTATTAATTCCGGACTAACCGCTGTTGCTCTGTTTTCATCATCTTGTAAATCTTCAGTTTTACTACAACTTAACACTAGAAAAGCTAGTAGGATGTATAGACTATGTTTAATATTTTTCATGTGTTTATTTTTTTTGTCATATGGAACATCCAAATAATTACTCCACTGTGTGTTTATAATTAAATTTGGATGTATCCTCTTATTTAAAATTTTGCATTGATGTTAAATCCGATATTTCTTGTAGAGGGAGCCTGTAAATTGTCAGTTCCAGAATCTGGATCTACATTTGGAATATCGGAAGAGAGCCATAAGTTTCTTCCTACAAGCGAAAGACTTAAATCGGTAAATGGAGATTTATCCAATATGGTTTTTCCAAAATTATAGGTTAATGTAACCTCTCTTAGTTTTATAAAGGTTTCCTTATAATAATGGTAGTTTTTATTTTGCCCATTACTGGTTGTTTGCATAAAATTTATATAGTTAACAGGAACATCATTTGGAGCATAAGTACGGGTATCGTTAATAATATTACCGTTTACATCATAGGTAGCTTCTCCACTTACCACTTTAACGCCAGTACCTATGTAAGTGCTTTCTCCATTATTAGCAGCATCTCGAAATTGATTAACGGTCCCTGGAGACGTACCTCCCCACCACATTTTTTGATTGGTTGTAGAATACATTAAGCCACCAATACGCCCATCAAATAAAAATGAAAGATTGAAGTTTTTATAACGTAAGTTGTTAGAGATACCATACGTCCAATCTGGTTCGTCATACCCAATATAGCGATTGTAAGGATCTGCAACTGGGTATCCATTTTCAAAAATAACTTCTCCGTTTTCATTAGTTTGATAAACAGAAGCGTAAATTTCATCGGTACGATCTCCTACATTAATAAAATTCTCTGTTTGCTCTTTTCCACCGTATATTTCTTCTTGGTATCTTCTATACTGACTCAAATTGATTTGCGTGTCCCATTTAAAATTATCGTTTCTAACAGGTGCAAAGTCTAGTGTAAATTCAACTCCTTTTCTTTTGTATACATCGCCATTTAATAATAAACTGTTGTATCCTGAAGTTTCAGAAATAGGACTGTAAATTAAGTTGTTGTAATCTCTAGATTGATAGTATGCAAAATCAAAACCAATACGGTTGTTAAAAAATCGTAAGTAAGTTCCAATTTCCCAAGCATCGGAAGTTTCAGGTTTTAAATTCTGATCTAAAAGAGAACTTCCAAAATATGTAGAAGGAGTTCCGTTCCAACTTGTTCCTTTTTCATAAGCTTGAATATGACTATATGGGTTATTCTCGTCAATTTTTCCTTCAGAAACTCTTGACCAAGATCCTCTTAGTTTAGCAAATGATGTCCATGTTGGTAAGTCAAATAAACTAGATAATACTACAGAACCTGAAATTGAAGGATAAAAGAAAGAATTGTTGTTTTCTGGTAAGGTGGAAACTTTATCATTTCTTCCGGTAAAGGTTAAGTAAAAGGCATTATAAAATTCAACATCTACAAAACCGTAAAAACTATGAATTGTTTCTTTCTCTACTATATTTTCTCCAAATAGGGTAGAACCAGAATTATTATCTAAATTATAAAATCCAGGGATGTTTAATCCATCGGTAGCAGATTGATGAAAAGAGTAGTTTCTATAATAATTAGAATATGCTACTTCCGCATTAATAGAAATATCTTCTGTAAGATCATTAGTGTATTTAAAACCTAAATCGCTTGTTATGTCAAAATAATTGGTGTCTTGTAAAGAAAAATTCCCTCTCGACTTGTCTCCATAACCAATATAACTTTTAGGCTCTTTATAAGTTCTGTACAAGCTATAAACATTTACTCCACTTCTCCCTTTAAAACTTAAATTTGAAGTGATTTTATATTCAAAATTTGCATTTCCAAAGATGTTATCTTTATTATAACCTCTTAAATATTCGTAAGCTTGAAAATAAGGGTTGTTGTAATAAGAAACATTAAAGTGTCTTTGTTGGTAACCTTCTTCACCTTCTCTCCAGTAGTTTCTTAAGTTGTTTACATCTACATCAGTTCCAGTCCATAAGATGAGGTTGTATAAATAATTTGTAGGACCGTAACCAACTTCTGGAAAGTTGTTTGTGTATTGTTTATTGTATGTTAGCGAAGAATTAATGCTAAACTTTTCTGAAGGATTTAAAGAACCGCCTACTGTAAAAGATGTGTTTTTTAGGTCGGTATTTGGTACAATTCCTTTTTGATATACATTAGCAATAGACATTCTATAGCTAGCTTTATCGCTTCCCCAATCTACGCTTATATTATTTGACTGAATCAATCCTGTTCTAAAGAAGTTTTCAATATTATCTTTACCTCTAGAGATAAAAGGTAAGGGAACAAGTTCTCCAGTTTCTGGATTTACCGGACTATTATACTGAGGGGTTTCAAAGTACCCACTAGGAGTTGTTGGGTCTAGTTGATCTAATTTTGGACCCCAAATCCAACCGCCACCTTCTGTTCCAGAACCACTCCCGTTTACATAGGCATAACTTCCTTGGTTTCCGTTTCCGTAAGTAGTTTGCACTTCTGGAACTTTAATAAACGAAGGTTGAAACATGGTTGAGTTATTTGCAGTAACAGTAAATCTTCCTTTTTTGCCTTTTTTTGTGGTAATCATTATAGCTCCATTTCTACCAACAGACCCATATAATGCAGAAGCTGTAGCTCCTTTTAAAACACTAATATTTTCAATATCGTCTGCGTTTACCTTCCATATATCTGTAGTTCTATCTGGAATTCCATCAATAACTATTAACGGACTAGCGCCTCTCAAGTTTATTTCTGGATTTTGAAACAAATCGGTTGAATTTTTAACTGTTAAACCAGCTACTTTTCCAGAAAGCGAATTAACAAAGTTAGGTTCTTTAGCTTTTTCTAAGCTTTCGCCATCCACCTCTTGAACAGCATATCCTAAGGCTTTCTTTTCCTTTTTAATCCCTAAAGCTGTAACAACTACTTCGCTTAATTGTTCTGTGTTTTCTTGTAGAACTATATTTATGGTTGTTTGATTTTCTACAGGGACATTTTGAACTATAAACCCGATATAAGAAAATACTAGGATATCTGTACTATTGGCTTCAATTTCATAATTTCCATCAAAGTCTGTAACAGTTCCTTTTGGAGTGTCTAGAATACTAACACTTACCCCTCCTAAAGGAACATTGTTAGTATCTGTAATGGTTCCGCTAATTATTTCTTGAGAAAACCCAAGGGTGGTTAGTAAACCAAAAATTAATAAAGTAATTGTTTTTTTCATTTTTTTAGTTGTTTGTTATCCAGGTATTAAGGGTGTTATTTTTAGTTTTTAAAATCACTTTATAGAAATCATTAATAGGGGCTTTTAGCGTTGTAGTAAACTTCTCTTCGGATAGATTTGCAGTTCCTAAAGAAGTATAATTATCGGTGCCACCAGTTTTAAAATTATTGGTGGTACTTATTAAGATTTCAACTTGAGTATTGTCATTAGAAATGTCTTTCCAGTTTACTGTTAGAGCATCATTTTTAATAGTAGCATTGAGATTTATTGCATCTACAGAATCTATAAGAGAAACACCATCCCATTCAGACTTAATATCGCTAGGAACTTCAACTGTTAAGAAACTAGTTAGGGTTGGTAAAATATCTACTATCCCTGGAGTCTGATTTTTAAAATAATCGTTGGTGTTTTTATAGTTTGTAGCAATCCAAGTACTACGTTCTCTGTCAGATTGCCCTCCATGATGCTTACCATCTTTAGCAGTTCTCCCATGGTCTGTAGTTATAATAAGAAGCCATTCTTCGTTATTATTAGCTTCTCTATAAGCTACAGCATCCATAATTTTACCAATTAACTCATCTTCAAAAGTAATGGCATCATAGAGTTGTTTGCTATCTCCAAAACCATGACCCATATCATCAGAAAACTCCAAATAAACCCATGATAAGTCTGGGGCATTTTCTTTTATGTAAGCTGCTGCCTTTGTAGCAACCTTTGTATCTATGTTTTTTATGAACTGGCGTTCTTTATCATGTGGGAAATTTATAGTGTCCAACTCAAAACCATCAAAAGCATAATCAACCTTAATATGTTGAGTTTCTTCTAAATCCTCCCCAATTAATTTTGTTCTATTATCTAACCAAGTAGAAAAGATGGCAGTTTTTTTGTTTGGATATCGGTTATCAAAAAGCCTATAAATAGTAGGGTAGTGGTAATTTGGTTTTTTAATACTATTTCCAAAAACATTGTGTTTGTTTACCCATGTACCAGTTAATAAACTATTGTAACCTACAGCAGAAATAGTTGGTGTTTCACTATAAGTTCCTTTTTTTCCACCAACATATGCTTCTGTAAAACTTCCTTTTTCTTTTAATTTATCGATGTTAGGAGTGGACGTTTTTTCTAGCATATCAGGTGCTATTCCATCTACAATGATAAAAACTGCTTTTTTGCTTTGTGCAGTTGTTAAATTTAGTATTGCAAAACACGCTATAAATGTGGTTGCAATTTTGTGTTTAATTTTCATTACCGATTAAGTTTTTTAGTTGGGATAAATTTATTTTATTGAATTATAAATTGAATGAACGTTCAATTAATAAAACTTTATTTTAATGTATATTTAGTGTTATTGAATTTTTGAGGAAATTTTTGCATTTTGTAAGTATTATATTTGTTGAAAATTAACTTTGTGGGAAGAAAAAATATGAGCGATCAACGTAGAAAAGAAATCATAAAATCTTTTTATAGCGTTGCAAAGAAAATAGGATTAGAAAATGCATCTATAGCCAAAGTAGGAGATGAAATGGGAATTAGTAACGGACTCATAATGCATTATTTTAAAACAAAAGATGATTTATTAATTGGCTTGAATGAATATATTTTGGAACGTCATTTAAATATGGTTAGCTCCAAAGAAAGTGGCGTAATAAATTCAAAAGAAGAGTTGCATAATTTTATAACAACCTTGTTTTCAAGGAAATGGAATCGTTATTTTGATGATGGCGTATTTTATAGCTGTTATGCCTTAGTTTATAGAAAGCCAGCATTTAATGCTAGTTTTAAGCGTTATTTAGAACTTCTTCATGAAGTTTTAAAAGATAAATTAATTGAGGCTCATACTAATGGAGTGATAAAAAATAATAATATTGATGAGGTTACAGAAGTAATATTTGCTTTGATTGATGGTGGATATTACTACTTAGGATTGTTTAATGAGAGTGAAGAGGCCTATAAAAAACAAGTTGATATTTATGTTTCTTACGCCGTAAATTTATTAGACTTTAATCCATCATAGAGGAGCTAATTCTCCAGAGCCTGTGCCGAGTTTACCGAAGGGCTCTACGTCGAAATGAATTAAATTTGTCTCCTTTGAATACCTTGTGAGCTTGCCCTAAGGTAGTTGATTCCGTCATTGTAAGATTTTTATCAGTGCGTAAATTCCTATTAATCCCCAGATAAAATTCACAGCCACATTTGGGTAATCAGATAAATAATAGCCGTTTATAACCAAGCATACAGCCCCTAGAATGTTAAGAAAATGATAAGTTTTATTTTCTGCTGAAAGCTTTTTAATGCTTAAAAGGAAATAGGCAATAACAAATAAAAATGCTCCAATCCAACCAATAATATTATGAAACTCCATTTAATAAATAGTTAGATTCTTTAATAAACTTTCCTTTTTTGTTCAGGCTTATAGCGCTGGTATTCATCCTATTTTTAGAGTCATTTGTAACGGTTTTCAGTAATAAAACTATCAATGCAGTCTCTAATCTTTTCTGGTAAAATCTCTTTAAACAACTTTTTAAGTTTTTGTAAAGCTTATTAATTTTTTTAAAGATTATGTTGTTATGCTGTCTGTAATTCATCAGAAATTATCAAAAATTATATGCAAAGATATCAAATAGATCAAGCAACAAGCTAACTTAGTAAATAGTTATGTATTCCTTAAGTTGGGGATGTTATATTATTATTGTTTATGGATAAATTTGAGGATATTAAAAGTCGAAATGGGATAGATTAGAAATATTTGTACATTGTATATTTTAATATAGGATTGCATTTTATGAAGCTTCATTATCTAGACAGAACGAATACACAATTCAATTCTTTTTCCGTCACCAGAAATAAGCATAAGCATTTTTTAAAAGTCTGGCATTACCACCCAGAGTTAGAGTTAGTTCTAGTTTTAAAGAGTACTGGAACACGGTTTGTAGGAGATAGCATTGAAAAATTCAATAAAGGAGATGTGGTGTTAATTGGCTCCAATCTTCCACATATGTGGATAAATGACGAAGCTTACTATCATGCGGAATCTATTTTACAGGCAGATGCAATTTCTATTCATTTTAAAAAAGACTTTTTAGGAGAAGATTTTATGTCAGCTAAAGAGTTAAGGCAAATTAATAACCTCATCCAAAAAGCACAATTAGGATTGGTATTTCACAATCTATCAAAAGAAACAATTCAGCTACTAAAGAGAATAGAAAAAGATAAAACAATAGTACCGTTTAAAAAATTACTGTTATTGCTGGATGTTTTAGATCGGTTAGCAACTCATAAAGAATATAGCGTATTGTCTAGCAAAGGGTTTTTAACTTCATTTAGTGAAGGAGATAATAAGAACTTGAAGGTAATTTATGAATATATATTTAAAAATTTTAATCAACCTATAAGCGCCATAGATGTGGCTACGGTAATTAATATGAATCCGTCTGCTTTTAGTAGGTTTTTTAAACGCATCCATCGTAAAAACTTCACCACCTATTTAAATGAAATCCGTATTGGGTATGCATGTAAACTTTTAATTGAAGGAAAACAAAAAGTAATCTCTATTTGCTACGATAGCGGATTTAATAATATCTCTAATTTTAATAGACAATTCAAAAAGATTAAGAAAATGACACCTACTGAATTTGTCCATTTGTATACATAATACAAGTATAGAGCAAAAAAAGTATCATAGTTTGTAATTTTTTAGGTGGAAATCAATAATCTTCTAAGGTAAATTTGAGAATATTAATTTTTCAAATAATGAAATGAGCCTTAACAATTTTAGGTATCTACCGAAATGTGGATTGGCGAATTACATCTGACCAACAAAAAATGAATAGCAACAAATGAAAAAAGATATTTCAATTATAGAAGTAGTAGTTAAAGATGTTAGATTTCCTACAAGTCGCTTTCTTGATGGCTCAGACGCAATGAATCCGGATCCCGACTATTCTGCCGCTTATGTAATTTTAAAGACAGATCGTTCTGAATTTGAAGGTCACGGACTTACATTTACTATTGGGCGTGGAAACGAGTTATGTACGGCGGCTATTGAGTCATTATCATATTTAATAAAGGGGAAAAAGTTATCAGACTTAACTTCCAATATGGGCGCTTTTTGGAAAATGATAACTGGCGATAGTCAACTCCGTTGGTTAGGACCTGAGAAAGGAGTTATTCATCTGGCAACTGGGGCAATTGTAAATGCTGTATGGGATTTGTATGCCAAGGTTGAAGGAAAACCTTTATGGAGACTTTTGTCGGACATGTCTCCAGAAGAACTGGTTTCTTGTATAGATTTTACCTATATAACAGATGTTATTACTCCAGATGAAGCGGTTAAATTTCTAAAATCAAAAGCTGAAGGAAAGCAAGAACGAATTGATTATTTGTTAAGCAATGGTTACCCAGCATATACTACTTCGGCTGGTTGGTTGGGATATTCTGACGAGAAAATGCGTCGCTTATGTAGAGAAGCCAAAGCGGAAGGTTTTAAACACATGAAAATAAAAGTAGGCTCTAATTTAGAAGACGATATTAGGCGAGCAGCTATTATTAGAGAAGAAATTGGCGATGACCTTAAACTAATGATGGATGCCAATCAAAAATGGGATGTTGATGAAGCAATAAAAAACATGGAAGCCTTAAAGCAATTTAATCCTTGGTGGATAGAAGAGCCTACAAGTCCAGATGATGTTTTAGGACATGCCAAGATTGCAGAAGCTGTTGCTCCTATAAAAGTAGCTACAGGAGAACATTGCCAGAATAGAGTTATATTTAAACAGCTAATGCAAGCAAATGCCATGCAAATATGCCAGATAGATAGCTGTAGAGTAGGTGGAGTTAATGAAAATTTAGCTATTATGCTCATGGCTGCTATATTTGAAATTCCTGTATGTCCGCATGCTGGAGGCGTTGGTTTGTGTGAGTATGTGCAGCATTTATCAATAGTTGATTACATAGCTATTAGCGGATCATTAGATAATAGAATTATTGAATATGTTGACCATTTGCACGAGCATTTTTACGACCCTGTAGTAATTAAAAACGGAGCCTATATGCCACCAAAAATGGCTGGATATAGTATTACAATGAAGGAAACTTCCATCAAAAAATATACTTTTCCAGATGGAGAAGTATGGAAAGAAATAATTTAAAGAATAAATATTTTAATAGGGATAAGTTTAATTTAATAAACATTAAAACAAATGAGAACATTTCAAACATTAATCGTTTTATTTATTTCCTTTTTTGCGATGGGGCAAGAAACCTATAGTCCTTCTAAAGAAAACATAGAAATGCGTGAATGGTTTCAGAATGCCAGATTTGGAATGTTTATTCATTGGGGGGTGTATAGTATTTTAGGAGATGGCGAATGGGTGATGAATAATCAAGATATTCCTGTAGAAAGATATGAGCTTTTACCAGATTTTTTTAATCCACAAGATTTCAATGCTGAAGAAATAGTAAGTCTGGCTAAAGAAGCTGGAATGAAATATATAACAATCACCACCAAGCATCATGATGGGTTTGCAATGTACAACTCTAAAATTTCCGATTATAATATAGTAAAAGCGACTCCCTATGGAAAAGATATTCTTAGGATGTTAGAACAAGAATGTAAAAAACAAGGGATTAAACTCTTTGCTTATTACTCACAATTAGATTGGCATCATAAAGATTATTATCCATTAGGATGGACAGGAAGAAAGACTGGAAGACCAGAATCGGGGAATTGGGAAACCTATTTAGAATATCAAGATGCTCAAATTAAAGAGCTAGCTGAAAATTATGATATTGCTGGTTTTTGGTTTGATGGATGGTGGGATCAGGCGCCAAATAAAAAGGATTGGCATGAAGCAGTAACATATAGAATAAAAGGAGAGGATTGGAACTTGGAAAAAACCTATAAAATGATTCATGATGTAAATTCCGCCTTACTTATTGGAAATAATCATCATGAAATGCCTTTTGAAGGAGAAGATTTCCAAATGTTTGAAAAAGACCTTCCAGGGAAGAATTCTACTGGATTTGGAGGAGCAGGAATTAGCACGTTACCATTGGAGACATGTGAAACTATAAATACTTCTTGGGGCTTTAATTTGCAAGATGATAAACATAAGTCGGTTAAAGAATTGATTCAGTATTTGGTAAAATCGGCAGGGAATAATGCTAATTTCTTACTAAACGTTGGTCCAATGCCTAATGGAAAAATCCAGAAAGAGCATATAGAACGGTTAAAAGCTATGGGGAAATGGCTTGAAGAAAATGGAGAGACCATTTACAAAACTCAAAAAGGAACAGTTTATATCGAAAATAAGGTCTCTTCTACTAAAAAAGGGAATAAATTATACCTACATCTACTTGATTTAGACTCAGAAAATATTCAAATTCCCAATTTTAATCAACAAATAAGGGATGTCGTTTTTTATCAGGATAAAACAGAAGCTTCGTATCAAGTAAGCAATAATTCTTTAACCTTGAATGTTCCTTCTGAGAAGCAAAATGATATTGATACAATTATAGAAATAACGTTAAAATAGATATGTCCATATTCAGTTTAAAAAATAAAACCGCAATAATAACAGGTGGAGGGAGCGGTATTGGAAAAGCAATTTCAGAAGTTTTTGCCCAAAATGGTGCTTTTGTATGTATTATTGACTTTAATGAGGAAAATGCTAAACAAACTTTAGATACTATTGTAGTAAAGGGAGGGAAAGGAATCTGGAAAAAATGTGATGTTTCCAATCAAAAGCAAGTACAATCTGTAATTAAAGAAATAGTTTCTAGTCATTCAATAGATATATTAATTAACAATGCTGGGGTGGCTCATGTAGGAAATATTGAAAATACTACCGAAGAAGATTTAGACCGTATTTACAATGTTAATGTTAAAGGGGTTTACAATTGTATGCATGCAATAATTCCGCATATTAAAAGTAGAGGAGGAGTTATAATTAACATGGCTTCTATTGCTTCTTCTGTTGGAATTTCTGACCGTTTTGCTTATTCCATGTCTAAGGGTGCTGTGCTTACTATGACCTATTCTGTGGCTAAAGATTATGTAGCAGAAAACATTCGTTGTAATTCTATTTCTCCTGCACGTGTACATACTCCTTTTGTAGATGGATTTATTGCAAAAAATTATCCGGGAAAAGAAGAGGAAATGTTTGAAAAATTATCTAAGACACAACCAATCGGAAGAATGGGGAGTCCAGAGGAAATTGCCAATTTAGCATTATACTTATGTAGTGATGAAGCTTCTTTTATTACTGGAACAGATTTCCCGATTGACGGCGGATTTATAAAATTAAATGGATAAATGAAGAGGATTCCTCATAAAATAGCATCTTATACCCTTAGAAGTTTCTTTTTAATAGGACTTGTTGCGTATGTTTCATGTAAAGATGAAAAACAAGAATTAAAAGAAATTAGGAATAATAACGAAAAAATCAATGTTGTTTATGTTTTAGCAGATGATTTGGGTTATGGGGATTTAAGTTGTTATAATCCTAATGGTAAAATACCTACCGAAAACCTGGATAAATTGGCTGCCGAAGGGATGAAATTTACCGATGCACATACTTCGTCATCGGTATGTACTCCAACTAGATATGGTATCCTTACAGGAAGATACAATTGGCGTAGCTCTTTAAAAAGTGGGGTGCTTACTGGAACTTCTAAAGCCTTGATTTCTTCAAAAAGAACTACTGTGGCTTCTTTACTTAAAAATGAAGGCTACCATACCGCATTTATTGGCAAATGGCATTTGGGATGGAATTGGGGAGAAAAAGAAAACGGTTTAGAGATAGGAGAAGGTTGGAGTCCTGATGATTATGAAGGAATTGACTTTAGTAAACCGATTACAAACTCTCCCAATAGTCTTGGTTTTACTTATGCTTATGGGCATTCTGGTTCTTTAGATATGGCTCCGTATGTGTATGTAGAAAATGAAAAAGTAACTGCTCAGCCCAATAGAGCAACTGTAGATACCTCTAAATATGGTTGGTGGAGAGAAGGACCAACTGGAGCCGATTTTATTCATGAAGAAGTAACGCCTAATTTTTTTAAAAAATCAATTGAATATATAAAAGCAAGATCAAAGGCTAAGCAACCATTTTTTTTATATTTAGCCTTGCCTTCGCCACACACCCCAATATTGCCGACCAAAGAATGGCAGGGAAAAAGTGCTTTAAATCCCTATGGCGACTTTGTAATGATGATAGATACTTACATGGGGCAACTTGTAAGCACTCTTAAAAATGCGGGTATAGAAAAAAACACACTTGTTATTTTTACTAGTGATAATGGTTGTTCTCCCCAAGCAGATTATGTGGAATTAGCATCAAAAGGACATAACCCAAGTTACCTATATCGAGGTCATAAAGCCGATATTTATGAAGGAGGGCATAGAGTGCCTTTTATTGTAAAATGGCCAGAAGTTATCAAACCAAACTCGGTGGCTACAAAAACTATTTGTACCACCGATTTGATGGCAACCCTTGCAGATATTTTGAATTTAGATTTAAAGGATAACGAAGGAGAAGATAGTTTTTCTATGCTCCCCCTTTTTAAATCTGAAAAGGCAAACGCTTATAAAAGAGAATTGACAGTTCACCATTCTATAAATGGCAGTTTTGCTATTAGAAAAGGAGAATGGAAATTAATTTTTTGCCCAGGGTCTGGAGGTTGGAGTGACCCTAAACCAAATGCTGAAGAAACAAAGGGGTTACCAAAATTTCAGTTATACAATCTTGAAAAAGATCCACAGGAAAAGAATAATGAAATAGCTAATTATCCAGAGATAGCTGAGGAGCTTCATATATTGATGAAACAAATTCTTGAAAATGGACGTAGTACTCCGGGAGAAAAACAAAAAAATGAACTCCCTATGGATGGCAGTCAATGGCAACAAATAAATGCAATTACGGGAACTTAGTAAATTACTTAACTAAAGGATTCGTCAAAGTAATGCCGCCAAGATAAGTTAGCGTGGTATGAGAAGGGAATTAAATTATTAAATGAATGTTATACGTAATAATGATAAATAATAAAAGAACACATGAAATTAATTAGATTTGGACAAGCAGGAAAAGAGAAACCAGGAGTACAACTAGAAAATGGAAAACGTATAGATATCACTGCTTTTGGTCAAGATTATAATGAAGATTTTTTTGGGAACGATGGAATCAAACGATTGCGTGAATGGCTTCTTCAAAATGAAGAAAAATGTCCTGAGATTTCTAATGAAGTTCGTTTAGGGTCACCTTTAGTACGTCCTTCAAAGCTAATTTGTGTCGGCCTTAATTATGCCAAACATGCTGAAGAAAGTGGAATGGATATTCCTAAAGAACCAGTTTTATTCTTTAAAGCTACTTCTGCTATTGTAGGACCAAACGATGATTTAATCATTCCAAAAAACAGTAAAAAAACCGATTGGGAAGTAGAATTAGCGTTTGTTATCGGAAAAAAAGCATCTTATGTTTCTGAGGAGGAAGCAATGAATCATATTGCAGGCTATGTTTTACATAACGATTATAGTGAACGGGAATTTCAAATAGAACGTTCTGGACAATGGGTAAAAGGAAAAAGCTGTGATACATTTGCTCCTTTAGGTCCTTTTATAGCTACTAAAGAAGAAATTAAAAATCCAAACAATTTAAATTTATGGCTTAAGCTAAATGGGGAAATAAAACAAAACAGTAACACTTCTGATTTTGTTTTTAATATTCCAATCTTGGTAAGTTACATTAGTCAGTTTATGACATTATTACCTGGAGATGTAATTTCTACAGGAACTCCTTTTGGAGTAGGAATGGGATTAAAACCACAGCGTTATTTACAGCCAGGAGATGTAGTTGAGTTGGGAATTGAAGGTCTAGGAGTTTCAAAACAAGTAGCAAAGGCATACCAAAAAGAATAATGAATGTACATTGATAGTCATCAACATTTTTGGAAGTATAATCCAGATAGAGATAGTTGGATAGTAGATGATATGAAGTGCATCCGAAGGGATTTTATGCCTTCCGATTTAAAGCCTGTTTTAGAAAATAATGGAATGGATGGCTGTGTAGCTATACAAGCAGACCAGTCTGAAGAGGAAACAATTTTTTTATTAAAACTTGCAGCGCAAAATTACTTTATAAAAGGGGTTGTTGGCTGGGTAGACATGCAAAAGCATAATGTGGAAGAAAGATTATTAAATTTTTCAAAATATAAAAAATTTAAAGGAGTTCGACATATTCTGCAAGCAGAACCTGATGGTTTTATGTTGAAAGAAGAATTTCAGCGAGGAATAAAAGCTTTGTCTAAATTAGGGTTGACATACGATTTATTGATTAAACCACATCAATTAAATGAAGCTATTATGTTGACTACTAATTTTCCATATCAAAAATTTGTATTGGATCATATAGCAAAGCCTGCTATTTCTAATGGAATTGATGAGAATTGGGAAAATCAGATCAAAGAATTATCAAAAAATAAGAATGTTTTTTGCAAAGTTTCTGGCTTAGTAACAGAAACAGATGGCTTTAAACCGGAACCAGATAATTTTAAAGTCTTTTTAGAGGTGGTAACTTCTGCATTTGGAACAGAAAGACTTCTATTTGGTTCTGATTGGCCAGTGTGCTTGGTTGCGGCATCGTATAATGAAGTATTAAAAATTATAACCAATTATTATGATAAACAGCAACTAAAAATGATACTAGGAGGGAATGCCATAAGATTTTATAAAATATAATTAATTTATAAGAAGTAGGAAAAGTGATAAGTTTTGAACAACGAAGAAGTTTTACAGAAATAAGAACTTTAAAGGATTGAAAAGATGGATTTAGAACTAAAGGATAAAATTATTATAGTAACAGGCGGCGATAAGGGAATTGGCTTAGGAATTTGCAAGGTTTTAGCTAAAGAAGGGGCGTTTCCAATTATTGTTGGACGTACGGAAAAAGATGTTTTAAAATCAGTTCAAGAAATTAAAGATAATGGAGGGAAAGTTGATTATGCTTTAGCAGAATTAACCAATCCTGATGCCTGTAAAAAAGCTGTTTCTTATGTAATCAAAACTTATGGAGCTATACATGGATTAGTAAATAATGCTGGTGTTAATGATGGAGTATCACTTGAAAATGGCGATTATGAGAGTTTTTTAAATTCTATTAATAAAAGTCTAACACATTATTATATGATGGCGCACTATTGTTTGCCAGAACTCAAAAAAAACCAAGGAGCAATTGTAAATATAAGCTCTAAAGTAGCGTTAACAGGGCAAGGAGGAACATCTGGATATGCGGCTTCTAATGGGGGGAGAAATGCTTTAACACGAGAGTGGGCGGTAGAATTATTACCCTATAGAATTAGAGTGAATGCTATTATTGTTGCTGAAAGTTATACTCCTTTATATAAAAAATGGCTCAATTCATTACCAAATCCCAAAGAGAAACTAAAAGAAATTACTAATAATATTCCTCTAGAAAATCGGATGACAACCCCTGAGGAAATTGCAAACACAGCAGTTTTTTTACTTTCTTCTAAATCAAGTCATACTACAGGACAACTTTTATATGTTGATGGCGGATATACACACTTGGATCGTGCAATAAAGCCTTCAATCTTATGAAATCAAATTTATTAAGATGATATTTTAACCAATAAAAGCCATAAACATAAATTAATGAAAGCAGATAAAACACCCGTGGTAAGTAAAAAGTTTTTACTGCCTTTTATTTTAATAACCTCCCTTTTTGCTTTGTGGGGATTTGCAAACTCGGTAACAGACCCTATGGTTCAAGCTTTTAAAAAAGTTTTAGAACTGTCTAATTCGCAAGCCGCTGGAGTACAAATGGCATTTTATGGAGGCTATTTTTGTATGGCATTGCCAGCTGCATTATTTGTAAGAAAGTATTCGTATAAAACGGGAGTCTTAATTGGTTTAGGTTTATATGCTGTGGGGGCGCTAATGTTTTATCCAGCCGCAACTACAGAAAAATTTTGGTTTTTTTGTTTGGGTTTATACATACTCACTTTTGGATTGGCTTTTTTAGAAACTACTGCCAATCCATATATTTTGGCAATGGGAAGTAAAGAAACTGCTACTAGACGGTTAAACCTAGCACAAGTATTTAATCCAGTAGGCTTATTGCTCGGACTTTTAGTAGCGCAACAATTTGTATTGAAAAAGTTAGAGTCGGATGATTTGGAAAATTTCAATTCGCTGGCAGAAGCAAAAAAAGCCTTCATTAGAACCTCCGATTTAATGGTCATTAGAAATCCGTATGTGGTACTTGGGTTTACTATTTTAATTGTCTTTTTTATTATTCTTGTCAGTAAAATGCCTCAAGCTAAAGGAGAAGGGAAAATACCTAGTATTGGAGATACTTTTAGGAAACTTTTCGAAAATAAAAAATATGTATTGGGTGTAATAGCTCAAATGTTTTACGTAGGAGCCCAAATTATGTGTTGGACTTATATTTATCAATATGCTGAAGCTATCGGAATGAAAAGTGAAGTAGCAGCCAATTATCAATTTGTAGCTTTTGCACTTTTTCTTGGTGGTAGAGCTGTTGGAACATGGATGCTAAAGTATATAACCCCTTCTAAATTGTTGATGTATTTTGGAGTACTAGCCGTTTTTTGCACGCTGGGAACAATTTTTAGCAGAGGGGAATTTGGATTGATGTCCTTGGTGGGCGTTTCATTTTGTATGTCTGTAATGTTTCCTACTATTTACGGAATTGCTTTGGATGGATTATCGGAAGATGAATCCAAAATAGGAGCTGCAGGTTTGGTTATGGCTATTGTAGGAGGTGCTTTGATGCCTGCATTTCAAGGAATGGTAATAGATATTGGAGGGAACGCCGTAAACGATATTCAAATTATGGGCTTTCCTGAAGTAAATATCTCTTTTATACTGCCATTAGTGTGCTTTGTTTATATTATTAGTTATGGTTTCTGGATAACTAAACAGGGAGTTTATGAAGTTAATGGTTGATAGTTAATAGTTAATGGTTGATAGTTGATAGTTGATAGTTGAAAGGTTGAAAGGTTGAAAATTATGAAAGAATAGGGGGAAACGGATTGATATTGGAAGAAAAATCTGTTATGCTTTCTCTTAAATTTAAAGAGTAATTAGTAAGTGGAATATGAAAAAATATGCATTCGCGCTAGACTTGAAAGATGATTCTGAGGAAATTCAAGAATACATTCAACATCATCAAAACGTATGGCCTGAGGTTTTACAATCCATAAAAGAATCTGGAGTAAAAAATATGGAAATATTTCATGTTGGAAATCGTCTTTTTATGTTAGTAAGCGTATCTAATGATTTTTCAATTGAAAAAGATACAATCGGAAATCCAGAAAACCCAATAGAGCAAAAATGGGAAGAATTAATGTGGAATTATCAGCAAAAATTACCTTTCGCCAAGCCAGGAGAAAAATGGGTATTAATGGATAAGATTTTCGAACTTTAATTCTTCAGAATTAGTCAGCCTACTCAATAAACTTTCTTTTCTGTTCAGGTGTTGGAAGCGGGCATTCATCTTTCTTTCCGAACCATTTATAGCGATTTTTAGCAATGAAACCATAAATAGAGTCTCGAATGTTTTCTGGAAGAATGTAATTAAAAGCACTAATTAAGCTCCAAAGCCCTCCCAATTCCTTTGCAATTTCTATGGCTGCAGAAGACCTTGTGTAATATGCTACATTTGGATCTATTAGTACAATAGAATCTGTTTCTTGCGGATTGATATTTCTTTCTGCTAAAAGCTTTTTTCCTAAATCGCTTTGTAAAGAGGCAAACCTAAAAACGTCTTTTGAGTCTCTCTTTATAACAAACTGCACACTGCGGTTGCATAAATTGCATACTCCGTCAAATAAAATTATTTTTTTTCCGCTTTCTAGTTCCATTGTTTCCGTTTTCCTCAATAATTGAGATTTGAATCTTCCGATTTTTGTATTGATTTTTTATTGTCCTATTCAATATCTTAAGTACACTTTCTGAAGTGTTTATAACAAAGATACTATTCTGAATAATGCAATTAGGAAACTTCGTATAATTCAATAGGTAAATTATCGGGGTCGTAAAAAAAAGTAAATCGCTTTCCAGTAAATTCATCCACTCTTACCGCTTCGGTTGTAATTTTATGTTGATGTAATTTCTTAATGGAAATGTCTATATTTTCAACTTGGAAAGCTAAATGCCGAAGTCCTGTAGCTTCTGGTCTAGAAACCCTATTTGGTGGGTTAGGGAAGGAGAATAATTCTATTATGTAACTTCCATTTAGTGCTAAATCCAATTTGTAAGAATTACGTTCTTTTCTATATACTTCTTGTAGAATAGTTAAACCTAAAACTTCGGTATAAAAATGCTTAGAGACTTTGTAATCAGAACAAATAATAGCGATATGATGAATTTTACTTAGCATAATTTATCCGATAATTGTTTCCTTTTTAAATTCGCTCTTTCAACCAATTTAGTAATGAATAGAAGTTTTGTGGAGCAACACCATGACCTACAGGGAATTCTTCATATATATGTTTAATTTGTAAGGCCTCTAAAAAAGGAGCTGTTTTACGTGCCCAGTCTACAGGAATTACTTGGTCTACACTTCCGTGGGAGCAATAAAAACTTATATTGGTATAATCTTTATCTTTATAATCTTCAGTAATAATACTTTGGTTTACATAACCACTCAAAGCAATTATATTTTTCACTTTTTCTGGGTAAGACAAGGCAACGGCATAACTTAAAATAGCTCCTTGACTAAAGCCTAATAATGTAACATTAGTAGCATCCAATTTATAGGCATTACAAGCCTCATCAATAAAATTTGCTATTAATTCTCTTGATTGAATTGCTTGTGCATCATCGCTCCATTTTCCATCTTCGGCATCAAAATGAATAGCGTACCAAGCATGACCATAAGGCATTAAATCCTGTGGAGCCCTTACAGAAATTATAAAAAGTTCGTCGGGTAATTCTGAAGCAAAAGAAAATAAATCTTCCTCATTGCTCCCATAACCATGGAACATAAATAACACTGGAGAATTTTCACTTTGCGCTTTAGGAGCTCTTATTATATGATGTAATGAAAGTGTTTGTGTTTGCAAATTGCGAATTTTAATTATTTAATAAATGTAAACCACTGTTGGAAATACTTTCCTATTACTGGAACTTCAGAATATTTTTCTTGAAGCATTCCTATAAAAGCGTAAATCCATAGAATAGAAATACAAAGATAGAAAGCAGAAGAAATCATCCAGGAATTAAAATAGCTTATTACATATCCAATTGAAATAAACATAAGGCTTAAACCAAAACCTTGACGGATATGAAAGCGTGCAAAAGGATTTTGCTTTTCTAAATTTAGAAAAATGGCAATTATAGCACCAACTAACATTAAATACCCAATAATAGCTGCTGTTTTGCCTTCGCGTTCTGGTTTGATTTCCATTCTATTTTGATTTATATATAAGGTTATTTAACTAATAATTGATTATTAGCTAGTATTCCATAAACTTTTCCTTTTAAATTTTCGCCTAAAAATGCACTGTTTTTAGAAGTAGAAAGGATATGGTTATTCTCAAAGGTATAGGTTTCATCAGGATTAAAAAGTGTCAGATTTGCATTACTTCCTACTTTTATTTTTTCAGAAGGAATCCCAAATCTCAATTTCCCACTTGTTAAAAGTTCAATTGCCTTTTCTGTAGAAACTACTGTTTGTAAGGCTCCAAAAGCACTTTCTAAACCTATAGTACCATAAGCGGCATGGTCAAATTCTACCTTTTTCAACTCTGTATCTAACGGGTTATGGTCTGAGGTTACAAAGTCGATTATTCCTTCTTTTAAGGCTTTAATTAAGACTTCTGTGTCTTTTTGAGTACGTAATGGAGGTAATACTTTATAATTTGTGTCAAACTCGATTAATGCATCATCGGTTAGGATTAAATTATGTATGGCAACACTGCATGTAACATCCAATCCTTTAGCTTTAGCGTCTTTTATAAGGCTAACCGATTTAGCAGTGGAAATAGTAGGGATGTGTAGTTTTCCGCCCGAGTATTCTAATATAAATAAGTCGCGTGCTATTTGTAATTCTTCTGCTAAAGCTGGTATTCCTTTTAGTCCTAGTTTTGTACCATTTGCCTCTTCATTAACGATTCCTTTTCCTGCAATTTTATTTTCCTGCGGAAAGGAGAGTACTAGTCCGTTAAAATTTTGAGTGTATTGTAAAGCAATTTTAAGTAAGTTAGGATTGCTAATAGGTTGTTGATAATCGCCAAAAGCTACTGCTCCTGCATTTTTCATATCAAAAAGCTCTGCCAAATCCACACTTTCACTCTTTATTGTTAGCGCTCCTATAGGATATAAATTGGTTGCATTTCCAGATGCTTTTGCTTTTAAAAATCCTATATCGGCATTGGTGTCTGCAATTGGATATGCATTTGGATTAACCGCAATTCCAGTAAAACCACTTAAACCAGCCGTTTTTAGTCCGTTTTCAATAGTTTCTCGTTCTTCATGTCCAGGCTCACCAAGACTCACACTGCTATCAAACCAACCTTCAGAAACATGAAGATTATCATAAGATATAACTTTTGTGTCCTTATCAGTAGCAATGGAGTTATCAATTTTAGAGATAATTCCATCCTTAATAAGAATGTCTTTTATTTGCTGATGATATTCGCTGTTTGGAGCTATTATTTTAGCCGACTTTAGAAGGATATTCATTTAAAATATTTTAGAATGAGCAGTTCGATACATAAAAATACCAATGCAAAAATAACAAACCATTTCCAAAGCTCATCGACATTGTTTTCACTTTTTATATTTTTAAATGCGTCTGGAATATTAGAAAAGGTATTTTTAGGAGTAATTGTATTGATATCTAGATAATTCAGTTCGCTTTCTTTTCTACTGAAATTAAAGCTTACGTCCATAAACTCCTCTTTATTTTTTGTAATGGTGTACACGCCCGCTTCTTTAGGTAAATTGGTAGTAGTAATGCTAATATGATTACTGTAAGTTTGTTGCAGCGGTATAAATGAGGTATTTTTATTTTCTATAGTTAGAATTTCGTCGGAGGTAAGTTTTGCCTTTACATCAAAAGTGATATTCTTTCCAATTGTATAATATAGATTTGGAAGGGCTAAACTTTGCTTTGCTATATTATAAAGAGTAGGTACAATGAGCGGGGAATTTTGAAAATTTCCTACCTCCTTATTTAATGGAGAAGTAAAAATATAAATCCCATTATTTTCGGCTAAAAAAGGAGTGTTATCTGTATAGGAAATTACATTTTCATTAGTTCTTAACAAGCTATAAGAGATTTTGGTTTTTGGATATTGAAAATTGGTGACTTTAGCATCAAAAACATTTTTAAATAAAGGATGGTCAAATGCAATGGTGGTAATTTGTTTTTCTTTTTTATTTAAAGAAACTATAGATGTGTTTGATATGTTTTTAAACAACTGATTATAAGTATTTAAATCTGTTTCTACTGAAGGGATTATTAAAATACTAGCCCCTTGTTTTTTAACTTCTAAAAGAGTTGTTATTAACGAGTTTGGAATAACTTTTAACTCATTTAAAACAATTAAATTTTGTTGCTGAATACTATTGTAATCTATAGCATTTGTAGGAGTGTTGGTGTAGTTAAATTCATCTTCTGTAAAGATTTTTTTCAAAAAATTGTCATCAGCATTATTAATAGCTAATACATTTATATTGTCATTTTTATTTATGGAAAAGTATAAGCTATTATCATATTGTAAACCATTATCTTCAATACTAATTTTCCCTTTTAGATTTCCTGACGGAACAGAAAGAATGGCGGTTCCAAGGTTGTTTTCAAAGGTAACGGCAGTTTTAGCTATTAATTTATCACCATCATACAAGGCTATAGGAAGATTATCTACTGGATAGTTTTTTGAAACCTGTACTTTCAATTCGTAGGTTGACAATTCTTTCTTGTCAATATAAACGCTATCTATTGCTATATTGTTTTTTTCTGAAGGTTGTAGCTGAACAAAATATAGAGTTTCATCTTCTTTAGAATCAATTTTAAAAGGCTCACGCTGTTGAAAATCAGATAAAAGGATAAAGTCTTTAATAGTATTTTTATCAGAAAATAATTGATTTCCTTTTAGAAAAACTTCATTGAGTTCTAATTGAGTGGAAGAATAAGAATCGGTTAAAAGCTCATTTTTAATAGCTGTAATTTTTACATCTTTATAACTATCAGTATTAGTAAATAAAGAAAACACTTCTGTTTCTGGAATGTTTTTAATTAACTGATTAATAGATTCTTGAAGTAAGGTACCATGACTTCCTTTTAATTCCATGCTGTAAGAATTGTCTAGGTAAATTACAGTTTCTTTTGCGGTAGTCTTAATATTTCTATTAGCAAAGTAAGGTTCTGTAAAGGCTATAATTACTGAAGCTAAAGCTAATAATCTAGTTAATAAAACAAGCCACTTTTTTAGTTGTGAACTTTTACGGGTTTGTAAATTTAATTGTTTTAAAAAAGCAACGTTGGTAAATGCTTCTTTTTGGAATTTACGGAGTTGGAATAAGTGAATAATAATAGGAATGATAAGTAGAAAAAGAGCCCAAAGAATTTCTGGATGTTTAAACTGCATTCCTTTTAGTTATAATTTCAAATCAAAGATACAATTAAAGAAGTATTCTTGAAACCCTCATGGATGGATTTATTATAGACAAAGTAATTGCCTCTATAAAAGGAAATAAACAAGGCGAAAGTTTTAAAAGGTAATGATTCTTTAGTTTACTTTATAAGTAATTGTAAATTAGATTTTTATCTTGTATTTTTCCATCTAAAACAAAAAAGTAATTCTTTTAAAAAGAAATGAAAAGGTCTAAAAAATAATTTGTAGTTGTCAAAACTGAGCTTGTCGAAGTTTTAAACAACTAACACTCAAAAGGTCCCTTCAACAAGCTCAGGATGACATTTATAATATAATTACTTTTTAGACCTCTCGTTTTTGTTTTAGTCGTTAAAATTTAATACTTAGCAGCTTTTCCTTGATTGGAAGTAGAAAGTATAAACGCTCTAATATCGTCGTTAGCCGTTTTTAAATCTTCTTTTCTAAGGTACATCATGTGTCCGCTTCGGTAACCTTTAAATTGGATTCTATCTTTCATTCTTCCCGAAGGATCCATTTGCCACATACTATATTTCGTATTAAAATAAGTACAAGCTCCATCATAATATCCTACTTGATATAAAACATTTAAGTATGGATTTTCTGCCATTGCTTGTCTAAGATTCTCTCTAGTATTGTCATTTTCTTTATTCCATGGATGAACATTCCCAAACATTTTATAAGGAATATCAGTTTTGAAATTTAGTTCTTCCTGTAAATAATAATTTATAGCAGGAGTAAAGGAGTGTAACCACGAAGTTAATTCTGCATTGTAATCTGGTCTGTTACCAGCATCCATTTTATCAATTCCTAAATAGCGAGAATCCAATCTCCCTACAGTAAAACTCTTATCTCTTAAAAGTTCTTTCCAAAAAAAAGAGGTAGGAACTACTAAATTGTGTTGAAGGATGGACTCTTCTGATAATCCTGAGTATTTGGACATTTGTTTGGCAACCGCTTCTTTTTCTGTTTTCGATAAAGAACCACCTTTAGAAATGGCTGGAATAAGAGTATTTACAGTAAAGTCTTCTACTTCTGGTAAAACCTCCAACAAATCTTTTTGTTGTAAATCGGCGGTTAAGGCTTTTTGATGCCATGCGGTAGCAGCATAATAAGGTAAGTTTATTGCTTTAGCTACAGGGTTTTCACCATCTAAGACTTTATAATCTGCTGGAGAAACCATAATTACACCGTTTAAATACATCCATTCTCTTTCCTGCAACGCTAATGACAATCCAGCTACACGAGTTCCTCCATAACTTTCTCCAATAATATATTTAGGAGATCTCCAACGGTTATTTCTAGTAACAAAAGACGTAATCCAATCGGCTAAATATCTAATATCAGCATTAATTCCGAAGAACTTTTCTTTATCTGGATATTTCCCCTCTTTGTCGGCTATCATTTTAGAATATCCAGTATTTACAGGATTTACATAGACAATATCTGCAACATCCAAAATAGAATTAGGATTGTCTTTTACGCCATAAGGTTGAATTGGGTATCCTTCATCATCAATATTTAAGACTTTAGGTCCCGTATAAGCAATATGCATCCAAACAGAAGCCGAACCTGGACCTCCGTTAAAAGATATTACAAGGGGTCTTGTTGTGTTGTCATCTATATCTGTTCGGAAATAATACGTATGAAAAAGGGTTGCTATTTCGTTTCCTTCATCATCCCAAACTTGTAAAGTACCTGTGTTAGCTTGGTAACTTATCTTTTTTCCATTTATTGAAACCTGATGTTTAGTCGAGACAATAGAATCGGAAGGAAGTTTTAATTTCTGAGAATTGATTATTGAAATGCAGCAGAAAAACATGCAAATCGAAAGTAAATTTTTCAACATGTAATAGAGGATTTTTAATTAAGAAACTAAAATAAGAAAAAAAGAAGAGTAATGAATTCTTCTTTTCAGCATTAACTTAAAACTTTTCGAAAACTCCGAGACCGAATAGTGCAAAATCATATTTAACAGGATCCTTGGAGTCTAACTTTCTTAGACTTAAATCTAGTTCTGCCAGTGCTTTTGCGTCATTTTGTTTTCGTTTTAAAAGCCCTAGCTTTCTCGCTACATTTCCAGAATGTACATCTAGTGGGCAGGAGAGGAGCGCAGGAGAGATATTTTTCCAAATTCCGAAATCAACTCCACGGGTATCTTGTCTTACCATCCATCGTAAAAACATGTTAATACGCTTTGCCGACGAGCCTTTTAACGGATTAGAAACGTGTTTTTGAGTTCTTGGGAGATGTTCTATTTCAAAGAAAACATTTTTAAAAGCAGTAATGGCAGGCTGTAGAGATGTGTTTGAAGCGTTTTCTCTAAATATAGTTTCCATCCCATCATAAGTGTTATATATGTGTTGTAAACTTTTTATAAACTGAATAAAATCATGACCATTAAATGTACGATGTACAAAAGGAAGAAGCTTTTTTAAATCTTCTTCTGAATGATTGATAACAAAATCGTATGGTGTATTCCCCATAAAATCCATCATTTTATGAGCATTTTTAATAATACTTTTTCGGTTTCCCCAAGCGATGGTAGCTGCTAAAAATCCTGAAATTTCTATGTCCTCTTTTTGATGAAAAGAGTGCGGAACCTGAATAGGGTCGCTTTCAATAAAATCAAGATTATTGTAAAATGATGCTTTTTCGTCTAAAAACTCTTTTAATTCGGATTGTTTCAAAGGTTATATATATGTTGTAAAGTTGAAAGTTGAAAGTATGAAAGTTTATAAAGTTAAAAAGGTAAAGGTGAAGAATATTATGTTTAGAAACTTTGTCCTTTTGCTTCATTAAATACAGCTTACTGAACACTGAAACGCTAATTACTTAACAATATCTCCATCAACCATGGTTAACTTTCTGTCTGCCATATCTGCCAATTCTTCATTATGGGTTACAATAACAAATGTTTGTCCGAATTTATCTCTTAATTCAAAGAAAAGATTATGAAGTCTGTCGGCACTTTCAGAATCTAAATTTCCACTGGGTTCATCAGCAAAAACAATAGATGGGCTATTTATTAATGCTCTCGCTACTGCTACACGTTGTTGTTCTCCTCCAGATAATTCGTTGGGTTTGTGGTTAACTCTATGAGATAATCCTAAAAATTCCAATAATTCTTTAGCTCTTTTCTCTGTTTCATCTTTTGGAGTATTCTTTATAAATGCAGGAATGCAAACATTCTCGAGCGCTGTAAATTCTGGCAATAATTGATGAAATTGAAAAATGAACCCAATGTGTTCATTTCTAAATTTAGCTAAATCTTTATCATTTAATTTGCTTACTTCAATACCGTTAATATGTAGCTGTAAATCTTTAGTTTTATCAGGCTTGTCTAGTGTTCCTAAAATTTGTAAAAGGGTAGTTTTACCAGCTCCAGAAGCCCCGACAATAGAAATTATTTCTCCTTTATCTATAGTAGCATTAACGCCTTTTAAAACTTCTAAAGACCCAAATGTTTTACGAATGTTTGTAGCTTTTATCATAAACTTATCTAAAGTTGCTAAGGTACTTATTCAGTATTTAAAACAAAAGTATATGTTAGAATTCATTATATGTTTTAATAAAGAATATAGTCTATATATATAAAATATTTTAATAAATTACATGAAAAATATTTAAAATGATAAGAGTTTATTTGATGCTATTTTTATTCTCCATAATAAAAGTCAGTTCTCAAGATTTAAGTCATGGTAAAGCAATAACATATAATGTTATAGGAAGCTCGTTATTTAGTGGAATAGGATCGGCTATCAATAAAAAAGAAAATGAAAAACTAGGACATGCCTTTTTAAAGGGGCTTTGGCAAGGAGCTATTGGCGGTACTGTAATATATGGTAGTAAAAACATTATTCAAGGCTATGCCAATACAGGGAGTCCTCTATATGCTTGGAGCAGTAAGCTTGTTAATGCAGCAGGAACTTCAATAACTGAAAATGCAGCTTCAAATATTGATTTTTGGAAGCGTTGGCACTTAAATATTGGTTTTACTCGATTTGAGTATCATTTAAACCCTAAAAAGGGTGAAAGAGCCTTTTATTTTAAAGTAATGCCATATGCTTTAGGAAGAACTATCTACGTTGCTACTAAAGGAGATTTCGACATTAATACTTCTCTAAAAACAGGAAATTTAGTTTTCTCAACAAATACTTCTCCAGCTAATTATGTAGCTTTTGCATATACATATACAATATTGTATGATAGAACCAAAATAGATGGTGTATATAATAATAAAACAAATGTTATAGCACATGAAATTATTCATGTATATCAAGTAGACGATTTTATAACAATCAACTCCTACTTTAACAAACTATATAGTAAAAATACTTTTGTTAATGATAAACTGCTTAATTGGATATATCCTGATATAAATTCATGGACATATATAGCAGCATATAATATTACTGGAGATGGTAAAGATGACTATGATAGTAATTATTTTGAACAAGAAGCTATTTTATTTTCCGAATAATATTAATAAAGTCTAATGAATATAGATAGTTTTGTATGAAGTAAAAATAACGATATTTATATATAACTATATTTTCCTAAGGTTCTTTGGTTATTTGATTATATTCATAAAAAAAGGGTATTTTTAAGGTTGAAAATATAATAGGATTATTAAATGGCATACAAAACTTTTGAAGAATATAATATAGAAACTACTGAAACTATTCGTAATCAGTATGAAAATATTATAAGTGAGATAGGAGAAGATACGGCTAGAGAAGGACTTTTAAAAACTCCTGAAAGAGCTTCTAAAGCGATGCAGTTTTTAACGCAAGGCTACCAACAAAATGCTGCTGAAATACTAAAAGGAGCCATGTTTAAAGAGGATTATAATGAAATGGTGATTGTAAAAGACATCGAATTATATTCGCTCTGCGAACATCATTTATTGCCTTTTTTTGGAAAAGCTCATATTGCTTATATCCCTAATGGCTATATTGTTGGACTAAGTAAATTACCACGTATTGTAGATGTATATGCACGGAGGTTACAAGTTCAAGAAAGACTAACACATGATATTTTAGAATGTATTAATAGTACGCTAAAACCACAGGGGGTAGCAGTAGTTATAGAAGCATCGCATATGTGTATGATGATGCGTGGTGTACAAAAACAAAATTCTGTTACCACCACTTCTGGATTTAGAGGTCAGTTTGAAAAAATAGAAACGAGAAACGAATTTCTTAAGCTAATAAGTTCTGATTTAGGATAAAGAACATATCTTGACTTTTTCACTCAAACAAAAAAAGTCAAGATGAATTCAATATTTTGGCATTTTTATTGTTCTATAATTATAAAAAATTACCGTATGATTAGTTCTGACGATAATAAATACAAAAAACTTTTTATCGGATTGATATTTGATGCGCTTGGAATGGTTTCCTATGCAATTCCTGGTATTGGAGAGTTTTCTGATATTATTTGGGCACCAATTTCGGGTTGGTTAATGACGCGTATGTACAAAGGGCGGATTGGTCAAGGAGCAGGGGCAATTACTTTTATAGAAGAGTTAGTACCAGGATTAGATATTATTCCAACCTTTACTTTAACTTGGATTTATACCTATGTTATAAAAAAAGATAAAGCCACTCAAGTAGTAACTTCGTAATCTTTTTTGTCTAAAGGAGAGATAAAAAAGTGGCGAGAGTAGAGGTGAGGAAGGGATTTCTATACTTTTTGCCTATCCATAAAAATCAAGAAAAGTTAAAAATAAAAAACCCCCGAATTTTTAATATTAAATACTTCGGGGGCCGTCTATATAGACTTGAGGGAATTATTTCAAAATAATTTTACTTTAAAAAGGAACAGTTACTCCAATATTAATATTTCTTCCGATGTTGTAAATTCCATCAGGTTTTAATCTAGATAAATGAGAAACATATTCTTTATCAAATAGATTATTGGCAGATAGTTTAATATTAAAAGGCTGATTGTAAGCTTTGATAGTTGCTCCAAAACCTAGATTTACGAGGGAATATCCACCAGTTCTAGTTTCGAAATCCCCAACATTATTTTTATTAAATACATTCTGTAGGGTAACAAAAGCATATTTGTTAGAAACTTGCTTTCCGTCAAACTCAACTCTAAATGTATTTGAAAGTTTATTAGCTGGAATAAGCGGTAAATACACATTGGAGTCGGCTAACTTACCAGTAACCGTTTCAAAACTACTTTCTAAATGCAACCAATCTAAAGGATGTGGATGTAAATGAAAACCAATTTCCCCACCATATAAATTACTATCATCTTGTACATATTGATAAACGGGATCATCATCAATAAATTGTCCCGTTGGTTGTAAATAGATATAATCGCTTATTGCATTATAAAAACCATTTACAAAGAACTCAATATGTTCATTTCCGTATTCTAAAGAGAGGTCTGTTTGGAAATTCTGTTCATTTTTTAGAGCTTCATTTCCTATTTCATATCTATTAGCACCACTATGTCCGCCATTGGATGTTAGCTCTGCCAAATTAGGAGCTCTAAAGCCTGTTGCAAGATTAAGACGTGCTATAATTTTTTGAGCTATGGTAACTCTATATCCTGCAGAAGCATTAAAACTATTAAAGTTTCTATTGAGTGCTGGGATATAAGATTCACTACCTACATCTCCAGTTTCTTTGGCTTCAATATCTCTGGTATCATAGCGGAGACCTATTTGGATATCGCTATTTTTCATGTGGTAATGTGTGGTAGCCATAACACCAAAATCTACAGTTGTAGCATCTGGAATTAAAACTTCTTCTCCAGAGTTTTCATTAGTTTGATGCATTCCCTGTACTCCAAAAATGGTTTCAAACTTTCCAGTTTCTGGTAAGTGGTAAAGTACATTGTAACTCAAGGTATGAAGTTTCATATTTAAAGCAGCTTCATCTCCATGTGCATGTTCTTCATGTTCGTCTTCGTGCTCCTCGTGTTCTTCATCTCCATGCTCCTCATGTTCTTCTTCATGTTCATCTCCATGCTCCTCGTGATGATGTTCGTCTTCAAATTCTTTACGGTTATTTGCAACATAACCTAAAGTAATATCTAAGCTACTTTTATCAAAAAATAGCGTGCTTTTAGAACTTATAACATGGTTGTCTATTTCTTGATAAGGAAGTAATGGATCTCGGTCTCTATTTTGCACTCCTATTTCTTCAGGAATTCCTAGATTTGAGCGGTTAAAATTATAACGTAATTCGGTTTTAAAATTAGTGCCTTGATACCCAAACCCAGACTTTAAATCATATTCATTAAATCTAGAATTGGTGGTATATGTTCCGTTTCCATCTTGATAATCTGCATGTGAGCCATAAGCACCACGAACTAAAAATTTTAATTTATCTCCAGATGTTTTAAAGCCACCATTTGCGGTAACTCCTTCGGTGTTTGTAAAGTAATTTACGTTTACATCTCCTTCGGTACTATTCTGGACTGCAAATTTTTCAGGATTTAGATAGAGTACACCTCCAAGTGCATCAGATCCATAGAGAAGGGTAGCAGGGCCTTTTATAACCTCTACACTTTCTATTCCTGCATCATTTACTCCAAGTCCGTGTTCTCCTCCAAATTGCTGATTCTCTAAGCGCACGCCTTGAGTGTACACCAAAACTCTATTGGAACTCAGTCCGCGAATAACAGGTTTTCCTATTCCAACTCCTGTACTTACGCTTTCTACTCCACTTATATCTGTAATTCCGTCAGACAAGGTCATGGCTCCTTTGGTTTTGAGCTCCTCCATGCTTTGTCGTTCTACTTTCATTACATTTTCACTTTGCAATTTATGGAAAGGAGTAGAGACTATAACTTCTTCCATTTCAATTGCAGATGGCGCTATTTGCACATCTAATTTAATAGCTCCGTTTACCGTAACGTCTTTGGAAAAAGTTTTAAATCCTATTGAAGATACTACAATTTTATAGGTGCCCTGGGGTAGACTTTCTAATATAAAAGTTCCATCTTCATTAGTACTAGTTCCTTTTTCTAATTGTGGTAGGTAAATAGTTGCATAGGGAATTTTGTTATTTGTGGTTGCATCTGTAACAGTTCCGCCAATACTATTTTGTGCATTTATGATAGATGTAATACTCAATAAGAGTATAAAGATTAATGTATTTTTCATGTATTTGATTTATTCTTTTTCCGAATTCTATTATTAATTAAGCTATAATTAATATGGAAAAATTCTTTATAAATAGTTCTAATGTGGATTTTTACTCGTTTATCGAGATTTAGTTTTGTAACTCTCCTCTAAAATGAGTTAGTTTTTTTCTTGAACTACCGAATGTAACTCAGTAATCTTATCATCTTATAGAAATAAGTAGCAACATTATCTTCTATGCTGACATTTCTTAAAACGAATATATTTATTTGTAAGTCGAAAAAAACTTAAGATACTTTATGCAGTTGGCGGACCACGGAGTGAAAAATGAAGAGTTTGATATTCACTTAAATGAAAGTAGTGATTAAAATTTTGTTCAGAAGGAAGTGTAAGAATAGTAAACGTAATTTCCTCTGGGGTGAAATTTATTTGATGAGTATGATGAAACTTAAATAGCTTACATTCAAAATCCGATTGGTGAAAATGTGTTTTTACATGCTCATTACACTCAACATGGCTATGAGCTATAAAAAAGTGAGAAAATTTTAGGGCAGAAGGAATCAATATCGCTGAAATTAGCAATAAAGAGAAAAAACCTACGAGTATGTGTTTTATTTCCTTCAAATGATTAGATTTTTATTCCTAATCGGTTTAACATCTTTTTTTCAAAATTCCAGAAAAAAGCAAATTGTCCGAAAAGCCACCCAAAGAAAATCAATAATACTTGATAAATAGGGAAGATTAACAAGATTCTAACAATCCAATATAAAATTGGATGAAGCGCATCTGGATGCAAACCGATGTACTCGGTAATTGGACCAGCAACTTTAGCAGCTGTAGATCCTGTTATTGCAAATACAATAAAAATGATAGTTAGCTGAAAATTAGAGGTAATACCCCAGCGCTTTTTTAATTTTTCCATGGATTAATTTTCATTGCAAATATAAATGAATTTCTTAGCTTGAGAAAACATGTGTTAATTTCTCATGAAATTAAATATAACAGTATGAGAATTTCTATATTTATCCTTATTAATTAACCATTTTTCATGCAACGAAGAGATTTTATCAGTAAAACTATCTTAGCTTCAGCTACTTTAGCAGCAGGAACTTCCATTGTTTACGGAAAGTATTTGCCGAAGGGATATAAACCATTAATACTTCAAGATCCAGATCCTTTTTCAATGTTTAAAAAAGATAAAGAAATGCTGGTATTGAATGACAAGCCATGGAACATAGAATCTAAAGCACATTTGTTGAATGATGACATTACGCCTAATAAAGCTATGTTTATTAGGAATAATGGGTTACTTCCTGAAAATATTGATGTTGAAAATTGGACGCTTACCATAGATGGAGAATCTGTTTCAAAAACAAAAACCTATACTTTAAACGATTTAAAAAGTAAGTTTAAACAATATACTTATCAACTCACGTTGGAGTGTGGCGGAAATGGGCGTAAAGAGTTTAATCCGCCTGCAAAAGGAAATCAGTGGGGACTAGGGGCAGTGCATTGCGCTGAATGGACTGGAGTTAGATTGCGCGATGTTTTGGAAGATGTAGAAATTAAAGAGGATGCTGTTTATATAGGATATCATGCAGCAGACATTCATTTAAGTAGAAGTCCAGATAAAGAACCAATTTCTCGTGGTTGCCCTATGAAAAAAGCTTTGGAGGACGAAACTTTAATAGCTTTTGAAATGAATGGTGAAGCCATTCCAATAGCACATGGTTATCCTTTGCGTTTGGTTGCTGGTGGTTGGCCAGCGTCGGTTTCTGGTAAGTGGATTAATAGAATAAGTATCCGAAATATAGTACACGATGGCACAAAAATGACAGGACAAGCATACCGTGTGCCTTGTAAACCTGTGGCGCCCGGAGAAAAGGTAGCAGATAAAGACATGTGTATTATAGAATCCATGCCTGTAAAATCGTTAATTACATATCCTAAAACAGGAGCTATGTTAAAGCTTGGTCAGGAACTATCTTTTAATGGTCATGCTTGGGCAGGCGATTTAGAGGTTGCTAAAATGGAGTATTCAATTGATTTTGGTTCCACTTGGCATGAATGTGAAATTACCGCTCCCAAAAATAGACTTGCTTGGCAACACTTTTCTGCAAAAACCTCCTTTCCAGAGGTTGGTTATTATGAAATATGGGCACGAGCTACCGATAGTAATGGCAAGAGTCAGCCAATGGTACTTCCAGGTTGGAATCCAAAAGGGTATTTAAATAATGCGTGTCATAGAATAGCAGTAAAGGTAAGTTAGTATGGATAAGAAAGAACGTTTTTTACAAGAAGTAAAAGTTTTATCCAAAAGTTTATCGTTGTTTACAATTGCTTTTTTTGGAATCGGATTTTTTTTGATGTTTTTAGTTCTTTTTCCAGATACCAAATTATTCGATAAAAGTCCGAATATAACTACAGAAGAAGTAGTTGCTGACTCTCTCGAAGAAAATTCAGAAATAGAAATTAAAGATGGAATTCATACAGAAACAGGTTTTATAGCAGCAAACGGACTAGAAGCGGTGATTAATAATTGTACGAATTGCCATTCTGCTAAACTTGTTACTCAAAACCGTATGACCCGAGAAGGGTGGCTTACTACTATTAGATGGATGCAAAAAACTCAGAACTTATGGGATTTAGGCGACCAAGAGTCGATAATTTTAGATTATTTGGCTAAAAACTACGCACCAGAAAATAAAGGTCGCCGTCAAAATTTAACGGTAGAAGAGTGGTATGAGTTGAAGTAAAAGTTTAGTTTTTTCACGTTCAAGTTAATGTAAACGTATTTTTGTAATATTATTTCTTTAAACTATTTATTTTATGATAGTTAATATTTAGTCTTTTTTCTTATAACGAAGAGGTCTCGCATTTATACTCAGATATTAACAATAGAGATTAAATACTTCCTAACTTTATAAATGTAAAAGTTAGGAAGTATTATTTTATTCTATTTAATTCGCGTTTATTCCAAGTAAACTTTTATTGAATAAGTTATAGATTCTCGTATATTCATCTGTCCAACTACTAGGCTCTACAAAACCATGTCTTTCTACTGGATATATTGCCATATCCCAATTGGTTTTTCCTAATTCAATTAATCTTTGCGACAAACGTACCATATCTTGAAAATGCACATTGTCGTCTACCATTCCATGAAGAATAAGTAAATCTCCTTTCAAACCCTCTGCAAAATAAATAGGAGAACTTCTTCTATAAGCCAAACTGTCTGTTGTTGGAGTATTTAAAATACGAGCTGTATATCCGTGGTTATACGCTGCCCAATCGCCAACAGAACGAATTGCAGCGCCTGCAGTAAAGGTATCAGCTTCGTTAAACATTGCCATAAGCGTAATAAAACCACCATAAGAACCTCCGTAGATTCCTACTTTTTCCTTGTCAATTCCAAGCTCTTTTACCAAATACGCTACACCATCTACTTGGTCGCTTAAGTCTTTTCCTCCCATATGACGGTAAATACCTGTGCGCCATTTACTGCCATATCCTGCACTTCCGCGGTAATCAATATCTAAAACAGTATAACCATTGTCTACTAAAATATTATGAAACATATACTCACGGAAATAAGAACTCCACCATTTATGAGCATTCTGTAAATATCCAGCACCATGAACAAAAATAACCGCAGCTTTATTTTTAGTACTTTCTGCTGGTTTATAGAGTCTGGCATGCACTTCGGCACCATCATTTGCCTTAAAAGTAATTACTTCTGGGTCTTTCCAGTTATACTTTTTAAAAGCATCAGTAGTAGAATGTGTTAGTTGCTTAGCAGTTGTATTTTTGCTGTAAACAGGATTTTCTTTTATAAATAACTCTGTTGGTTTATTAGCATAAGAATAGAGAATAGCCATTTGTTTTTCATCAGGAGAAAGCGTTACATCATTTCTACCAACCATATCGGTTAGTTGCTCTAATTTTCCGCCATTTAAAGGCATTCTGTAAAATTGACGATCGCCAGGATGAGTTTTGTTTGCAGTAAAATACCAATGCTTTTTATCGTTTGAAATTTTAGGATCGTAGATTTCAAACCCTCCTGAAGTTAGGGCTTTTGCTTTTTTAGTCTCCGTATTTAAAGTGTAAAGGTGAGAATAACCTGACTTTTCTGATTGAAACCAAATACTTTTCTCATCTGGCATCCAGCCAAGCTCTCCACCACGATATCCGCCAATGCCAGGTCCTGCAATCCATGCTGCATTATGTTGATGATCTAAATTAGTTACTGTTCCATCTTTTACATTTAATAGAACAATCCAGCGGTCTTTATAATCATTGGTGTTAATATCTAAAACAGCTTTACTACCGTCTTTGTTCCAAATAGGACCACTTATATAACCAATTCGGTTGTCGTTTTTATAAACTTTATCTGGGTAATCTTTAGTATATTCTGGAACGTAATCCAATCCTTCTAGGTTATCTAAAACAATAGGATAGGTTTTTCTGTTTTCGATATCGTAGATAAATAACTCGTATGTGTCTGGAGTATCACCAACTTTAGAACGTGTATTCTGATCTTCTGTGTAGCCAGATTCGGTAACATAATGCGGTGTAATAGTCCCTTTACTATCTTCTCGTTTTACTGTTAGGTAGCTTACATATTTTCCATCTGGACTATTTTGCTGATTGTAAATAGATTTTCCATCTGTGTATATAGCAAGTGGTTTTTTAAGATTTTCTTTTTTATAAAAAACTTCTTGCTGATCTTTTTTTTCTTTTCGTTCCCGTAAAACATCAAATAAAGCTAATTGATCTTGGTGTAACCATTCGTCTTTTTCACTTCTTTTGTCTTCTTTCTCTTCTTTTTTTGTACTGAAATCTGTTATTTGTTTAGTAACGCCAGTTTCTATATCCCAAGTATAAATGTTATTATCTCTAACATAGGCAATTTGCGTTTCATTTTTGGTATAATGAACATTGCTTTCTCTATCTTGTGTATTTGTAATTTGTGTTATTTCTGAAGTAGGAATGTCAATTATAAAAACATCCCCATGTTTACTATATATTTTCTTTGACTTAGTACTGTTGAAAGTTCCGTAATTAGACGGTAATTTATAGGCTTTGTCAAAAGGAATTTTCTCAATTTTTTCTAAAGAAACTCGGTAAGCATACAGAGAATCACTGTAAGCATTTTCTGGATTCCAATCAAAATAAATTGCTTTGCCGTCCACCGACCAATTAGCATTTGATGGTAAATGCCCTACAAAATCATCACCTTGCATAATCTCTTTTATACTAAGGGTTGAATTGTTGTTTTCTTGGGCTTGAATAAAGCTAATACTAGCTAATAGGAATAGGTTTAGAAAGAAACTTTTTGTCATTATAGTTGCTATGATTTATAGGAAAAACCAAATATAATGATTTGTAGTAACTGGTGAAAATAGAATTCATTCTAATGAGGCGTGCCTATTGCGCAAGGTAGCAAAAATTTGATATAGGCAGCTTTCTGCCATTGCCTACAACCTTAAAAAGTATCTGAAGTTCATCCAAAAACATGCTAAAAGTGGAGTGGGAAGCTTAAAAGGCTCATCTTCTTTTTTAAAAGCTCTTCAAAAACACATTTTATGCTGTTTTAAGCTGCCTAATTTTAACTTACAACTTAATTAGATCGTAAAATAAAAGCCCTTAAAAGGGCTTAAAACTATCTTGTTTTTATAAAATTAACGGCTTGTGCAACCTGGTTACTGGTGTTGGCAATCAGGCTTTATTTTGTTCGTTTCATTTTCGGCGGATTTTGCCGTGTATCAAAAATATCAGCAATTTTTATAAATCCGTTTTGTTCATCAACAGAATATATCATTTTGTAATTTTTGAAAACCAAATAGCGATATTGAATTACCCTATCTGTTAGTAATTCTTCTTCTTGTCCTATGAGGGATGCTTTTATTAATTTTTCAGATTCTTTAATTATTCCAGTTACAATTTTAGTAGCAACTTTTAAACTTGCTTTCTTTTCGTAATATTCATAAATTTCGTCAAGTTGAGTTTCAGAAAAGTCAGACCAAATAATTTTAAAGTTCATTATTCATATTTGGTTAAAAGCTCAGAACTTGTTTTAAATCGATTGTTTTTAAAATCCGATTCCGATTTGTCAATTCGTTTGTTTAACTCATCTATGGTCATAGGTCTAAAAAGTCTTTCGTCAGAAATATCTTTTTCCTTTTTTAATATTTTCTCAAGCTTGGAAATTGTCTCTTCGCTTTGAAGTTTTAAGAATTCTTGAATAAATTCTATTTTTCGAGCTTCTATATTCATTTCGAATTTCTTTTTATCAAAGATACTAAATTATCAAATTCAATCAATATCTTTCTTGGTTTAACGAATCTTTCAGCTTGTTACCAACGGTCGACTCGTATATTTACAAAGCTTTTACTAAAACACATTTTATGCTGTTTTAAGCTGCCTAATTTTAACGTGCAACTTAATTAGATCGTAAAATAAAAGCCCTTAAAAGGGCTTATATCTATCTTGTTTTTATAAAATTAATGTCTTATGCAACCTGGTTACTGGTGTAGTTGACGGTAGTTTTTATTCTACTGTTTCAATTTCGAATATTTCTTTTCCTTGCTCGCCCAAGTAGTGAGCTAATATCTTTTCATAAACTTTATATCCATCATTTACATTCGTGAAGATTATCAATCCTTTTTTTGTTTTCGGAAATATGAAAACAATGGTTTGAACTCCTTTGTCTGCTCCACCGTGTGATAATGCGTAATCTCCATTTTTAAAATCATAAATTTCAAATCCGAGGCCGAAGTGTTTTCCGTTTTTGGTTGCAACTTGATGAGTAACCATATCCTCAAATACTTTTTCGGAAAGTCCGACACCGTTCATTACACTAACCAAAAACTTTCCATAATCTTCAACTGTTGTCAATAAATCGTCAGCACCATTTGCTGTTTTGTTTTTAACTGTTTCATAGGTATTTCCTTTGTTGTCATATCCAGCGGCTAATCGAGATTCGTCAATCTTATCATTCCAAATATATTGCGTGTCGGTCATTGTCAAGGGGTCAAAGATTAATTCCTTGGCTAATTGGTTTAAAGGTTTTCCAAATTTACTTTCCAAAGCCTTTCTCAAATATTCAAGCCCTTCTCCCGAATATTGATATTGTGTTCCTGGTTCAAAATGAAAATTCAATTTTTTTGATTTATTTGAATATCTCCAATTTGGAAATCCAGTTTGATGACTTAAAATATGCCTTGTAGTAAGTTTTTTATTTCTTGGGTCATCTGCAACGTCTGGATCAGTCCAATAGTTATAAATAGGCTCGTCCAAGTTCCATTTGCCCAAACTGACTAATTTCAAGGCAACTATTGCGGTTACGGGTTTCGTTAAAGAAGCTACATTGAAAATCGTATTATAAGGTGCGGTTTCTCCATCTATAAGGTCGCCATATACTTTTATTTGTTGAAGTTTACCTTCATTGATGACACCAATTCCTAAAGTTGGGATATTGTTTGATTTTAACCATTTTTCAATGTCTTTGTCGTTATCGAAAATAGAGTTATCTGTTTTTTGTACTTCATATGCCCGATGTCCATAACTTAAGGATGTGGTTAATTTCCAATCGCCGTTTTCCAACATCCAGATGTTTGAGAACTTTGCAGAACCTGGTTCACTTTCTTTACTTTCGTAAAATAAATGTTCTCCGTTTTGAATTGCTCCATATAAAATGCCATTTCTATAAAGCGGAAAAACCTCTGTACTTTCTTTTACTAAAAATCTTTTTACCTGACGTGTTTCGGGACTTTTACATAGCCCGTTTTTTAGGTCGTAAAGAAATTTTGTTTTGTCCGAAATTCCATCTTTGTCGTGATAAAATTTTAAGTTTTCGCTTAATAAATTTTCATACTGTTTAATATCGCAAGTGTTGAATCCAACATTAAACAGCAAACTGTCTTTTGATAGTATCGTTTTATAAAGTTCTGAATTTTTGTCCGCTTGTGCTTTACAAATTGGAGAAAGCAAGCAAGTAATAATAAGGCTTAAGATTATTTTTGTTGTCATATTGAGTTTTGTTTTTGCTGCAAATAATAATTTTGCACAAAGTTTAAAAACCCATTTTCTGTATGCTAAAAATCTACACGACAATAACTCGACAAAAACCCGACAATCTTTATATCATATTGAAATTCAGTTTGTAATAAAGTTTTTTACGCTTATCTATTTCAATTGCATTTCGAATGATAATGAAAACATTCGATAAAACAATTAGTATCATTAGGATTAAACTAAACTGGTTTCCCAGTTTCAAAAAAATCCCCAACATAAATACAATAGGTGCTAAAATGGTCCAAAGTATTTGTAATGAAATAAGCTGTTTGGTTAAACTGTTCTTTTGTTTCATAATGAACATCAGAACAAGAGGAATGATGATATTTAAGGGCGGAATCAAAATAAATGGAATTGAAGATAGGTTTATTATTTTTAGAAAAGAGTAGTTAATCAAAACCACTTCTTGGGGTTCTTTTTTAATTTTATTAGCTTCAATTTTTTCTTGTTTAATTTCTGTATAAATCAATTCATTTTCTGCTATTTCTAATGCTTTCGCTAAAGCCCGAAGCGTGAATCCCTTGGGCTCTTTTCCCGTTTCAATCCGCTGTATTGTCCTTGCTGAAATACCTGATTTTTCCGATAACTCTTCTTGAGTTAGATTTTGTTGTTCTCTTAAGGTTTTAAGTTTGGACATATTTTGTTTTAAATTACCGCCAACGTATTTGGCTATGATTTTGTTGCATGAAAATCCGTGAGGATTTTCCACCGTAAACCGAAGATAGCAAATTTGCGAGGAATTTCCGCGAGGAAAATCAGACGTAGTAAACTTGCAACGACCTTTGGTTAAGCCCAAAATTGAGCAATTATTTATGCTAACTTGTGCCTATTGCATAAGTTAGCATAAATTTGACATAGGATTACTATTAACTTTTGAAATGCAAGAACTAGAAAAAGAAACAACGTTAAAAGATAATTACTTTTTTAAGCTTCCTAATTTTAACTTACAGCTTAATTAGATCGTAAAATAAAAGCCCTTAAAAGGGCTTAAAACTATCTTGTTTTTATAAAATTAATGGTTTGTGTAAGGGTTAGCATTGTTGGCAACTGACTTTTTTATCAATAATCTTGAACTAACACTTCAGTCGGAATGTGAAGTGTTGAATTCAGTTTTCTTATCATTCCTAAAGTCAGTTTTCGTTTTTTGCTTAAAATTTCACTAACTCTACTTTTAAATCCAACAACTTCGGCTAAATCTTTTTGTTTCATTCCCATTTGCTCCATTCGGAATTTGATTGCCTCAATAGGGTCAGGCATTCCAATTGGAAAGTTCTCATTTTCATATTTGTCAATTAAGATTGAAAGGATTTCCAATTCATCTCCTTGATTAGTTCCTTTTTTTGCATCAAAAATTTCTTCAAGTCTGTTCAGAGCGTTTTGATAGTCTTTTTCGTTTCTTATTGGTGTTATCTTCATAATCAGATATTATTTGCGTCTATATTGTCATATTCTGCGTGAATTCCGATGAATCTTATCCAGCATATTTGATATTCAAAGTTGAATTTTACAATCAATCGGTAGTTGTTGCCTTTAATATTGTAAACAATTCTATTGTCTTTTAAAATACTTGCACTTGGATAATCGTTTTTTAATTCATTAATATTTTTCCATTCGGATTTTTCAGTTTCTCTAAACCAAGACTTTAATTGTTCTTCACAGTCAGCGTGTTTCTCCCAAAAGTTTAGTAAAGTTATTTAATTGAAAGATTGTCTAAATGCAATAGGAGAAATGTTGGTTTTATTCTTGAATAGTTTACTAAATGAAGCAGGATATTCAAAACCTAATTCATAGGCAATTTCACTCACGCTTAATTCCGTAGTTGATAATTTCTCTTTAGCTTTTTCTATTATCTTATTCTGGATGTGTTGCTTTGTACTTTGTCCACTTACTATTTTTAAAGTATTGCTTAGATAATTAGGAGAAAGATTTAAGTCATTTGCAATTTGAGTAACAGATGGAACTCCATTAATAAGGGATTCATTATTATTAAAGTAGCTGTTTAATATTTGTTCTAGTTTTATAAGAATTTGATTATTGCTAATTTTACGGGTAATAAATTGTCGTTCGTAATAACGTTCAGCATAATTGAGTAATAATTCTATTTGTGAAATGATAATATTTTGACTGAATTTGTCAATATTAGACTGATATTCTCTTTGTATATTTTTAAAAATATCTATAATAATATTTTCTTCCTTGTTGGAAAGAAAAAGCGCTTCATTAACGGCATACCCAAAGAAATCATAATCTTTAATCGACCCAGCTAATGAGGTATTCCATAAAAAGTCTGGATGAATAAGAAGTAGCCACCCAGACGGATTTACTTTTATGTTTTGATTTATTGTAACTGTTAGTATTTGTTTTGGTGCTACAAATGAAAAAACACCTTCATTAAAATCATACTTTTGTTGTCCATAATTAAATTTTTCACTTACATTTCGTTTTAAACAAATAGAATAAAAGTCCTGCATCCATTTAATTTTATCAGAATCTGTAGAGTAATTTACTTGGCTATAGTCTATTAAGCTAATTAATGGATGTTCAGGCTTAGGTAAATTACTATAGGTATGAAATTCACTTATGGATTTAAATCGATACATTGTTTTCTTTTTTTAAATTTAAGATTAATTTTCTTTATATAATACCATTCCTGAGTGATAAAGGATTCCATTTCTATATTCTCCATCTACGGTAAATCCTGTATCATCTTTGTAGTCAATATGATTTCCCATGATATGATAGTCTCCTTAATAAACAGTTTTTTTATCCCCTCTAGCTTCGTCATAACAATTATTGGGGTAGTAGTTTGTGGCTAATGTTTCGCCTTTTGTAGCCCACATTCTAATACATCCTTTGGTTTCTATCATTGTTTTTCAATTTTGAGGTAAAAACAATATTTCAACTGTTTTTTTAAATAAATTCATCTTTACCCTTGTTAATTACAGAATAAGGAGCTTTTCCTATAACTTTCCATTCTACATTTGTGGCGAGCAAATCAAAAAAATTACGTTCAGAATTTCCCCATTGTTCAAATCTTGTCTTTATAATTACTTTATTTTTAGTAGTTGTGTTTTTTTAACAGCACAAGCGGAAATTATGTACACAAAGACAATAAGAAATAGAAGTGGGATGGTTCTTAGTTTTTCATAGCTAAAATCCTGTTGAAGTTCCTAGAGTTCTATGTTCTTTTAGGGCTTCTTTAATGGCATCTATTTTCAAATTAGCAAAGTGGTAGGCGTCTTCTCCCATAAAAAAGTGTACAGGAGGATGCTCTTGTTTACTTAAAGCAATCAATACTTCGGCACCTTTTTCTGGGTCGTTGGGCTGATTTCCATTTATATCTTTCAAATGTGCCTGTTCCATTTCACGAGCAGATTCATATTCTTCAATTGGATTTTTAGGTGTTTTTACAGAACCTTCTGATAAAAAATTGGTTCTAAAATAACCAGGGTATACTATGGTTGTATATACTCCGAATAATTTCATTTCTTCGGCTAAAGCTTCTGTAAAGCCTGCAACAGCAAACTTTGTTGAACAATAAATACCAAAACCTGCAAAATTTCCTGTGTAACCACCTACAGAAGCTATATTGAAGATGTGTCCAGATTTTTGCTTGCGTAAATATTGTGAAGCATTTCTAATTACATTTAGAGATCCAAACACATTTACTTTAAAATTATTTTCTACTTCCTCTTCACTAAGTTCTTCTAAAGTGCCAATTTGGCTATAACCAGCATTATTAATTAAAACATCAATTCTACCAAAATGACTAATCGTAGTTTCAATGGCTTTCTTAACATTTTCATTTTTTGTTAAATCCATTTCAATAGGTAAGAATTTTTCATTTTCTTCACCAATTTCCTTAATTAAGGCTTGTTTGTTTCTTGAAGTAGAGGCAACATTATAGCCTTCTAAAAGAAGTTTTTTAGTTAAAATTAGCCCTAACCCTTTTGAAGCTCCCGTAATAAACCATACTTTTTTTGTGTTCATGTTTTTTGAATTTAAATTATTACACAAAATTGGTGCATTAAAGGGTTTCTCACTTTTCCATATCTAAGAAAGATGTAGTCAAATCTACTTATGAATTGACACAGCACGAATTAGTTACAAAGAAAGGCCCTCGTTAAAAACAGCGTTGATGGCTAGCGCGGCTAAAACCCTTATCCGTAGAATAGTGACCCAAAGCTCTGAGATCAGGAGTGCAACGAGGCAGCGTTTCGGTTACCGTTTTTCAATCTGGTTGTCTAACAAATGGCGCCTTTTTCTTTGTTTCGTTTCTTTTGGGAACAAAAGAAATGAGAAGCATGAAGTCACTAGCGTTTGGACTTGGTATTAGAGCTAATAAATCACTAAAAACTACAATGTACTTTTACCGTCGTCTTCTCGTTGCGGATTATCTATTACTACAATTCCTTTTTGGAGCATTAAACTATTTGGGTATGTTATAAGTTCTCCGTCGTCGGTACGCAGGTGTAAATGAAAAGCTCGGATGTCTTCAATAATTGCTTCGGAAGGAAAATCTTTATCCTGAATCCGAATCCTGTCACCAATTTTAAAAGGAAAGGAGAAAAATAGGATAATACCAGCCGTAATATTGCTCAAAATAGACCAAGAGGCAAAAAAAGCAACCCCAATAACAGCAAAGGCAGAGGAGAGGAATAAACCAAGATCCTTGAAATCTACTCCCCAAAGTAGACTTAATGTAATTATTCCGACTATCAGAATAAAAACATCTATATATTTTAAAATAAGGAGCGTTCTGTTTCTATCAATATCTCCTATTTTTCCTACTTTTTTTATAGTTTTAAATAGTAGGATTCTGATAAGGAAAAGTACTACAATAGCAATGATAGTCCCTATGATTTCTTCTCTGTATACTGTGAAATATTCTGTCATAAATTGTAAACCTATTCAGGCACAAAGATACGTTAGAGATTTATTTTTTATCGCAACTAGAACTTAATTTGTTTAATAATATCCGAATAAAGATACGAGACCGCCTCACTACAAGAAAATAGTGTAAAGACTATGTTTTAACTATGGTATAAATGAATTATTTATTGAAAATGAATTATAAAATTAGTCTATTAATGATTCTAAGGTTCTGTATACTTCATAAACAGGTAATCCAACTACATTAAAATAAGAACCTTCAATTTTTTTAATTCCAATGTGACCAATCCATTCCTGAATTCCATAAGCGCCTGCTTTGTCATAAGGTTTAAAATTGGTAACATAATAATCAATCTCTTCGTCGGTAAGTTCTTTAAAATAAACTTTAGTAATGTGGTTTATTGTTTTTTCTAGTTTAGCTGTGGTAAAACATACCGAGCTTATAACTTCATGCATTTTCCCTGACTGCGATTTTAGCATAGCAATAGCTTCTTCTTTATCTTTAGGCTTACCTAAAGCCTCTTCGTTATGCCAAACAATGGTATCTGAAGTGATTAAAATATCATTATCTTTTAAAGTTTCTTTATGAGGTAATGCTTTTAACTGTGCCAAATAATCGGAGATTTCGTATTTATACAATCGTTTTGGATATATTTCATCTACTTCTTTCAAACGAATCTCAAAGTCTAAGCCTAAATCTTTAAAAAATTGTTGCCTTCTAGGAGAGCCAGAAGCTAGAATTATGTTGTAGTTTTTAAGTTTTTCATTTAAAATCATAGGCGTGTTTTTTAGTTCGAAAGTCGAAAGTTAAAAAGTTAAAAAGTTTAAAAGTTAAAAGTAAAAGACTAACAACCATCAACCATTAACCATTAACCATTGACAATTAACCATTGACAATTAACCATTAACAATTAACGAATAACTAACAACCAATTTTATAATTTCTAAGCATATTTAGCATCAAAGCTATCATTCCACTTTCCTTGGACCTTTAATACTTGTTCGATTACATCTCTAACACATCCTTTTCCTCCTTGTTTGTGAGAAATGTATTTAGAAATTTCTTTGATTTCAGCTACAGCATCATTTGGACAGCAAGGCATTCCTACCATCTTCATAACATGGTAATCGGGGATATCATCTCCCATATAAAGTGCATTTTCAGCTTTGATATTATAGACATCAAAATACTCATCTAGAGTATCTATTTTATTACTTACTCCGAGGTGGATATCTGTAATTCCAAGTCCGCGTAATCTTACACGTACGCCTTCGTTGTTTCCTCCAGAAATTATACAAATGTTGTAGCCTTTGTTTAGCGCTGTTTTCATTGCATACCCATCTTTTACATTCATAGTCCGAAGTAATTCCCCTTCAGAAGTAATAGAAATAATGCCGTCGGTTAAAACTCCATCAACATCAAAAATAAAGGTGGTAATATGTTCTAGGTATTCTTTATAGCTTTTTTCTTCCATGAGTTTTAATTATTGCTGCTGTTAATAGTTTGTATATGTTTTTGTAATCTTCGTTTGTTAGTAATTCTAAATGCGAATTTATAGTTTCTGTATCATTTCTTTTTGCTGGTCCTGTTTGTGCTTCTTTAGGAGAGATTTCTTCAATTTTTTTTGAAGTTTCTTTAATTAAAGGTTGTAAAATTTCAAATGGAATGTCATGTTTTTCGCAAATATCGTGACCAATATAATATAACTGATTGACAAAATTATTGACAAAAACCGCCGATACATGAAGAATTTTACGTTGTTCAGAACTGATTTTAAAAACTTTGCTTGAAATAGTTTCCGCAAGGACTTTTAATATGTTTAAATCTGCTTTATTTTCAGCTTCAATACAAATTGGAATTTCATTAAAATCTATTTCTTTATTTTTTGAAAAAGATTGTAGCGGATAAAAAACTCCTCGTCTATTTTTTTCATTTAAATCCAACATCGAAACATTTCCAGAAGTATGAACTACCAAGCTGTTTGAAAAAGGGAGTTTATTGGAAAATTCGGGGATGGCATCATCATTTATTGCAAGAATATAAATAGCTGCTTCTAGTAATTCATTTAAATTATTGGTAATTATTGTTGATTTTTCAAAACTCTTAATCTTGTCTAGATTCCTATTATAACATTGAATTAAGTCAATAGACTTATGGTTGCTAAACACTTTAAAAAAATGATGCGCAATATTACCTCCGCCAATAAGTACAATTTTTAACATGTTGCTAAATTACGGAATGCGGTTGATTTTGATTAATTATAACATAAAAAGTTACTATAAAATGGCTGTTTGTAGCGTTATCATTATTAATGGAATATACAATCAAGTCCTAACCAACAAAAACAAGAAGTGAAAATCTCTTTTTTTACCGTGCTAATAAAATCCTAAATTAACGTAATAAATCATAAAAACGCCTTATTTTTGCGCACTGAAATTCAACTTAAAAAAATACCTTTAGGTAAGCCCACGAGGTATTTAAAATCTCACAATGTGAGTAAAACAAATAATACTGATGTTAGATTCCCTAAAGAAAATTCTATTCTCTACACGTTTAATGGCCATTCTTTTTGTAGTTTTTGCAACCGCTATGGCATTTGGAACTTTTATTGAAAATTGGTACAGTACCGAAACTTCCAAAATTTGGATTTACAATACTTGGTGGTTTGAGCTAATTATGCTCTTTTTTATGATAAATTTCTTCGGAAACATAAAACGCTACCGCTTATTTAGAAAAGAACAATGGCCTGTACTTTTATTACACTTATCTTTTGTTTTAATAATAGGTGGAGCTTTTGTAACCCGTTATATTGGTTATGAAGGAGCAATGCCTATTAGAGAGGGGCAAACTACCGACTATATTTTATCTCAAAAAAAGTATCTTTCTGCTTTTGTGGATGGAGAAATTGATGGAGAGCCTAAACGAAAAGCCCTACAGGATGAAATAATGGTTACCAAAGAAGCACTTAACTCTTCTTTGCCATGGAAATCCGATTTTAATGGAGCGCCCTTTACCATTTCTTATGCTGGTTTTATTGAAGGAGCAGAAGAAGGACTTGTAGAAACTGAAAATGGAGATACTTATTTAAAAATAGTAGAAGCTGGTGGCGGTAACAGACACGATCATTACCTAAAAAGCGGAGAGGTTTCTAGCATTCATAATATTTTATTCGCTTTAAATAAACCTACCGAAGGTGCCATTAATTTAACTATAAATGATAGTATAAGTACCATACAATCTCCATTTGATGGAACTTTTATGCGAATGGCAGATCAGTTTCAAGGAACTGTTGTTAAGGATAGTTTACAACCTTTAATGTACCGCTCTTTATACAATGCAGCTGGAATGCAATTTGTTTTTCCAGATCAAGTTATAAAAGGAGAGTATGGAATAGTAGAAAAGGATGTAAAAACTAAGAACGATCAGGATGCAATAATTCTAGATGTTACTGCCAATGGGGAAACTAAGCAAGTAAAAATTCTTGGAGGAGTAGGACATTTAAACGACCCAAAAACAGTAAAAGTAGGCGGGTTAGAGTTTCATTTATCTTACGGTTCTAGGAAAATTGATATCCCTTTTAGTATTACTTTAAACGATTTTGTAGCTGAAAAATATCCAGGAACTGAAAAAGGATATTCTTCTTTTATGAGTAAAGTTACCGTAAACGATGGGAGTCCGTTTGATTATGATATTTATATGAATCATGTTTTAGATCATGGAGGATATCGTTTCTTTCAATCTGGATTTGACCCAGATGAACAAGGAACTATTCTTTCTGTAAATCACGACCAATGGGGAACAAGAATTACATATCTGGGATACTTTTTATTATATGCTGGACTTATGGGAATTATGTTTTTCGGAAAAACACGTTTTATTAGTTTAGGAGAAATGTTAGAGAAAGTAAGGGCTAAAAAGGCAGCGTTATCTGTTGTGGTACTATTGTTTACTGTTTTTAATGGTTTTGCGCAAAATATTCCAATGCATGGAACCATAGATAATCCAGAAGAACCGCAGGTGGAAGAAGAGCATATGCATGTTACGGCACCAACAGACCGTCAAGTAGATTCAATTTTAAAAACGACCATTGTTTCTAAAGAGCATGCTGCTAAGTTTGGCGCTTTAGTGATGCAAGATAGTGAAGGGCGAATGAAACCTATAAATACATTTGCTTCTGAATTAATGAGAAAGTTACATTCTTCTGAAACATTTGAGGGGATGGATGCCAATCAGATATTGCTTTCTATGCTACAAAACCCAGGGCTCTGGTATAATGTAGATTTTATTAATATAACAAAGAAAAACGATAGTATCCGTACGGTTATTGGAGTTCCTTCTGATCAAAAATATGTAAAGGCAGTCGACTTTTTTGATGGGGTTAAATACAAGCTATCGTCTTATTTAGAAGAGGCATATGCAACCAAAATACCAAATCAATTTCAAAAAGATTTTAGAGCTTTTGACTTAAAATTAGGATTGATAAATCAAGCATTAGGAGGAGAGATCCTTCGTATTTATCCATTGCCAAATGACGATAATCATAAGTGGATTTCTGCAGCAGCATATCAAAAAGGAGCATACAAAGTAAAAGATTCATTGTATGCTAACTTCATCAATAAATCTTTGTCGTTTTATATGATGTCTTTACAACAGGCTAAAAGTACAGGCGATTATTCGCAAGCAGACAAGATTGTTGAAGCGTTTAAGCAGAATCAAAAAAATTATGGAGCGGAAGTAATGCCTTCGGATGCTAAAGTTAAGGCTGAAATATTATACAATAAGATTAATATTTTTCAGGAGTTACTTGTTTGGTACATGTTATTAGGTTTCTTGATGTTTACTTTTATAATTGTTCAGCTTTTTAAAGATAACAAACTGCTTAAAATTCTAATAAAAGTGTGTAGCATTGGGATTTTCATTCTATTTGTTTTCCATACATTAGGACTTGCTACACGTTGGTATATTAGTGGCCATGCACCATGGAGTGATGCTTATGAAAGTGTGCTATATGTAGCTTGGAGTACCATGGGATTAGGATTGCTTTTTGCTAGAAAAAGTGGGCTTACAGTTGCATCTACAGCTTTTGTAACGGCTATTATTTTGTTTGGAGCGCATTTAAATTGGCTCGATCCAGCTATTGCTAACCTACAACCTGTACTAGATAGTTATTGGTTAATGATCCACGTTGCGGTTATTTCTGGTAGTTATGGACCATTTACTTTAGGGATGATTTTAGGAATTGTAACGCTTTTCTTGATGATTTTTACTACTAAAAAGAACAAAGCTAAGATGGATTTAAGCATTCAAGAGCTTACCATTATCAATGAACTGGCACTTACAGTAGGACTAGTAATGTTAACTATTGGAAACTTCCTTGGTGGACAATGGGCTAACGAGAGTTGGGGACGCTATTGGGGATGGGATCCAAAAGAAACATGGGCACTTATAAGTATTATGGTTTATGCTTTTGTAATTCATATGCGTTTGGTTCCTGGTTTACGTGGTAAATGGACATATAGTTTTGCCAGTATTGTTGCATATGCTAGTATTATGATGACTTATTTTGGAGTTAATTTCTACCTTTCTGGCTTACATTCTTACGCAAGTGGAGATAAAATTATAACCCCAACTTTTGTATATTATTCGGTTGCATTTGTGTTGGTATTAGGAGCTGTAAGTTATTGGAGGTATAGGAAAATAAATCAGAAATAGTAGTTTATTATTTCTTTTTTTGTGAGAATAATCTTTTAATGTTGTATATTTATTACTCGTTAATTATATATGTTTAACATTAAAAAACTAATTGTCATGAAGAATTTAGGATTTATTTTAGCTTTTGTTATGGGACTTGTAGTTATAAATACAAGCTCAGCGCAAGTAGATTTCCCCAAAGCCGATTTTTTAAATACAATGAATAGTTTTGATGATATCGGACTAGATCTATCTCCAGATAAATCTAGTGAGCTAAAGGATTTGAATAAAGGATTAGTGGATAATGTTTCAGACATATTAAATAGCGATAAAGATCAGGATAAAAAAATAGCCGACTTAAAATCGCTTCAAAAAGATACTAAAAAGAAGGGAATAGATATCCTTGGGGAAGATGACTTTAATAAGTACAAAAAGTCTATGAAAAAGAAGCTTAAGCCTTTTAATAGAAAGGTAAAACTTTTAAAATATGCATTGTAAACTAGATGCATTTGGTTTGATATAGTAGGAGTTATCGATAATTAATAATACAAAAGCTGAACAGTGGTCTCATTGTTCAGCTTTTTTATGTCTTACCTATTTAGCCACAAATACCCGGATTTATTTTATCACTTTTTATGGATAGTTTTTTTCTTTATAACTTCTGACTTAAAGAGGCAAAGGAGCAAAGTTGTAAATGTGAGAAAAAAAGTCGGAAGTCCGAAGACCGAAGACGGAAGTGTTCAGTTGGTAGTTACAGTATGCAGTTTTTTTCATTGTAACATCGTAACTCCATAGCAGCATAACTTTTAACTCAAAGAGGCAAAGTTTTAAATTTGTGAATGTACTAATTTGCTAATTTGGAAATGAGGAAATGAGGAAATGTGAGAAAAAAGTCGGAAGTCCGAAGACGGAAGTGTTCAGTTGGCAGTTACAGTATGCATTTTTTTTCATTGTAACATCGTAACTCCATAACAGCATAACTTTTAACTCAAAGAGGCAAAGAGGCAAAGTTGTAAATGTGAGAAAAAAAGTCGGAAGTCCGAAGACGGAAGTGTTCAGTTGGCAGTTACAGTATGCAGTTTTTTTCATTGTAACATCGTAACTCCATAACAGCATAACTTTTACTTCAGACTCCCGACTTTTTCAATCCTTCAATCTTTAAATCTTTCAATCTTTCAATCTTTCAATCTTTCAATCTTTCAATTTTTAAATATAAAGCAAAGTGTTCAGTAGGCAGTCTTCAGTTTGCAGTAAGTTTATGGTTTACTACAAATTCGAAAAAGAGTTAGAATGCATCTATACTCTTTGCTCTTTATTCTTATCTCCTGAATCCCAACTTCTTTCTCTATTCTTATTTCATCTTAATACTTTGTACTAAGTACTTAATACTATTTAGCCATTCGTGTATTTGTGGCAGAACAACTTAACAATGAAACAAAAAGATGTTAATATGATTAAAAATGAAGCTTTTTAATTATTAAAACCGCAAATAAGTTTCTTTAAATATTATATATTCGCAATCTAACTTAAACTATTATTTGGCATGGCAATACTTTCCTTTGTAGGATTTACGCTTCTTGTGGCAATAATCGCATATTTTGCTACAAAAAAAACAAACGAAAGCTCATCAGATGGATACTTTCTTGGAGGTCGGAGTTTAACAGCAGGAGTAGTAGCAGGCTCCTTATTATTAACAAATTTATCTACCGAACAGATAGTTGGTCTTAACGGACAGGCATATTCAGAAGGAATTCTAGTAATGGCTTGGGAAACTTTAGCAGCTATTGCAATGGTAATTACTGCTATTTACTTACTACCACGTTATTTAAAAGGCGGACTAACAACGGTTCCTCAATTTTTAGAAACACGTTACGACAAAGGGACTAAAACAATAGCTTCGGGACTCTTTTTGTTAGGGTATGTTGTTATTTTTTTACCAATTGTTTTATACTCTGGTTCTTTAGCAATTTCAACTATGTTCAACATCCCAGAAATGCTAGGCGTTTCGCTTAATACTTCTATTTGGATTTGTGTATGGGGAATTGGAATTATAGGCTCTATATACGCTATTTTTGGAGGTTTAAAAGCAGTAGCAGTTTCAGATACAGTAAATGCTGTAGGGCTTTTAATAGGAGGTTTAATGATTCCTGTTTTTGGATTAATGATGATTGGAGATGGTTCCATGACGGAAGGGATTACAACCCTAATGCGAGAGGCTCCAGAGAAATTCAAATCTATGGGAGATAGCTCAAGTTCTGTGCCTTTTAGTACTATTTTTACAGGTTTAATGCTTGTACAAATGTTCTATTGGGGAACAAATCAAGCTATTATTCAACGTGCACTTGCTGCAAAAAACCTGAAAGAAGGTCAAAAAGGACTGTTATTGGCTGCTTTTATTAAAATATTAGGGCCGCTTATTGTTGTGCTTCCTGGTATTATTGCTTTTTATATTTTTGGTCCAGATTTGGAAACTCCAGATCAGGCGTATCCTTTATTGGTTAATAAAGTTCTTCCTACAGCTTTAATTGGATTCTTTGCTGCAGTACTTTTTGGAGCTATATTAAGTTCGTTTAACAGTGCTTTAAATAGTTCTGTAACCTTATTTAGTATTGATTTTTACAAGGAATATATCAATAAAGATGCTTCTGAAATTACCGTTATTAAAAATGGAAAGTATTTCGGGATTGTATTGGCAATTGCAGCAATGCTTATTGCTCCTTTTATTGCAAATGCTCCAAATGGATTGTTTGGATACCTACAAGAAGTTAATGGGTGTTATAGTATTCCAATCTTAACAATTATTGCGGTTGGATACGCTACAAAACGTGTTCCAGCCCTTGCTGCCAAAGTGGCAATTGCTTCTGGAGTATTACTGTATATTGTATATCTATTACTGAAGTATTTTGTAGTAGGAGAAGACAATATGCCGCATTACCTTCATGTAATGGCAATATTATTTGTTATCAATATCCTTATCATGTTGATTATTGGTAAAGTTGCGCCAAGGGAAACAGATTTTGAATTAGAATACACTCAAAAAGTAAGTATTGAACCTTATAAATTCTTAGTGCCTGTAGGAATTACAATATGTGTTATTGTAATAGGAATTTATATGTACTTCGCATAGATTATAGATATATAAAACTTTATAAATTATTATAATAAGCTCCATTTTGGAGCTTATTTTTTTTATTATATTTATAAATGTAAATAAAGTATGACATGTTGAGAAAAGTTTTCGGTAGCTCAGTATTTGGAATTGAAGCCACAACAATAACTGTAGAAGTTAATATAGGGCAGGGGATAGGTTATCATTTGGTAGGGCTACCAGATAATGCAATTAAAGAGAGTAATTATAGAATAGCTTCTGCACTTCAATTTAATGGCTTTAAAATTCCGGGTAAAAAAATTACTATAAACATGGCGCCTGCAGATATGCGTAAGGAAGGTTCTGCATACGATTTAACCTTGGCTATAGGAATATTAACGGCTTCAGAGCAAATAAAAGCAACGGGTTTAGAAGAGTATATAATTATGGGAGAGCTGTCTTTAGATGGGACGCTCCAACCCATAAAAGGGGCTTTACCAATTGCTATAAAAGCTAAGGAAGAAGGCTTTAAGGGGTTTATTTTACCAGATGAAAACGCTAAAGAAGCGGCAATAGTAGCAGGAATAAATGTATTTGGTGTAAAAGATATTAAAGAAGTAATTGCATTTTTTGATGAAGAAATTCCGCTGGAGCAGACCATTGTAGATATTAAAGAAGAATTTTCAAAAGCATTAGATTTTCCTGAGTTTGATTTTGCTGATGTAAAAGGACAAGAAAGTATTAAGCGAAGTATGGAAATAGCGGCAGCAGGGGGACATAATATTATTTTAATTGGACCTCCAGGTTCTGGAAAGACGATGTTAGCAAAACGTCTGCCTTCTATTTTACCGCCTATGACGTTGCATGAAGCTTTAGAAACTACTAAAATTCATTCCGTAACTGGACGGACTATTAATTCGGGGATTATGAATTACCGTCCTTTTAGGAGTCCACACCACACTATTTCTGATGTTGCCCTTGTTGGTGGTGGTGCTTATCCGCAGCCTGGAGAGATTTCAATGGCTCATAATGGTGTTTTATTTTTAGATGAATTACCCGAGTTTAAACGAAGTGTTTTAGAGGTAATGAGGCAGCCGTTGGAAGATAGAGAGGTAACCATTTCTAGAGCTAAATTTACAGTAACTTATCCGTCTAGCTTTATGCTAGTGGCTAGTATGAATCCAAGTCCTGGAGGGTATTTTAACGATCCAAATGCCCCAGTAACCTCCACTCCAGCAGAAATGCAACGGTATTTGAGCAAAATTTCTGGTCCCCTTTTAGATCGAATTGATATTCATATTGAAGTGACTCCCGTTCCTTTTGAAAAACTATCCGAAGATAGAAAAGGAGAACGAAGCACAGTTATAAGAGAGCGAGTTACCAAAGCTAGAGAAATACAGACGCAACGTTTTAGGGAGTTACCAAATATTCATTACAATGCACAGATGAATACAAAACAAATACGAGAGTATTGTAAACTCGAAGTTTCTTCGTTGGAACTATTAAAGAAAGCAATGGAACGCTTAAACCTATCTGCTAGAGCCTACGACCGTATTTTAAAAGTAGCTAGAACAATAGCCGATTTGGAGAATGAAACTTCTATCAATGGAAACCATATAAGCGAAGCCATTCAATATAGAAGTTTAGATAGAGAGGGATGGTTGGGGTAATATTTAGGTTGGTTTTATATATATTTATAATATTCTATTGGAAATTAACTACCTTGAGGCAAGCCTAGGAGGTATTCAAAGGAAAATAATTTAATCAATTTCGACGTAGAATCCTTCAAGATACTTAGGGCAGACTCTAGAAAATGAAATCCTCAATGAAGGATTTAAAGGTTTTATCTATTATTTTTTTGCACTTTATTTTTCTTAGTTAATAGAATAATATTATACATTTTTAAGAATAATTATTTTGAATATCAGATATTTAACTTATTTTCAAGTTCAGTTTAATCTAAGATAAAAATATCATGAAAAAACCTTTACTTCTTCTCTCAATATCAATTTTAATAATTGGATGTATATCACAAAAACAATATGCAGCATTAGAAGCTAATCAGAAGGAATTAGAATCTGAGATTAATCAGAAAAATATGGAATTAAATACCATATATGAGCAATACTCAAATACTGAGTTATTTATGAAAACTCAGCGCTTGAAAAATTTTTCAGGAAATATAATCAACGATTCAATTAGTTTAAATAGTGCTAAATTGAGTACTGATTATTCTAATTCAGATTTGCCAAAATCATTTCTAGAGAGGAATTTCTTTATAGGATTAAGCGCAAACTCTTATGACATCAATAGAGTAGTAGGGAGATTTTATAAAAAAGTGGCAGATAATAAATACTCACCAGTAACCCTTGAAGGTGAGTTATTAAAAGAAGGAAAACTAATTGAGGTTGACATTATTGATGATGGAGCTTTATTTAAAAGCTATATTGAAGAAGGCTCTAGTTTGAATGGTTCAACAGTATTTGGTGGATTTGAAGCAGGTAAAAAAGAAGTGATTGAAATTGGAGTTGTTGATGTTGCTAAAGCGTCAATACCTACAAGTTCTATAAATAAAGAATTGTATAATAAGTATTTAAAAAAAATACAATCTTTTGAAGATAGTGATAAATATTATTATGTTGAAACGGTTACTTTGACAATTGCAACAGGTAATTTATTTAAAGAAGACAAATTTAAAGCAAGTATTGCTGCCTCTACTTATTTCACAGTTGGAGGGGAAACATATAAATCTTCTAATTTATTTAAACGAAACCGTATATTATCTGTTGATTTTAGTAATGTTTCAAATTTAATCGCTACAATAAATTTAGATGATGAGTAAGTCTTATTAACTACACCACCACATTAAAAAAACAACAGATGTAACTCTTGTTGATTGGGAGCTTACCCGAAGCCTGAAGAGATTTCCATGGCTTATAATTGCGTGTTATTACTGAAGGAATTAACCGAATTGAAACGAAGTGTTTTAGAGATAATGGAGTGACCACTAGAAATCACATTAGCGAAGCCATTCAATATAGAAGCTTAGATAGAGAAGGGTGGTTAGGATAGTATCTAGTGTGGCTTTATAGATTTAAGACATGGATTAAATCCCTCATGTTGCTATTCTAAAATTTTAAATCTCGATATTAAACTTACTATTTTTGCTGAACTTACTAATAGTGCTTTAAGCAAGGAAATCAAAGATTTATTTGTGAATTAGTTGCAAACAGAGCGGTTTAGTGAGATAAGGTTATTTTATAAATAATTTTCTAATTAAATTTAGTCATTCACAAAACTTACAGTATATTTATTCATAACGATTAGTACTTTTTAAAATCTTGTAATT